>Ga0207647_10000256_pt1 | contig 43702 bp, 39 predicted proteins | sample KBSCornC2_FD_184295 | JGI IMG/M metagenome (GOLD analysis project Ga0207647, IMG submission 184295) | Corn rhizosphere microbial communities from Kellogg Biological Station, Michigan, USA - C2 (SPAdes) (version 2) | ecosystem: Host-associated > Plants > Roots > Rhizosphere ... | reverse complement strand
CAGTGTATTGCCTTTCGGCACTTATTATTATACGATAGATTTGCATGACGGCTCTAAACCGTTGTCTGGTTGGGTGGCGCTTATTAAGTAATATTTAATTGCCGCAGGCCGACCTATTTAGCTTTTTATTTTAATTTTGTCCGCACCAAAAATAACCGGAGAATCCAAAATGCAGGAAGTTAACAGCAGCGGCAACTTAAAAACAGCCTACGATAATTATTACGAAAATAATGACGAAACATGGCGCCTGCTGGGGGCCAAATACAAGGTCGAGCACATTTTAGAAGTATGCAAAGGCTACATTTTTAACAAAGTACTTGAAGTTGGTGCCGGCGATGGTGTGATTTTAAAGTTATTGGCCGATAAAAATTTTGCTGCCGAATATCACGCGGTTGAGCTTTCTGCAAGTGGGGTAGAGCGCATTAAAGAGCGCAACATACCCAGCATAAAATCTGTACAGGAGTTTGATGGTTACCACCTGCCTTTTGATGACGAAAGCATGGACCTGATCATCCTTACCCACGTATTGGAGCATGTTGAGCACGAGCGCATGCTGCTGCGCGAACTGAAACGTGTGGCCAAAATGGTTGTGATCGAGGTGCCTCGAGATTATCGCGCAGGTGTTGATACCCGTATTAAACATTTCCTGGCATATGGGCACATCAACATGTATACACCAACCTCGTTACGCTATTTACTGCTTACTGAGGGATTCGAAATAGTAAAAGATCTGACCGATACCATAGCGCCGGAGGTTACCAAGTTTTATACTTTTAAAACTTTGAAAAAACCTGAAAACTTTTTGAGCAGTTTTAAGATTGATTTAGAACATAACGTGAAAAAATTGGCGGCGTCGATCTTCGGAAAAAAGCTGGAGGAAAAATTTGCCAACTATTACACTGTTTTGTGTAAAAAAGCAGATCACAAACCCGATATATTCTAAAACATGCAAAACCTTGCCCCAATAGCTTTATTTGTTTACAATCGCCCTGACCATATGCGCCGGACGATAGCTTCTTTACAAAAAAATGTACTGGCTGCCGAAAGCAAGCTTTACATTTTTTGCGACGGCCCCAAAACCGAAGCCGACAGAGAGAAGGTTGAACAAGTACATGCAATGGCTAATGAGGTAACCGGTTTTAAATCTGTCAAAGTTGTGGCCCGTAAAGAAAATATGGGTTTGGCTAATTCTATCATTATCGGCGTGAGTCAGTTGGTGAGCGAGTTTGGTAAGGTCATTGTTTTTGAGGATGATCTGATCTCGTCGCCATATACATTAGAGTATTTCAACGAGGCATTGACCAAGTATCAGATTGACGATACCGTAATGCACATCGGCGCTTATATGTATCCGCTTGGGGATAAAACCTTACCTGAGACTTTTTTTTACCGCATAGCCACCAGCTGGGGCTGGGCCACCTGGGCGCGCGCCTGGAAAAACTTTGAACCGGATATTGATGTGCTGATGAAGCAGTTTGATATCGAGAGGCGCTACAATTTTTCAGTCGAATACACTATGAACTTTTGGCGCCAGATGGAAGAGTTTAAAGCGGGCAAAAATAACTCATGGGCCATACGCTGGTATGCCTCTATGTTTTTAAAAGGCGGTTTGTCGCTTAATCCGGCCCACTCGCTGGTGCACAACATCGGTCATGATGGTACAGGCGTGCATTCCAACATCGAGCATATGTATGGCGTAGACGTCGCCCAAAAACCTATCAAATATTTCCCCACAGAGATCAAGGAAAATGCGCAGGCGCATATTGCCATTCGTAACTTCCTGAAAAAGCGCAAGGGGACCCTTATGCAACGTGGATTGCGATTGCTTAAGCAATGGCGCATTAAGGGGACGGCTAAGAAAGCGTAGAGCACAGTTAATTAAGCATTGTCATTCTGAGCATAGCGAAGAATCTTATACGCCTTACTTGTCACTTACACAAGATTCTTCGCTATGCTCAGAATGACAAAGTTGTTATATATGGATTACATTGGCGACCGTTCCATAATTTCTAATTTTAAATAATTAAATCCACTTGTCATTCTGAGCGTAGCGAAGAATCTTATATGCCTTATTTGTCGCTTATACAAGAATTTTTTAGCTATGCTCAAGATAACAATAGAATTATGGTTTTGGCGGCCATTCCATAATATCACTATTTAGAAAACGCCAATCGGGATTTTCACTTTCTATAAGTTGAATTTTTTTATTTCGAAGCCAACCTTTAATTTCTTTTTCTCTTTCAATGGCATGATCAACATATTGATATCGTTCAAACCATACCAAGTAGTAGCATTTATATTTGGTAGTGAAATTCGATTTAGAATCGTTCCCAAAGTAATGCTCAAAAAGCCGCCGTTCAAGATCATTAGTGACGCCAACATATAATACCTTTTTACTTGAGGATGTAAGGATATAAGTAAAAAAGTTGTATTGGGTCATGTTTATTAAAATAGTTTGTCATTCTGAGCATAGCGAAGAATCTTATACGCCTTACTTGTCGCTTATACAAGATTCTTCGCTATGCTCAGAATGACAAGGCGGTTCAAGTGTTTAAACTATTTCTTCCCCTTCACCACAATATAAGGCGAAAGCGCCTTGCTCTCAAAAGGAGCCATCTTGGTAATTACCTTGCCGGTAAACCACAACGTCTTAACAAAAGCCTTAGCAAAAGCCGATTGAGTGCCTTTATTCTCTAGCCACATGGAAAATTTACCGTGATAATATGATTCAACTTCTTTCAAGCCTAACTCTTTGAAAATGCCGGCCAGCAGGGTTGGGTCCATGCATTCAATATAGTGCTTATCATAATTCTCACGGTCGAAGGTGCGTTGTACCCAGCCGTTTATGCTTTTAAAGTTGGGCAGGGTGATAAACAGTGTGCCATCTTCGCAGAGAAAGGGCAGGTGTGTTTGTATGATGGCTTTGGTATCCTTGAAATGTTCTATCAGCCCGAACGATGAAACAATATCATATTGTTGGGTAGGTTGATATTCAAATAGGTCAGCTTCAATGATGTTGATGTCGCCTTCTTTCAGGCCGTTAGCTTCAAGCAGTTGGTTAATCAGTCCCTGATGGATAAAATAATCAAACAGGGTGGTATTTATGTGCTCATATTTTTTAAGATAGATGGCATAATAGCCCGGGAAGCCACCCAGCTCAATGGCGGTTTTATAGCCATTGTCGGCTATTAATTTGCCGAGAATATTACCAAAAACATAATCGCGCTTAATATTAAATATCAGCCCCAGTCTTGATTCCCAAAATGCTTTCCAAAAAGAACGATCAGTTAAATTCATTTATATTATAAAGTCTCTTTTTTCTCCAATATCCGCGCAGGGTTGCCTACTACAGTGCTGTTGGCCGGTATGCTTTTGGTCACTACCGATCCGGCGCCGATGATCACATTATCGCCAATCTCGATATCACCAATGATTACCACGTTAGCGCCTATATCCACATTGTTTCCCAGTCGCGGGCAGCGGCTAAAGGTACCGTCGGTCAGTTTTTTGTGGCCGATGGTCACACTGTTACGCAGTACACAATTATCGCCAAAAACAACGCCCTGGTTAACAACTAAAGCAACTCCGTGATATAAGGATAACCCCCTGCCGATTTTGGTTTTGCGCGGAATTTCAATCCCCCAAACCCATTCAACCGCGTAGCGATAAAGCAGCAGGTACGGATAAAAAATCACTTTAGCCACCATCGACCGGTTAATGAGTGATGCCAGCCTGAACATAAACAGAACGAGTTGCCCCTTAAAATTGCGACGGTTTGCCTGCCAATCCTGAAATAAGTAACTCATGCTGAATTTGCCCTGTGGTGTTATGGATTAATACTCAAAAGTAAAAATTTTCGGCATACTATGAATGATTTTGGATAGACGATGAGAGGAGGCTCCTACGGAGCCGTTTTTTAAGTTTTGGTTTTGCTATAAACACGTGACTATTAGGGAGTCGACTTGTGGCAATATAACTACGCACGAACTTTCGATTTAAGAGTTCAAAGCTCCGTAGGAGCTCCCTGTTTATAGAATCAACTAAATATGATCGCTGGCTCCATTAGGAGCCTCCTTTTAAAGCGCAAGCTACTTTCAGCTTTCTGCTTTAAGCTTTCAGCATTATTAGTATACTTGTGATAATGAAAGTAACCCTCATCAATACATCCGACGCCGGAGGCGGCGCACCTGCTGCCTGCTTCAGGTTGCTGAAGGCGCTGGTGTCGCAAAAAACAGATGCGCGGTTACTGGTTCAGCACAAAAAGACTAATGATGAGCGGGTTTCGGGTATCGTCACTAATGCGTTCACCCGGTTCAGGGCCAACCTCAATTTTTTACGTGAGCGTATCCCTTTTATGCAGTTTCATGAAAAGGACAGGTCAGTGCGCTTTGCTTTTTCGACGGCCAATGCCGGAACAAGCATCAAAAATCATCCCTTGGTTAAAGACGCCGATATCATTCACTTGCACTGGACAAACTCCGGCTTTCTTTCCATCGACAATTTAAAAGAACTGGTAGATACCGGTAAGCCCATTGTCTGGACGCTGCATGATATGTGGACCTTCACCGGCGGCTGCCATTACTCGGGCTCTTGCGATGCTTTTATGCAAAAATGCGGCAATTGCCCCTTTCTGCGAGATGCCGGAGACAACGATATTTCGCATAAAGGCTGGCTGCGCAAGGCCGCCATGTATGCCGGCGCTAAAAACGTCACCTTTGTAACTTGTAGTAAATGGCTGGCTGGCGAGGCTAAGAAAAGTTCATTGATCAAAGATTTCAGGATAGAGGCTATTCCTAACCCGATTGATATCCATATATATTCGCCGAAAGATAAAATTGCTGCGAGGCAAAAGCGTGGTATTGACCCGCAGGCTAAGATTATCCTGTTCGGTGCGGCTAATATTAACGATAAACGCAAAGGATTGATTTATCTGCTGGATGCTTTGAAAATATTGAAAGAGCAATATCCGGACGAACCCATCGAAATGGTGATCTTCGGAAAAAATAAACACTTTGACGTGAGCAGTTTACCGTTTAAGGTTCATGAGTTGAATTTGATCACCTCACAGGACGAACTGGCCGGGGTTTATAGTCTGGCGGATGTCTTTGTGACGCCGTCGTTAGAGGATAACCTGCCCAATACCATCATGGAAGCTATGGCTTGCGGTACGCCGGTTGTGGCTTTCAAAACAGGAGGCATCCCGGAAATGGTCGACCATCAAAAAAATGGATATCTGGCTGTGTTGAAGGACCCGGCCGATATGGCTAACGGCTTAGCTGAGGTATTGAACGGGCAGGCGGCCGAGCTATCAGCCAGCGCGCGTCAAAGGGTGCTGGATAATTATACCAACGAGAAAATCGCGCAGCAATACATCAGCGTTTATCAATCTGTATTGAGCAAATGAAAGCCGGTCAGCCTACATTAAGTGTCATCACGGTGGTTTATAACAATGCCGCTGACATTGAGCGCACACTACTGTCGGTTATCAATCAAACCTATCCGAATATTGAATATATCGTGATCGATGGCGCCTCGACCGACGGCACGCTGCAGATCATCGAAAAATATACAAACAAAATAGCCAAGCTGATCAGTGAGCCGGATAAGGGTATTTATGATGCCATGAATAAGGGATTGGCCCTTGCTACCGGCGATTATGTGATCTTCATGAATTCGGCCGATGAGTTTTACTCGGCCGAAACTGTAGCTAATGTTTTTGCTGCCGCGCCGGATGCCGACATCTATTACGGCGAAACCGAAATGATCGGAGCAAATAACGAGAGCCTGGGCCAGCGGCGTCATAAAGCACCTGAAAACTTTACATGGCGCGATTTTAAATACGGCATGAGCATCAGTCATCAGGCTATTTATATCAAGCGCTCACTGGTTAAATCTTATGAGCCCAAATATCAGCTAAGCGCCGATATCGACTGGATACTGTATGCCGCTAAAAAAGCAAAGACCGTCGTCAACGTACATCAATACGTCGCTAAATACAAAGTAGGAGGGATGTCAAAACAGAAGCATCGCCAAAGTTTGATGGAGCGTTTTGATATCATGAAGCGGTATTACGGATTGGTGCCGACAATTTTTAATCACACAATAATTGCGTTGAATTTAGGTTTCTATTGGTTGAAGAATAGAAGAACAAACGACTAACCTAAATCCAAATGGCTTCTTTTGAGATTGATAAACAAACCATACAAGATCTTGATCTTTTTAATGAGGACGGCGTATCTGTATACTCGCTTTTTAACCAGGTAAAAACTATTGGCGGCAAGGCTAAATTGCAGGAGTTAATGCAAACGCCGACGTCTGATCTGGCTATACTTACTTCTCGACGCGACTCGATTAAATTTTTCCAAAATAAAACGCTGGAGTTCAAAGTCAACAAAAACGATGTTGATTTTGTAGAGCATTACACCGTATATAATTGCGATGTATTAAAGCCCAATATAGTTGATGCTCTTGTTAAAAGAACAGCCTACCGCCTCAACCCCGGCAAAGACTATTATACCATAGAACAGGGAATAAAAGATACCTGGAAGCTCTTAAAAGCGATGCTTGAGTTCTATAATGATCTTGTAAAAGAAAGCGAAATCCCCGTTGCTATTCATGAGATCATAAAAACGCTCGGAGACTTTTTGAATAAGAAGCCTATCGGTGACATGCTGGCCACCAAATCTTTTGGATTTAGAGAGGTGAGTTATTACGATAACCTGTTACGCAATGCGGAGCTTGTGGCCCTAAAGAATGTACTTAAAGCAGTCTACGAGCTTGATGCGTACATCAGCATTGCCAAAGCTATTGATAAATACGGATTTTGTTTTCCGGAATATGAAGTTGCCGACTTACCGGCCATTACCATCACAGGCCTGCATCATCCTCTTATAAAAAACGCGGTAACTAATGATGTGCTGATTGACCGGCAAAAAAATGTCTGGTTTTTAACCGGTGCAAACATGGCGGGTAAGTCTACATTTTTAAAATCGCTTAGCTTGGCTGTTTACCTGGCGCATGTAGGGCTACCGGTACCCGCGGCGGCCATGAAGACTACGTTGTTTAAGGGATTGATCACTACCGTCAACTTATCTGATAACATCAATAGTGGATACAGCCATTATTTCAGCGAAGTGAAACGATTGAAAAATGTTGCCGAGAAAATAATCAATCAGGATAACCTGTTTGTTGTGTTTGACGAGCTTTTCAGAGGTACCAACGTTAAAGACGCCTATGATGCATCGCTGGCTACTATCAGCGCATTATCGAAAATTAAGAGCAGCGTTTTTCTGATATCCACACATATCGTTGAAATTGCGCCGGCAATAGAAATGCACGATAATGTTGTGTTTAAATTTTTCGATTTGCAAATTGAAGACGGTAGGCCCGTATTTGATTTTAAATTAAACGATGGCGTATCGACAGAAACTTTAGGCTATTTCATTTTTAAAAATGAAGGCATATTGCAAATATTAGAACAGGCAGGTAGTAGGTGAAGAAACAAAAGAGGCGATGAGTGATCATCGCCTCTTTTATCATTACGCTGCCTTAACCGGCGGCGTTTTCTTTCTATTCTCAATATATCCCGCAAAGCCCAGCGACAATACCAACAATATCGATCCAACCATTGAAAGCGTTTCGCCGGTGTAGTAGGATGTTGGGTGGAATATAAATTCTACTTTGTGGTTACCCAAAGGTATTTGAGCAGCACGCAAAATGTAGTCGGCGCGGAAATACGGAGTTTCTTTTCCGTCGATATACATTTTCCAGCCTCTGTTATAATATACTTCAGAGAAAACCGCAATCTGCGAACCACCTGAACTGGTTTGATAAGTCATGTGATCTGGATTATAGTTTACCAGTTTGATGGTAGCATTGGTATCCAGATAAGCATCTTTCTCATTAATCAAAGATTTATATTTCTGATCGATGATGGCTTCCTCTTTAGGATTAAAGCTGCTGATGGCCTGCATTTCTTCGTCGGCATCTTTGGCAAATTTAACTTTTTGCACAAACCATGCATGGCCACAAGCTGTGGCATTGGCCTGCATGCTCACGTTTTGTGTTTTCTGATCGGCAGTGATGATGTATTTTACGTTCATCATATCCAGCACGTCGTGATTTACACTCTTGGTGAACTGGTTATCAATGATCTCCTGGTAGCGTTTTAATCTGGCTGCAGAGTAACCACCGAACGATTTATGGAAGAACGGATTATGCGTATCATAAAGTAAAGGCGCAGTGGTATCAAATACCTTGAAATCCGGATCAGTATCGCGTGCGATGAATTGGTCAACTTCGCGTGGTTGCGGGGTTACAGACTCTTGTTTATCGGCAAAATCATCAGTTTTCAAATAACGCTTGTCTATCTGCCAAAGATCAGCCAATACTAATATCAGCACACCTAATGATAGGATAGTAACGTTCACTTTTTTGTTCACAAAGGCAAACAGCAAGCCAAAAATAACCACCACAAATATCAATGAACGTATAGCATCCGCTTTTTCAAGGCTGATACGATCCTGAACAATTGCAGCAGACACCGCCTGCGCCATTTTTGCATCGTTTTGCAAAGCTTGAGTAAGGGCGCCTACGCTTTCCATTTGATCTGTTGCCCTGAAGCTTAATAACAGCTCAGGCACAACAACCAATACCAACAGCAAGCCGCCGACAATATATAAAGACAATTTCAGCTTTTTAACAACTTCTTTACTGTCAGGATGTTCAGTCAACTCTTTCAGCGCCAACAACGCCAGGATAGGGAAGCAAAGCCCTGCAACGGCCAGAATGGACTCGACCACCCTGAATTTGTTGTATAGCGGGAAATAGTTAAAGAACAGGTCTGATACATACGGCCAGTTACCGCCAAATGATAACAGCATGGTTAAGGTAACAGTTGCTAACAGCCACCACTTGTAACGGCTTTTAACAATCAGCAAACCAAATACAAATAAGAAGCAAATTACTGCGCCGAAATAGAACGGCCCGCCCGTAAACGACTTGTTCCCCCAGTAAATGCCAAGCCCATGTAGCCCCATTTGCTGGCTGCCTGCGGCTATTTGGTTGGCTATACCTACCGCGCGGTCTTCAGGCTGACCAGCCTGGGTAAACACTTTGACAGTTGCCGAATTTTCATCAAGGTGATTGCCGCTGGCGCCGCCATAAGCGTTAGGTACCAGGAAGGTAAAACATTCGGTAACGCCCTGGCTCCACTCATAGGCATAGCTCTTGGGTAAACCGGTGCTTGGCTCTGCCGTGGTTTGTTTTAAGTTTGATTGCCCGCGGATGGTGTCTTTACCATAATCATAAGTGCTCCAAAGTATAGAAGCGTTTACCATTAAGGCAATTACTATAGCGCCGCCCAGGTAGGCTAATGATTTCAGGTAATCATTAAGGGTTTTATTTTTAATAGCATGATACAACTCAATGCCTGCTAAGATCAGTATAGCAAACATTAAGTAATAGGTCATTTGTACGTGGTTGGCGCGGATTTCCAACGATAAGAACAATGCTGTAATTGCGGCTCCCAAAATGCGCTTCCCTCTTATGGCCAGCAAAATGCCGCCTAACAAAGGTGCAAAATAGGAGATGGCAAAGGCCTGGTTGCTGTGTCCCGCCGCCAGCAAGATGATATTGTAAGACGAAAACGTAAACGCCACCGCGCCTGCAGCTGCCAGCCAAGGGTTAAGTTTCAGTACAATGAACAGGAAATAGGTGCCGAACAGGAACAATAGCAAAGTATCGATAGGGTTCGGGAATATGGTATCCATTATGTGGATAACATGTGTAGTTATATTGGCTTTGTAGGGAGCCCATAACTGGAAGGCCGGCATACCGCCAAATATTTGGTTGGTCCAAAGTATGGTGGTGTCTTTGGCTTTGTAGGCTTCTATTTCGGTGGTGGTTGATCTTGCACCTATCACATCAGCCTGACCCAATACTTTCCCCTGGAATGCAGGTGTTAAATACAGAAAGCATATCACTAAAAAAATTCCGCCTATGGCAAAATGAATGCCATTGCGCTTAAACCAGTTGCTCATCTAAGCTCTTTTAAATTTGGATAATATATAATTGCCCAAAAATAGAAAATTGCCTGACAATAGGAAGTTATTTGGAATGATTTATGCCGCCTGGTTATGCGCCAGAATAAATAGCAATATGAGTCCCAACAGACTGATGCCATAGGCTATAACAATCTGCCTGGTGTATTCTTCAATATTTCTGCGGATATTGAAATAGTTGTAAACGGCCAGTAAGCCAAGGGTAATGAAAAAGAACCAGTTCAGTTTTACGTCGAGCGTAAAGAGGGCGCAGCATACCACATAGTTAGCTATGATCAACAATACATATTTGGGTGTTTTGTTGTGTCGCGGCCTGCGGGTAAAAAGCTCTCTTCTGGTTTCCACAGATATTTATTTTACTTCTTCGTAATCTACAAAATCGCCTGCTTTATCAGAGAAATTAGTCTTTTTATCCTTTTTCTCAGGGATATAATCAACCTTAATACGGCCGGTCGGTTCTTGCGGACGACGTTGCTGATAATTTGTTTGACTATTTTGATTATACTGTTGCTGTGCTTTGTTTACCACACTCTGAAAAAGCGCAGGTATTGCCCAACGCAGTAAAGCACGCACCAGGTAAAGTATGCCAATTACGTAAAATATAAAACGAAGTATTTCTTCCATTGCCTAAATTCTTGCTATAAAGCGGCTACAAATATAATTATTATAACGTCAAAATTGTTTGCTTATGATTTGTGCCTTTACCATAAGATAGCTTACCGCTAAGCTTGTTACATCAGGAGAATGTCATTTATAATGAGTGGAGCAGTGAATGAGTAATTGAGTGAATGGGGTTTATATTCAATAATGAATATCTGATGCTCACATATTTCTAATTGTGTGGTGGCCTGTCAGCTGGACGGCTTCGGGCGAAAGCAGGTAAAACGATGCGGGCCAAGTGCGGCTGCAGGGCTGTTGGGAATGTTGCCTGAAGCGAAAGCCCGTGAGACAAATAGCGGCAACAGGCCCCTGCCCAGGTTTTACTTGCTTTGCAGCGCAGACGCCATGAGCGCAAAGAAGCATTCCAGATGACTTGATTTTTGGTTCTTTTCATCAAGGAAAAGAACAAAGCCTACCCGCGGCGATTGAGCGGGAGCGTGCCTGCATTGGGAATGTTGCCAACGTACGTAGAAATGAGTGCCGCTAGGTTAAACCTCTCCCTACCCTCGCCGGGGGAGGGTATCACACAGAGCCTGCGCTCTCTGATTAGCATGTGCAGAGATTGCTTCATTCTTCGCAATGACGGCTTTTTTTATTATTCTATCAAGAAAACTTCTCTTCCATCATTTTCTCCAAGGCAAACATCTCGTCACGCAGCTTGGCGGCACGCAGGAAATCCATATCCTTGGCGGCGGCGAGCATGTCTTTTTTGGTGTTGTCGATAGATTTTTTCAGATCGGCTTTTGACATGTATTGAACAATCGGGTCGGCGGCAAGGGTGAGGGTTTCTTCTTCCACATAAGCCTTTTGCACACCACCCTGAAAATCGACCACCGAGGTCTGCTCAATGATCTCGGCTTTTGTCTTACCGACAGTCATCGGCGTGATGCCGTGTTGTTCATTATATTTGATCTGTTTTTCGCGGCGGCGCGATGTTTCGTTAATGGTGATATCCATCGAGTCGGTAATCTTATCGGCATACATAATCACCCGCCCGCGGTCGTTACGAGCCGCGCGACCGATGGTTTGTATCAATGAGCGCTCACTCCGCAAAAAGCCTTCTTTATCGGCATCCAAAATAGCCACCAACGACACTTCAGGCAGGTCAAGCCCTTCACGCAATAAGTTAATACCTATCAATACGTCGAACACCCCCAAACGCAGATCCCGCAGAATTTCCACACGTTGCAAGGTCTTCACCTCCGAGTGGATATAGCGGCATTTAATACCCAGGCGGTCCATGTATTTGGCCAGTTCTTCGGCCATGCGTTTGGTTAGGGTTGTTACCAGCACACGGTCGCCCATTTTTACGGTTTTATCTACCTCGTCCAGCAAGTCATCCACCTGGTTAATTACCGGGCGAACGTCAATTATCGGGTCAAGTAATCCGGTAGGGCGTATCACCTGTTCAACCACTACACCGTCCGATTTTTCCAGTTCAAAATCGCCGGGCGTTGCGCTTACATAAATGGTTTGCGGCGCCAGTTTTTCAAATTCCATAAAGTTAAGCGGACGGTTGTCCAAAGCCGCCGGTAAGCGGAAACCATAGTCGACTAACGATATCTTGCGCGAACGGTCGCCGCCATACATGGCCCGTATCTGCGGAACAGTTACGTGGCTCTCATCAATTACCATCAGGTAATCATCCGGGAAATAATCCAGCAAACAGAACGGCCTTGCGCCGGGCTGGCGTCCGTCAAAAAAGCGCGAGTAATTTTCAATACCCGAGCAATAACCTAACTCACGAATCATCTCCAGATCGTAATTAACCCGCTCTTCCAGTCGCTTGGCTTCGAGGTAGCGGCCATCGTCAATAAACTGTTTTTTGCGGGTTTCCAGTTCTTCCTGAATGGCCCAGATAGATTGCTGGAAACGCTCGCGCGGAGCCACATACAGATTGGCCGGATAAAGCACCATATGCGTCATTTTTTCCAGCGTTTTACCGGTTTGTATATCGAAAGTGCTAAGCTCTTCAATGTCATCGCCAAAAAACGAAATACGGTAGGCGTGGTCCATGTAAGCCGGGAAGATATCCACTGTATCGCCCTTTACCCTGAAGGTGCCACGTTTAAAATCGGCTGTGGTGCGCGAGTACAGAATCTCTACCAAACGGTGCAAAAAAGCATTGCGACTAATACGCGTACCCACCGCAAACTTAAATACCGAATTGGCAAAGTCTTCCGGGTTGCCCATACCATAAATGCAGGAAATGGACGACACCACAATCACATCCCTGCGGCCACTCATTAAGGCAGAAGTGGTACGCAGTCGCAGTTTCTCGATCTCGTCGTTAATCTGCAGATCTTTCTCGATGTAAGTATTGGTGGTCGGAATAAAAGCTTCCGGCTGGTAATAATCATAGTACGACACAAAATAGTTCACCGCATTTTCAGGAAAAAACTGCTTGAACTCGCCATACAACTGCGCCGCCAGGGTTTTATTATGGCTCAGTATCAGCGTAGGTTTTTGTGTTTGATAAATAACGTTAGCTACCGAAAACGTTTTACCCGAACCCGTAACACCCAGCAAAGTCTGGTAATTATCGCCATTGTTTACACCTTCAACCAGTTGGCGTATGGCCTCGGGCTGGTCGCCGGTGGGTTTATATTGAGATGTTAATTTAAAATCCATTTTTACAAAAATACCTGTTTTTTTTATGTTGTACGTAGTACGTTTTACGTGATACGTTTTCTTTTACAATATGATTATTAAGTTGTAGGTGATACGTTTTACGTAGTACGTTTTTGGCCTCGCTTATTTAAAAACGTATAACGTAAAACGTCCAACGTATAACCACAAAGTAAACACCGCTCAATGACAACCCTATGTCAGCATATAATTATTGTAGTGGTTTTTTATACAAGGATTAATTAAATTTACGTATAACATATAACTAACCTCTGATCAACTAAACCCCAACCCCATGTTTGTGCTCAATAAAACCAATACGGTGGCCAATAGTTTTTTAGCGCAGATGCGCGACTGCACCGTGCAGCAGGATAGGCAGCGTTTTAGACGCAACCAGGAAAAGCTTGGCGAAATACTGGCCTATGAAATCAGCAAGTCGCTCAAGTATACTGATACCGAAGTACAAACGCCGCTGGGCATTTGTGCATTAAAGCTCCCAGCGGAAACACCGGTGCTGGGCACCATATTGCGGGCAGGTTTGCCATTCTATCAAGGATTTTTGAACTTTTTTGACGAGGCTGAGTCGGCATTTATTACCGCCTGCCGCAAAACTAAGCGTTCGGGCGATTTTACCATCCGTATAGACCATATATCAACGCCAAACCTTGACGGCAAGACTTTTATTTTGTGCGATACCATGCTGGCTACCGGCCAAAGTATTGTAGACGTATGTAAAGAGTTGTTGGCATCTTATCAAATAGCTAACCTGCACATTGCCTCGGTTATTGCCAGTACCGAAGGCATAGCCCACGTACAAGCCAACCTGCCCAAGGCTAAAATCTGGGTTTGTGCGATAGATGAGGAGATGACCAGCAAGGCATACATAGTACCAGGCCTGGGTGATGCCGGAGATTTGGCTTTTGGTGAGAAGTGTTGAATGGGATTTCGGATTTCGGATGTTCGATTTCGGATTGTTTATTCACTTGTTAGTCCGGATTACCAATTTTACAAATCCGGACCAACGTGTTTTAAAGTGTTGATTTTTTGGCGATTTATGCCGTTCTTTAATTAATCAACCCAATAACCTATGACCTTAGCCAATCGCGCCGTTTTAGCTTCGCTATTTTTGTTTTCGTGCCTTACTGCTGCAAACGCACAGCAGACCAGATCACCTTTACTAAATCAGGTAGACTCGCTGTCCACCCCAAAATTGTCTGCCGATTTGCCGGTGCCATCGCCCGAAAAACCGGTAATAAACAATGCGCCAGAGCTGAAACGCACCAATAAAATGGCTTATCAGCTTTATAATAAGCAACAGGATTTTGACTCTCATCCCGACGCAAAAGTCATAGGATACGATGTTTTTCCGGGCGCAGTTCCTGTTACAGCTCCGCGGGTTACACAGACTTTGACTATCCCGGTTCATGTAGGGTCACAGGGTTACACAGATAACCTTTACATTGTGCAAACGAGGCTGCACCCAACGGGTTTATATATTCCTGCCGGCGAGAAGGTAACAATTAGTATCAAAGATGCTGATATTAAGCGGCACCTGATTGCCCGCATCGGTGTGCACAATGACGATGTGACTCATCTTGATAAGTTTACACGTATTCCGCTAAACTTAACTAAGAATATGGTTTTGTGGAAGAAGGAAACTGAGGTGTATTCGCCTTACGGCGGATTGCTATTGATAGCTGTACCTGATACCAGCACTTTAAAAGAAATTAATATAACTGTTAAAGATGCAGTAAAAGCGCCATATTTTAAGTTGGGCGAAACAAGCGAAAAAAAATGGATAGCAAGTATTCGTAATAACCCTGCGCCATGGGCACAACTGACCACCGACAACCTGGTCCTGACTGTACCATCGGCGCGCATCAGGAAACTGGATAATCCGGTAAAGCTAATGCAGTTTTGGGACGAGGTGATGAATGCTGATGCCGACCTGGCTGCCATTCCCCAAAAGCGGCGGCACCAGGAGCATATTGTTGTAGATAGCGATGTGGCTCATGGCTATATGTTTACCACGCTCGACAAGATCACGGTACCTAACGACAAAAGTTGCGAATGGATGCTTGATGAAGCTTTCATCCGTTTGCATGGTTCATGGGGTGCTTTTCATGAATTAGGTCATCGGCACCAATACTGGCCGTTTGAAGATTATAGCACACAAGAAGTTACCGTGAATTTGTACACCATGTACATTTACGATAAGGTGCTGCACCAGGGCATGTATCGTCATGAAGGTATGGAAACCCATGAACAAGTGTTGGAAAAGATCAAAGCATACCTATCGTCGCCCACTACAAATTATAACAATTGGAGGCGAGATCCATTTCTTGCACTGGCCATGTACATACAACTGGTTGAAAAATTTGGATGGGATGCCATCAAAAAGGTAAATACCATTTATCGTGAAACCCCCAAAGGTCAATTCCCGGCAAACGATCAGCAAAAACTTGATTTTAGATTTGCCACCCTTTGCAAAGCCACCAATAGCAACCTGAGTCACTTTTTCGAGGTTTGGAAAATCCCAGTATCGGCGACAGCAAAAAAACAAGCCGAAAGCTATAAAGAATGGTTTCCTGAAGAATTGGCAGCATATAAATAGGTTGTGGACCTGGTTATTAGGCGGCAAACCAAGCGCTGTAAGTGATCCAAAAAATGACTTTAAAGTCATAAAAAGGTGATCCAAAGTGATCCGCTTTTCAGAGAGGTGTTTAGTAGATATTTGATTTTCAGAATGTTGTGATTTTGTGGTGATCCAACTGATCCAAAGTGATACACATTTGCGCGTGGATCACTGTTCATGGTTTGGGCATGAATTGTTCTTTTTTGACATAAACATTCTATCAATGAATCAGTTATTCAGATAACAACACATAACATCGCTATGAAAACCCTAACTCGTTTCTTAACTGTGCTGCTGCTTGCGGGCAGTTGTTCTGTATTTGCTCATAAACTACCCAAACGCGAAACTGTACATCTGCCCCGCGGACGCAGTATTACCATGCAGGCCCGGGTTAACAAACTGGGTCATGCCTACGGCACAGTGACTGTCGATTTCAAAATGAACCGTAAAGGTGACGTTACCTGGGCCGATGCCAATGCGCTGCACACCACCGTAATGGATAAAAGCTTTGTACGAAAAGTTGTGGACGCAGTGCGAAACATGAAATTCAACAAAGTTAAACACGCGCCCATGAGCCAGAAGGGTAGTATATCTTATTCTTTTAGGTAATTGAGAAGTGTTAAAGCAAAATGTGAAAACCCAACGCTGCGTAATAAAAACCTTACCTTTGCTCCATGAGCAAGTACCAACACATCTTTTTCGACCTTGATCATACCATCTGGGATTTTGATAAAAACGCCGAGGAGGCGCTGCATGAGTTGTTTATCACGCATCGTTTAAATGATATTGGTTTAGCATCGGTTGATGTTTTTATTGAAACGTATACCGAAAATAACCATCGCCTGTGGCGCGAATATCACTTGGGCAACATCACCAAGCAGGCATTGCGCGAGGCGCGTTTCAAACAAACCTTTTTGGATCTGGGCGTACAGCCGGAGGTTATACCCAGCGGCTTTGAAGATGCTTATGTACAGCTTTGTCCCACCAAAACCAACCTGTTCCCCAATGCGCATGAAACGCTGGAATATCTGCAAAGCAAATATCAGCTGCACCTGATATCAAACGGGTTCAAAGAATCGCAGGATATCAAGATCAGCGGCTCCGGACTGGACAAATATTTTACACATATTGTGATTTCTGAACTTGTAGGTGTTAACAAGCCGGACGCTGCCATATTTGAGCATGCAGTTACCCTGTCGGGTACTACCAAAGAGCAAAGCGTTATGATAGGCGATAGCCTGGAAGCCGATGTGCTGGGCGCTTTAAATTATGGCATGGATGCTATCTACTTTAATCCATTTAATGCCCCAAAACCAGACGAGGTAAAAATGCAGATTACTGATCTGAAAGAATTGACTTTACTATTGTAACCACCTCTTAGCCGTGAACATAACCACCGAACGCAGAGCCATTGATCAAACCCTCGATACGTACCGCGATCTGTTGGACACGGTAACTGACGAGCAATTTGCCGAAACGCCTAAAGATGGCGGCTGGTCGATAGCCGAAGTTTATTCGCACGTATTGCAAGCCACTTTGGGCGCTTCAATAGCGATCGAGCGCTGTATCAACGGCACATGCGACACCTCTCGCAAAGGTTTGAGTTTAATTGGGCGGTTTGTTTTGTTTTTCCGTCGATTTCCGGGAAGGGTTAAAACTCCGAAGGCAGAGGCCTCAAGGATGACGGTCAGCAAGATCAGTAAGGAAGACGCCCGAAACCTTATCATCAAATGTCGCGGACGCATAGACACCATCGCACCGCGTATTGCCGATGAAACCGGTATCCACAAAATAAAACATACCCGCATGGGTATGCTTAATGGCAAGCAATGGTTCAGGTTTGCGCTCATCCATTTGAAGCATCATTTGAAACAAATTGACCGCATAAAAAATAAATTTTAATGTCGATGAAACCTTTTATATTTAACAGAGTCTTAATCTTAAAATAATCTGAGAATCTGAACTTTGCTAAAATTTAAGGTAATGCAATTTGAGTACGCATATGTGGTTGTAGTGATGATCCTGATCATGGTTGGGGTGTTCTACTTTAGTCCATACGAACTTACAGTTAATGAAGAGGAGAGCGAAGACTAATCGTTCGTCCTTAAAAAACCATTTAAATTTTCCGGTAAAAATTACCGGCCAGGTCACTATCCCCTAAAATTTTATGGCGAAGCGCGAAGTTGAGATCGTAATTATTTCTGATGTGCATTTAGGTACCTATGGTTGTCATGCCAAAGAATTGCTGAAGTATCTAAAAAGTATTAAGCCTAAAATGTTGATCCTTAACGGCGATATTATTGATATCTGGCAGTTCAGCAAATCATACTGGCCAGAGGCTCACATGAAGGTAGTGCGCCGAATCATGAAGTTTATTACCGAGGGTATCCCGGTTTATTATCTTACCGGCAACCACGACGAAATGTTGCGCAAGTTTGCCGATTTTGATCTGGGCTCATTCAAACTGCTCAACAAATTGGTGCTAAATATCGACGGCAACAAAGCCTGGATTTTCCACGGAGATGTGTTTGACGTTACCATGCAATACTCAAAATGGCTGGCTAAGTTAGGCGCTATAGGTTATGATACCCTGATTCTGGTTAACAGCTTTACTAACTGGCTGCTTAGTGCTTTTGGCCGCGAAAAGATGAGTTTTTCTGCAAAGATCAAGGCTAAGTTTAAGGATGCCGTAAAATTCATCAATGAGTTTGAGCAAACCGCGGCCGACCTGGCTGTCGACAAAAAATACCACTATGTAATTTGTGGCCACATCCACCAGACCGAAATCCGCGAAATTTCATCAACCGACAACTCGGGCAAAGTGCTGTACCTGAACAGCGGCGACTGGGTGGAAAGCCTCTCTGCCCTGGAATACAACAATGGTAAATGGGAGATTTTTAAATATAACCCTGAAGATTTTAAGAAGGAAAATGAAGAGGACGACGACCATACCGACGCCGAAGACCTTGACGCCAAAATGGATGTGAACTTGTTGTTGCAAAGATTCAGGCAGGAGCATTCATAAGATTATTAAATTTCATGTAATTTTCAGGTTCATTATTTAATATTGCGCTTAAATAAACCTTATTATACCATGAAAAACTTATTTCTATCATGCGCAATGGCTTGCGCAGCAGCTGTATTTACCGGCATTAATCAAACCCAAGCCCAGGATATTAAACCACATTTCGGTATCACCGCTGGGGCCGATTTGACGACTTTGGGTAGCTCGACTTATCGAAATACCTCATTCAACTACCAATGGCGTTATGGCTTTCAAGGTGGTATTTATGCCGATTTGCCTTTGGCTAAGCACTTCTCTATTATGCCACAGGTTTTATACTCGCAAAAAGGCGGAAAGGTCGACGCGAAGATACCTAATTTACTTGCCACATCCGGCAGTTCTGGGGGTGCCGGTAACAGCCCATCCACCGCATACGATAATTATACAGGTAGTGTCAGGATGAATTATATAGATGTTCCTGTTTTGTTGGCTTATAAACCTTTAGCTAATCTTTCGTTTTTTGCGGGGCCGCAAATTTCCTTTTTATTAGCTCAACATTCTTCTTTTGCAGATATGTCTGTTTCGGGTGGCACCCTTACGCATGATGACACTACGAATGGTTTTAAAAAAGCTTTACTTGGTGGCAATGTAGGGGTAGGCTATAACCTTTGCAAAGAAGCTAGTGTTCATTTGCATTATATGTTCGATTTACAGCATGTAGCCGATAAAGATGCATCGAGTGCAGGCGCTAATCCACCAAGAAACAGCGGTTTCGCACTTACTTTAAGTTATTTGTTTTAATTTTTAAAGCATTCACAATTTTTTGGCGCAAATAATATCTTTGTCAGGACAGTACCTCATACCTGATGAAGATATTATACGCCATACAAGGAACCGGTAACGGGCACATCAGCCGCGCGCGAGAGATTGTGCCGCTGCTGCAAAAGTATGGCGAGCTTGATTTGCTGGTGAGTGGAACCGAGGCCGAGGTAACGCTGTCGCAACCTGTTAAATATAAATTCCACGGATTAAGCTTTGTGTTTGGCACCAAAGGCGGTGTCGACAAATGGGCCACCTACAAACTCATGGACCTGCCGCAAATGTGGCGCGACATGCATCACCTGCCGCTTAAAGATTATGATCTGATCATTAACGATTTTGAACCGGTTAGCGCATGGGCCTGCAAGTTGCAGCGCGTACCTTCAGTGTCGTTGAGTCATCAATGTTCTTTCGTGTCACCTAAAACACCGAGGCCTAAAGCCGGCTGGTTCAACTATGGCCCGGCAATTCTTAAGCATTATTCGCCTACTACACATCATGTCGGGTTTCATTTTGAGCGATATGATGATTTTATACATACACCCGTTATCCGCAGCGAGATACGCAACATGCAAACCAGCAACCTGGGGCATTATACCGTATACCTGCCCGCTTATGACGACAAAAAGTTAACCGAACTGCTCAAACAAACCGATGTGCACTGGCACATCTTCTCCAAACGCCAGAAAACCGGCTATACTGATGATAATGTACAAGTGATCCCGGTAAACAACGAAGGTTTCAATGTAAGCCTGGCCAGTTGCGATGGTCTGCTTACCGGCGGCGGCTTCGAAGGGCCGGCCGAGGCGTTGTTCCTGCAGAAAAAGGTAATGATGATACCTATGTCGGGCCAGTACGAGCAGCAATGCAATGCGCTGGCAGCCTCACGCTTGGGCGTGCCTGTGGTGCAGCATATCGACAGCACTTTCGTCCACCGGCTTAAAAACTGGATAAAAGACGAAGTGCGTGTATGGGTTGATTTCCCCGACGAAACGGACGAGATTGTGCATAACATGGTAAAGCGGTATGCGAGGTGACCCCACTCAAACTCTCCCCTGAAGGGAGGGCTTTGAAAAAAAAAAGCAAAAAGTCTCTCCTGCCGGGGGAGATTTAGAGGGGGCTTTGCTACTTTACATTTTAACATCCCCTCTTTTTCTGCTATTATTGCTTCATGATAAACTTGTTCAGAAGCTATAACCCCTTAAACATTTTATGGCTGGGCATTTTATTGTTTTTGCTGCGACTGGGCTTTGTTTACAACGCGCCCGCCCAGATTGATTTTGTTTACCTCGAGCCTTTTGCCCGCATGCTGGCGCCCACGGCATATCACCTTGATTTTCCGTCTGTAATTAACGTATTTCTGGCTGCTGTGCTAGTTTTTGTGCAGGCATTGCTGGTTAATCGTTTAACCAATCAGTTTGGGTTGCTGGGTAAACCCAGTTTTTTACCGGCGTTAATGTATGTAACCTTGTCGGGTTTGTTTACGCCGTTTTTGGTACTGAGCCCGCCGCTGGTTTGTAATTTTTTGCTGATATGGATGCTCTACAGACTCTTCAATCTGTATAAAGGCGACGACTGTAAGTCCATCACTTATGATCTGGGGATGATCGTAGCGCTTGGCTCTCTGATTTATTTCCCCTTCATTTATCTATTCCTGAGTATATGGGCGGCGCTTTTGCTGTTCAGGCCGTTTTATTGGCGCGAATGGGTTATCGGCATTATGGGGTATGCCACCGTGTTTTTCTTTTTGGCGGTGATTTACTACATGCGTAATAAACTGCCTGAGTTTACAGACATCTGGACACCGCTGGCTTCTAAATTTCCAACACACGTTAGCCTCAATAATTATACTTACCTGTTGCTTATACCAATTTTGGTGATCCTGGTGTTCGGGCTGGTGCGCATACAACAGGTGTTTTTTAGGGGATATGTGCAGATCCGTAAATCGTTTCAGCTCTTGTTTGTAATATTTCTCATCGCGGGGTTGTCATTTTATGTAAAAGCGCAGTTCTCGCTGCCTCATTTTCTGCTATGCGTTATCCCGCTTAGCATATTTTTTGCCTATTATTTTATGCATGCCACCCTGCGCTGGTTTTATGAAAGTTTGTTTTTGATACTGCTTGCCGGCATTGTTTATTTCCAATTATATCCTGTTTAACACTTTTTAACTTTTACATTCGTTCAAATTTCGGGCGTTATGTTAGATTTGTAGCGTCAAAATTTCTGCAGACGTTATTGTGCTGCAGATCAAAACGAAAAAAACGCATAGCTGATGAAATTTGGAGTTGTAATATTTCCGGGATCTAATTGTGATGAAGATATCATACACGTATTAGAAAAAATAATGGGTCAAGAGGTGGTTAGACTTTGGCATAAAGATCATGACCTACAAGGTGCCGAATTTATTATACTACCGGGCGGTTTCTCATTCGGCGACTACCTGCGCTCTGGCGCTATCGCCCGTTTCTCGCCAATCATGCAGCAGGTAATTCAGTTTGCCAACAATGGTGGTTATGTATTGGGTATATGCAACGGTTTCCAGATTTTAACCGAAGCCGGTTTGTTGCCGGGTGCTTTGCTGCATAACAATCACCGTAAGTTTGTTTGCCGCAATATTTACATGAAGGCTGAAACTACCAACTCAATGGTTACGGCGCAAATAAGCCCTGAGCGTGCACTGAAAATTCCGGTGGCACATGGCGAGGGTAACTATTTTGCCGATGCCGAATTACTGCAGTCATTAAAAGATAACGACCAGATATTGTTCCGCTATTGCGATGAGTCAGGTAATGTAACGCCCGATTCAAACCCTAACGGATCATTAGAGAATATAGCAGGTATCACCAACAAAGACCGTAACGTATTTGGCTTTATGCCGCACCCGGAGCGCGCTGCCGATACTATACTGGCTAATGAGGATGGTCTTGCAATTTTTGAATCTATCCTATCAATGGTTAAGGCCTGATGCCTGTTCTGGTTGTCGATATAGGGAACACATTTGCCAAGGCAGCCATATTTGAGCAGGATGAGCTGATACACACCGAACAATTTACGACTATTGATGCTTCAACGATTCATGCTTTTTTAGCTAAGTATGGCGTTGAAAGGGCAATTATATCAACCGTAAAAAAGCAAAGCGCGGAGTGGGAGCGGGAGTTACAGCAAACAGTGCCGGTAATATATTTTAATGCCGAAATGACCACAGGTATCCACAACCATTATCGCACACCAAAAACTTTGGGGCTTGACAGGCTGGCGGGTGTAATAGGGGCGCATCACCTGTATCCGGATAAAGATAACCTGGTGATTGACGGTGGCACCTGCATTACCTACGATTGGGTGGATGCCGAGGGGAATTATTTCGGCGGCAGCATATCGCCGGGATTAAATATGCGTTATAATGCACTTAACCACTATACATCGGCGCTGCCGGTGGTTAAGCAGGATGCAGGGTTTGACAGCAACAGCGGCAATGATACCGAAACAGCTATCAGATCAGGCGTGCAAAACGGAATTAAATATGAGCTGCTGGGCTTTATTGAAAGCTACGCACGTAACAAGCAGCAATTAAATATTATACTAACCGGTGGCGACGGTAAATTTTTTGATAGCCTGTTAAAAAATAGCATCTTTGCCACCTGTATTAAAAATGAGCCATACCTGGTTTTAAAAGGATTAAACGCAGCTACACAAAAGCATAATGATTAGATATACCAAGCTCCTTATAACTTTTATACTTACCGCCGTTGTAATAAGTGCAAATGCACAGTCGACGACTAATACAAGTTCGCCTTACTCGCAGTATGGTTTGGGCGATCTAGTGCCGTCAATATTGCCCCAAAACCAGGCAATGGGTGGTATATCTACCGGTGTAAATACCATAAACAGATACTCAAGTATCAACCCGCAAAACCCGGCATCATACGGCGCTATCAGCTGGACGGTTATGGATGCGGGCATATATGCCAGTAAACTTTCAATGAGCCAAAGCGGCCAGCCTTCTCAGAAAGACAATAACTTCCGCATGAGCCATATAACTTTTGCTATCCCTATTGCTTCAATTTCTGCAATAAGTTTTGGTTTGATGCCTTACAGCCAGGTAGGTTATAATTATACCAAATCAATCAAAGGATATGGTACCGGCTCGGCAGTTGATACCAATGCTACCAATTATATTTATAGTGGCGAGGGCGGCTTGAATAAGGCTTATTTTGGTTACGGTATTGCTATAGCGCGTAGTTTCTTGTTTGGTGTTAATGCATCGTACATTTTTGGTAACATCAAACACAAACAAGAGGTTGAAATGCCGCAGTTGGGTGGCAATCTGAATACCAGTGTTGAACGTGCTAACTCTATCGGCGGCTGGAACTATGATTACGGCTTTCAGTACATTTATGATATATCGCTCACCCGCCACCTTACTTTGGGTTATTCAGGGTCGGCAGGTTCGCAGCTTAATTCAAAAAGCAGCTACATCATTAGCCATTACATATTTGACGCAAACGGCAACCGTAACGTTAATATGGACTCCATTGTTAATCAGCAAAATAATCAGTCAAAAATACAATTGCCGCAAATACACCACTTCGGTATCTCTTATCAGCAGGACTTGAAATTCCTGGTAGGTGCAGATTACTCGATTGGCAAATGGGCTGATCTGCGTGTTGATGGCACCAACCCGGGCACCGTTAACAGCAGTACCTTCAATGTAGGTGGTCAGTTTACGCCAAATGTTAATGCCCTGAACAGCTGGTTGTCAACGTTAGATTACCGTTTTGGGGTGATGCTGGATAATACTTACTATAACGTACCTAACGTAAGCGGTTCAGGTTATACCAATATCAAATCAAAATCAGTTAATATAGGTGTAGGCATACCACTTAGGGGCTCACAAACCAGCTATTACAAAATGAACCTGTCGGCCGAGTTTGGCCAGCGTGGTACATTGAATAATGGGCTGATCAAAGAAAACTTTATAAACTTCAGATTAGGTTTCACGCTTAACGACAAATGGTTCCAGCGTTATAAATTTGATTAATTGAGTAATGCATAGTCGGTTAAAACGGTTTTGGCCTTTTATTTTTCCGGCATTGCTTTTTGGCATGCTGCTGCTGAGCGCGTGCGAGAACGACTTAAAAAAGATCAAAGAAATATCGTCTAAATATACCAGCTCGCCTATTGACACCACCAAAGGGGTAGAGGTAATTTACAGTGATTCTGCTATTGTAAAAGGGAAGATGACCACTCCCATGATGATCCATTACAATATATCAGATCCGTTTTATATGATGCCCAAAGGGGTTAAAGTAACTTTTTACGATGTCTTTGCGCGGGAAGACGGTAATATCGTTGCCGACTCGGCCGTATACCATACCGTCGCGCAAAAAATAGAATTTTATCATCACGTGGTTTATACTACCGTTAAAGGCGATGTCTTTAAGTCGGACGAGCTGATATGGGATCAGCAAAAAAAGATCATGTACTCCAATAAGCCGGTACAAATTGTAACTGCCGGTGGCGATATATTAAACGGCGTCAACTTTACCAGCGACGATAAATTACAATACCCGCAAATGAATCAGGGTACCGGGAACTTTAGTGTATCAGATATGCCGGGCGATGGCCAGTCTGCCGGTAATGGACAGCAACCCGTTAGTCAACCGCCAACTAACCAACCGTCAGTTAATCCCCTGCTTAATCAGCCTCCGGTTAATCAACCGCCGGTTAATAAGCCCGCGGCTCCTGCCACGTTGCAAAAAGCGCCTGCTGCATTCCAAAAAGCCCCTGTGCGTCCTTAAAAAAATTAAGTAATTATTACGTAAAAATTTGTATGATAAAATTTTACTAAAAGTTGTATCTTGCGCCTCTTTTTGAGATTACTACTATACTAATATTAATAAAACAACATAGAATAAGTTTATGGCTATAATGGGTTATCTGCGCGACCGGATGGGTAAAATTGTCGCAGGTGTGATCGGGCTTTCACTTTTTGCATTTATTGCTACTGAAGCGGTAAGAAGCGGAGGATCTTTTTTTAGAGATGATAATAACGAATTAGGTTCTGTTGGCGACCAGAAAATCCCTTTGGATCAATTTAATGCCAATGTAGAGCAAAATTTAGCGCAGTTTAAGGCACAATCTGGCCAAACGCATATTACTTCGCAAATTACGGCCTATGTACAGGAAAATGCCTGGAACCAACTGGTTAGTAAAGCCATTTTTGACAAAGAAGTTGAAAAAGTTGGCCTTGCCGTGGGTGGCGACGAAACACAAAACATGTTAACCGGGCCAAATCCAAACCCGCGTGTTATGCAGGCATTTACTGATCCGTCAACCGGTAAATTTGATCCTAACTCTATCATCAGCGCTCAAAATGCTATCAAAAGCATGAAAGACGATGATCCGCAGAAAGTTAAATGGGCACAGTTTATCACAGATTTGATTGACGGTAAAAAAGCCGAAAAATACCTTTCTCTGGTAACCAACGGTATCTACGTTAACTCGCTTGACGCAAAAGACGGTTACGAGGCTAAAAACAAGCTGGCTAACTTTAAATATGCTTTGTTAGAGTACACTTCAATAGCTGACGATAAAGCTGTCCCGACTGATGCTGATTACAGCAGCTATTATGACGAGCATAAAAACGAGTTCAAAAATCCGCAGGAATTAAGAGGAATCAGTTACGTTGCATTTAACGCTGCTCCGTCAAAAGCCGACTCGACTGTAGTTGAGAACCAAATGTCGAAATTGTTGCCTGATTTTATCAACTCAAAAGACGACTCGCTGTTTGTTCAGATCAACTCAGAAACTAAAACGCCGTTAACCTGGCAATCAAAAGGTCAGCTTGATCCAAAGATCGATAGCATCATGTTCAAGCAAAACCCGGGCTTTATTTATGGTCCGTACCAGGCAGGTGGTGCTTATAAATTGTCTAAACTGGTTGCAGCCCGCGTGTTCCCGGACTCAGTTAAGGCAAGACACATTCTGATCACTCCTGCAGAAGCCGGCGGCCCTGACAAAGCAATGGCCAGAGCAGATTCATTGAAAAAATTAATTGAAAGCGGTAAAGGAAACTTTGCTGCCCTAGCGCAGACTTTTTCTGCCGACAAAGCTTCAGCTACTAAAGGCGGCGACTTAGGTACATTTGGCCGTGGCCAAATGGTGCCGGCTTTTGACAACGCTGTTTTTGAAGGCAAAAAAGGCGACCTGAAAATTGTTACTACACAATATGGTGTCCACCTGATTGAGGTTCTGGATCAAAAAGGATCATCAAAAGTAGTTAAAGTGGCTACTGTTGATAAGCCATTAACCGCCAGCAGCGCGACACAATCAGCCGCTTATAGCAAGGCTCAGACTTTCCTGGCATCAATCAACAAAGACAACTTTGACGCAGAGGCCACTAAAGAAGGTCTGAAAGTTCAAAAAGCTGAAGATATCCAAGGTACTGCCGGTGCATTGCCTGGCTTATTGGAGGCCCGTGAACTGGTAAGATGGGTGTTTAAAGCTAAACAGGGCGAAGTTGCCGATCAGGTATTTACAGTTGGCGATCAATATGTAGTTGCACACGTAACTACTATTAAACCTAAAGGTATCTTGTCGCTTGATCTGGTTAAAGACAAAATCAAACCTGAAGTAATCAAACAAGTTAAAGGCAAAATGCTGACTGATAAATTTGCTGCGGCTGCTAACGGCGCATCATCTATTGATCAGATTGCTCAGAAAGCAGGCGCTAAAGTTGCTCCGGTACAAAACATCGTGTTTGCTAACCCGGTTATCCCGGGCTCATCAGCCGAGTATAAAGTAATTGGTACTGTATTTGGCTTGGCCGTTAATAAAGTATCAAAACCTATTGCCGGTCAGCAAGGTGTTTACGTAGTGCAGGTTGAAAACTTTATTAATCCGGCTCCGCTTACTAATGCTGTAAGAGAGAAAGAACAAATTGCTAATACCTTATTGCAACGTGTGGAAGGATCATTGTTTGAAGCACTGAAAGATAAGGATAATGTAAAAGATAACAGAGCTAAGGTGCTGTAGTTAATATTTAAAGTAATTTTGTATCCGGGATGGCGTTTATAATGCGTTATCCCGGATTTTTATTTTACAGGAGATGGAAATACAAGAAAACTTTGTGAATAAGGTGGCCCAAAGTGGGTTGGTAACCTTAGATCCGGCCGAATTTTACATCCCGGGCGACCGCGTGGTTTATGATATAAAAGATAACCTTTTCCAGGGCCTGATACTGCGCGAGAAAGATTTTCGCGAGTTTGTAAAAGAGCATGACTGGACTCAATATCAGGACAAATTGGTAGCGCTTACCTGCACCGCCGATGCCATAGTACCGGCCTGGGCGTATCTGCTGTTGGCTAACCGCATGGCGCCCTATGCCAAAGAAGTTGTTTTTGGCGATTTAGAGACTCTGGAGACGGTTTTATATACCAAAGCATTTACTGGTATAGATGTCGAGCAATATCGTGATCAGCGCCTGGTAATTAAAGGCTGCGGGGATATAGATGTGCCGGTATCGGCTTATGTTGAGCTGGGTAAAAAACTGAGCCCGGTGGTAAAGAGCCTGATGTTTGGCGAACCATGCTCAACCGTGCCTATTTATAAACGTAAAGACTAAACCCTGAGCGTTTGCCGTTGTCTGTATCTGAAAACAAGCCTTTGCCGATCGACGGCCCAACAGCCAAGCTAATCTGATTGGTTTGTTTTTTGCAACAACTACAATTAAATGAAGAAATATTTACTGTTTATACTATTTGCTTTAGGGGTTAATGCCGCTTTTGGCCAGGAGCTAAAGGATATTGCCGATCCGGTATTTAAAGCCGGGGAGCAACTGAGTTACCGGTTTAGATACGGATTTATCACCGGTGCAGAAGGTACCCTTAAAGTTGAGGATGGTGAAAAGATAGACGGGCATCCTACATACCATATCACCGCCGATGGCAAGACAGCCGGTACTTTCGACTTTTTTTATAAAGTGCGCAATCGTTACGAAAGTTATGTCGACCGGACCACGCTGCTGCCTTATCTTTATTTAGAGAACAGGCGAGAAGGGAGCTGGAAACATACAGATAAGGTAAAGTTTAGTCAGTCTGAGGGTAAGATAGTGGCAGGTAAAGGTACTTTTATGACCAAAGGGAAGACTTTTGACTTTGTATCGGCGTATTACTTTGCCCGGGGGTTAGACATCTCAAAAATTAAAATCGGCGACAAATTTGAGTTGCCTTATTTTTTGGACGATGGGGTTTATACGCTAAGTATAACCTATGCAGGCAAAGAAGTGATCAATAGTGCTATAGGGAAGTTTAATTGTTTGAAATTTAACCCTACCATAATAGCTGGCCGCGTTTTTAAAAAGGATAGTAAGCTGTACCTGTGGATAACCGACGATAATAACCGTATACCCGTAAAGGCAAACGTTGGCCTTATTGTTGGTAGCGTTACAATGGAATTAACTGATGCCAAGGGACTTAAATATCCGCTTAATCCAATAAAATAATTTAAATGATGATAGAGGTTGGTAGTGTGCTGGTGCACGAAGATGTAGTACGACAAAATTTTGTTTGCAATTTAACCAAGTGTAAGGGAGCCTGCTGCTTAGAGGGCGATTCAGGCGCGCCGCTAAACCATGACGAGCTGCATATACTGGATGAAATATATCCGAAGGTAAAACCTTACATGACTGAAAAAGGTATTGCCACCATTGAAGAGGTTGGTACCCACGTGACTGACTTTGAAGGTGATTATACCACTCCGTGCGTTGATACCAATAAAGAATGCGCTTATGTAATATGGGAAGGCGGTATCACCAAATGTGCCATCGAAAAGGCATATGAAGAAGGCGTGATCGATTGGAAAAAGCCTATTTCATGTCATTTATACCCTATCCGTATTACCAAATACCCTGAGTTTGACGTATTGCATTATGACCGCTGGAGTATTTGCAGCCCGGCCTGTAGTTTTGGCGACGAATTAAAAGTGCGTGTTCATGAATTCCTGAAAGGCCCGCTTATCCGAAAATACGGCGAAGAATGGTACGGCGAATTAGAAGAAGCAGTTGCCGTATTCGACGAAAATTCGAAAAATTCTAATCTTTTTTAAACAATATAGCGTAATAGAAGCTTATCATAAATCATTCACTAATTAGATTTACAATAAAGTTGTATTATTGTAACAGACTTAATCGATTATAATGAAAGTAGCTTTAATTACCGGCATCACCGGCCAGGATGGTGCTTACCTTGCAGAATTTTTACTAAAAAAAGGTTACCAGGTTCATGGTGTTAAAAGACGCTCGTCGTTGTTTAATACTGATCGTATTGATCACTTATATGCTGATCCGCATGAGCCGAACGTTAAATTTAAGTTACACTACGGCGACCTGACCGATTCTACCAATTTGATCAGGTTGATCCAGGAGGTTCAACCGGATGAGATTTACAATCTGGGTGCGATGTCGCACGTACAGGTGAGCTTTGAAACTCCTGAGTATACCGGCAACGCCGATGGTATTGGCACCCTGCGTATCCTGGAAGCGGTAAGATTACTGGGCATGACCAAAAAGACCCGCATTTACCAGGCTTCAACATCTGAGTTATATGGGTTGGTACAGGCAGTTCCGCAGAGCGAGACTACGCCTTTCTATCCACGCTCGCCCTATGCGGTAGCCAAATTATATGGTTACTGGATCATTGTAAACTATCGTGAAGCTTACGACATGTATGCTTGTAACGGTATTTTGTTTAACCACGAAAGCCCTATCCGTGGGGAAACTTTCGTAACCCGTAAAATTACCCGTGCTACTTCTAAAATAGCTCTGGGCTTGCAAAACTGTCTTTACCTGGGTAACCTTTCAGCTCAACGCGACTGGGGCCATGCTAAAGATTATGTAGAAGCTATGTGGTTGTTATTACAACAAGATAAAGCTGAAGACTATGTTATAGCTACCGGTGTTACTACTACTGTTAGAGATTTCGTTCGTATGTCGTTTGCTGAAGTTGGCGTTACGCTTGAGTTTAGTGGTAAAGACGAAAATGAGCGCGGTGTAATAATTGATGTCGATAAAGAAAGACAAAAAGAGCTTAACCTTGACCCTGAACTGTTGAAAATAGGCCAGACCGTTGTTAAGGTTGATCCTAAATATTTCAGACCAACCGAGGTTGATCTGTTAATTGGCGATCCTACTAAGGCTCAAAAACAATTAGGTTGGAAGCCAAAATATGATTTAGCCGCGCTGGTTAAAGATATGATGGAATCAGACCTACATTTGGTTAAGAAAGATGATTATTTGAAGAAAGGTGGCTTTGCCACTATGAATTACTTCGAATAAGCTATCTTTGCTTAATCTACATCACCTATTATTCATGAAAAAAATCTTAAGCAGTGCAATATTGCTTTTAATATTTGTTAAGGTTGGTATGGCTCAGGCTACATACCAACCTTATTCATATCAGTTCTATCAGAAGTTTAATGAGGATCTTTACTCTACAAAAACCCGCCTTCATACTTCACTAAAATCATTCATTATTGATAGCGCATTGCAGCGTAAATATGATTCATTGATGAATTATGGGGTAGATACTTCAAGGCATCATGGTTGGGTTTATCGCAAACTTTTTAATGAGCATCTGTTTGATGTTAAGAATAAAGACTTTACTTTCTTTGGCGATTTCATGCCGGATCTGGTTGTAGGCAGAGATATATCAGGGCACAAAAATGTCTGGATCAATACAAGAGGCTATCAATTAGGCGGTACGGTTGGTAAGAATTTTTATTTCTACTCAAGCGGGTTTGAAAATCAAGCAGTATTTCCTGAGTATTTAACTACCTACATTAACCAGGTAGGAATTGTCCCGGGCCAGGCTTATGATCGTAGTTTTGGCAAAAAAACCAAAGATTGGTCAAACGTTAGCGCAATTGTGTCCTACACTCCGGTTAAATATCTGAATATAACATTAGGACATGATAAGACATTTGTTGGCGATGGCTATCGTTCAATGTTATTATCAGATTACGCGTCGAGTTATCCTTTTATGAAGCTGACGGCCAATTTGGGTAATGTACGCTATATGGCTATGTGGTCCTACATGACAGATCCGGCATCGCCGTCTTTAAGTTATGAAAATGGGTATAACCGTAAATGGGGCATATTTCATTACTTAGACTGGAACGTAAGCAAACGTATATCGTTAGGTTTCTTCGATGCTATTATAGCGGCTGATCGTGATTCGGCCACCAATGTTCATCGTGGGCTAGATCCGGCTTATTTAAATCCTATTATCTTTTTAAGACCGGTAGAGGCGTCCAACGGCTCGCCGGATAATGCGTTAATAGGTTTCACTGGAAAATATAAAATTACCGATGGAGTAACAGCATATGGCCAATTTGTGTTGGATGAGTTTCAATCTAAAGACTTTTTTTCAGGAAAGGGGAGCTTCAGAAATAAATACAGCTGGCAGCTGGGTTTAAAAGGCGCCAATTTGTTTAATGTTAAAAACTTAAATTATTTGGCCGAATATAACGGCGCAACGCCATACACTTATTCTGAAACATTACCAATAAAAAATTATAGTGAAGAAGCAGAGCCGCTTGCACATCCTTTTGGTGCCAACTTTAAAGAGCTGGTAGGATTGCTCAATTACAGCTATAAGCGTTTTGATTTTAGTGGCGAATTTGATTACGGGCGCTATGGTTTAGATATTAATGACCTCAATTATGGTAAGGATATATTTAAAACCTATAACAAACCGGCTCAAAAGGATGGCAATTATATAGGCCAGGGCTTAACAACCAACATGACCTACGTGGAAGGCAAAGTGGCCTACATACTTAATCCGAAATACAATTTGCGGATTGAGCTGGGCGGTATTTATCGTCTGGAGAGTAATGACCAGTTCAGAGATAAGGCAAGTATGATTACTATTGGCCTGCGCAGCTCATTCAGAACAATTTATACTGATTTAGCAAGCTATCGGGTTCACTAATCAACAAGAATGAATAAAACAAAAGGCCATCTGCTATTAACGGATGGCCTTTTGCTTTTATAAGTTTTTTCTTTTAGCTGGCAATGGTGTTTGTGTTGTTTTTAATGCCAATCTGGCGCACCTGTGCGGCAATAGCTGCAGCATTATAGCCACATTCGGCCCATAATTCGGGTTGCTCGCCATGCTCAACAATGCGGTCGGGAATGCCTAAGCGTACAACCTGTGCATTGTAATTATTGTCGGCCATAAACTCTAGTATGGCGCTGCCCATGCCGCCTTCAAGGCAGCCATCTTCAACAGTAATTACCTTGCTGAACTTATTGAAAATCTCGTGCAATAAAACCTCGTCCAGAGGTTTTACAAAGCGCATATCATAGTGGGCAGGGTAATAGCCCTCGGTATTTAATTCTTGGATAGCTTTTACGGCCTGGTTGCCAACGTGTCCAATAGTTAGTATCGCCACATCTTCACCATCAGTTAATTTGCGGCCTTTACCTACCGGGATGGCTTTGAACGGACGCTGCCAATCAACCATTACGCCATTGCCACGTGGGTAACGTATCACAAACGGACCCATGTCATCCTGTTGGGCGGTATACATCAGGTTGCGCAGTTCCTCTTCATTCATCGGGGCCGATACCGTCATGTTCGGTATGCAGCGCATATAAGCCAGATCGTAAGCGCCGTGATGTGTCGGTCCGTCGGCACCCGCTATACCGGCGCGGTCAAGACAGAATATCACGTTTAGATTTTGAATAGCCACATCGTGTATCACCTGGTCGTAAGCCCGCTGCATAAAGCTCGAGTAAATATTACAGAACGGAATCAACCCCTGTGTAGCCAAACCGGCCGAGAAAGTCACGGCGTGTTGTTCGGCAATACCTACGTCAAAAGCGCGGTTAGGCATAGCCTTCATCATCAAGTTCAATGAACAGCCTGATGGCATGGCCGGCGTAATACCCATAATTTTAGGATTAGCCTCGGCCAGTTCAATAATGCTATGGCCAAACACGTCCTGGTATTTTGGTGGCTGTGGTTTGTCGAAAGTGGCTTTTTTAATTTCGCCTGTTATCTTATCGAACAAGCCGGGGGCGTGCCATTTAGTTTGGTCCTTTTCAGCCAGCGCATAACCTTTTCCTTTGGTGGTAATGCAATGCAAAAGTTTTGGTCCGGGGATGTCGCGCAGATCATTCAGCACCTTAACCAGGTTTTTGACATCGTGCCCGTCAATCGGCCCGAAATATCTGAATTTTAAAGCCTCAAAGAAGTTACTGCGTTTAAGCAGCGTGCCTTTAATGCTTTTCTCAATTTTTTGCACCATGTTATAAGCGTCAGGGCCTATTGATGAAATTTTGGCCAGCACACCGGCAATATCATCTCTGAAACGGTTATATGGTTTTGAGGTAGTTATTGAGGTAAGATAATCCTTTAAAGCGCCAACATTAGGGTCAATAGCCATATTGTTGTCGTTCAGGATCACCAGTAAATTTGAGCTTTCAATACCGGCGTGATTCAAAGCTTCAAAAGCCATACCTGCGGTCATCGAGCCGTCACCAATTACGGCTACGTGCTGACGGTCGGTCTCGCCTTTGTAGTGCGATGCTACGGCCATTCCCAGGGCTGCCGAAATTGAGGTTGATGAGTGGCCGACGCCAAAAGTGTCGTACTCGCTTTCAGCTCGCTTCGGGAAACCACTGATGCCGCCATATAGCCGGTTGGTGTCAAAAACGTCGCGACGGCCGGTTAATATTTTATGGCCGTAAGCCTGGTGGCCAACGTCCCATACCAATTGGTCGTACGGCGTATTTAATACATAATGCAGAGCAACGGTAAGTTCAACAACACCCAGGCTGGCGGCAAAATGTCCGCCATTTACCGAAACCACGTCAATAATATATTGACGCAACTCCTGGCAAACCTGCTCTAACTGATCTTCGCTAAGCTTCTTTAAATCAGATGGATAGTTAATGTTCTCTAATAAATCACCGGCTTTTACCTGCATTTACACTTATATCAAAATAATAGCTTACAAAGTAACTAAGTTTTTTATAATTTGAGGACATTTGCCCGTAATATTTGCAGTAAATACTATTTTTACCCGTAGATATGGAGCAAGAAGGCTTTGAAATAAAATTACCGCAGTTCGAAGGTCCGTTCGACTTGTTGTTGTTCTTTATTGAGCGCGATGAGCTGGATATCCAGGATATACCCATTGCCCGTATTACAGACGACTTTCTAAATTACATTCACCACATGGTGAGCCTGAACATTGAGCTGGCCAGCGAGTTTATTTTTGTTGCCGCTACGCTGATGCGCATCAAGGCAAAAATGTTGCTGCCCCGCCATGAAAGTGAAAACCCCGAAAATGAAGTCGACACCCGCGAGGAGCTGATACGCAAGCTGATTGAATATAAGAAATTCAAGGTAGTATGCGAAGAGCTGCGCCCGATGGAAGAAGAACGCCTGATGCAGGAACGCCGCGGCAATATTGCCGCCGATGTGGAAAGCGCCGAGCGCGTGGCTACTCCTGGCGAAGAACTAACCGACCTAACCTTGTATCGCCTCATGGTGGTGTATAACCGCATGATGCGCAATTACCAAAACCGCAGCGAGCAGGTTACCCATACGGTGGTACAGTATCCATACACTATTGAAAAGCAAAAGAAAGCCATTGACGACCTGTTGCGTATTAACAAAATGATGGACTTTAAAGCCATAGCCCGCGAATCTGAAAATAAGGTGCATTTTGTGTACAACTTCCTGGCCGTGCTTGAAATGCTGCAGCAGGAGCTTATTGACATCCAAATTGGGCTGGGATATAATAATTTTTGGATATCGGCGAAAGTTGGGGAGTAACTATGATAAATTACGATGTCTCCTTTTTGTCATAGCGAAGAATCTGCCGATAACAAAAGCCACTGAGCAGATGCTTCGCTCATCACCAGGACAAAAGATATTTAACAAGTAACCCTAGGGTGTATATCCTCATCTCCCAACATCTTATCATAACAAATTCTTTACTTCAGAGTTATTAACAAATCTGCAAAGTTTTGCACTTGTGGTTTTAAATACAGTAATTCTGTAGTCTAAAAGGTTAATCTTTACTAAATTAGCGGCGATTTTAAATATCGCAATGAAAAGAGACAAACTTATATTCGAGCTGTTAGACGAAGAGCAACAGCGCCAGGAAGAAGGATTAGAGCTTATAGCGTCAGAGAACTTTGTAAGCAGACAAGTTATGGAAGCAGCAGGTTCTGTTGCAACCAATAAATATGCTGAAGGCCTGCCGGGAAAACGTTATTATGGTGGTTGTCAGGTAGTTGACGAAATTGAAACCATTGCTATTGAGCGTGCTAAACAATTGTTTAACGCCGAATGGGTTAACGTACAACCTCACTCAGGCGCACAAGCTAACGCTGCTGTAATGCTGGCCTGCCTGCAACCGGGCGACAAAATATTAGGTTTTGATCTTTCGCACGGTGGCCACTTAACTCATGGTTCAAGTGTAAACTTTTCTGGTAAATTGTATGTGCCGTTCTTTTATGGTGTAAGCAAAGAAACCGGTTATGTTGACTATGAGCAGCTGGAAAAAGTAGCGCTTGCCGAAAAACCGAAGATGATTATCTGCGGTGCTTCTGCCTACTCTCGCGATTGGGATTATGCCCGTATCCGCAAAGTAGCTGATCAAGTTGGAGCTTTAGTATTGGCTGATATTTCTCACCCGGCAGGTTTAATTGCCCGTGGTTTATTGACCGACCCGCTGCCGCATTGCCATATTGTTACTACCACTACCCACAAAACTCTTAGAGGCCCACGCGGCGGTATGATCATGATGGGTAAAGACTTTGAAAACCCATGGGGATTAAAAACCCCTAAGGGCGAGATCAGAATGATGTCAAATCTTTTGGATATGGCAGTTTTCCCGGGTACACAAGGCGGACCGCTTGAGCACATCATCGCAGCTAAGGCAGTAGCGTTTGGCGAAGCTCTTTCTGAAAATTATATGAAATATATTACTCAGGTTAAGAAAAATGGCGCAGCAATTGCACAAGCATTCTTAAACAAAGGCTATGAAATTGTATCGGGCGGTACTGATAACCATTTGGTGCTGATTGATCTGCGTAACAAAAACGTAACCGGTAAAGCTGCCGAGAACGCGTTAGTTAAAGCCGATATCACTATCAACAAAAATATGGTGCCGTTTGATGACAAATCGCCATTTATAACTTCAGGTATCCGTATTGGTACCGCTGCTGTAACTACCCGCGGCATGAAGGAAAAACAAATGGAGGCCATAGTTGAGCTGATTGATGAAGTAATTAGTGACCCCGAAAACGAACATTCTCTGGAGAAAGTGCGTAAAAAGGTTCATAAGCTAACGGAAAAATTTCCGTTATATAAAGAGTAACGATTAAATGAATCAAACGCAACAAGTCTTGACATATGATGAAACTAAGCGCCTTGAGGCGCTTAGTTCATATAATGTGCTGGACACGTTGCCGGAGAAAGAATACGATGCCATTACCCGCCTGGCCTCCTACATTTGCCAGGCCCCGGTAGCGCTGATTTCGTTAATTGACGAGGACCGGCAATGGTTCAAATCAAAATTTGGTGTTGGAATTGACCAAACCTCGCGCGCTGATGCCTTTTGCGCACATACTATCCTTAGTGATGAGCTGATGGAGGTAAGCAACGCCGCCGAAGACGATACTTTTAAAGACAATCCTTTTGTAGCCGGCGAGATGCATGTCCGGTTTTATGCAGGAGCCCCCCTTATCGATCCTGAGGGCCATCATCTGGGTTCATTATGCGTTGTTGATACCGTTCCGCGTAAGCTAACAGCCGAACAGCGCGATGCCCTGCGTACCCTGGCCGACGAGGTCATGTCGCATTTCTTATTGCGTAAGCAAAAGCAAGAGCTTCAAAAATCGCTTGAGGCGCATAAAGAATTTTTTAACCTGTTTGATTCATCGCCCGATATTCATTTTATAGCTGCTGAGGACGCCAGCATAGAGCTCATCAATAAAGCAGTGACCGATATTTTGGGCTACAAACCTGAGCAATGCATCGGCAAATCGCTTTGGAGTTTTGTGGCAGGCCAGGGGCGCGATCAATTTGTTGGGCTGATAGAAAAAGCTAAGGCAACCGGCCAGGCTTTTGATCTGGAAACTCGTACTTATAATGTAGATGGCACTGAGAAATGGATAGGCTGGTGCGGTATTTACAAGGGTGGCAAATGGTATTCGAGCGGCCGCGATATTACTTATCAGAAAAAGATACTGGCTGAATTGGAGCAACTATCGTTGGTTGCCAGTAAAATTGTTAACGGCGTGATGATTGCCGATGCCAACGACAACATTATCTGGACGAATGAGGCTTTTGAAAAAGTTACCGGCTTTAGCTTTGAAGATGTAAAAGGTAAACGTTTACGTGATGTCATTATTGGTAAGGACGACCGGCATAACCCAATGCAGCAGTATAATGATTTTATTGCAAGCAAAAAATCATATTCAGTACATGCTTATGCCACGCGCAAAGACGGGCAGGAAGTGTGGTTGTCATTAATTACTACGGTTATCTTTAATGACAAAGGCGAAGTAGATAAATACATCCGCGTTATCTCAGATATTACCCGCCGTAAAAATGCCGAGCGCGATTTGGAGATCCTATCGTTTGCTGCCCGTAAATCGCCAAGCGGAATGATGAGCCGCACTGCAGACGGTACTGTGCTCTGGATGAATGAGGCGATGGAAAAAATTACCGGCTATACGCTGGAAGAGATGAAGGGCAAACGTTTCGGTACGACATTGGTAGGTAAGGATACTGATGTGGCAGTTTTTGAGTCGGCGCGGAAAGCTATGCAGGAGCAACGTCCATATAAATGCGAAATACTGATCTATCCTAAAAATAGCGAACCAAGATGGGTGGTTATGTCTAACAGTCCGTTGCTCAATGATGCCGGGGATGTTGAGCGACAGGTTACCACCATGATGGATATTAATGATAGCAAAGCCGCTGAGGCCGAGTTGAAGCTATTGTCATTAGTGGCCAGCAACACTACCAGTGGCGTAGTGATCAATAATGCCGAAGGTGAAATAGAGTGGGTAAATGCAGCTTTCGAAAATATCACCGGCTTTAATATTCAAGACGTGCGCAACCAGCACCTTGGCGACGTTTTACAAGGCGAGCTAACAGACATGTCCATCATTGAAAAAGGAAGGGAACTGTCAAGAAACAAACAATCGTTCGAGGTTGATCTGCTGGCTTATCGAAAAGACGGCACACCGTTGTGGTTAACGGTTATCAACTCGGTTATCCTGAATAAAAAAGGCGAAGTTGAAAAATATATCGAGGTGGTTATTGATATCAGCTCCAAAAAGAAAATTGAGTTAGAGCTGATTGCCGCCAAAGAAGAGGCCCTGGCTTTAAGCCGGGCCAAAGACATGTTCATTTCTGTAATGAGTCATGAGATACGTACGCCATTGAATGCGGTTATCGGTATGTCGCATTTGCTATTGGAAGGGGCTAAACTTGATACACAGAAAGAGAACCTGGAGGTGCTTAAGTTTTCGTCAGACAACTTGCTGACGCTGATAAACGATGTGCTTGATTTTACAAAGATCGAAACAGGCAACGTAGAGTTGGAGCAATCTGATGTGCATTTGCGCGATATGATACACAGTATTACTTCGTCATTGCAATATAAAACCAAAGAAAAAAACATCTACCTTCAATCTGAAATTGATCCAAGCGTACCGGATGTTGTGATTGGCGATAGTACAAGGCTTTCGCAAATTGTGCTAAACATTGCCAGCAATGCCGTTAAATTTACCAATGAGGGCGGTATTAAGATCAGTTTAGAAGTTATAGATCAAACCCCGAAACAAGTACGTATACGTTTTTCTGTAGCCGATACCGGAATAGGCATAGCAAGTGATAAATTAAATACGATATTTGAATCCTTTAAACAAGCTGATGCCAGCACAACCCGCAAGTTTGGCGGTACCGGGCTTGGATTAGCGATTAGTAAACGTCTGATTGAACTTCATGATTCGTATATAAACGTTGATAGTATGCCGGGCAAAGGGTCAACATTTTGGTTTACTATTACATTTAATATAACAGACAACAAAAAGAGCAATAATATAAACGTGGAATCAGGACTAAACATAAGCGTACTTGTGGTTGATGACAATCAGATCAACAGATTATTGATCAATAAGATTTTAGCCAAATGGGGCGCTCAGGTTGATTTTGCCGAAAATGGTTTACAGGCGGTAAGTAAGATCGAGTCTAACAAATATGACGCTATATTGATGGATATCCACATGCCTGAAATGGGCGGCCTTGAAGCTACGCAGATCATCCGCAGTAAGCCTGAGCCATATTTCAAAAATCTGCCAATTATTGCACTAACCGCCTCCATGCTTAACAGCCAAATGGGCGACATAGGCAACGCCGGTATGAACGACTACATCCTGAAACCTTTCGAACCAAAAATCCTGTTCGAAAAATTGAGCAAGTACCAGAAACAGTAAGCCGGCGAGTAGTGAGGGGTGAATAGGGTAGGCTGACATCTTGTTAAAAAAATGTTTGGCGACTCGAATTTGCCAAAACAATAATCAATTTTTTTAAATAAATTCACCCTCTGTTAACCACTAACTACTCACTATTGCCCACTCACAACATCATTCCGCATACGCGATAGTAGCGATACTGAGCTTTAATCCTTCAATTTCTAATAACGGCATGGCGCAGGCCTCGAGTGTTGAGCCGGTGGTGACGATGTCATCAACCAGCAATATGTGTTTGCTTTTTAATCTCTGCGGATTTTTTATGGCGAAGACTTCCTGCATGTTTTCAAAACGCTCAAACCGCGATCGGTGGGTTTGCGTTTGGGTGGCGCGGGTTCTGATGAGATTATTTTCTTCGACGACCCCGCTTAACTTTTCGGCTAACCCTTCAGCAAAGCAAACGCTCTGGTTGTAACCACGTTCTTTTAGCCGACTTTTATGTAATGGTACGGGGATAATATAATCAACTGAAGCAAAGGCAGCACTCGTTCCCAGTTGCGAGCCTGCTATCTTGCCTAACTCATTGCCAATTTGCTGCATCCCCTTGTATTTAAAGTGATGCATCAAGTTTTGCACTTTACCACCTTTGGTGAAATAGTATAAAGCATATGCACCTTCCAGATTGATCTTGCCCCAAAATTGTCGAGTCACAATATTATCGGGCACTAAATGAAAATTGGTTTGTGGCAAATTATAACGGCAATCAGTACAAATCACTTTTTCATGAGCAACTAACTCATTGCCGCATGCCGGGCACAAGTGCGGAAAAAATAGCGACAGGAAATCAGTGAAATAACTGCTTTTTAATTTCAATGGATGACTGATTTAGGTAATAGTCATCTAAATATAGAAAGAAATATAATTACTTGGCGTCCTTAATAGCCAACTGCCCGCAAGCCGCGTCAATATCTTTACCACGGCTACGGCGGATGTGGGTATTCACGCCATGTTTGCGCAGATGATTAGCAAAGGCTTCAACTTTATCCTCACCGGCATTCAGATAATCGGCGAAAGCGATGGGATTGTATTCTATGATATTCACCTTGCAGGGTAGGTGCTTGCAAAAACGTGCCAGCTCGTCGGCGTCAGAGATGTTATCGTTAAAGCCGTCGAAAATGATGTATTCGTATGTTACAGGGTTTTTAGTTTTGGCGTAGTAGTATTTCAACGCCTCCGCCAGCGCCCTTAACGAGTTTTGCTCATTGATGGGCATAATGGTATTACGCTTCTCGTCGTTAGCGGCGTGCAATGACAGGGCAAGGTTAAACTTAACATTGTCGTCACCTAATTTTTTGATCATTTTGGCAATGCCGGCGGTGGATACAGTGATACGCTTTGCCGCCATGTTCAAACCGTCCTCGGAGGTCAGCTTTTCTACCGACTCCAAGACGTTTTTATAGTTCAGCAAAGGCTCGCCCATGCCCATGTACACAATGTTACTTAATGGGATGCCGTAATTTTCGCGGGCCTGTTTGTCGATGAGTACAACCTGGTCGTAAATTTCGTCGGGATTGAGGTTGCGTTTGCGCTCCATATATCCTGTAGCACAAAATTTACAGGTAAGGCTGCAACCTACCTGTGATGATACACAAGCTGTCATTCGCTCGGGCGTCGGAATTAAAACGCCTTCAATTAAATGACTATCGTGTAAAATGAAAGAATTTTTTATAGTTTTATCAGCGCTAAACTGTGAGTTATTAATTTTTACATTATTAATTACAAATTTGCTGTCGAGTTTAGCACGAAGTTCTTTTGATAGATTGCTCATTTCGTCGAACGAAAAGCAAGATTTTTTCCATAGCCATTCATAAACCTGTTTTGCCCTGAAGGTTTTTTCGTCCATTTGGATAAAATGCTTTTGCAGGTCGACCAGGCTCAGGCTACGGATATCAATTTTCTCTTTTTCAGCGCTCACGGTGCAAAAGTACGAAAATTTAAAAAATCTTCTTTTTTAAATCATTCAGTTAAAAACAATAACCACAAGTTAACGTATAAGCTAATGGATCGATAAGAGAAATGTGTGACCCGTAAGTTAAAACAATGAAAATTTTTAGAGCCGATTACGTTTACCCCATTAATGCCGATCCAATAAAAAATGGCTATGTTGCCATTGACGATCAGAGTAAGATTATTTCTGTATCAGATCAAAAGCCGCCCGACGCAGAGCACATTCCCGTCGAAAAGCTGAGTGGTATAATAACCCCCGGGTTCATTAACGCTCACTGCCATGTGGAGCTTTCGCACCTGCATAATAAAGTCCCCAAAGGCGAAGGCCTGGTTCAGTTTATTAAGAATCTGCAAGGTCTTAGAAACGCCGATCCCAAAGAAATTGAAGCCGCTGCCATTAAGGCCGATCATGATATGTACGAAAATGGTATCGTCGCTGTAGGTGATATCTCAAATAGCAACGTTACCGTACCTATTAAAGCCCAAAGCAAGATTTACTACCACACTTTTGTAGAAACCTTTAGCTTCACGCCTGAAAGGGCCGACGCTACTTTTGAAGCCGCCCTGCAACTGATGGAGCAGTTTAAACCGCAGGCTTGCTCGGTAACGCCGCACGCGCCATATTCGGTTTCAAAAGAACTCTTCAGGCTCATTAAAAAATACTGCGACACACATCCTAATAAAAACCTTATCAGCATACATAACCAGGAGTGTGAGGACGAGAACAAGTTTTATCGTTATAAGCTGGGCAGCTTCAATGATCTGTATGCATATTTCGGTATTGATATCAGCTACTTTAAGCCGCAGGCGCGCAATTCATTACAATCGGTCGTGCCCCTGTTAACCAGCAAACAGGACATACTGATGGTGCATAACACCTGTACCAATCTTAAAGATATTTACTTCATCAAGCGTTTTGACCGCCGTATAAACTGGTGCTTTTGCCCCGGCGCTAATTTGTATATCGAAAAGATGCTGCCAAAGGTCGAACTGTTTATTGATCAGGGTTTTAACCTTACTATCGGCACGGATAGTTTGGCATCCAACGAAAAGCTTTGCATTTTAAGCGAAATGGGGATATTGCAAGAAAATTTTCCGACGCTTGGTCTCGATAGGCTGTTGCAATGGGCTACCATAAACGGAGCCACATTTTTAGGCATTGACAAAGACAAAGGCAGTCTGGACCCGGGCAAAACTCCGGGCCTTAACCTCATAACCGGACTGGATGGCCAGAAAATTACTGCCGAAACAAAAGTTAAGAGATTGGTGTAGATAATTGCTTGTCAAATTTCTTACCTGTATTGTCATCTTGAGCGATAGCGAAAGATCTTATGCGCCTTGCTAGCCGCTCGTATAAGATTTCTCACTATGTTCGAAATGACAGGTGG
>Ga0207647_10000255_pt1 | contig 43717 bp, 25 predicted proteins | sample KBSCornC2_FD_184295 | JGI IMG/M metagenome (GOLD analysis project Ga0207647, IMG submission 184295) | Corn rhizosphere microbial communities from Kellogg Biological Station, Michigan, USA - C2 (SPAdes) (version 2) | ecosystem: Host-associated > Plants > Roots > Rhizosphere ... | reverse complement strand
TTTCCGCGAGACGTACGGATATGACTACGGAATGGGCCTGGAATCTTCGAAGGAGAACACACCGATCAAATACGACAAGGACACGTACGACGCTTTTCTTGAGGCGGGCTCGTTCGATGCGCTGACGAGAAAGACGTCCCGGCCGGATTTGCCGACGTGGGTAGCATTTCGCGAACACCCGACCTACGACGCATACTGGCGCTCGCGAGGTGTCGACAACTTCCTGACGAAGTTGACTGTGCCGACGTTGACCGTAGGTGGATATTACGACCAGGAAGATATGTGGGGACCACAAACGGAGTACGCGAAGTTGGAGCCGCTGGACAGGCGCGGCGTGAACTTCCTTGTTTTAGGTCCCTGGTGTCATGGGCAATGGTCTGCCACCACGCGGCACCTGGGGGCGCTCGACTGGACGCAACCGATTGGCGATCAGTTCCGCGCTCAGATCGAAGCCCCCTTCTTCGCGAAGTATCTCAAGGATGAGCCCGGCTTCGACCTGAAAGACACGGCGAGCTATCAAACTGGATCGGACACGTGGAAGCGATATACACAGTGGCCACCCCCTGCGGAGAAGGGCACCAACCTTTACCTTGCCGAGAGCGGTCAGTTGACCTGGGCGAAACCGGGCCACACAGATGCGATGGCGAAGGTGAGTTATACAGCCGAACCTAAGAATCCCGTCCCGTATAGCCGTCGGCCGTTGACAGCCACGTACGCTCCGGATTCGCACTGGCGCACCTGGATGGTCGAAGACCAGCGTGCAATGACGGCGCGCCCCGATGTAGCGAAGTGGCAGACGGCACAGTTAAAAGCCCCGCTGACAATTACCGGGGATATTACGGCAGATATTTTCGCTTCGACATCCGGCACCGATGCGGACTGGGTAGTCAAGGTCATCGATGTGTATCCCGAGAATGATCCTGATCCTGCGATGCGTGGCTATCAGCTGATGACGAACGCTGAGATCTTTCGCGGGCGATACCGGAAGAGTTTTGAAAAGCCGGACCCGGTGGGCGCTGGCGAGGTGTCGGAGTACACCTGGAGCTTGCACGGTGTCGACCATGTCTTTCTGCCGGGACACAGGGTCATGATCACAATCCAGAGTACGTGGTTCCCGCTCTACGATCGCAATCCTGGAAAGTATGTAAACAACATTATGCTTGCCAAGCCGGACGACTTTTTGTCTACAACGGAGACGGTTTTCATGTCCGCTGATCATCCATCGCACGTCGTGCTACCCGTGATCAACAAATAGCGTTCATCACGGGCAAAGCACGTTGGAACTCCAAGAGAGCGAGGGCACCTACGGCGTAGGGCCGTCTTCCTGCGGGACTTCTTTGCCCTCTCCGGGGAATGGCCATTTGCGCTCGAGGGGTTGAGTTTCCTCGCGAACGTTTTTCGGCACCTTGTTTACTTTGAGATTTTCGAGAACGTGCGCGCCGAGTTTGCCGGCGCTCGCGATGTCGACGTCTCCATCGTGGTCAAGATCGGCGGCGATGAACTGTGTTCCCGCGCTTGCTGTCCCGTTCACGGACAATCCGTAGCGAGCAAAGACAGGATCCGCAGTGCTGTCGGCGATCCGCATAGTGTCCATTGTGCCCTTGGTGCTTTCCGCGCCCGACTTTGCAGCATCGAGCTGGGCTTTGGTAGGCAGCTTGTACGCATACACAACGACAGGATCATAGGAACCGGGATCATCGCCGGAGTGGCCACGATAGCGCTTGCCGGTGATGAGCTCCGGAGCGCCATCCTCGTCTATGTCGGCCAGCAAAAGGGCGTGCGATTGTGAAAAGGACTCGTCGATGGTGTGCCGTGTCCAGATCGGATGATCGGCAGTGCCGCCCTGCTCGAGCCAGTAGAGACCGTAGCCATGGCCCTGACCGTAGATGAGGTCGAGCTTGCCATCGTGGTTCACGTCGTAACCAAGGATGGGGAAGCCGGTATCCCCGATATCCCAGTCACCGTGCCATTTCCATTTGTCGTTGTCGGCATCGATCTGCTCGAACCATCCGTGCGTCGTGAGTACATCGGCTTTGCCGTCACCATTGATATCTGCGATCCCAATGCCGTGACCATCCTGCTCACGATCGCCCAGCTTGTGCACGCGCGGCTTGTCCTTGAAGTCGATCCAGAGAACACCGGCGCGGTTGTAGTGCGCCAGCGCAAGGTCAGGCTTGCCATCGCCGTTGATGTCGGCGAAAGCCCCGCCCTCGGTGTCATAGCTGTCCGTGATCTTTTCGGCCTTCCATGTCGTGCCGGCAGCGGTGGCCTTCGGGCCGGGGTTGTGATACACCCAGACGCCGTTCGAGATCCAGCCGGTCGTGACCAGATCGGGCAGGCCATCGTGATCGACGTCGACGATCCACTCGCCGCAATCGGAGACGAACTCATTGTGGATGCCAACGGTACGGAACTGATGGCGCTTCCACTCGCCACCGTCGGCGCCGGGATTTTCATACCAGTACGCGCCGCTGAGCAGGTCGGGGAAGCCATCGCCATTCATGTCCAGCAGCGAGATGCCTTCGGCGTGATCGTTGCCGAGGCGATGAGAGAGGAAAGCAATACGTGGCGCGCCGCCGGGCCCGTTCCCCGGATGCTGCAGGCGGAACTCGGTGGCGTGTGCGGGGTCCTGAGCATGGCCCAGGGCAGGGGCAAGGAGAGGCAGCGCGAGCAAGGGCGCAAATCGTGCGAAGGAAATCGTCATCATGGTCTCCGTTGGTGTTTAGCTACGCTCGAGCTTCATCGTCTCGGGGTTCCAGTGGACAACCTCGCCGCGTTCGACGCTGAGATTGCTGAGCAGGGCAGCGCCGGCGGCGCGGAATCCGAAGGTCGGGTCTTCGACAACGGGCTTTCGAGTCCGGACCGAATCAAAGAAGTTGTGGAAGTGGTCGTAGCTGTCGGAGTAGCCCTCGGGCGCAGTGAACTTCTGAACGTTCTCAGGGAGTGGGCCGCTGAAGTGCTTCTCGGGGTACTTTTTGCGATATTGGTCAATGTATTGCTGCTGCATGGCATCGGCAAAAGTGGAGACGGTGTAGCCCGGCTCGCTTTCGGGCGGGGTGCGCGTGACGGAGACGGTATTGCCACCGATGGTCATGAGGCCTTCAGAGCCAGTAAAGAGGAAGCCTTCACTCTCCTCGCCGCCATCGACGAAGTTCACGTGCAGGCTGAGATTGAAGCCTTCGGGGTAGTCGAAGAGCGCGAGCAGCACATCGTCGGCGTCGCGCCCATCTTTCCAGTAGCGGATGGCGCCTGTTGCCATGGCGCGATTGGGGCCATGAGCTCCTGTGATGAAATGGGTGCCGCTGAAAAGATGGACAAAGAGATCTCCGGCCACGCCCGATCCGTAGTCCTTCCACTTGCGCCACTGAAAGAAGCGCTCGGCATTCCACGGAATCTTGGGCGCGGAGCCGAGGAAGCGTGGCCAGTCACAGGTCTCGGTGGAGGCGTCGAGCGGGATGGAATAGTTCCAGGCACCCAGCGAGGAGTTTCGGTCCCAGTAGGCACTGACCATGTTGAGCTTGCCGATGATGCCGGAGGCAAGCAGCTCCTTGGCCTTGGCATAGATGACGGAGCTGACCCGTTGACTGCCCACTTGAAGGATGCGGTTGGTGGTGCGGGCTGTTTCAATGATCTCCGGTCCATCCCGATAGACGTGGATCATCGGCTTCTCAAGATAGACGTCCTTGCCAGCCTTCATGGCATCGACGGCGGCCGTCTTGTGCCAATGGTCGGGCGTGGCGATGAGTACGGCATCAACGTCCGGACGCGCGAGAATTTCGCGGTAGTCGCGGGTGGTGAAGACGTCCTGTCCCCACAATTCCTTGCAATGGGTCAGACGCCCGTCATAGCAGTCGGCAGCAGCGACGAGTTTGACCCCTGGAACCTCCAGTGCGATTTCGGTGTCGTGCTGGCCTTGGATACCCGCACCGATGAGAGCGAGGTGGATCATGTCATTCGGAGAACGTGTCTGCGAGGATTGCGCGAGGAGAGGTTTCAGATGTGTAGCGGTAGCGGTGGCGGCCATGGCAGCAGCCTGGATGAATTTCCTGCGATCGAGCATCGTCAAGCGGGTCTCACTTTCCCCATTGAATTCGCGTTTCGACCTGGCGCACGAGGAAGATCTGCCGAGGCTCCGACCTTCGATTCGTCTGGGACACGCAAGCCGAGACAGTTACCAACGATACACCGATGGATTCCGGAGGCCCAATCGCGATCAGGATCGGGCGAACGGAGACTTGCGTGGGCTTCATCTTAGGAAAAGCCAAGCCGGACCATGGTACTGATCGCGTGATCTGGACTATCGCTTCGCAATTGCATCAGGCAGCCACTGAGCCTAACGGTCAGGGTAAGCTAGCCCTGCGATGATTGAGCGCATTTTGATTGTGGGTACAGGGCTGCTCGGGGCCTCCACCGGGCTGGCTTTGCGGACGCACGGCTTTGCGGGCGAGGTTATCGGTTGGGACCGAGATGCAGTCGCACTTGAGATAGCCGTGCGTCTGGGTGCACTCACGTCGGGGACACAAGAGCCTTTGATCGCGGCAAAAACGGCAGACCTGATTGTGCTCGCCGGGCCGGTTTTCGCGATCGTGGAATGGATGGGGCGATTGGCTGAGGTACTCAGTCCTGACCAACTCGTAACCGATGTAGGCAGCACGAAGCAATTGATCACTGAAACTGCGGCGCAACACTACAACCGGCCGGGGCGGGCGGCCTTTCTGCCGGGGCATCCGATGGCAGGCAAGGAGGTAAGTGGCGCGGAGCATGCAGAGCCGGAGCTCTTTCGCGGCGCGGTCTGGTTGTTTACGCCAACTACGCCATTCGCGCCAGAAGCGAGGGCGGCGGCGGCAGCAGCTGAGTTTCGCAGGCTTGTAGAAGGCTTTGGCTGCCGCACGGTCGAGATGGATCCAGGGCGCCACGACGGGCTTCTGGCCTGGGTCAGTCATTTGCCACAGTTCCTTGCGACCGCCTTCAGTGCTCTGCTCGAAGATGAATTTGGCAGCGACTCTGAGTTGCGCGCCATTGGCGGCCGGGCCCTGCGCGAGATGACACGTCTGGGCTCAAGCCCGTACTCAATGTGGCGTGATGTGGCACTTAGCAACACAGAACATGTCGAGGCCGCATTGCAGGCCCTCGAGCAGCGACTCGCTCACCTGCGCGAAAGTCTTCGGGGATCAGGATTGCGTGAGGAGTTCGACAAAGCCAATCGGTTCCGTCTCGCATCGCGCTAGCGCTTCAACGCTACGTGGTTGATAGGTTCATGCCTTTACAGGCAAGCCAAAACGTAATCCGCTTCATGTGATATTTCTTGTCCCGTCTTGTCCGCGGCGCGGAGGGGGCACGGATGAAAGTCCCATTTTGAAACACCGAGTCGAAGCTGGTAGAAGACGCGGTGCGGTTGGAAAAGTGAAATATGTGCGCTGCAAGGTTACTAAAATTTATTAGGGTCACTTGAGTAGGCTGTCTTTATAATCACTGCGCTTCAGGAGAAAATCTGAGCGCAGAAGCAGCCTGAAGCATCGGGCCATTCGCATCACTGCACCCTCCTGGATCGAACGTTCGAATTGGGGGCCTTCCAGTGCTGCGCAATCGTCTGGTTTCTCTTTCTGCTCTGTCTTTCGCAGGTGTACTTCTTGTGGCTGGTTGTGGAGGTACGGCGTCTTCCACCACTACCACCTCGCCTCAGCCGCCTTCGACCGGGAGCGCAACGAATCCCACACCGACTATCGCTTCGATCTCCCCTGGAAGTCTGGTTGCAGGATCAGCCCAGCAGACTCTCACCGTTGCCGGCACTGGTTTCGTCAGTTCCAGTGTTGTGACCTTCAACGGTGCAGCGCTAACGACGACCTATGGCAATTCCACCTCGATCACGGCGGTTGTGCCCGCATCGGCGATTTCGGCCGATGGGACAGCAAAAGTAACCGTCGTGAATCCTGCCCCCGGAGGAGGAAGCTCCGTGGTCAAGAGCTATGTGATTACCGTGCCGACTCCAGCCGTTACGGGGCTATCCCCACAAACCGTACCCCAGGCGGCCGCAACCACGATCACCGTAAGTGGATCCGGGTTCGAAGCGAATTCCATCGTTGCGTGGAATGGAGACGCTCGCCCCACTACTTATATAAGTCCCACGAAGTTGCAGGTTGCATTGACTGCCGCCGACGTTCAGAACTTCGGCACCGGTCAGGTCTCGGTCGTGAATCCGGGAGACACGCCGACAACTCCGCTGGATCTGCTGATCGTGGCGAGCACGCCTACGATTACTTCATTGAGTCCGAGCTCGATTGCGGCATTCACCGGCTCGAGCGTGCCCCAACCGGTTTTCATTACCGGCAGTGGATTTGCGGCGAATGCAACTGTACAAGCGAATGGGCAGGCCGTTCCCGTTGTCAGCCAAACAGTCACTTCGATCTCTGTCTCGCTCAGTGCCAGCTACTTCGCGACGGCCGGATCCATCAAGATTGTCGTGAGTAATCCTGGAGCGCCCGTGGTCTCTTCAAACACAGCAGTGCTTACAGTGACTTCGCCTGCGACGGCATCGTTCACGATCAACCCGAATGCGACTGCTGCCGGGAGCCGTGACACCACGATCACGCTCAACGGCAACGGCTTTTATCAGGATTCAGTGGTGTATTGGAACAGCACGGCACTCAGCACCAAGTACGTCAGCTCGAACTCCGTGACCGCGGTAATTCCTTCCTCGCTGCTGGCCAGCTTCGTCCAGGCGAATATCAGCGTCTCGACGCCCGAGAACTCGGTGCAAGCGCCATCGCAGCCCTTTGACACCTTTCTTGCCCTTTCGACCAACGATATCGTTTACAACAAGGCAGACGGATTCATCTACGCCTCCGTTCCAGGCTCGGCAGGCAAGAATCTCGGAAACAGCATTGCTGCTATCGATCCCACGACGGGCGTTATCGAAAAGGTGATCTTTGTCGGCAGTGAGCCGAACCGCCTTGCGCTATCGACGGACGGTACACAACTTTTTGTTGGACTGAACGGCGCAGCCGCAGTACGTCAAGTCGATCTCACAACAGGGAAAGCCGGCGTCCAGTTCTCATTGGGTGGCGGTCCGGGTGTTTATAACCCGCCCTATACAGCGGTGAGCCTTGCAGCCGTGCCGGGACAGCCGAATTCTGTAGCAGTTTATGCTACAAACGGAGTGGTCACCATCTTCGATTCTGGAGTGGCACGCCCAAAGACAAGCTCAGGGCTTGAGACTTATTTTGTCCAAAATGTTGGTTCGCTCGCGTTCGGCAGCTCGGCATCGACCCTCTATGTGACATCAGAGGCGATCGGCAGTTATCTATACAAATTGACGATTGATTCGACCGGTGTTGCTGTCGTGACCCAAGTGGGTCTGGGAAACAGCAATGCCGGGGGGTTCTCAATGCAGTATGACAACGGACTTCTTTATTTCCCAACCGGCGTGGCTGTGAACGCGACGACTGGGGCTCAGGCGGGACAGTTTTCTACAACGGGGTATGGTTCTGATTCGCCTGTGCCCGCGAACGGTCCTATTGTCTCCGACTCGGCATTGAATCGAGCCTGGATTTTCCCGAACAACTATGGCAGCAATAGCGGTGCGCTTCTCTCGTTCGACGAAAAGACCTATAACCCAGTAGCAAGCGTGCCAGTCACGGGCACGGGGACCGCGCCGTACACTGGACCATACGTTCTTAACGATCTGATCCGGTGGGGGCAAGATGGCCTCGCATTCCATACAAGCAACCAACTGTATGTATTGCATGGTCCGATTGTGAAAGACATCTCAAGCTCGCCATCAGATATAGGCACGTCGATCAGCGTCGCAAAGGCAGCATCGACAGGAGCAAACCTCACGTACACCTTGCAGGTACTCAACCAAGGGCCGAACGCCTCACAGGGGGTCACACTGACATCCGTTTTGCCTGACTCCGTCGTGCAAGGAAGCGTTCAGACCTCCCAGGGGTCCTGCATCGGCACTGGCCAGCTTTATTGCGATCTGGGTTCCATTGCCAGCGGGAGTTCTGCCACCATTACGATTGCAAGCACTCCCACGGTCGCTGGCATGTTGCATTTGACGGCGATTGCATCTTCGGTCAGTTATGACCCGGTCGCTTCCAACAACCAGGCGACGGCAAATACAACGGTCACGGGCGATCTGTTCAGCGCTCCGCCGCTGGTCAGTCAGCTTTCGCCTGCGCTGGTGCAAGCAGGGTCAGATTCTTTCACCCTGACGGTGAACGGAAGCGGCTTCAGTTCCGCATCAACTGTGCTGTGGAACGGAACGGAGCTTCCCACGACCCTTATCGGCAGCGGACAGCTAGCGGCAACGGTTGATTCTTCGCTGGTAAAACAGCTTGGCTGGTCGTTGGTGTCGGTGTCTACAGCAGCGCCCGGCGGCGGCCAGTCCGCAGCGCTTCCATTCAGCATCTACCAACTGCTGGATGTGCCCGCGAATGCGATGAAATACGATCCATTCACCCGGAAGCTCTATGCTGTACTTCCGAGCACGTCCACGACCCTGACCGGCAACAGCATCGTTGCCATCGATCCGGCGACGAGCAGCGTGGGCACGCCGATATTGGTCGGCAGCGAGCCGAATGTCTTATCCGAGACCAGCGATGGGAAGTATATGTACATCGGGTTGAGCGGTGCCAAGGCCCTGGGCCGTTTCAACCTGCTCAATCAGACGCTGGATCAGACTGTCTCATTACCGGCCAATTCCCTAGGTATCGGTGGCGGCAGTGCTGCGGCCATCTCCATTGCGACGGTACCTGGCTCGGACACTAGTCTTGCGGTTGAAGATGATTCCTTCGATGGAATTGGCATCGTCGATATCTCTGGGAACACTGCGAAATTCCGCTCAAAATCAGGCTTCGGTTACAGCGGGGATAACCCAGTCTTCGTTGATCCGACTCATTTCTATGCCTACGATGCATACACGACAGGAGCCGAATTCTACCGCTACAGCGTCGACAGCAATGGAGCGGAGTTGATTGACGGCACTACGCTCGACGGAATGGGCGGCTTTGGAGGGGTGCTCGCCGTCGATGGTGGACTGGTCTACGGTTCGGGCGGCGGCATCATCAACCCCAGCACAACACCTCCATCGCAGGTGGCCGTGCTGCAACTGGGATCAGGACCGTACAATTCGGGCCTATTTGGAGGCGGAGTGGTTCCGTATGCCGCCGAATCAAAATCTTTCAATATAGGAGTGAATGCGGCGGGAACGGCGCTCACTTTCCTGGAGCGATTTGACACGCAGCATTTCACGCTGGAGGACCAGATCCAATTTCCAACGTCAAATATCAGCAGCGTCTCGGGTACACGCTGGGCACAGGACGGGCTGGCCTATATCATTCCGGCAAGCTCATCATCAATTAATACGCAACCTTCACAGATCTTTTTGATCCGTGGGCCGTTTGTGCTCCCGGCGGAAGTGGTCAGTCACTCGGCTCCGACGCTCAGCTCCACAGACCAAAGCGCCATAGCCGCGGGAAGCGGCAACTTGACCATTACAGTGACAGGGAGCGGGTTCCTACCCGGCGCTACCGTCTTCTGGAACGATTCGCCGCGCACAACGAACTATTTGGACCACAATCATGTAACGGTGGCCATATCTGCATCGGATGTCAAGTCTGCAGCTACCGATTCATTGACTTGCCAAAATCCGGGGTCTGGAAACTCGAATACGATAAATGTAACCGTGCAGTGATCATCAAAGGGAACCCTGTAGCAGGGATAACCAACCCGTTTAGCACTGAATGATTCCCCCGATTCAGCGGTCACGTATGTGGCCGTTGAATCGGGTGTTTTCTAGCGGGGATCGGTCTGTCATTCAGACGCTCTCGTTTTTTGCGGCGAGAACACCTTCTTAAGGATTTCGCGCAGCGGTTCCTCAGCAGCGGGTGGCGGCGATGAGACCGAGAGCGTGGCCGCGGAGGGGCCGCCTGGCGTCGGCGCATCCGGGTGTATGACCATCGTGACCGGAAGGGGTGTGTCCACTCTCTGCGGATTGTGAAAAATGCTGTGATATCCCAGGCTGCGATAGCTCTCGAACTGAGACTCGCTGAACCATTGGTTGAGGGTAGTCTCGTTCGGAAATTCCACATGCTCTCGGTTGTAGTTCAGAACATCTGCCGGTTCATCGCCGGTAACCCGAGTTTTGATGTAAATGATGGTGCCTTGTTCACCATCCTCGGGATACGTGATGGTGCCCTGCACGAAGTGCGCGGGGATGTGTGGTCGACCTGGGACAGAATCGGAGGTGGCCAGGCCTGGATCCAGTTTGGCAAGATTCAAATCAATCTCGACGCCGAAGTCCACTCGGCACTTGCGAATGGCCGAGCCGATCCCCTCGAAGGAGTTTGAACAATCCTGCTCGGCATCGCATATGAGGATGCGCCTGCAACGCCGCCGTACCAGCTCATAGAGACCCATATTGTCGAAGTGGCCGCCATCAGTCAGGTAGACATAGTGCGACATATCGGTAGCGCGTCCCAGCAACTCACTGAACAGGTTCCATAAAGGAAACAGCGGAGACGGCGAACTGAAGAGTCGAATGGTGCTTGTTATCCGCGGATTCTTGATCCACCAACCCAGCCGTACATTGAACATGGTTAGTAGAAAAGCCATTGCCGGGTCGGAGTGGTATCCCATGTCAGGACTGACCGCAGCGCCCGAGATCGCGACAGCCGAATGCATGGGGATGCCGCGCCCTTCATACGCAAACTTGCGAGTAGACACAAAGCCGTTGTAGCTGTGGTGCTTTTTCCCCTTCGCACCGGAGTCTGAGGTCCAACCTGGACTGTAGCCGGAGTAGAGCGGTGTGAAAGCGAAGCTAGCCCCCTTGCGCTCCTGCCATGCCAAATCCTGACCGAAGGTCAGATTGACTGTAGTGCAAAAGATGGGAAAAGGACCAGGGTAGGGAGAGAGATCCGAGATTTGCTCAACGGGAATCCCGGCGCTCCGGGCTTGTTGAAATTTGGCCGGTAGCAGATCTGCGACGCGAATTTCGCCATCGCTCTGCGCGAATCCAGTAAAGCGATTGGGGCGGCGGTGCGGGTAGGAAGCACCGGAGTAGCAGCGTGCCAGCCGGTCGCGGTAGAACGCATGCATCGAGAAGTCGTTGATGTCCAAACGGAACCCAAACAAGAGGGTGGACGCAAGGAAAGCAAGGAATGTCCAGATCAATCCCCAGCCAGAATCGCCGCCGAAAGCATTCAATATCATCTGCAACATCTGCGACAGGAGAATAAGGATGCCAATGATGAAGATGGGCGGCCCCATCTTCACAAGGATTTTCATGATGAGGCTGCTGCTATCACCTTTCCCGGAACTCTTTTCGCTGTTGCCCGCCAACACACCGCCGACTGTACCGCCGACCCACGTAAACAGAGCCGTCCATTGCTTCCAATGCCAATACTTGGTGGAAGTGCTCCAAAACAAATGGAAGAGGGAAGATCCAAGGAGGGAGAAGCCACCGATGCCGACCCACATAAGGGAGAGCAGAAAGGCCATTGCCCGCAACCGCGCCATAGCTTCGCGAAGGCTGCCGTCAGTGCGACGGCCAACTATACCTGCTCCAAGCACAAGCGCCAGAAAAAATGCCGACAGCACACACACAGGCAATAAGACCATGGCGATCTGTGGGAGTTCCTCAGGCCGCCGGAAACAGAGCCAGAAGATCCCTATGCGAGTTACATAGAGTGCCGCCCATGTGCTCGCCGCGCCCACCAGTGATCCCAGGAAGCACCAAAAAGCACCAAATCCGGGCCTGCTATCAAGCGATGCCAGCCCTGACGACAGGCAAAAGGCGAAGGTGAACAGCAGGAAGGAAATCTCCACGAGAAGAGCGGAATCGTCGGAATGCAACCACGTCGGATATGAATACTGACCGAACAAGAACGGACGGTGGGATAATTCTGTCCGCGTTCCGCGACTGGGGAACCCGTCGGCGGTCTCGCTCTCTTGTTTCCCAGACGCGTCCGTCGCGCGGGCTTGTCCGTTGTTGAACGGCTGAGAGTTTTGGGCAATATGATTCTGCTTTGCGCCTGCTCCCACGAACGACGCTTGATATAAGGCTGGAGAAACGATGCCGGCGATACACGTCAACAGACACAACAGCAACATCCATCGACTGACGCCGCTTCGGTCGGCAGCATTCTTGATTTTTGGCGCAGATGTTTTCTCCTGACAACCTGGATCGTCGGGATCAAGTCTCCCTTGACGCGCGATGCGCAATTCGGAGATCACCAGCCAGCAAGAACTGGCACCAAGACCCACGATCAACAGCGAAGGCAACAGGTATCCGGAGAACGGAGGCAGTCTCCAGGGTGCCCATTTGTACAAACGATGCAAAGTGGCGAAGCTACCCAGTCCTCGAAGCAAGTGGGGAATGAGGAGGAAAGTGCATATCATTGACACGAGTGTGAGTTGATTGAGAAAGGTGTTTCGCAGCCAGATCGAGACCATCACCCAAGTGTCGGTTGTGAAGAGTCCTTTGTTTGGGGTCAGGTAATTGCTGAACCGACGCAACCATCGAATCGGCTCCGGTTGCTGCGTCATCACGCTACTGGAGCCAGCGGCCTCCTGCGGAAGAGGTTTCAGTTGGTGCTGGACCTCTTGCAGGGGCGGTACAGGCGTCGATGCGGCTGAGGAACTTTGCCCCGGCGCGGACCGCTTTGTCGCTGTTCCGTCGCTGAGCAGGCAATTCCGATTGTAGAGCCACGCCGCTAGAAACTGGTGGATGTATCCGCCTCCTGAGACGGTGGATAGATAGTCGAATTTCTCCAGCAGCTCCAGCTTGGCCAAACCCTGTAGTACTCCAAGGTTGAAAGTCGCACTGCGTATTCCACCCCCGGAGAAACAAAGCCCGCTGCTGTTCGCCGTCCTGGCAAGTCGATAGATGTCCAGGGCAGTTGCGTCACACATCGCTGCTGAGTTGTCGTCGGAAGGAAGATTGCAACCGGCATCACTCTTTCCTCGTGCGATCAGTTCCTGCTCCAGAAGCCACACGCTGGGGGTGTAGCTGGTGCAGGAAGCGGCAATTGATTGCAGCCGAGGACTGATCTCCAAGCGTTTGGCTAGCAGCTGCGACGTCAGCGGTTCTCTGAGAATTCTGGCGCGTTCCCCGCACGTCAGCGAATTGCTGAACGTTTCTTTGTAGCTCGGCAGCAGTACGATGGCGGCAAGGCGCCGGCAATAATGACGTGCGGTCTCGACCTCATTGACGCGTGTGAGCAGGTCACGAATGGCGAACAGCGTTCCTCGCGACGTGTTCTTGCTCTTAGAGGATGCGTCTCCATGTGTCATAAAGCCTCGGTGCGCCTATTTGTGGAGCAAGCAACAAGTATCGTGAACGTGCATCTCCGACTAGACCTCACAGCTCGTGCACATAATGAAGACCTAGTTTTGCGATTTGAAGGCATCGTCGGACTCTGCTCCGGGCCGAGGCTTCCAGGCCAGGCTGTAGTATTGGCCGCGATCCCGAGCCCACGGATCGAATGCATTAACGACCCCTTGCAATTCCGGAGTTAATTCAGGGATGTTGCGCAGCAGTACTCGTTTCATGGGAGATACGGGCTGCCTATGGCCGTTGGGGCTTCCGGCTTCCATTACTGCCGGCCCTGGACCGTTGTGGTTTACCCACTCAACACCAAGCGTCGTGTAGAACTCAGGGCGAAACGAGGAAGTAAAGAAACGATCGCTGAAAAGTCTCCGCGACGCATTCAGAATGAAAACGACAAACTGAGTCTCTGAAATGGCAAACCCATGTGGACGCCGGTACTCTGCCAAATATCCGACCGCTGTGTCGACATCTTCAATGTTATCGATCAGGGTCCCATTCGGATGGCCGAGACAGTCGTTAATGGGTGTTCCATCACCGTTCACTTGTGCATCAGTAATGACCTTCGACGCATCGCAAATGTGCTGGCCATAAACTTCGCGGAGTGTTTGGGCGGCATCCTGTTGTTCCAGAGCATCGGCCGAACCGGCGGGGACCCCCGCATCCTTGAAGTCGTCAAAGCTCGTTAGTTGACGCAATCCATATTGCCTTCTGAATTCATTAAAACGCGGGACGCCGTGTTCACGGTCGCGGATGATATCGAGCGCTACTACATCAATCTGCTGCGTCTTACTGTCAAGGCGGCCCAACTTCAGGTTTTGCAAGAAAAGCGGCGAATTATGCAACGTGAGAAGGCCCAATCTTTGACGACCCAGGGTTAGACCCCAGTTTGCAAGCCCCATCGATTGCGTATATGGCGTTGCCTTACCCTGAAATGTTTCGACGACGGAAATACGCTTGGCAATCCTGTTTGGATCAACTTTGAGATCTCGATACTCAAGCAGATCGGGAACCAGTGGGTGCAACCGATACACGGAAACGAACTCCTCTGGGAAATTGAACGGAGAGCCGAAGTGATTCACACCTCCGTTGAGAGATTGCGGATTCGTGATGTCATATCCGTGAGCCGTGCTACCGAGGCCAAAGATTCCCGGCCCAGAAGCGAAGACGGAATACCATTGCGACGATTTGTCGACGTCTTTTGATTTGCCGAAGTTCTGCGTGATGACATCGCGCAACGCCTGGGACAGAAGACCGCCATTTGCGCCAAGGAGCCCATTCCAATTGCCGTTCATGCCAAGGTAGAGGGGATCGTTATAGAGCAGCTGTGGAGTCCACTCGGTGGTATGGATTTTGGCGATTTCGGCTGCGACGACCAGTCGGGCAACCTCGAAAAGTTGATCTGGAGTTACATCTCGATAGCGAATGACAGTTTTCGGCTGCGCCGGATCGCGAAGGCCACAATCAGCGTTAGGAGTACGCGTTGCGACTCGCCGAAACTCAGCGACAAAAGAGTTGTGCTCGCGCGCGAAAAGATTATGAAGGAAGCTCAGACCGACGGTCCAGTTGTCAGGAAATGCGGCAGCTTCCTGGCCCGCCCATTCGGGATTGATCGGATCTTCCGGCCCAAATACAGGCAGGAATCCTGGTCCTGGCTGTCCGGCTGTTTGAACCAGAAGGAGTTTTGCGGGGTCGCTCGGATCACGCTTCACACGGCGCCGGGAGATGCCGTCGAAGCCGTAGAGCTGAGAGGTATCCCACCAGGCAGTGTTGTTGTTGCTCATCGTCTTTGGTGAGCGAGCCAAGTAGGTGCGGCCGCCAGAAGAAAAGGAACCCGGGGCAGAGTCCTGGGCCACGTATCCCTTGTCTATCTGGTCGTCAGGACGACAACCCAATTTCTGAATGTCCTCTGATGTGAGCGGTTGCTCGACATTGTTTACGAGCTTCGTCTGGCAGCCAACCTTCATATACGCTGTCTGGTTATGACCTTCCTGGAGATGGGAAAACCAGTCGTGCGTCATAAACTGGATCCAATACGCCGCAAGCACATTAAAGAAGGGCGCCTTCTTGTAATCACAGTTGGCGGTCGGCGAGTCGTCGGGGAGACCATATCCGGAACGGCACTTATCAGGGTCCGATTGAATGCGCGTGAACAAACGACGGCTGATCACCTGCGGGTCGGGCTCTAGCAGCGACAAGCGATCACCATGCCGATTTCGGGCAAGGACGTTCAGCCCTTCATCTGGAAACGACGTCTCGAACTCTACATTGCGTGCAAACAGCATGCCCGCAGACCCCATTGCCGGATTCAGAACGTCATTGCAGATGCCCGAGACGGTTCGCCAACGGACGAGGTCGCCCTTGCAAAGCTGAGGCCCATCGCCCCCGACTTCCTGGTAGAAAGGGCTTTGCGGTTTCAATCTCATCTCGGGCCAGATCTTGATGACAGGTCCGTGCAATCCATTCTGGCCCTGGACATACTGGACATATGTTCCAGAATTGTCGAAGAGATTGAACCTGATCAATTCGATCCTTTGTAGCTCCAGGTCGAGTAATGCTCCGGCAACGCCGCGTTGCCCCGGAAGTTTCTTTGAGACAAAGCCAGTTGGGAGAGAAGCCAGATCCCCCGTGCCCCAGTAGTTGCTCCAGTCCACCCACGGTGTCCCACGAAACTCAAGCGCCCGTTCTCCGCCGCGACAGAGCGCGGTTGCTTCGGGAACTTTGCCCTGAAATCGGCGGTCTCGGTCCCCCGGTATGTTCAGCAGATTGCCCTGTTCCACGACCATCCGCGCGCAAGCGAACAGCGCGTCAGCTTCTTGCTTTTTTGGGGACTTAGAAGAGGGCGTCTGGGCGCTGATCCGCGAGGAACTTGTCACCAGCAGACAGATGGTTGCTAATACCTGAAGGCCAAAATTCCGAGGAAACATCATTCCTCCCATGCGGTGCGCGACCACGGCTCCGCATCGCGCGTGGAATTTCGCGGCGGAACCCGCATCAAATATGCGGAATCAAATTCCGTTCAACTGCCGGTAATTCGCGCCAGCGGACACTATGGGCCAGAAGGCGTTGTCTGTCGGAACTTCGCAGCGGAACAATTCACATCTACGATGGTGCTCGGTAGCCCAGAAACGTTTCGCAAAGGTGGGGGCCGACCTTCTCCCCCAACGCAACCGCACACGAACCCCGGATTGCCTGTAGCCTTTATCACCCGGTGCGTCGGGATGCCGACCGGAGAGTAGCACTCTCCGCACCAAGTCGCAACAGTAATTGCGACTGAGAGCGACTCAGTCAGGAGCGCTTGTCGGCAGGCTATGCGGAGCTAGTCTCAGTTCAGAATTGACTTTCGGGGATGCCGCTGACTAATATCTGCCCGCTAGGATGGGACGGCATGGTCGCCGCAACCCTACCTCCCTTTTCCCCCGCAGCTTTCCTGAAACGCAGACTGGGCTCCTTGCACTATAAGACAGAGCCAGGCTGACAGCGGTCGTTACGCGGAGTGCATTGATGCCAACCAACACCGTGACGAACTGGTTTGGAAATGTAGTTTCGCATCCCAGTGTGATTGTCGATGCTCACTCGGTCGAAGACATTGTCGCGATCATGAAAGATCGTGTTACATATCCTTCTCCGGTACGTGCGGTTGGCTCCAATCATTCAACCGCGCCGTGTGGCGTTGCTGATGGTGGCACGCTGATCCGGATGAAGATGAACCAGATTCTTAACATCGGGCCGGACAGTCTGACAGTCCAGGCGGATGCTCTGCACATCGACATGGCCAAAGCGCTGGAGACGAAGGGTCTCCAGTTCTATGTGAATACGGAAATTGGCAGTTTATCGGCCGGTAGTGCATCGTGTGCTGGAACAAAGGACGCATCTTTCCCCGGCCAGTATGGGCAAGTAGGCTCCTATGTGACCGGCCTGAAGATGGTACTGCCGAGCGGAGAATTGCTGGAAGTTACCGAGGAAACTCAGCCCGAGCTAATGCAAAAGGTGCGATCCAGCTATGGACTGTTCGGAATCATCTACGAGGTTACATACAAGATCCGCCCTTTGACGCCGATGCACGTGCATCACAAGACCTTCAGTCTGGAAGAGTTCGTCGCTACTTTGCCCGAATTAATTGCGTTGAACTACTCGATGATGTTCTACATCTTTCCGTTCGATAACAAGATCACCATCGAATTCCGCAAAGACAATCCCGGCGCAACGGGCGAACCGAATCGCGCGGCGTGGGCATTGAGAAATCATATATGGGGCACATCGGGGCCGAAGTTTGGGCATGACATCGAACAGAACATCTCAAATCCGACGATTCGTTATGGCATTATCGATGCTTTCAATGCTGCATGGCGTCTTCAACTGGAAACGATTGTATCGAGCGACTACACAATTCCACCGGACCAGATCATTCAGTATCCGACGGTATCCGATGACAGCCGCTACACGTTTAGCCTCTTTGCATTTCCCGAGGCGAGATATCCAGAAGTGCTTACCGAGTTCTTCATATTTGCCAAGGAATATTACTCGCAGAAGGAGTACCGCTCGAATCTTCTGTATGTCGGGTATCGCATCGCTCAAGACCAGAAGGCGCTGCTGTCGTATTCTTTCGATGGAACGGTCATGACGATCGATCCCGTGTCCACGGCAAATGCCGGATGGGACGAATTTCTTGGCGCGTACAACCAGTTCTGCCACGAGCGGGGCGGCTTGCCTCTTCTCAACCAGACCCCAGGCCTTACTGGGGCAATTGTCCAAAAAGTGTACGGCGACCGTTGGAAGGCATTTACAGCGGCTCGCAAAGAGTTCGATCCGAATGATCGGCTGTTGAACGACTATTTCCGCGAGCTGCTTTCTTAAGCTCGGCCAGTCAAATCAGTTGGAATGCACCGCGATACACTTCGGTCGAAACGGATTTCGTGATCGGAATCATTTGCGATCGCAGATCAGGGTTCTTGACGATCTATTGCTTCTATCCGTGGTCCGGGGGCTAAGACCGTCGAAGATAAATGGCATGCGAGTTTCCGCACTAAGGATAGATAAAACACTGCAAAAGGTGCTAACGCAAGGCAAAGCTCTCTGTTCCTAAACTATCCGGTCCGTTTATGAAAAGAACTCTTTTCAGGGTGGATCTTAATGAACAAAGGACTAGGAATTACCACAGTTGGCACTGTCCTCTTGGCTGGATTGTTGTTTCATGTCAAGCCCGGCGACAGCCACACATCTCAGCAGGGCAGCCCGCCCACAGGGAAAGCCGTATCCGGCGAGGGTCCGTGGCTCGCGTCGTGCAAGTACTGGTCTGCCGTGCAATCGATCCGACCCCCGGTCAAGGCTCCTGCTCCGGATCTCAACGTCTTGCCGCATGAGACCGGTGCCAAGGTGGAATCCGCCATCAAAGCATCGACTTCGGCTGACTCTGCATGCCCGGGCAAGGATGAATGGGGTATCCCGTGGAACGCTCCGCACACTCCCGAAGTCAGCGCCGTCATAGCGACGGTGCCGGATCCTATACATAGCCATCTGGCTCTCGACTTTGATCGCGCGATCGATGCTATTTTTCTGGCTGCCGCAGATAATCACTACCTCGGCAGTTATTACTGGCTGCCTTGGCGCGCGCCAGCGATCGCCTTTTCCGCCAGCGAGGAAGCACCCGGTCCCCCTTCCAATGATGATGACGGAGCACGCGAACGGCAGCCCGGTCTCATCATCCTTCGGTATGCGCCCCATGGATCTCCGGCGAACGAATTGTCTGAGGCTGCTTACTATCGGGTGGTCTATGTATTCCTCGTTGGCGAAACCCCTGCCCTCGGAGTTAACGGAGCTCAGCTTCAAAATGCCGTTCAATACGAGCAAATGTTGACACGCCACAACCTGTGGTTGGCTCCCAGCTCTCTACAGCCGAGTGACCAGGGACAGATCACGAAAACAAAGCTTTCCGTTATAGGCCCTTTCTTCTCCGGTTCCGCTGCTTCACTGCAGCAGGGAATTGAAGCTGCAGTCGGCATGCTCGGTGATGGGACTAACGCTTCCATCAACGGCATAACCAGCACGACCGTCGCGGCGAAGGAGCTCAACCGACCAAGTAAGCACGTTTTCTATCGATCTTTCGGAGAAAATGCAAATTTTGAACAACAAAGTTTTCTCACCTCACTTGCGTGCGCGGACTATGACCTGAACAGAGTCGCCGTGCTCTCAGAGGCGGGAACTGTCTTTGGCACTGCCACGAGTTACGGATCGACGGCTGCTCAGGGGAAATGTACGGGTTCGGGCGCCTCGGCCCATGCTTCCAGAGGAACCGTGCTCAATCTTCGCTTCCCGCGCGAACTCTCGCTCCTGCGCAATGCCCAGCCTAGCCAGTCCAGTCTATGGGGGGCTTCGACCGCGCCTACGCCTTACCTAAACTTCACGCTCAAGGATTACAGCACCGGCGACACGGTACCGCGCTTCTCTATCACTCAGAGTCCGCTCTCACTCGAGGCGCAACTTATGGGCATCGCCCACCAGCTGCAGCGGGCGCGCATCCAGTTCATTCTGATTTCGGCGTCGAACATCCTCGATGACATTTTTCTGGCCCAATTTCTTCACCGTGCCTGCCCCGATTCGCGGATAGTTCTTTTCGGCGGTGAAGACCTTCTGTTTGAACGCGATGGTGAGAATCAGCCTTACATCGGATCTATTTCTATATCGCCTTATCTGCTCAACTCGCTCGACTTCGGAAGCAAAGTTCAATGGCTACATTCGGATTACCAGGCTGAAGCGTTCTATAACGCAGCGAGCTTCACATTCTGGGACCCATCTGCTGATCCAATTCCCAATCTCGCCGGGTACCGAAGCTACCCCATCCCCCCGGAGGGCCGGTCAACGGCTTCGGCTCCGCGGACTCAGTTTATGCAGATTCCCCTTTGGGCCACGGCAATCGGGAGCGATGGGTATTATCCTCTGGCAATTCTTCGCTGGTGCGGTAGCGATGGAGAACAAATACTGCCAACGATTTACCCAAGTGCTCCTAAATCGGAAATGGAGAAGACGTGTGCAGAGACGAACGTAGCAATTCTGGACGACGCTCCTGGTCACCCTCAACAGGAGGTCTGGAGATATCTTCCAGAATCCATTAATCGCAATTCGGGTATTGCGCCTTCACTTGTCTGGACAGTAGTTGCAACCGTACTTCTGATTCTCTGCCTGATCCACATAGTTCTGGTTTGGGCTGCGCAGTTCTGGTCGCCTCTAACTCGCGATCTTGCCGTCGACCAAAACGATCAACCTAGGCGCCGCTCCGTCTATTTGAATATTGGCACCTCAGTGCTTGCGACGATGGCCTTTGTGACCGCCTATCCTCTGATCCGCGTTGGTCACTATTATCACCTCGCGCAACCAGGCTATTTCATCGCATGGTCCATATTCATTGCAGCAGCCGCGGCCTGTCTCTCTACCATCATCAAAACGTGGGCATATCACTATCACAAGTGCTGCCCCGAATATTCATTCTTTAATTTAGTAGCTGGTGTGGCCCTGCCTCTTACGGTTGCCTTCTGGATAGTTATCTGTCGAAGCGACAATATCGGAGGCCAGCACAGCTACGCTGGACTGTATTTCAGTTATCGATGCCTCCAGCCGCTAAGCGGCGTCTGCCCTCTTCTTCCCATACTCTTACTGCTATTTGGCTGGTACCTCTGGTCCATCTGCCAAACGGCCCGCCTGCGCTTTTCCAATGTTCACCGGCCGCGTCTCGCTCGTATCGTGCCTTTGCCAAGCTGCTACTGGCCAGGTTATGCCGCTTCTCCTCTCTATGTCCCTGACAATGCGCTGGAGAAGTGCGAGCGGCCGAACGATTCATGTCTCTACAGAAATATCACGTGCTTACTCATTACCGTCGAAGTTGTCCGAAGGTTCTGTAGGAATCTCACGAACGATTCGCGGGATGTCGTTCGCTCGATCGCGTCCTGGACCGAGAAGAGGCTCACCATTATTCTGGCAAGCGTGTACCTGTTGCTGTTCGCCGTCTGCGTCTTCGCCAGCCAGATTCATAGTCTCGATCGCTTCCTGTTTACGCCTGTGCTTGCTTCGATGTCCGCCAGCATCGGCCCGCATACGGTTATCTATCGCGGTCCAACGCTCTACGAATTCCTGATTACCTCACTCTTTTTCCCTCTTATCATGATCGCCCTTTCCGGCTGGCTTCGCGCCATTTTGATCTGGGGCTCCCTTCGCAGGGGACTGCTGGAGCCTTTGGAACGATTGCCCATCCGGTTTGCATTTACGCGCTTTAAGGGCGGCAGTTGGGTAAGCATGCTGAATCAGAGCGGCCTGCATATTCGTTGGCGAGACATGAGCCGCTCTACGGAGTCCATCCGCCAGCTTGTTCACCATCCTTATGTGCAGCAGGATCCGTGGCTGAAGGCGCAGCTATCGAAAGAGTACGAAAAGATCAACATAGCCATCCGTGATCTTTTCGATAGGATGCAAAACGCAGGCGGGCAGATTCCCGATGCCGTCGCCTTGGCAATTCCGCCGTTATCCACTCCTCCTCATGATCGAGGGAACGATCGTGTCGCCTTCTGTCTCGAAGATACCTGGGATCGCCCAAAACCGCCCGGAAACGAGGATCTCAGCAGCATTTATTCGATCGAAGAGGGATACGCGAGGTTCTGCGGCGTTCTCCTGGACGCCGTCCTCATTCCCTACTGGGACCGAATACGGACTGGCCATGTCGAGGAGCCTGACTCTACCGACGATAAGGACGCGAAATATTCGGAGAGCATAAAAGAGGAAAAATGTGCGAAATCCGAAGCGGCAGATGAAGAGACAAGCCAATGCAGGCGGTCTTTCATTCATCTTGCAGAAGAGCTGATTGTCATTCGTTACGTTGCGCTTATACGCGCCGTCCTCGTCAACATCCGCTATCTGATGCTGTTTGTGTCTGCTGCCTTCGTGCTCGCTATCATCGCCTGGAATTCCTACCCTCTGCAGCCTCATCGGCTCATCGACTGGTGCTTCACACTCCTGTTTATGTCTATCGGCGTTGGTTTCGTCACCATTTTCGCGCAGATGCACCGCAATCCCATACTTAGCCGTATCACCGATACAACGCCCAATAAGCTCGGCTCCGCCTTCTATATTCGTATTGCCGCATTTGGAGCAGTACCGGTTCTGACATGGCTGGCCTACCAATTCCCGCAGATAGGAGGCAGTCTATTTAGACTCCTTCAACCCGGTTTGCAAGTGATGAAGTGATGAATCCTACTCCGCAGGATAAGAAAATCGACGAAGCGCCCGGGGAGAATAGAGTTCCTCCGATGTCGACAGAATCCAGCCGACGTACTCAACCTATGGCAAGAAATTCACCAAGTCCGCGCATGAGCGCATGGATCGTGCTGGTTATGCTCGGAATGGTCGCGGTTCCGGCCGCCGTCACCCTGCATACTGTGCGGGTTCCAGCGATCCCGCAGGTTTCCAGTGCGAATCCCACACCGTACGGCTACAGCTGGAGCCTGCTCTTATTTGTGGTTCCCATTGTGGTGATTGCAGGCTGGTTTTTGCCGAACGAAAATGTTCAGATATCTCGCCGTGCCTTCTGGCGGACAATCGCCATTCTGGTGCCGTTGGGATTTGGGCTTGATTTCTTCTGCGCACATCGCTTTTTCGTCTTTCCTAACGCTGGAGCGACGCTAGGGATCGGGGCGCCAGCGTTAGGCGGCAGTGTTCCTTTGGAAGAATACGTCTTCTATTTCACCGGATTTCTCGCGGTGTTGCTGATTTATGTCTGGGCAGGCGAGTACTGGTTGGCTGCCTACAAGTTGCCGGACTATCCAAGCGAGGCGGAACAAGTGCAGCGGTTGTTGAAGTTCCATCCTACTTCGCTACTGGTTGGAGCTGTCCTGATCGTGGCGGCGCTACTCTACAAGAAATTACGGTCGCCTTTTCCCGAGGGGTTTCCCGGTTATTTCGCCGTGCTTGTAATCGGGGGAGTGATCCCTTCGGTCAGCTTCTTTCCGGTCGCACGGCGATTCATCCACTGGCGTGCTTTCAGCCTGACCATCTTTATGGTTTTGCTGATCAGTATGCTGTGGGAAGCGACGTTGGCGATACCGTACGGTTGGTGGGGCTACCAGCAGAGGGAGATGATGGGCCTATCCATTGGTGCATGGACAGGACTGCCCATCGAGGCGGTCACGGTGTGGGTCGCTGTAACCTATGGTTCGACGATTGTTTACGAGATCGTGAAAGCCTGGCAGGCCTCCGGCAAACATGCGAGGGTTGCATTTCTGGGAGAGAAAGACACGAGGGAAGAGCAATAGGCCAGCACTCGAATAGCAGTTGAGTGGTTTATTTCGGCGGCTCCGTTTAGATTGTACCTGATGATACGCTTTTTTTCTTTAGTGGAAATCGTGGGAACGGATCTCCAGAGTTTGATCGGATAGCGGTAACAGGCGCGAGGCTTTGACATGAATCACACCATCCTGATTCTGCAAAGGACCCTCTGCGAGAATGAACTTGCTGCGTGTGACAACAAGACGCTGCCGCTCATACAGATCGGGTGTGACGATGACATTGGCGATGCCAGTTTCGTCCTCCATCGACAAAAAGATAAAACCCATCGCTGTACCTGGCCGCTGCCGTGCGATGACGCAACCGGCGGTTCGAACAAATTCACCATCTCTACGACTCCGCAATTCTTCCGCGGAAAGAACGTGTTGCCGGCGTAGCTCAGGGCGCCTATATGCCATGGGATGTCTGCCAATTGTCAGCCCGGTGCCGGCATAGTCTGCAGCTAAACGTTCTTTGGTGCTCATCTGTTGCAGTGGTGTTGTCTCGGAGATTTCGCGCAATAGCTCGCTTCTTTGGCGTAAAAGAGGTCCTTCAAGTTTTCCCGCGCGTTCGACCTGCCACAACGCATCGCGGCGATGCTTGATTCCGCCTAGCTGGTTCAGAGCGCCAATGCGTGCCAGTAGTGTCAGTTCCTTTCGGTTGAGTGACGGGATGCGCAAGGTGAGATCCTCCACAGTCAGGAATGGACCGTGCTCCCGGCGTGAGAACGCAATTGCCTCGCCCGACTGTTGCCGCAGCCCTTTTGCATAACCCAGACCGAGTCGAAGGGACAAGCTGCCGTCCGCCTCATGCTCAACAGTGCAGGCCCAATCTGAGATCTGGATATCAATCGGCTTTACACGCAGGCCATGTCTCTGTGCATCCTTGACTAGTACAGCCGGCATATAAAAGCCCATCGGCTGATTGTTCAGAATGGCGCAGGTGAAGGCGGCCAGATATTTCACTTTGAAATATGCTGAAGCATAGGCAATAAGAGCGAAGCTGGCAGCGTGCGATTCCGGAAAACCGTAAAGCGCAAACGAGCTGATGTTTTGGATGATCATTTCCTGTGTAGCAGGATCAATTTCGTTTGCTGTCATACCAGCTCGCAATTTCCCTTCGAGATTTTTCATGCGTTCCCAGGAGCGTCGCATTCCCACGGCCCGGCGTAGCTCTTCAGCCTCTGCGCCAGAGAAGTTTGCCACTGTCATAGCCATACGAAGCAGTTGCTCTTGAAAGAGCGGCACACCCAATGTCCGCTCCAACACTGGCTGCAATGAAGGATGAGGATAGGTGACCTTTTCCTTCTTCTGACGGCGCCGCATGTATGGGTGCATCATCTTGCCCACGATTGGCCCAGGCCGAATGATGGCAACCTGGACAACTACGTCATAGAATTCTGTCGGATAGTTTCTGGGAAGCGAAGCCATTTGAGCGCGGCTCTCGACCTGAAACATGCCGACAGTATCCGCGCGTTGAAGTGCCCGATAGACGTCATCGTCTTCCGGCAACTGGGCCAGATCCACTTTGTCTCCGTAGTGCTTTGGAATCAATTCCAGACAATCCTGGAGAACAGCCATCATTCCGAGGCCGAGCAGGTCCACCTTAATGATGCCGAGATCAGAACAGTCCTCCTTATCCCATTGCACGACGGTCCTTCCCGGCATGGAGGCGCGTTCCAGCGGAACGACACAGTTCAATTGGCCTTGGCAGATCACCATGCCTCCCGAGTGCTGACCAAGGTGGCGCGGCAGATCCTGAATGCGCATGCAAAGCTCGAGGTATTTGGCGATGCGCGGGTGCTTTAGGTCAAAGCCAGCATGCTGAAAAGAATGGGCCATTGTATCGGTGGGGCCGCGCCATTCGAAGTGGTTCACCAGACTGGATAACCGCTGCAACGATTCGGGATCGAAGCCAAGAGCCTTTCCGACTTCGCGCGCCGCCGATTTGCCGCGATAGCTGATGACATTGGCTGTCATGGCGGCTCCCAATTCGCCGTAGCGCTGGTAAACGTGTTGAATCGCCTCTTCGCGGTTGTCCTCCGAGGGGAGATCGAGATCGATGTCCGGCCACTCTCCGCGACTTTCACTCAGGAAGCGCTCAAATAGAAGATCCATCCCGACTGGATCAACCGCGGTAATTTCGAGCGCATAGCAGACTGCCGAGTTTGCGGCACTGCCTCGGCCCTGGATAAGGATGTTGCGTTCTTTGCAGAACTGTACGATGTCCCAAACGATGAGGAAGTATCCGGCAAATCCGAGCTTGGTGATTAACCGAAGCTCGTACTCGACCTGCTTTTTCGCCCGATCAAACAATGCAGCATCACGCTTTGGGCTGTAGCGACGAACCACGCCTTCTTCGACCCTTTTCTGAAGAAAACTATCCATAGTTTCGCCATGAGGTACGGGGTATCGAGGGAACTCATAGCCCAGATCTGCCAGCTTGAATTGCAGTCGCGACGAGAGTTCCACTGTATTCTCAACTGCACCATGAACGTCATGGAACAATGCAGTCATCTCCACTGCTGAGCGAAGATGACGCTGGTTGTTGAGCGCTAAGAGGCGACCTGCACGATCGAGTTCCGTGTGATTGCGCACAGCCGTGAAGAGATCCAAGATCTCGCGATCATATGGAGTTGCATATCGCACACCGTTCGTTGCAAGCACCGGCAGCTTCAACGAACGAGCTATGCGAATAGCAGCCTGATTCCGCCATTCCTGCTCACGCTCCTGGTGCCGCTGAAGTTCGACATAGACATTACTGGAACCAAAGATGACAAGCAGTCTCTCCAAGGCTTCGCGGCCAGCTTCTTCACCACCACGCATCAAAGCAGCAGCTAGCGGGCCTTCATCACCTCCTGTCAGACACACCAGACCGGATGCATATTGCTCTAGATCATCGAAATTAGCAGCGCCCTCCTGTTTCGTCGTCTCGCGCATTTTGAACTGCGTAATGAGTTGACATAGATTCTGGTAGCCTTTACGGGACTTGCACAGGAGAGGCAGACGCGCCGGCTCGGCAACGTGCTGATGGGGTAGCCAAGATGGCGGCTTGAGCCGCTGACCAAGGCTCGACACCGAGACTTCTGCACCTACATGCGCACGAATGTCATTCAACTTAGCGCTGGTATGAAACCGCGCGGAGCCGTAAACTCCATTGCGATCAAGGAGTGCCATCGCCGGCATTTCCAAGTCGACCGCCCGCTCAACGAGACTTTCCGGTTGTGAAGCTCCTTCCAAAAAGCTGAAGGCGCTGGCGGCGTGCAGCTCAACGTATCGATCAGTCATAGAGCGCCGCCATCTGCCATTCGTCGTGCATGAGGTCACGCATGATGCAACAGCAGAGCAGTGAACCGTCCTGTGCTCGCGCTACGATATCCCATTGCTCAAAACCCCACAGTGTCTGGTTCCACCAGTCACCCTCAGCAAGCCACGGGCCGTAAGCGTGTTCCACAACATATCTTCTCTCGCGATAAACCAATGCTGTCGGTCGTGAGTTTTGCAATCGAACCAAAACTGTCTCCGGCGGACGGAGTTTTCGCATAGAAAGCTGTGTTTGCGAAGGAGCAATCGGAGCAGAATCGCGCGCGGGGAGGGTGAAAGGCTCTATTCGAAAGCCCTCCGGTGCGTGTGTGTCCTCGAGCACCGCACGGCCCAAATTACCTTCACCCACAATGGCGCTAATGCGAGCCAGCGTCACATCCAAGCGCGTTGGCTCGGGCAACTGAGGTGAGAAGAGACCGGATTGCACCTTACTAATACTGCCGGGTTCGGCGTGAAGTATGACGGCAAGTATGGCAGCATGTGGCGGATGTGCTTCAAGATCGAGATGCAATAGTTTGATCCAAAGCTGTTTGTCTATCGATGGCAGCGCGGGCCGAACTGTTCGGCTATGCGATCTACCACCTTCAAGGGATAGCGTGATGGTTACTGAGGCAAGAGCCAAAATGCGCGCCTTCGCCCGTAAAACTAATTGATCCAGCATGACGTTGATGACAAACAGCAATGAATCCAGCAATTCAACTGGATTATCCAACTCCATTCGCTCTTCAAGAACGAAGTTCAGTTCTACTGGCATAAACAGATGCGCGCAATTGCCATGAGCCAGTTGCCAAAGGCGTTTGCCTTCCTGGCCCATGCGGGCGATGAGTTCTTCTTCAGGAAGAGCTGCGAGCATTCCCAGTGTGTGAATGCCCCATATTGCAAATGTTTCTTTCTGGGGCTCAGTGAGGTCGAGGACTGTCAATGGCAGAGAGGCTAAACCCTCTGATTCTTTGCCTGATGCGATTACTTGAATAGAGTTGCGAAGTGACAGGCCTTTCGCAAGACAAACAGCCGCATGGAAATTACTACTGACACTGACTTGTGCCAAGATGCCAAGGGATCTGACACGTTCGAGCAGCGTGTTCGCCAGGATTTCCGGCGGCCCGAACAGGTTTGTTGTACCTGAGATATCGATGCAACAGATGCATGCCGTATCTTTGCTCAGATCCTCAGTAAGAGGTGAGAATGCTCCGGCACACTCCAACAGAATGCCTTTCGTTACTGCTTCAGTTTGTACTGAGCGTGAGAGCACCAGTGGGTTCGGAAATGTATCGACCTCTACACGTGTCATGCCGTGGTCCATGCCGAGAAGTCGTGCTTTGGTATTAAGCGAGCAAACCTGCTGGAACGGCGGCTCACCGTCCATCACTACACAGGGCAAGTTGTACAGTTCAGGCCGGAGGCGTAGCAGCGCCTGCGCCGGAAATTCCTTTGCATAAAGGCATGCGTAGAGTTGGGGAATGTTGCTCATCTTCGTCCTGTCCAGGTAGTTCGGCTATGCCAAGAGAGAGCATTCACACTTTGTGGCGGCTTACGCAGGGGAAGAATGTTATCCGGGATATGTGTGAAGCGCTGGCGCGCCATCTCAACGCGCGACTGGATTCCTGTAAAGACGGTTATTTCATCGCACAGTGCTTCCGCGGGAAGAAGTCGAAGCACCAACTCGGCGCTACTTTTCGCACATGGATGCTGTGTCAGGAGCAAGATGCTCGACTGTGTTCTTTCTGCAGCGACACGATATCGAAACCAGGTCGCGAGTGGCACGCGCGAGACGAATTCCGGTGCCATACCGCCCATATCCAAAACAACTGCGCTAAAACCTCCGCACTGTAGAAGCCGGTCCGTAGCATGTAATGCCTGCTCCATCCGCGGCCATGGTTTAGCGAAACGCGAAGGCTGGCGTCGAATTGTCGAAGAAGGCAGGTAGCTCGGCTCAAAGGTCTTTTGCGTGGGTCGGGTACGACGCTGCGGTTCGGCACATCGCGGAGCAGTCATCTCTTGTTGCAGCAGGCTGGCAACGGCATCCGAAAGCCCTTTCACCTCATTGCGAGGATGCGACCCAAAGCCCCCGCCGTGCAGCCCTCTTTTAACCGGAGGAGGCACAAAATATCTGTCAGGTAAAACGAAATCGCGATGTGCACGTGCCGCATCCGGATGCGACACGCCACAGCGCACCCAGAGCAGTCGAGCAAGATTGATACCTGCCGCGGCAGCTGTAGCTGGATCAAATGCGTTCGACACATCGACCCATGCACACACTTTTCCTATCACGGTTATCTGTGCGAGGAACGATAGGGCAACGGAAGTCCGCCCGGAACACTCTGGGCCGATCAACTCGCTGATGGCTCCGATGGGCAAACCGCCCCCCATAGCGTTATCCAACGTCTCAATACCAGTCGCCGCCACTGGCCGCACCATTTTCGGAGCAGGCGTAAGAGCAGAAGGGATCTTTTGTGCGAGAGTTGACTCGATTTGGAGGCGAAGGATAGAGGCTGAAGTCATGTATCTTCGCCTTATATTCGCCTATACCGGACGCGTCTGCCAGCGCGCATGCACAATCAATTGTGCATGCGCGCCTGTAAAGCTATGAGAGCCATGAAGTAATAATTTATGAGCGGTGACTGATGCAGCTTTTACGGAGATAGCCTACAGGACCGCTAAAGCCAGAACCGAATTGCTCATGAATCACAGGTTAGCGGGCACGTCAGGCAACAATAATCCGCTCTTCATTTCCAGATGATTCTGCTTAACGGCGTTTCAGCTTCGCCTTCTTCGTTTGGCCAGCAGGTTGTGCCACGGATGTCTTCATTGCTTCGGTATTCACATCAGTCAGCGTATATAGCGGTACGAACTGCGGCACCCCGGCATGTTGGCCGGCAATCCAGCGCAGAACATATACCTCAACGGGATTGGTAAGGCTATGGGTCAATGCATTTGCCGCAACTTCTAGGATCGCGTGTGCCCCAGGATCGCGGTAGTAATCGATGTCAGGCTCTAGGGTGACGCAGTCGATGCCATTGATTGTCTTATGGTCCGGCGGATTCTCGTGAAAGGTGAGTTGCACATTTGCTTCACCGAACTGGATTTGTTTCCAGCTGTTAGTAGATCCGGGATGAAGCACAGCCGAGCCCGGCTGCCGCGAAAATTGCCCTTTGCTGGCAGCATCTCTTACTTGTCCCACCAATGCGGCATCACAAAAAGCGAAGAAACGATCCTGTTGTGGAGCACGGTCCCAACGGATTTCCTTGATGTAATCGAGCGGCGTTCCTGTCGCAAGGAATATTTGTCCCATAGCGGCGGCAAGGTTGAGGAAACAGGCAATCACCTTCGGAGTATCTTCCATCAGGTTTTCGTAACGAGCCTGAGCCGTCGCAGAGTCTGTATCGCTGCCCAGAAACGCAAATTTGCTTGCAACGCTTGGCCATCGCGCATTGACGAAGCTAAAGCCGGGATCATCAGCCACCAGCATGATGTCCAGTGTTGTCGGGATCTCGTTCGACAGCTTCACTGGAACAAATCCCGCCTGTCTGTGGCCCTTGCACCACGCCGTCACCGAATAAAGATCGCCGAAGTTGTCGTAGAACGGGCAATCGAAATCCAGAATGGCTTCTTTGTGGAAGTCACGATGGATCTGCTTCTGGTTGCCATCAAAGATTGTGATCAGGAAATCCGCCGGCGCGGCAAAGGCTCGCCTGCTTCCGTCAAAGATCCTTACTTGCAGCCGGCTTGTTGTTGAATTCATCTGCTCTTAACCTGGTCTTCAGAAACCGCCCTATCCTACTCCCAAAATCGTTGATTCCGCTCTATAAAACAAGCGTCAACGAAGATCTCAACCCAACCGGTAGCGGCTGCAACATGAAGTACTATGCCGCCGCCGTTTGCAACAGATTCATGGCACCCTGTCACAAGCGACAGTTCCTGAGCTTGGTTCTTAATATTCAACTGCTGAAGAATCGCCGAGAACTTATACGATCGGCCCAACCGCAAAGAGGTGCCATATGCCGCAAAGTCAGGAAGCGACCAGACTGAAGGATGCCCGTAACACCCAGACTCCGTCGAGAAAATGGCGACCCTACTAAGCGAACGGCAGTGGGGTACAGTTCGCGAAGATTACAGTCCGAGCGGAGACGCCTGGAACTACTTCACTCATGACCAGGCTCGATCGCGCGCCTATCACTGGGGCGAAGATGGCCTTGCCGCCTACTTCCACGGCGATAACGGCGCAGGATTAGAAGCTAGCCATCAGACGGGATGGACTGGTCTCATCACCCGGTCTCATCGCGAAGATGATTGAGCTTTTGGCCTCCTTGAAGAGCGGCAGTTCTTGGAGGGCGGTAGATCAGCTGCGTTTGCGAAGCAGCCATCGCCCTGAAAAGAAGCCGCCGGCCGCGTAGACTGAGCGCTTGACATCGTCTTGGGGCTTACCAAATCGAGCGAGTGCAGACAGCAATAGAGCTCTTCGACGTGGTCAAATGTGTCACATAGCCAGGTTGACATTTGATTTGTGGGCAGCGAGAAACGGGCGGAGGAAAGAGTCCAGAACGAACGTTCTCTGGAGCAAAATCCCTGCTATAAGGGGAACGATGCGAAGAGAGTTGTTGCCTTGCTCTGGAAGTTGGGCGGAGGACCTGGGTGGTCACCTTGACTCAGAGATGGCCGATGCGGAGAGAATGCTGAAGCATGAGGACAAGCAGTAGACGAGAATTTCTTCTGTGCGCTGGCATCACCGTGAGTAGCGTAGCCGCGTCCTCGCGTCTCTTAGGAGAAGCTTTTTCCAGCGGTGCCATCCCGACCGCGCCAGATAAAGCTTCAATCAACGCAAATTCGCTCAAGGAAGATGTCTTATCGGACGTCCGCGAATCTGCTTCGGACCCGGGTGCGCCTCGGGAAACAATGCGTGGCCTGATGGTGGATGCGGGCCGCGTTCCTGAGTCGATGGCTTACTATCGTCGTGTTATTGAGTTTTGCGCGGACTGGCAACTAAATACGCTCCACTTCCGGATAGCCGACGATCAGGGAAGTGCCTTACGCTTTGCCTCCGTTCCCGACCTTCTGACCCACAACAATGCATTCACTCCCGAAGAATTGAAAGGCCTTGCACAGTATGCAAAGAGCCACGGAGTCGAACTACTCCCCGAGCTGGAGTCGTTTGGGCACACAGGATATATAACCCGCTCGCCCGCATATGCTCATCTGTTAGATCGTAGCGCGCAAGGCTCGTCTGAATTTACGGGCGTCATTCCGGTGAACCCGGAGACGCTGCAATTATTTGAGAAGCTATATCAAGAAATCGCCACTATTTTTCAGTCGCCCCATCTTCACGCTGGATGCGATGAAGTCAATTGGGGAGGATCAGCGTTGTCACGTAAGGCACTTAAGGCAAAGACTCGAGCCCAGATATGGGCAGGGTATCTAAACTCTCTCAATCAGATATCGGAATCGCTAGGAAAACAATTGATCGTGTGGGGTGACTTTGTGCTTCACAAAGAGCCGGAGATCCTCAGTCGGCTGAAAAAGAACATTATCATCATGGATTGGAATTATTGGGAGAACAGCTCTGCCAAGATCCAAGAGACCTATCTGAAGATCCGCGCGAATGGTTCACGCGCGATTGGGGCGCCAGCATTGATTCGTTATATTTGGGGCCCGCGAGCCGGCAGCGAACAGTTGCGAAACATCGACGCCTATGCCGAGGCCTATCTAGGATCAGATGATCCGAGCTCATTGGGCGTGATCCTGACCAACTGGGTACCGAGCCGATATATTCAGAACTCGCTGTGGGATGGATTTGCATACGCCGCAGTCGCCTTCAATCATGGAACCGCGGCTGCACAGAACTCCGGATTGCGCCGTTTTGTGGAACGGCATTATCAGTCGAAATGGAACGAGACCTGGGATGAAGCATTTCATTTGATGTATGACAACGCGCCGTATGTTGACGACCGGGAATCGTCATCGTGGATGGGGCTCCGATTGCCAATTCCCTGGAGTGATGACGGAGCGTTGACAGCACTCCTAAAAGAGAATGTGTCCCCGCAGAATCCTTTCACACGACTTCGCAGCCTGCTCGTTCTTTTGGAGCCATCAGTTCTCGAGAATTTCTCCGACTTTCAAGCGTTCGCACTTTGCGTCGAATATCTGGAAAATGCCTTCTGGCGGGAGGCGATCATTATCGAGCACGCTGCCAGTCAACCAATCACGCGAGAGACTGCACGGGAAGTGATTCAAAATATCGCCGATCGAGATCAAGCCCTTAAAGAAGCATTATCTCGTGATTGGGACAAAGGACGTCCAGCGGATTCGACGGCAAAGTTGGAGCCTCTGTATGGCCTCGCGGCGAAAGATCAGTTGCTTTTCCAGTGGAGGAGAGCAGCGGACTATTCAGCGTCCTTGGCTAACAATCCAGAGCGCTTCTACCAGTTTCTTCTAAAAGCGCGGAGTGCATAACACGGAAGTCGGCGCCGCGCTTCCTGCCTGCCCTTGGCCTTACTGTTTGCGGTCAGTACCGCGGACGCGAGGGCTGAGGGATATTGCTCGGATGTTTCGAAGTGTGTCAGTGGGGCGTAGCGATTGGTGATCACAAAAGAGCCGTTTTGCGAGATGCTGGGAGTATGAAACAGAGGGTGAAGTTCGCGAAGCCACTTGTTGTCGCAGTGTTGGGCGGGTTGCTTTTTGTCGCCGCACCGCAGATTGGAATCTCCCAGGCTGCGCAGACGCAGCGGCCCACCAGCTCTCCTTACACGGGCGACCTGTCGATCTTTGAGAAACCCGGGCGGGACGAACGGCTGCAGATTCAGCGCGTAATGGATCTACTGGGTATCAAAGCCGGGTCATCGGTCGCGGACATTGGTGCTGGCTCTGGATGGTTTTCGATGAGGGCCGCTGCGCGGGTTGGAGCAAGCGGAGTAGTGTATGCCCAGGACATCAATCCGGATGCAGTGCAATACATCGAGACACGTATTCACAAAGAGAGGGTGAGCAATGTCCGAACCGTGCTCGGGAGCCCAGATGATCCTAAGTTGCCGTTAGACGCGATTGATGCCGTTCTGCTGCTAAAGGTCTACCACGAAATTGCGCATCCGCTGGTGTTGATGACGAACCTAAAGCCATCCCTGCGGCCAGGCGCGAAGGTCGGCATAATCGACAGGAACGGCAACGGCGCGGATCATGGGTTGAACAATGATGTGGTCAAGCAGGAGATGGCCGAAGCGGGTTTCAAACTGTTGTCATCATATGATTTCACCAAGGCCGACGGGCAAGATTATTTCCTCGTCTTTGCGGCGCGGTGAGACGATCCGATTAGGGTAAGTACAGTTACAGCGTTGGATGTCCTCCTCACAATAATGCTTCCGATTAACGAGCACTGAAATTCTCCACTTTCGTCCGAGCACTTACAGTATTTTGCGAATGGGTATTTCAATTCGAGAAAGGGCGGATTTCATGCTACATAGTTCTCGAGCGATCCGATCTTGTCGATACTGATCCGAATCAGGTCACCGCTAGACAAGGTGAAGGCGTCGCCGGGAACGATGCCGGTGCCGGTCATCAGAAAAACACCATGAGGGAAGTTGTTACTGTAGAATAAATACTCGACCAGTTGTTTTGGGTCCCTTTTCAGTTCAGCGAGCGTTGTATCCCCCGCATAGGCGATTTTCCCCTCCCGCATAATTTCCATGCGAATTGCTATGCTTTTCGCTAGCGGTTCTGAGGAGAGCAAAATGCAGGGTCCAAGGGCGCAGCTGCCGTCATATATTTTTGCTTGAGGCAGGTAGAGAGGGTTTTCGCCCTCGATGTCACGCGCACTCATATCGTTGCCAATCGTAGTGCCCACAATTTGTCCAGCTGGATTGATCAGCAGGGTCAACTCAGGTTCGGGTACCGACCATCTGGCGTCGGAACGAATGCGCACCGCTCGGTTCGGTCCAACGACACGAGAGCCGGTCGCCTTGAAGAAAAGCTCTGGCCGCTCAGCGGCGTAAACGCGATCGTAAAAGTTACCGCCGCCGGCTTCTCTGGATTCCTCCATTCGTGCGTTGCGGCTGCGATAGTAGGTAACTCCGGCAGCCCAGACTTCCTGATTTACCACTGGGGCAAGAATCGTGGACGGACTAAATTGCGGGACCGGTTCGCCCTGGATCGCGGCATGAAGGTATACATGCATGTCAACACTGGCAATGAGTTCATCCCATCCAATCGTGCTTACTGGATAGAAAACCTCTTTTTCCTCGACGAGGATACCCCGTGTCGTTCGATAGAGCTTCATTGGTTTGCCTTTCAATGACCTGAACCGATTATTTGAAAAAGCTCATGGCCGCAATAAGAATTAGAGGTCTCAGAGGTGTCACGCGTTTGACAATTCGGCATTTTGAAGCAGTCTGACCTAAATGGGCTAGGGCTAGGTGACGGTGATTGCTGCCACCTCGTAGTCTTCGATGCGCGGTATGGTCAATTGCAACATCTGGTTGTTCTGCGCGAAAGGTACACGCTGACCGGCCCGAAGAAGTTCGACCGACCTGACGTTCACACCTTGCGGCAGCTTCATCCGAATGGTCTGCGGACCGAGAGGATAAGTCGCCTGTAACCATCCGTGGTGAGTGTTGGGGTTAGTGTAGTTGAGCAGGTGGATGCTATACCCAGGGGTCGTCTCCCAACTGAGCATCTCGATAAAGCCTTCGCCTTCAACGTGAACAATGCACTCGTCGTGCGTAATCCAGCAGATGGTGTTGTGCAGCAGCCGCAGCAGATCGCCATGGCCAGTGAGCCAATAACTGCGCTCAATGTCTCCAGGAAAGTAGGCCGTGCGGCTGGGGCCTATTTCGCGAAGAACAACTGCCGGCTCATCGGTGTGCGGGACAGACGGGTATGCCAACTCCGGTGGATACCGTACGAAGCCTGGGACCGCGGTGAGTACGGGATTGTGCACAGGCTTGAGAGGAATGCGATTCTGCGTGCCCGGGAGCCAGTTTGTGTTACTGAAGCCCTCAAGAATAGGGTGCTGGCTCTCGAAGCGGGCATAGTAGGCATTGCCCGTGGTGCCGATAACATCTCCGGCTTTGTTTATGCCGAGTAAATCGGCGAGCCCGAAATCCGCGCGCTGGTTGAGGTTTTCGTCGTAGAGCCCGGTCTCGAAGCTGGTCATGATCGATCCGCCGGATCGCACGTAATCGCGAATCTGCTGGCACTGGCGGTCGCTAAGCATCGCAATATTCGGCAGCACTAACGCGCGATATTTGCTGAGGCGTTCCGGTTCGAGACGATCTTCGTGTACGAAGTCAAAAGCGAAACGGCCTCTGAGAAGCGCATCATAGATGCCCTGCGTTGTCTCATGCATGTATCCGCGTGAACGTGTTGTGGTGGGCCCGGGGTAGAGAAGCTGCGTGCTTTGACCCATCACGACTCCGATATTGGCAATGGAGCGGCGGGTCGTGAGGTGGGCATCGTATTGTGCGGTCCAACGGAAGTAATCCGCGCCAACCTTCTGCCAGCGGCGGTCTTCGCCAAAGCCATTCTCGGAGCCGACGAAGTGATAGTAAGGGACCATCCCTCCAGCTAAGGTTTCGTTCAGCCACATCTTCGCCTCGGCTGGATTCTTTGAGGCGTTGCGCCAGGTCACAGCGCCGGTTGAGTATGCGGCTGTGACGTTCGCGGCAAATTTCCCGTCCAGCACAGCATTGCAGACACGGCCCTGCAGAGTGCAGCCCCAGACGGCAGGGTCGTCATAGGTGCGCCCTTGATTGTCGGCCTGGAACCAGGCAGCGATCTTGCCGAGGCGGTCGAGATTGGGGCCGCCGCGGACGTTGCCACCGAGGTTGGCGAAAAAGAAGCTGTCCGGCTGTTTCTCTTTGGCTATGGCGTCGTACTTCTGCCAGAGGTCAAAGACGCGATCGTTGAAGACGCGCCAGTATGCCGGCGTGCCAGCCGCCGGCAGCTTGCTACAGATCGCGCAGTGACAGTTAGGCAGGCTGCCAATCGGCGGCCAGCCGTTGGTGTAGAAGCAGTCAACATCGTAAAGCGAGTTAACCTCTCGCATGATTGCTGGAACATAGTCGTCCATGTAGGTGGAGAACATGCAGGTTTTGAAGAGGTGCGGTTCTTCCTCGCTGAATTGAACCGAACCATCCAGGTTGCGCATTGCCCACTCAGGATGGCCCCCGAGTGCATCGCCCCAGTTAAGATCGGGGCTCATGCGCGCGACGACTCGCATATTGCGCTTCTTCGCGGCGGCTACGCATTCTCCGAAGAAGTCGCGGCCCTGGAGGAATTTCCCATGGCGATGGAACTGAACCTTCGAGGGATAGAAAGCAAGGATGCCGGTCACGCTGATGAAGACGATGTCTGCGTCGGCGCTGTGCCAGTAGTCGGCCCACTCTTCGATGTTCATGACGGCAGGGTCATGCTCGGTCATGTTGGTCTGCCCCACTCGGCGAATCTTCTGCTGCCAAGATTGTGTTCTCTCATCAAGCGAAGCCAGACGCGGTGGTAGGGGGATGAGTTTCGGTTTGGACACGCTAGAAGATGGAGCAACATCTTCTTCCGTGGACAACGTCGAGACTGGGCCGAGGGCGTCGGGCCCGACCGATATTGGAATGACAGCGGCGCCGGTCATGAGACCAGTTTTCAAGAAGTTGCGGCGATTGAGCATCGGTACTCCCTTGTGTCCCTGCGAGGAAAGTCTAATTGCCAAACTCGACGCGAGAACGTGTGATAGCGGAGGCATAGGGCCAGAAGGGAACCTTACAGTTCACTACGACACAACCAATTCGAGCGGGCGGGTGGGGTCTCTCCATCAAGCCGGCTGTCCCTGCTGTTACAAGGAATTCAACGACGATGGAAGCTCCGCCCTTAGTTGTAGAAGCCTTATCCAAAGATGGTGCTAACGTGTAGGGGCAATGAGTGATGAACACAGAACCCGGGCAGCTATCTGGAATGCACACGTCAAGAGAGTAGCCGCCGTTGAGATGCTGTACTTGATTCATCTGTCACCAGTTCCAGACTTGAATCTTGTTCCCCCAACTGGTGTTCGCTCCACTGCTCCCCTTCCCATCGATTTGCCAGTTGATTAGCAACAGACCACCGGCCAGTCCAAGAGCCGTGTCCCGCACACACCACGCCGCTGCGTAGAACGTATCCGCTGTCGCTACGTTGCCGTGTGCGAACGGAGGAGACGTGCCCGGCAGCCCTCCGCAGCGTGTGGGAGCGCGCGACGGCGAGGAGGTTAGGGAATAGACGCACGGAGGCGGAATGCCTCGCGTAGCAGGCCATGGTAAGAAAGATCACCCATGGTAAGAAAAATGGCGTCGGCAGGGCTATCTGGATGGAGACGGCGGGAGGCGCGGAAAAAATGGAGAAGTCGATTCATGCAGGTCGTTGTTCCGCCTATTTCTATTCGGACGGCGCAGAACCAGCAAATCGGTGAGCATTCTTGAGAAGTTCGTCCACAATCACGCGGACCTTTGCGGGTAACGTTCGCGTTCGCGGCCACAACAGGGTGATGGGCATTTCTCCGCCAGACATACCGTCGAGCACCGTGATGAGTTTTCCGCTCTGGATGTCATTTCGAACCATCCAAAGCGGCAACTGCGCAAGGCCTCGTCCCGCCTTGACAGCGGCTTGCACCATCTCAAGGTCGCAAAACTCGTGCTTTGCCGGAATAACTTGAGGAGCGAAAGAGCCGTCTGACTGCTTCAACAGCCATGTAGCTTGGCGGGAGAGCAGCCATCCGACGATGCAATCATGCTCTGCTAGATCAGCAGGATTCAACGGGGTTCCACGCTCGGCCAGATAGCCCGGTGCAGCACAAATCACCAACTGCTGCGCGCCTAGTCTGCGCGCAATCAGGTCCGCTGTGTCATCAAGCGCGCCAATTCTTACCGCAAGATCGATGCCTTCACTGATAAGGTCAGCTCGGCCATCGGAAAAGCTGACCTTGAGCAAAATCGCAGGACACCGCGACACCAGCTCGAGTAATACCGGCATCACGAACAAACGCCCGAAAGCGGTGGGCAAGTCGATGCGAACCTGACCCGCCGGTGTGTTTTGCGAAAGCTTGAGAATGCTCTCGCCGCGGTCGAGTTGAGCCAACGCGGCCGTACTGTTCTCCAGCCACGCCTCTCCCTGAGAAGTCAACGTCAATCGCCGAGTCGTGCGGTGAAGTAGTTTCGCTCCGAGCCTTGCTTCGAGGCGTGACACAGCGCGTCCAACCGCGGATTTGGTAATGCCGAGTTGGTCAGCGGCGGCGGTGAAACTGCCCAACTGCGCAACGGCGACGAATTCTGCGATGCCGTCGAACTGCATATTCATCGAGATTATTGTAGCTCTCGACGCAACTATGAGTCGAGTCGAAGGCCCTTTATCCCCAGATTTTAGGGGGATAGCATGACTTCAATGTAGCTGAAGTATGCGTAATCGAAAGGAGCTGCGTTGCTATGCCGTCCTTATTTGACCCTTATGATCTTGGCCCGATCCGCCTCAAAAATCGCATTGTGATGGCGCCGATGGAGCGTTCTCGCGCTCGAAACCTTGACTGGGTGCCTGAGGCTGAGACCGCACGCTATTTCTCGCAGCGCGCTGGCGCTGGTCTGATCGTGACCGGCAGCATTGCCATCAGTGAATGGGCCCGCACCTGGGCATTTGAGCCCGGTCTCTACACTGCGGCACAGATTGAAGGTTGGCAGCGGGTGACCCGAGAGGTGCATGACCATGGAGGGGTGATCTTCGGGCAACTCCGGCATGGTGGCCGCGCGAGCCATGTCTCGCATCAGCCGAATTGCCAGGCTCCAGTCAGCTCTACCGGCACAGGGGCAACGAAAGCGATCTCCATGGCCTTCGATGCGGATGGTAGGCCAGCATTCCTGGTGCAAAGCAAACCTCGTGCGCTGAGGACAGAGGAGGTGTCCCGCATCGCTTCCGAGTTCGGAGTGGCGGCACGCAATGCACGTTTAGGTGGCCTGGACGGCGTTGAAATCCACGCTGCCAACGGCTATCTCCATGACCAGTTCATCAACGGGGCGCTCAACACCCGCGACGACCGCTACGGTGGTTCGATCGCCAATCGCATTCGCTTCACGCTGGAGGCGGTCGATGCGGTAGTCGATGCCATCGGCGGTGATCGTACCGGTATCCGCCTGTCTCCCTTTGGCCGCTATAACGAGATGCCACCTTTCCACGATGAGGCTGAGACATATCTGACTCTTGCGAAGGAGCTGTCTCTTCGCAAGCTCGCCTATGTGCATATTAGTGATCAAACTACGATGGGCGAGCACGGCACCATCCCCGTCCCACAAAACTATCTCAAGGAGTTGCGCCAAGCCTTTGGTGGCACCTTGATCCTTGCCGGAGGCTATCTCCGAGAAAATGGCCAGGCCGCCATCGATGCGAACGAGACCGATCTCATTGCGATCGGGAAACCCTTCGTTGCCAACCCGGACCTTGTCGAGCGGCTGCGCAATCGTTTGCCACTGAACAAGTGGGACTCAACCACGTTCTACACTCGGGGGCCCAAGGGATATTCCGACTATCCGGTTTATGAGAACGAATGCGTCGTGTGAAACATATTATCCGTCGTTCGGCGGATGACAATATTCCATGTATAGCAACTGATTTCACATCACTTAGGACTTTCTAACCGTCCGGGCTACATGTAACACCGCTCAGGCAAAAGAGTTTCAGAATGGTCATATCTTTTATAGCCGCGTATTTTCAGTCCATTGTGGGCCTGGGTTGGATGAAGAATTGCTTCCGCCGGTTCAGCACGATCTCGATCCTCACTCTTCTAACATCCTCCACAGTCGTCATGGCCCAGTCTCATCATGATCATGGCGGAGCAGATGGTGATCCTGAAGCACTTGTCGAAAAGTTCGGCTCCGTCCACATGCCCATATCCTGCGACGCCTCCGTGCAGGTGCCCTTCGAGCGCGGAATCGCTCTGCTTCATTCGTTCTGGTATGAGGAGGCCGGCCGGGCCTTTGGCGAGGTCGCCGCGGCTGACGATCAGCCAGCCGTGGCCGGGGTCCTGGAGGTAGGTGAACGTGCGGCGCTCGAGCGCCTCGGCAGGCACGAGGCGGACATTGTCGCGGGGGTGGGCTGCGAGCCAGGCTCGGGCGTCCGCCTCCGTGTCGGCCAGGTGGACGAGGGTGGGCATGCCGAGGTCGTCATGCAGCAGGGCGACCTGGCCGGGCCGCGGCTTGTCGACAATGGCGAAGGAGAGCGGGGAGGTCACCGCAAAGACACGATACGCCTTGACGACGGTCACGTCGGCGGTGCCGAAGTCGCCGACATGAAGGGTGAAGGAGGCGGGCAGGCCCTGCTTCTGCGGAGCCTTGCGCACCAGGCGCCCGGTGCCGTTGCTGGACCTCCAGGCGGCGTGCTTGCGGCGGTGGCGCTGCGGCGGCTCGGCGACACCGTCGGAGAAGCGGACGAGCGCGCCGAGCGGGCCGGCGTCATAGAGCTGCTGCGCGGAAAGCGGCGTATGCGACATGGGGAGCCTCCTTGGGAATGCGACGGCGGGCGAGGGAGCCTCTCTCCTCGGGCTCTGCCGTCACCGGGCCCTGCCCCACCTCTCGCTCTCCGCGCTTCGCGAGTGGGAGTGTCCGACGCCTCGCGACTAGCGGCGTCTGTGGTTGGGATTCACGGCGTTTGCTCAAGCCCGCGGCCACAGGCGGACGCGCGCAAGGCTACTGACCGTCTCGGCGATCAGATGACCCAAGCTCGGCACGCTCGCGAGAGAGCGCGTGTACTCCGAGGCTTTCCGGACGGGAGACCACATGACGACGCCGCTAGTCGGGAAGTGCCGGACAAGGGAGCCACGGTCCCTTGAGCCGCTGGCTTCGGGGGGCGCCGGGGCACTCTCTTGCCCTTCCCGCGCCGCTACCCTCCTTGGCCCCTTCTCTTGCTCCGCCACCGGCACGGTCAGGGTCCCACACACCAGATGAGCTCCATCTTCCGACTCTGTCGGCCCACGGCGAGGGGGAAACCAGCGCCGCGTTTACGGCTGCGGCGAAGCCGCAAAGGCGGCGCTTACGCGCCGCCGGCCTTGCGGCAGTCGAACAGCGGGATGCCCATCGCCCTGGCCTTGTCGGCGAGGTTGTCGGTGACTCCGGAGCCGGGGAACACCACGACGCCGATCGGCAGCGCTTCCAGCAGCTGATCGTTGCGCTTGAACGGCGCGGCCTTCTGGTGCCGCGTCCAATCCGGCTTGAAGACGACCTGGGAGATCTTGCGCGCGTCCGCCCAGCAGGCGGCGATCTTCTCGGCACCGCGCGGCGTGCCGCCGTGGAGAAGGACCATGTCGGAGTGCTTGGCCACTACCTTGTCGAGCACGGCCCAGATGCGCTGGTGCTCGTTGCAGTCCACGCCGCCGGCGAAGGCGATCCTGGTGCCCTTCGGCAGCAGGACCTGGGCGTCCGCGCGGCGGCGCGCATTGATGAACTCGCGGCTGTCGATCATCGCGGCCGTCATGGTCGCCCGGTTCACCATCGAGCCCGTGCGCGGCCGCCACGCCTGGCCGGTGTGAAGCCCGTAAAGCTCGGCGGCGGCGTCCCGGATGAACTCGAAGCTGTTGCGGCGTTCGATCAAGGTGAGCCCTTGGGCGACCAGGCGCTCAAGCTCCACCGACCTCACCTCTGAGCCGTCCTGCTCGCGCTGGCCGGTGCGCTGGGCGCCCTCGTTGGCATCGAGATCGCGCTCGATCCGGTCGATGCGGCGGTGGAACACGTTCACGACCGACCACAGGAGTGCGTGCAGGTCCGGCTCCAGACGCGTGTCGGAGAGCGTCGCGACCATCGCATCGAACATATCGGCGAGTGCGCCTTGCAGCTTGGCGGGCTCGGGCAATGGACGCGGGTCGGCCTCATCGTCGTGTGGGCGATGGGCATAGAGGGCGAGCTCATCGAGAAGATGCGCAGTCGAGGACATGGGCTGGGCAAGCTCGGCATCGTCGGTGAAGCGGTCGAGTGTCATGGGTCTGCTCCTCGTATGGCGAGGCCGCGCCCATGCGCGGCCTTCTGGCGATCGAAAAGCCGGGAGCGGCTGAGGCCCGCACCCAAAGGCGAAGCCTGCAGGGCCGGAGCGCAGCGGAGGACGGCGAGCACGGCTTTCTTGTCTCGCGAGGAATGGCGGCAGCCCAAGCGGCGCCAGCCGCGCCGGGGCGCCGACAGGGGAAGAAAGCCGCGCGCAGCCGTTGCGGGGCTCAGCCGCTTCCGGCACCCTCGCCAGCTTGAAGGCCGGGCGCGGCCGACGGCGAGGACGGACCCGACACGGGCGCGCGCTGACGCGGCCGTGGGACCGGACGCGGGTCCACGACCAGAAAGCGTGCCACGTCCTCCGGCGTAAGCTGCACACGCAGGGAGGCCGCGAGAGCCTCGGGGCCGAGACCGCACAGGTCGGCGTTGAAGTCGTCGGCGTGCGGCGTCAGGACGAGGTCCTCTACGCCGTCGGCGTTGGCGCGAATGCCGAGGGCCTCCGCCGCACGGTGGCCGGCCCGGTCATTGTCGCGGGCGATGTAGAGGCGGCGCAGCCCTGCGGGCAGGATCAGCGCGGCGAGGTGCGCTGAGGACAGCGCCGCGACCATCGGCATCGCCGGCAGGACGACGCGCAGCCAGCCTCCGGCGATCAGTCTCGCAACCGCTCCCATTGCGCGCGGCCATTCCCATGGAGGCTTGTATCCCATGTAGCGCGGTTCCCATTGCGGATGAAATTTCTCCTTGTACTGCCGGAGACCCTGGAAATTGTAGAAGTAAGCCCCGTGTCGATAGAGAAAGCGTGA
>Ga0207647_10000252_pt1 | contig 43769 bp, 41 predicted proteins | sample KBSCornC2_FD_184295 | JGI IMG/M metagenome (GOLD analysis project Ga0207647, IMG submission 184295) | Corn rhizosphere microbial communities from Kellogg Biological Station, Michigan, USA - C2 (SPAdes) (version 2) | ecosystem: Host-associated > Plants > Roots > Rhizosphere ... | reverse complement strand
CCGGACGACGCGCACCTGCACAACTGGCTCGATATGGCGGAGAAGCGCATCCGCTGGCAGGGCCTGCCGTCGCGCATCTGCTGGGTTGGTCTGGGCCTGCGCGACAAACTCGGCCTCGCGTTCAACGAGATGGTGCGCAAGGGCGAACTGAAGGCGCCGGTGTGCATCGGCCGCGACCATTTGGATTCCGGTTCGGTCGCCTCACCCAACCGCGAAACCGAATCCATGCGCGACGGTTCCGACGCCGTCTCCGACTGGCCGCTGCTCAACGCGCTGCTCAACACCGCCAGCGGCGCGACCTGGGTTTCGTTCCACCACGGCGGCGGGGTAGGGATGGGCTACTCCCAACACGCCGGGCTCGTGATCGTCTGCGACGGCAGCAAGGAAGCTGACGCCCGCATCGCCCGCGTGCTGTGGAACGACCCCGGCACCGGCGTCATGCGTCACGCCGACGCGGGCTATCCCGAAGCCATCGCATGCGCGAAGGAGAAACGGCTGAAGTTGCCGATGGTATAGCAGAGTGGCCGCAGTCGCTTGATCGGTGGAGCCGACTGGTTGCGCTGATGCTGGTGCTCAATCTCGCAACCAGCGCATGGCCTCGTCGCGCTGGTCGTAATCGAATTTGCGGACCTTGGCCAGCATCAACGGATCAAGTACGTGATTGGCGAACGTGCCCATCGGGCTGTTGGTCACCAAGGCGATCTTGCCGATCTTGTCGTGCACGCTATTGACGAACTTCAGGTGTGCGAACAGGGCGCCGACGCTTTGCCAGCCGGGAAATTGCCGGCTGTGTATCAGGATGCCGCGGAGCCGGTCATGATCCTTGAGGTAGTTGTCGATCGTCCTGCCGACGGCCTCGAAATCGTCTTCGCTGAGCGCCTTGTCCGCGACAGGCTCCAGTACCACGATGCCGGCATCGGCATCCAGCTTGATGTCGATGCGCGCGCGATCGAGCTCGCAGACCCACTCTCTGGCAGCCTCGTAATCGGCGCTGGCGAAGTGCCGCAGTTCACCGGGCGAGAACAGCCGGAACAGCTTGATGGCGTTCTCCATCCATTTGATGTCGGTGACGATCGCCATGCGTGCCCAGTGGCCTATCTTGCCCAGCCCCAGTCGCAGGTCCTGCCAAACCGCGCCGGCCTCCATGCCTTTCCATTCGCCTTCGATGCAGCACAGCAGGTCGAGCTTCTGGTGGTTCTCCAGCTTCCCGTTGACCAGCGGGATGAGTTGCTGCTCGTAATCCTCCGCGCGCAACTTGTCGGTGATCCTGATGCCGATCACGTGGTCCGGAAGTCCCTCGATGATGGTCAACATGCTGCTGTCCCTCTTTCGGAGCGTATCTCTGCAATCGCCGCCCCGTCATTGTTGCATGCAGCCCTGGTAGCGGGCATCCACGCGCGTGGCAAACCACGCCGTGGTCAGTTTGCGGGTGATCTTGGGGCTGTCCAATCGGATGGCAGGGATCATGGCGCGAGGCAGCGGTTTGCCCGCGCGCGCATCCGCCAGCGCATGGGTGCGGGCGTAGAGCGGCGTGTCGTCGAAGTCCAGGCGGTCGCTGCGTTGCAGCGCCTTTCGGATGGTGCGGGCATCCATGCCGAGGTCGTCGGCCATGGTGCGCACGGCGCGTTCGGTTTCCCCGGGCCGGTCCAACGGCGCGCCCGGCGCGAGCAGGTCTCCATCGAGTGCCAGGCGGATCCCCGTGGCGATGCTGACCGCGTTCTGGAACGCGGCATTGCGGCTCGCGTATCGGCCGGCGTTGTAGTCGGCGAAGCGATACACCTTGCGCGTGTACGGAGTCTCGTAATCCAGCAGGCGCATGATGCCGAAGTACAGCCCGCCGCGGCGGGTGAATACTTCATCGCGGACGCTGCTCGCGATCGGGTACGGGTAGTCCCCGGCGTTCGCTTCGGCGAACACGATATTGACCTGCATCGGCCCGCCGGTTTCCACCGGATTGAAGTCCGCGAAGAGACGCTTGCCCAACGGCACGCTGGCGATCAGGTCTTCATAGATGCGGCTCAGCTCCCGCTCGGTGCGCACATGCCGCAGGCGGTCGCTGTACGAGCGGCCATCCGGTGAGTGGATTTTCAGTGCGGCATCGACCAGAAATTCCGGTATGTGGTGCGCTGCGGCGCGCCGGTCGATCTCCTCGCGTGCGATGCGAGGCAGGTCGGGTACGCCCGGATTGGCGTGGTAACCGGATTCCTGCGCGATCACCGCCAACACCGCGCAGATGTTCTCGGGATTCGAGTCGATGCGTTCGGCGCTGAATGCCGTCTGGATGTCCGTGGCCCAGCCATCGCGATCCGGCACGTCGACGGGCATGCGATCCACGATCTCGGCGCGTATTTGCGACGGCGGTGCCCGCGGAGCCTGCGGAGTTGGCCTTGTGGCGCACGCGGCCAGCAGCAGGGGCAGGCACCACGCTGCAACCGTGAGCACGCGGGAGCGGAGTGGCGACATCGATCGCGTCATGCGCGCAGCATACTGAGTGCCAACAGTAGCTCGGCGCGCGCATGCCATCGATAAGCGAGCACGCGTAGGGCGGGAGTAGCACAGCGAATCCCGCCGCGCTACGTATGAAAGCGGCGGGATGCGCCGCTGCGCGGCTGCTCCCGCCCTACGTGTCAGGTGTCGAGCGAAGCGAGGTTCAGGCCGTCCTGACGACCGTTATTTGGAAAAAAGCTTCGAGCGATCCGCGAATGCCTTGAACTCCAGCGCGTTGCCGGAAGGATCGAGCAGGAACATCGTGGCCTGTTCGCCGGGCTGGCCCTTGAAACGCACGTGCGGTTCGATCACGAAGTGGGTGCCGGCCTCGCGCAGCTTTTCCGCGAGTGCGTGCCATGCGTCCATGTCGAGGATCGCGCCGAAGTGCCGCACCGGCACGTCGTCGCCGTCCACGTCGTGCGCGGCGGCCGCGTGCAATTCTTCCGGTGCGACGTGCGCGACGATCTGGTGGCCGTAGAAGTCGAAGTCCACCCATGTGTCGCTCGAGCGGCCCTCCGGGCAGCCGAGCAGGCCGCCGTAGAAGCCGCGGGCTTCGCCCAGCGAGGCGACGGGAAAGGCGAGGTGGAAGGGAGGCAGTTCGTGCACGAGGACTCCGGTCGTTGCGTTGCCGGTCAGTATGCACGAAGCGCGAAGGCGGCGCGGCATCGGCGTTTCATTGCCGTTGTGCTTGCGGTCGTAGCATGGCTTGGCCTCCAGAGGAGCACGCCATGGCCGATGCAAATGCCAGCAAGCAACTCGAACACGTCACCGACACGTTGACGCAGCTCAAGGAGATGCGTCATTACGCAAAGAACAACGTGGAGCGCCTGACCGCGATCTGGCTGTTGTTCGAAGGCGAGCTGTCGAAGCTGAAGCAGACCGACAAGATCGACGATCTGATGAATCGCCAAGGCCAGTTGCACGATGCCCTGGAAAAGGTGATCGCCGATCTGGAAGCATTGCAGCAGAAGCTGCAACCGCCGCCGGCGGCAACGGCTGGTTGAACGCCGCGCGCGGCCGGTTCTGGCTCAGCGCGAATCGCGCCGTGCGATCCAGCCATTGATGACGGATTTTGGCAGCGGAAAATAGCCGTTGCTGATTTCCGGATCACGCGCGTCGGCGTCCGGCGTCAGGTGAACGTGCCATGTGCCGATGCGGGCGACCTGCAGGCAATCGTCGATTTCGTGCAGGTCATCCTTGTGGGTTTCGTCGTGGCCTCGCAGCAGCGTTTGCTTCGCCCGTTGCTTGGCTTCGGCCTTGTTCGGTGCGCCGAAGAAGCCCCACGCGTGGCGTTCGCCGAACACGCCCGGTCGGTAGCCGCCGATGTTGATGAAGTAGAGGTGCAGGCCGCTGTCGGGCGGCGTGTGCGACAACTGCACGCGGTAGCCAGCGACGCTGTCGAGGAAACACCATGCGTCCACGTGCAGGCCGCGCGGATCGCCGAACCAGCCATCGAGCAACTGGTCGTGCACGGCTTCCAGTGAAGCGCCGATGGCGAACGCGACATCGTGCAGTTCGGTCTTGGCGCGTGGAGCGGTGCCGCCCAACACGCAGGCGATCAGGCGTTCGGCCATGTTGAACCGGGTCGGCAAGGGAACGGACCCATCATGCCATGCGGCCCCGGCGGCGTCTCTTCCAGTGCAGGCGATGCGAAAGCACCCGTTTCACGCCGCTTTCAATCGAGCGTGCGTAGGCTTGGATGCGGTGGACACGCATTCTTCATGGAAGAGCCGCAATGAAATACAAAACCTTGTCGCTGCAGTCCGACTTCGAAGTCGCCTTCGCGGTGCGCGACGTACAGGCGGCGGAAATGACGCTGGCACCCGGCGCACACACCGGCGGGCCGTCCAATCGCCATGCCGGCGCCGACCAGTGGCTGTACGTGGTTTCCGGGACCGGAATGGCGGTTGTCGATGGCGTGCAACAGTCGCTGCAGCCCGGCAGTTTGCTGGTGATCGAACGTGGCGAAACCCACGAGATCCGCAGCGGCGATGAGCAGCCATTGCGCACCGTCAACTTCTATTCGCCGCCTGCGTACGACGGCGATGGCGAACCGCTGCCGGCGGGTGATGGCTGACGGCTTTCGAAGGCGGCCGCGGCGACGTGCATTCACACAAGAGCCGGTCCGCGCTCGATTGGCGCGACGGCGCGGAATTCGGCGGTCGATTCCGCAGGCGTGTGTCGCCGCGCTCACACCGTCTACACGGTGCGTTTGCGCAAAGTTATCGCGGCAATGCGGATACTCGCGATGCACGGAAGCTGATGCGGAGAAAACCCATGAAACGGCTGTTGGCGCTGGTGACCGGCATCGCTGCCGGGGTCTTGGCGATGTACATACTGGACCCGAATAGTGGACGTCGCCGCCGTGCCCTGGCGCGCGACAAGGCCGTTGCCGCGGGTCACGACATCGAACGATTGGCCCGGGGCACCACCCGGCACACCGCAGACCATCTGCGGGGCATGGCTGCGAAGGTGCGGGCGCGGACCCATCGCTCTGTTCCAGACGATGATCAGTTGCGCGATCGCATTCTTTCAAGGCTCGGCCATGCCCTCCACCAGCCCTCGCGGGTCGAGGTCGACGTCGATCACGGGCACGTGGTGTTGAAGGGCACCGCAGACCCGGCTGAAACGGAGCGGCTGGTAGTGACCATCGCGAAGATGCAAGGCGTCCATGGCGTGGAAAACCGCCTGACACCGGAAGGGTGACGCGGCGTCGCAGCGTTGGTGGAGACGAATGACACAGGGAGCGGTACGTTGGAAAGGAGGATGGAACGATGGGCGGCAACAAGGTTCAGGGCGAAGGCGATTACGAGAGCGCGCGTCGCTACCGCGAGGCCACCGAGCAGTCCGCGCGGGAGCAGGCCAAGGGCGGCAAGCCGATCAAGGATGATGCGCCCAAGGCTGCGGACAAACTGACGCCAGAAGAACGCGAAGGGCGTTCACGGGCCAAGGCCCCCGGGCAGGACAAGCGGGATGCCGCCTACATGGACGACCTGGTGGAAAAGAAGAAGAAGCGCTGATCTTCGAGCAGCGATTCCTGCTCGTCGGTCTCAGGCGCACCGCCGTGGTGCGCGCGCTGGCGCGCGCATACGAGCGCGAGCATCGTTACCACGCGGGTCATCGGACGCGTGGGTAAGGTCATCAGACTTGCAGGGTGGGTGGCAACCCGCCCTTTCGGCGTGTCGATATCACGGCCATGGCGGGATGCGCTGCGCTCCTCCCGCCCTGCTGGCCGCGTCATGCGGCCTTGGCTTCGTCCTTCAGCGTCTGCATGTCGATCACGAAGCGATACTTCACGTCGCTCTTCAACATGCGTTCGTAGGCCTTGTTGATGTCGCGCATCGCGATCGTTTCGATGTCGCTGACGATGCCGTGCTCGGCGCAGAAATCCAGCATCTCCTGCGTCTCGCGGATGCCCCCGATCAGTGAGCCCGCGATGCCGCGGCGCTTCATGATCAGGTTGAACACCGTGGGCGAAGGATGCGGCGAATCGACCGGCGGTGCGCCGACCAGGCACATCGTGCCGTCGCGTTTCAGAAGATTGAGGTAGGCATCGAGGTTGTGCGGCGCCGCGACCGTGTTGAGGATGAAATCGAAACTGTCGGCGTGCTGCGCCATCTGTGCCGGATCTTTCGAGATCACCACTTCGTCGGCCCCAAGGCGCTTGCCGTCCGCGACCTTGTTGGGCGACGTGGTGAACAACACCACGTGCGCGCCCATCGCATGCGCCAGCTTCACGCCCATGTGGCCGAGCCCGCCAAGACCCACGATGCCGACTTTCTTGCCGGGGCCGGCGCCCCAGTGCCGCAGCGGCGAATACGTGGTGATGCCGGCGCACAACAGCGGCGCGACCGCCGCGAGATCCTTGTCGTGCCTGATGTGCAACACGAATTTTTCGTCGACGACGATCCGGGTGGAATAGCCGCCGTAGGTGTTGCCGTGATCTTCCTGCGCGGGACCGTTGTAGGTGCCGGTGAAACCGTTCTCGCAGTAGTTCTCCTCGCCGGCCTTGCAGGGATCGCAATGGCCGCAACTGTCCACCATGCAGCCGACGCCCACCGTCTCGCCCACCTTGAAGCCGCGTACGTCCTTGCCCACCGCGGTCACGGTGCCGACGATTTCATGGCCGGGCACGGACGGATAAACCGTGTTGCCCCATTCATTGCGCGCAGTGTGCAGATCCGAATGGCACACGCCGCAATAAAGGATCTCGATGGCGACGTCGTGCGGGCCGGGCTCGCGGCGCTGGATCGCGTGCGGGCCGAGTGGCTTGTCGGCGGATGGTGCAGCGTAGGCGGGGGTGTTGGTCATGCGAATCTCCTGTTCGTTGTTCGTCATTCCGGGGCAGTCGTCGGTTTCATCGACGACGGAACCCGGAATTTGCTTTTGCGTGAAGCGTCAACAGCGGATTCCGGGTTCTGTCTGCAAAGAGCGTAGACGGCCCGGAATGACGACAGGGAAGTTGTGTCAAGCGGATTGTCCGGCAGCCTTCTCGCGCACGGGCAACTTCCAGTCCGGCCGGATGAAGTGGCAGGTGTAGCCGTTCGGGATGCGCTCCAGATAATCCTGATGCTCGGGTTCGGCCTCCCAGAAGTCGCCGGCCGGCACGACTTCGGTGACGGCCTTGCCGGGCCACAGGCCGGACGCGTCCACGTCGGCGATGGTGTCTTCCGCAATCCGTTTCTGCTCGTCATCGGTGTAGAAGATCGCCGAGCGGTAGCTGGTGCCGATGTCGTTGCCTTGCCGGTCCACCGTGGTCGGGTCGTGGATCTGGAAAAAGAATTCCAGCAGCTTGCGATAGCTGATCCGCGCCGGATCGAACACGATCTCGATGGATTCGGCGTGGCTGCCATGGTTGCGGTAAGTGGCATTCGGGACATCGCCGCCGGAATACCCGACGCGCGTGGACACCACGCCAGGTTGTTTGCGGATCAGGTCCTGCATGCCCCAGAAACAGCCTCCGGCGAGGATGGCGCGTTGGGTGGTCATGGTCTCGGTTCCTCGATTCAGAGCGATCAGGTGCGTTCAAACAATTTACGGTACTCCCCGTAGCCTTCCTTTTCCAGATCGGCCAGCGGGACGAAACGCAGCGATGCCGAGTTGATGCAGTAGCGCAGGCCGCCGCGTTCGCGCGGGCCGTCGTCGAATACGTGGCCGAGATGGCTGTCGCCGTGCTTCGAGCGCACCTCGGTGCGGGTCATGCCGTGGCTGGCGTCGTGCTTTTCGATCACGTTGGCCGCTTCGACCGGTTTGCTGAAACTGGGCCACCCGCAGTGGCTCTGGAATTTGTCCAGCGAGGTGAACAGCGGTTCGCCGGAAACGATGTCGACGTACAGGCCGGATTCGCGGTGTTCGTTGAATTCGTTGTCGAAGGGGCGCTCGGTCGCCGCCTCCTGGGTGACGCGATACTGCAGCGGACTCAGGCGCGCGAGCGCTTCGGGGTTCTTGCGGTAATCGGGCATGGCGGATTCCGGGCCGGCGGCCGTCTTGAGGGATGGATGCGACATGGAGGCGCGGCGCGTGCGCGTCAAGGTGCGTGTTCACATGGCCGAAGATTCTCGTCCACGCCCGCTCTACAGGGCAGGCTTTAAACCGCCAGCGTTGAGCAAGGCGGATCGCAAAGCGACGGCGAGTCAAGATCCGCCTTGCAACTTGTGGCAGGCGCCGGTCGGGATTCGCGTGCATACTCCGCCCGTTCTGAGATCGGGAAAAGCCATGCAGCGTCGCGACGTGTTGAAGGGTATGGTTCTGGCAGGCGCGGTGGTCGCGCTGGCGCGTCCGGCACGGGTGATCGCGAGAGACGATGCCGTCGAAGCGCGCCTGGCTGCGCTGGAGCGCCAGCATGGCGGCCGGCTCGGCGTGGCGATTCACGACTCCGGCAGCGGTCGCCACGTTGCGCATCGCGGCGACGAACGTTTCCTGATGTGCAGCACGTTCAAGTTGCTGCTGGCGGCAGCGGTGCTGCAACGCGTGGATCGTGGGGAAGAGAAATTGGATCGCCGCATCGTGTTCGGCAAGGGCGCGCTTCTGGAATGGGCGCCCGTGACGAGCAAGCACGTCGGGCCGCCCGGCATGACGGTGTCGGCATTGTGCGAGGCCGCGATCACCCAGAGCGACAACACCGCGGCGAATCTTTTGTTGAAGCAGATCGGCGGGCCGTCGGCACTTACCGAGTACGCACGAGGCCTCGGCGACAAGTCCACGTTGCTGGATCGCTACGAGCCAGACTTGAATCCCCACGACATGACGACTCCAGCATCAATGCTTGGGGACATGGAGCAACTATTGTTGGGGAGTCGGCTTTCCCAATCGTCGCGCGAGTTGTTGATACGCTGGCTGTTAGCCTGCCAAACCGGGCTTCAATCGTTGCGTGCGGGAATACCGAGCGGTTGGCGAGTCGGCGACAAGACGGGCCAATGGGATGGAAACGGGCTCGGTGCAAACAATGACATTGCAATCGTCTGGCCGCCAAATGGAAAGCCGCTATTGGTCACCGCGTACTACATGAATCACACCACAAAGCCTTCTATCCGCAAGGCGGTATTGGCGGAGGTGGGTCGCATCGTGGCCTCGATGGCTTAGCGCGTCGCGCATGGGTGTAGGCTTCGCGCTCATGCGTCCGCGCCTCGTCCGCTCATGGTGACCGCTCCGTTGCTCCCGCCGCAGGCTTTGGGCACGCTGCAAAAGGCGCAAGGCGAACTGGCGCGCCGCCAGTTCGACGCCGCTGCCGCCACGCTTGCATCACTGCTGGCGACGGTGCCCGATTGTGGGCCGGCGCTCGGCATGGCCGCGATCGCGGCGCAGATGCAGGGCCGACACGATCGCGCGATCGCCTGTTTTCGCAAGGCCCTTGAAACGCAATCGAATGATGCGGGCCTTCATGCCGGCCTCGGCATTTCGCTGTTCGAATCCGGCGATGTCGATGGCGCGGTCGCGATGCTGCGGCGCGCGTGCGAGCTGGCGCCGAACGTTGCCTCGGGTTGGTACAACCTCGGCAAGGCGCTCAAGCTGCAGGTCCATACGGAAGAAGCGATCGAAACACTGCAGCACGCGTTGCGGCTGGAACCCTCGAACGTTCCGGCTCGGCTGACGCTCGCCGACGCGCTGGCCAGCATCGGCGACATCGACGCAGCGGCCGCCGAATTGCGGCGTATCCTGGAAACGCACCCGGCCGATGCGCACGCGTGGTTTGCACTCGTCAACCTGAAGGTCGTTCCGCTCTCCGCGGAGGACGCCGAAACACTGCGCCGGAATTTCGAGCAGGCAGCCGGATCGCCGGAAGACCGCGTGCTGTTCGGGTTCGCGCTGGCGCGGGCGCTGGAAGATCAGGGCGATTACACAGAATCATTCGAAGTGTTGCGGCGCGCAAATCGGTTGCAGCGCCGTCGGATGCGCTGGAATGCCGCGGAACACCGTGCGGGCATCGCCGCGAGCGAAAGCGCCTTCGCGACGGGCGTGCCTGAGCCGGTCGATCCGGAACAGGGGCGCGAGGTGATTTTCATCGCGAGCATTCCCCGTTCCGGTTCTTCGCTGATCGAGCAGATCCTCGCTTCGCATCCGGAAGTCGAAGGCGCCAATGAAATCACGGATTTGCCGCGTGTTCTGGATGCCGAATCGACGCGGCGCGGCCGCCTCTGGCCCGGATGGGCGCAGGGGGCGAATGCCGCCGACTGGCATCGACTCGGCAGGGACTACCTTGCCCGCACCGCGCGCTGGCAGACGCGCAAGCCACGCTTCACCGACAAGAACCTGGTGACCTGGAAATACATCGGCGCGGTGCTGGCGATGTTGCCAGCTGCACGCGTGGTCGTGGTGCGTCGCGATCCGGTCGAAGCCTGCCTGGCCTGCTATCGACAGTGGTTCGCCAGCAGCACCCAGTTTGCCTATGACCTGGACGATCTGGCGGATTACTGCATCGACTTCGCGCGCTTGAGCCGCTTCTGGTTGCGGTTGTTTCCGGATCGGGTGTTCGATCTGGAGTACGAGGCATTGCTGGCCGATCCGGAAAACATGATCCGCCACTTGCTTGACTTTTGCGGGCTGCGGTTCGATCCCGCATGTCTCGATTTCCATCGCACCCGGCGAGCGGTGGTCAGCGCGGCCAGCGCTGCGCAAGTGCGACAGCCGTTGCATCGCGATACCGCGCGCGCGGCGCGGTACGGACGGGAGCTGGACGCCTTGCGCGCGAAGTTGCGCGAAGCCGGATTGACCGATGGCGCGCCGTGAAAGCTTCGCCCCCGTTCTGTTTCTTCGATGGCGTCATTGTGAATCGACTCTTGCATTCAGGTTAATGCTTGGTTAAGGTGCAAGGTGCGCCGTTACGAGGGACGACGCAGACCGCGTCTGACGACCTATTGGCCGCCAAGGCGTAATCGGGTGCGGTCGTGTGCCCGCCATGGGGAGAGACGGACCCTCGTCCGCGCCGTGTAACCTCGTGGGGGTGCACGTCGCATGAAAGTCCATTCCTGGCGCGCTTCGCGCAATCGGGTCTTCCAGCGCAAGGCGCTGGCGCTAGCAATTGGTGGTTCCGTCGCGCTGGCATTCACGGGCAGCGCGTTCGCGCAGGCCGTGAACGGCACCATTCGTGGCATGGTTCCCGTCGCGCCCAACGAAACGATACAAATCACGGGCGGCGCGGGCTTCAATCGCACCATCACCGTTGGCCCGTCCGGCGCATATGCGGTGATCCTGCCGGTCGGCACCTACACGGTGAGCCTGTTGCAGAACGGCCAGGTGGTGCAGACCCGCACCGGCGTCACCCCAACAGCGGCCGGGGCAGTGACTGTCGACTTCACCTCCTCCACGGCAAATGCCCAGACCTTGTCTGCGATCAATGTCACCGCCAATGCCGTCCCGACTATCGACGTTACCAGTACCAATCAGACCAGCACGGTTACCGCCAAGCAGTTGAGCCAACTGCCGATTGGCCGGAATGCCGAGAGCATCGCACTGATGGCTCCCGGCGTTACGCAAGGGTCGGCATTGCTGCAGAACGCAAACCCGACCGCAACCGGTAGTCCCTTGTTGGTATTCGGTGGGGCTTCGGTGGCCGAGAACGCGTATTACATCGATGGCATGAACACCACCGATCCGCTCACCGGCCAGGGTGGCGTCAGCCTTCCATACGGCGCCATCGAGCAGCAGCAGACCATCACCAGTGGGTACGGTGCCAGGTACGGGCGTTCCATCGGCGGCGTGATCAACCAGATTGGCAAAGCGGGTTCCAATGAATGGCATTTCGGTTTCCAGGGCGTCTGGGAGCCGGGCAGGTTTCGCAGCGATTACGTCGACCAGGTCTACAACAATCCGCGCAACACCAACCCCGGCCAGCTACCGGGCGACCTGTATCGCCGTCGCGCCGACAACCATCGCTCCGAGACCATTTACGACGCCTACGTGAGTGGGCCGATCGTCAAGGACAAGCTGCTGTTCTTCGCGGGCGTCGAACAGGACGACATCCATTCCAATTCGGTTACCGCGCTCGGTGCCACCACGTTCAACGATTTTTCCACCATCCATCGCCCAAAGATTTACGCCAAGCTCAACTGGAACATCAACGAGAACAACTATCTCACCGTAACCGGCGCCCAGACCGAGAACAAAACCTGGCAGTCCCGGTTCTCCTACGATTACGACACCCGCCAGACGGGCGATTATCTGCTGAGCTTTCCGGCCATCAAGAATGCGTTCCGGCTCTGGACGGCCAACTACACGTCCTACCTGACTGACAACCTCACCTTGCATGCGATGCTGGGCAAGCTGCACGGCGAGTACTACCAGGAGCCGCCTTCGTCGCCGTTGCCCTACATTTTCGGCGCAGCTTCGCAGAATCCTGCGTTCGCTCCGCCGGGCGGTATCGTCAACTCACAGACCAGTGCCGACGTCGGCAATCCGGCCCACAAAGACACTGTGATGAATTACCGCGTCGACGTGGATTGGAAATTGCCTTGGAATCTCCTGGGCACCCACGACCTGGAAGTTGGCATCGACAACAGCACGGTCTGGGACATCGGTGATGGCTCTGTCATGACCGGCCCCGGTTATGCGTGGTCCTATGGCCAGCAGACCGGCGCGGGCGGAACCAAGGGGCCCGGCGACACCATCACCGGCACCGATCCCTCGGTCGCGCCATACATCGGCCCCCCCAATTCCAATCCCGATGGCGCCACCGGCTATTACGTCAGCAAGTACATCTTCGAGAATGCGGCCAGTGTGCGAGTGGTGCAGCATGCGGAATACATCCAGGACAACTGGCAGATCACGCCCAACTTCCTGATGAAAGTCGGCTTGCGCGACGATTCATTTGTCAATTACAACCCGGCCAACGAGCCGTATATCCGCCTGACCAAGCCGCAGTGGGAACCGCGCATTGGCTTCAGCTGGGACGTGCACGGCGACTCCTCCACGAAGGTGTACGGCAATGCCGGCCGCTATTACCTGGCGCTGCCTGCAGGCGTGGCCCTACGTGGCGCCGGAGCCTCCACCTTCACCGACCAGTACTTCACGTACAACGGCATCAATTCGGATGGCACCCCGCTGGGCCTGACCCCGATTCCTGAAAACCCGGTCAACGGCGTGTCGCAGAACAACGAGTATGGTGAGCCACTCGACCCTCGTACGGTGGCATCCACCAACATCAAGGCCGAATATGCCGATGCCTACGTGCTGGGCATGCAGCAGAAGCTGAATTTCCTGGGCACCGATTGGGTATTCGGCGCAAATGGCATTTACAAGAAGCTGGGTAGGATCGTCGACGATTGGGATGATCAGCAGCGGATGTGCGCGGCGGGTTTGGCGCAGGGATATTCATGGCTGACCCCGGACGCTTGCACCACCTACACGCTTGGCGCGGTGTTGATCAACCCGTCCGAGACCCAGACAATCATGGTCAAGACGCCCGATGGCGGTCTCGTCCCGGTGACCGTCGACCAGGCCGCGCAAGGGTTCCCCGACAAGGTGAAGCGCGACTACTACGCCATCAATCTGTCCCTGGAACACCCTTGGGATGGCAAGTGGTGGGGCGAGATCAGCTACACGTTCGCCCGGAACTGGGGTAATACCGAGGGTCCGGTGGATTCGATCATCGGCCAGGCCGGTTCTTCGGTTTCCATTACCGAGCAGTGGGACTTCTACCAAATCATGCAGGGGGCGTATGGTCAGCTTCCCAACGACCAGCGGCATCAGTTGAAGATCGCCGGCGAATACGCGATCACTCCCGAATGGATGGTAGGTGGCAACCTGTTCGTTGCCTCCGGACACCCGAGGATTTGCCTTGGCAATTACCCCGTCGCCGTCACGCCGGATTACGGCCCAAGCTACCACTTCTGCAACGGACAGGTGGCGCCTCCGGGATCGACCGGCTACACCCCATGGACGCATGATCTGGCGCTCAATGTGATTTATTCACCAGCCTGGGCCAACCACAACCTGTCCTTCAAGCTGGATGTCTTCAATGTGTTCAACAGCCAGACGCCGCTCCAGTATCGCGCCTATTACCCATTGACCACTTATGGCAGGGTGGAAGGCTGGACGGACCCGCGCTACGTGCGTTTCTCCGTTGCCTACAACTGGTAAATGACGCCACGCGTGACTCTCCATCCGCCGGGACTCGTGCCCGGCGGTTTTTTTTTGAGCGGGGCGGCAGTGCTTGGCATAATTCCGGTAGCAAGCCGGTGATGCCGCGATACGAATCCAGAAGCGTGGTGAAAATGGGCGCGAACCCCGAATCGTTGTCACCCGTCGCCAGGCGTTTGCTGAAACGTGCGCAGAAGGAGTCGCAGTCCGGGAACGCCGATGCAGCGATGCGCACCATGGTCGGCGTGTTGGCCTTGGCGCCAGACAATGCCGAGGCATTGCGCTGGATGGGCATCGCGGCGCAAAACTGCGAAGACCACGCTGGTGCGGCGGAATGCTTCCGGCGCGCGCTGGCTGTGCTTTCCGATGATCCCGATTTGCACGTCGGCCTGGGCGTCGCGTTGTACCGGATGGGGCAGGAAAACGAGGCACTCAGTCACTTGAGGCGCGCCTGCGAATTGGCGCCGGAATCCGCGTCGGCATGGTACAACCTGGCCGAAGCATTGAAGCCGCAAATGCAGGCAGAGGCCGCGATCGACGCTTTGCGGCGCACCTTGGCGATCGATCCGTCGCACATGCAGGCCCGACTGGGATTGGCCCGTGCGCAAACGAGCCTTGGCCGGATCGATGCGGCAGCGGCCACCCTGCGCGAAATCCTGCGACGGGAACCCGCGTGCGCCGACGCATGGTTTGCACTTGCAGATTTGAAGACGATTGCCTTCAGCGAGCAGGATGCACGGCAGCTCGAGCAATTGCTGGAGGGAAAGGATCTCGCGCCGAATGCGCGGAACCAACTGGAATTCGTATTTGCCCACGCATTGGAGGACATCGGTGACTATGCGCGAGCCTTTGATGTCATGCAGCGCGCCAATGCCGTCCAGCGCGAGCATCTGAAGTGGGATGCTCGGGGCGAACACGATAGGGTGGAGGCCATCCTTCGTGCATTCGCCGAGCCGCTGCCCGGGACCCGGGATGGCGGATTTGGCCGTGAGGCAATTTTCATCGCAAGCTTGCCCCGTTCGGGTTCGACGCTGGTCGAACAGATCCTGGCTTCGCATCCGCAGGTCGAAGGCGCCAATGAAATCGGCGATTTGGGCCGCCTGATCGAGAGGGAGACACGGCAACGGCAAGCAAATTTTCCGCACTGGGTTGGCGAACTGGCCCCGCACGATTGGCAGCGACTTGGCGACGAATACCTCGTGCGCACCAAACGCTGGCGCGAACGCAAGCCGCGCTTCACCGACAAGAATCTTTTGAACTGGATGTTGGCCGGCGCCGCGTTGACTATGTTGCCGGCTGCGCGCGTGGTGGTCGTCCGTCGCGATCCGGTGGAAACATGCCTCGGTTGCTATCGGCAGTGGTTCACGGGGGATGCGGGCGTTGCTTACGACCTTGACGATATTGCGGATTTCTATGCCGAATTCTGGCGCTTGACGCGATTCTGGCTGCAACGGTTTCCCACTGGCGTGTTCGACCTCGAGTACGAGAAGTTGATTGCAGAGCCGGAAGCGACCATCCGGCAGTTGTTGGATTTCTGCGGATTGCCGTTCGATCCGGCCTGTCTTGAATTCCATCGCACCGAACGCACTGTGTTGAGCGCACCCAGCGCTGCGCAGGTCCGCCAGCCACTGCGTCATGATACGGCGCGCGCAGATCGCTATGGCGACAAGTTGGACGGTTTGCGCGCGCGCCTGCGCGAAGCCGGGTTGCAAGTTTCCGCTCGTCGTCCAACGCCGCCCTGAGCCCGGGCCGCATCGCCGCGCGAAGGTTCACTTTGTCGTCCGCAACATCCACGGAGCCGCTGCATGTCGAAGATCGAAGCCCGTCTCGCGCAAATCGGTTTGCAATTGCCGCCGCCCGTCAAAGCACCAGCCGGCGTGGTGTTGCCGTTCCGTTTCGTGCGCGTCGTCGGCAGCCGCGCGCTGGTCTCCGGGCACAGCCCGCAAGCGGCGGATGGGTCCGTTGCGGGGCCATTCGGGAAGGTGGGCCGCGAGCTGACGGTGGAGCAGGGCTACGAAGCCGCGCGGCTGACCGCATTGTCCATGCTCGGCAGCCTGCAACGCGAACTCGGCGACCTCGATCACGTGAGGAACTGGGTGCGTGTATTCGGGATGGTCAACTCCGCGCCAGGGTTCGACAAGCAGCCCGCGGTAATCAACGGCTGCTCCGACCTGATTCTGCAATTGTGGGGCGAGGATGCCGGCGCGCACGCGCGAAGCGCAGTCGGCATGGCCGAACTGCCGTTCGGCATTCCGGTGGAGGTCGAGGCGGAGGTGGAGATCCTGTAGGGCGGGTGGCAATCCGACTTCCGGGCTCGATCGGCGGGATCCGCTGCGCTTCTCCCGCCCTACATCATGCGGTTTTGTAGATTGGGCTGGGCCTGCGAAGCCCAACGTTTCGGATGCCCGGGCTTCCGGGGTCACGAGCCGCTTCGCTCCCGTGCAACCTGCAGCCGCCCGCTCGTCAGGAGAGTGCCGGCGCGAGGAGAAACGTGGCCAATTTTTCGTAATGGGGGCGGCATTGATCGGCGAGTCGTTGCTGGAATGCCGTGAGCTTGTCGCTGTGCGACCGATACGGCGCAAAGCCGGTCGAACGTTCCACCGCCGCGTACCAGTGCGGTGCCCATACTCCGTCCGAGGCGCGCGGGCCGGGCGGCCAGTGCAGCATGCGGTCGGTAAAGGGGATTCCGAGTCTCACGCATAAGGTGCCCAGGATTCCGCGCGGGTCTTTCAGCACGTCTGCGGCATCGATCACCGGCGGCGCGTGGCCGAGCCTGTCGCAGACGTGGTCGAACAAACGCGCCTGCTGTTCGAAGCCGAGTTCCCAGGCCGCGGCGTCGGGGCGCTGGATGGTGAAGGACGCGGCGACGCGCTCCGGGTCGCGGATCAGGAAGCAATTGGTCACGCGGTCCAGCCAATTCAGCGGCATGCCGGGCAGCATGTGCTGGGTCATGTGCTTCTGGTACCAGATGGTCTTGCCGCCCGGAATCGGGCCGGTCAGCGTGGTCGCGACTTTCGCGGCGTCGTTTTCCTGCGCGGCGATCACATCATCGCGGCCCGGGTGGTTCACCCCTGTTTCAACGAGGTAATGCGCGTAGAACGGCTCGTCGATGACGGCCGTATCCTCACGATTTTCCCACGCGCGCATCATCGCGGTGGAAATGTTGCGCGGCCCTGACCACATCGCGATGCGCATGCCTTCGCGCATCGTCACACCCGCACGCCCGCGCGGCTTTCGGTTTCCACGAGCTGCATGTAGACGCCCTGCAGGCGCTTGCACATCGGCCCGCGTTTGCCGTCGCCGATGGTGCGCCCGTCGATTTCGTGGACGGGCGTCAGGCCCGCGAAGGTGCCGGTGACGAAGGCTTCGTCGGCGCCGTACACTTCGGTCAGGCTGAAATCCTTTTCGAACACGGGAATCGAATGGTCGCGGCACAGGCGCACCACGTTGGCGCGGGTGATGCCGCCGAGGCAGTACTTGCCGGTGGAAGTCCACACCTCGCCCTTGCGCACGATGAAGAAGTGCGTGGAGTTGCAGGTCGCGACGAAACCGTGCGGGTCGAGCATCAACGCTTCGTCGTAGCCGGCCTTCTGCGCCTGGATGCAGGCGAGGATGCAGTTCAACTTGGAATGGCTGTTGAGTTTCGGGTCCTGCACGTCGGGCGCACCGCGGCGCACGTGCACGGTGAACAGGCGGATGCCGCGCTCGACCGTTTCCGGCAGCGGCTCCTTGTACTCGGGCACGATCACGATGGTGGGCGGCCCGATCACGAAGCGCGGATCCTGGTGCGGCGTCGCCTTGATGCCGCGCGTCACCATCAGGCGGATGTGCACGTGCTCGCGCATGCCGTTGGCACGCAGCGTCTCGACGATGCGCTGCGTCAGTTGTTCGCGCGTCAGGCCAATGTCCATGTCGATGGCCTTGGCGCCTTCGTACAGCCTATCGAGGTGCATCTCGAGGAACGGCAGGCCGCCGTCGTGGACGCGCAGGCCTTCCCACACGCCGTCGCCCAGTACGTAGCCCGCGTCGAACACGGAAACTTTCGCGGCTTCGCGCGCGACCAGTTCGCCATTCAAGTTGATCCTGATGGCGGCATTGCGCGCATCGGGCGTGTAATCGTGGGTGCCTTTGCTCATGGGTATTCCTGACAGGGATCGCGGGAGTTTATACGCCCGGCCATTGAAGGGTGATACCTGCGCCACAACGTGATGGGTTTCCGCAGGAGTCCGCGCATGCTGTTGGACCCGATCAAACTGGGCGCGCTGGTACTGCGCAACCGCATCGTGGTATCGCCGATGTGCCAGTATTCCTCGCCGGATGGTGTGCCGACCGATTGGCATCTGGTACATCTGGGTAGCCGTGCGGTCGGCGGTGCGGCGCTGGTGTTTACCGAGGCGAGTTCGGTTTCACCCGAGGGGCGCATTTCGCCGGACGACGCCGGCATCTGGAACGATGCGCAGGCCGAAGCGTGGTCGCGTATCGTGCATTTCATTCAGGGGCAGGGCGCGGCGGCGGGCGCCCAGCTCGCGCATGCAGGACGCAAGGCCAGCACCGATGCGCCGTGGCGGGGCGGGGGTCCACTGGATGCCGCGCACGGCGGCTGGACGCCGTGCGCGCCGAGCGCGATTCCCTTCGACGATGGCTATCCATCGCCGACCGCATTGGATGCGGCGGGCATCGGCAAGGTGATTGCGGATTTCCGCGCGGCCGCGCGACGTGCGCGGGATGCGGGTTTCGACGTGATCGAACTGCACGCGGCGCACGGCTACCTGCTGCACCAATTCCTGTCGCCGCTGTCGAACACGCGCAACGACGAATACGGCGGCTCGCTGGAAAATCGCGCGCGGCTGTTGCGCGAAGTGATCGGCGCGATGCGCGAGGCGTGGCCGGCGCCGATGCCGTTGTGGGTACGTCTGTCTGCCACCGACTGGGCCGAAGGTGGCTGGGGCATCGACGAGTGCGTGCAGCTTGCGCACACGTTGCGCGAAGACGGCGTCGATGTGATCGATGTGTCGTCCGGCGGCACGGTGCCGCACCCGAAGGTTTCGGTCGGTCCTGGTTACCAGGTACCGTTCGCGGCGCGCATCCGTCGCGAAGCGGGCATAGCCACCGCGACGGTCGGCCTGATCACCGACGCGCGACAGGCCGAAGACATCCTGCAACGCGGCGATGCCGACCTGATCGAAATGGCCCGCGAGTTCCTGCGCGATCCGTACTTCCCGCGCCGAGCGGCGAAAGAACTCGGTGGAGTGGTTCGCGGGCCGGAGCAATACGCGCGCGCGTGGTGATTGCCCAACCGCGCTGCCGCATGGGTGCGAGGCGAACGCGCATTATTGCGCCGCGATGCGCATCGTCGTGCGGACGACAGGTAACCCGCGGGGCAGGCGACCTGCGTCGAGCGCCGCGAAGATCTCGGTGGGGTCGCTCGACCACGCCAATTCGGCCGGTTCTGCGTAAAGGCTGGCGCGGAGCAGGGCGTGTTCGAATGCCAGCACTTCGGCGAGGTGCGGAACGCCGGCCAACAGCGCGGATTGATCGCGGAGGAAACGTGCGAAGCCTTCCGCTTCCAGCGCGGCGTAGGCATCGGGCGCGGTTGTCATGAAATAGCGATCGAGTATGGTTTCCGTTTCGTCGGAACCGAGCATGGCCAGCAGCAGGAGTATCGTATAGCGCAGTGCACGTGTAAGATTGGAGCGGCGCGCGTCGCCGATCAGTTGTCGGTACACCGCGATGCCGGCGTCTTGCGCCAGATCGGCAAAACAGGAAGAATTCACGGCGTCCCCGCGGATCGCAGCGGCCAGGGTATTTTCCCACTCTGCCAACTCCCGGAGATTGCGGCCCAGCTCCCTGTGAGCATCTGTAGTCGCGAGATACGCGGGATGTGGATGGGTAGCGGGTGAGGTCACGGCGTAATGGGGCGCCCGCAGCGCCCACAGCTTCGCGAGTTGCTCGAGTTGGCGCCCTACGCCGTCGATGCCGATGCGAGGCAGGTGTTGGGGCAGGATCTCGAACACGATCGCGCCGAGGTTCGGCAGCTTCGGCACGACCTCGGCCGCCAGTTCCAGGAGTTCAGGCGCGACGGCGTCGCTGTGGGCATCAAGCCAGTAGCCGCCCAATGCCATGCCGCCGGCAAGGTGCACTTCCCATACCCGGTCCAGCGGCATGCGTGCCAGCACGTCACGCACTCGTTCGCGACCGTTGCGCTGGTTGCACCAGAGGTTGTGCAGATCGAGCAGGATGCCGCAACGCGCCTGCTCCGCGACGCGCGCGAACCATGCGCCGTCATCGAGTTCGTCGGCGCGCGGCTGCAGGTAGTTGACCCCGGTTTCGAATGCCACCGGGGACCCGGTCATCGACGCGTATCGGACGATGTTGTCGGCCGCGGCGAACACTCCCGCAGTGGATTGCCGCGGTGGCAGCAGAAAGCCTGCTTCCGTGACGGCCGCGTCGCGGTACGTGCGATTGAAACTCAGATGTTCGCTGACCCAGACCGGTCTCAGGATGTCGACCGCGCCGCGCAATGACGGGGTGGCGTCCACCGGGTCGCAGGTGACGCCTCCGACCGGTTGCCCGACGCCATGCAACAACTTGGGTTGGGGATATTGCGCGATGTTGCGCAGCAACCCTCCGTTGGGCCGGTAGCACGCGCCGCTCCCGCAAGGAAGCTTTTCCCAAAATCCCTGGGGTTCGATCTCGATGACACCGACAAGATCGGTGTCATCGAGAAGCGGGGCGAGCTCCGGCCAGAAAACCAGTCCGACGCCAAGAGGGCGCACGGCACTCCTCGATGGTCCCTAGAACTGGGCTCCCATTCGGCCTTCGACATCGAGGGTCTTCGGGTTGACCATGAATTCCCGCATGTCCAGGAATTCCAGGATTCGGCCGGAATGACAGCCGCCACAACCGAGTTTGCCGAGCACGTTGGCGACGACCTTGTTCATGCGCTTGAGATCGTAGCTGACGTCGGCATCCACGTAGATCCGGACGCGTTCCAGGGAGCGGGGTGGCAGTGGCTGGGGATTGAGTTCGCTGATCATGATCTGATCCTCATTGCAAGGACAGGGAAATCCGGCGCGCGCCGGTTCGTCGGCATGTCGGCGGATCATTCAGCCGATCGAAACATCATCGACACGATTCGTGCCGCGAGTTGCCCACCAGAAAATCGTCGCGAACGATGATGCTGCCGACAGGCGATGCGGAATCTACTCTCGATCGCAAACCCTGTAAATATGCCTTTCCCAGCGCGCCGGTATTCCATGATTGGTATTAATTTTCCGTTTTTCAGGAGGCAATAAACGTGCCTGAAAAACATCGAATGCATTACCGAATGCGCGCCGGGGAATCCATTGATGGGAGCGGGTTTGGCGAGCTTTGTAACAATTGCAAACCGTCAATTCATCCCGATCTGGCCGCGCATGGATTTGAAGATCGCGGCGGTGTCGTAGCCCACGCCGTCCTTGAACACCAGCGGCATGTGCTCGACCGCGCCGACATGCTTCATCGGATCGCCGTCGATCACCACGACATCGGCACGCTTGCCGACAGTGAGCGAACCGATGTCCTTGTCGCGGCCTTCGAACTTCGCGGCGTTGAGCGACATGATTTCGATCGCCTGTGGGAACGTGAAGCCGTCCGCCTGCACCAGCAGTTCGATCTGGCGCTTGGATGAAAAGCCCGGAATTACGCCGCCGAAGCCGGTCGGGTCGCTGCCACCCATCAAAAGGCCGCCGGCCTCGACGAACATCTTCTCGAGTCTGGTGGCCTTGGCGAATGCGGCCTGCTCGATTGTTGCGCGTGCCCCGGGTGCCGCCTGTGCCTTCTTCCAGACCTTTTCATACAGGTCGCGCAGTGTCGGATTCAACAGGTCCAGCGCGGCTTGTGGCGCTTCGGGCTGGCCGGGCACGCTGGTTTCGAAAACGCCAAGGGTGGAGGTCACCGCCACATGCCTGGCGACCAGCAACTCGATCAGCGATTTCACTTCGGGCGAGTCCAGGTTCAGCGATGCGATGGATTCAGCGCCACCCTTGGGGCATTGGTCCGGTTGCTTGTCCTTGGCGAAATCCGTGGCCACGAAGAACCCGTGTTCCAGGTTGTCGATGCCGAGATCCGCCGCTTCGCGGAAGGTCACCGAGCACAAGTGTCCGGTGATCTTGTCGTGATGCACGTGCGCGGCGTCGATGGCGGCTTTCAGTTGCGCGCGGGTGATCTGCATGTAGGCCTTGAACGAAGTCACGCCCTGTCCGGCCCAGTAGTCGACCGTGCGCGTGGCATCAGCCGCATCGGTGAGGCGGGGCAAATCTTCGGTGAACCCTCCCGGGCCGTTGAGATAGGGGCCGGTAACGTCGATGTCGGGACCGATGCGCTTGCCGGCGTGAATGTCGTCGCGCACGTTCAGGTCGATGTACGGCGTGATCGAGCCGGTGGTGCGGATGCTAGTTTCGCCGCCCGCGAGGTACAGCGGCGGGAAGCTGTAGGGCATCGGCGAGATGTAGTAGGGGCTGAGGCGTGTCGTGTAGAACAGGTGTTCGTGCATCATCACGAAGCCAGGCAGCAGGGTCTTGCCGCGCGCGTCGATCACGGTGGCGCCGGTCGGCACTTTCGCATCGGCCGTGGGGCCAAGTTCGGCGATGCGGCCCTTGACGATAACCAGCGTCTGGTCATGTTTCGGCGCCGCACCGGTGCCATCGACGATCGTGGCGTGGATGAAGGCAATGACCGGTTGCTTGTAGGCGATCCAGTTGTCCGGATCGGCGTGCGCGAGTGGCGCGAACGCCAGCAATGCGAGCAGCAAAACGAGTGCGCGTTTCACGACGGACCCCTTCGGCGATGGGTGCCGGTCGCGTTGCGCGCCCGACGGTAGTTCAACCGCCGGGATGGTACACCCGCGTCGTGTGGTCCTTGAGTTGCTCCGGCCAGAAATACACGGTGCGCAAATCGCCGCTGGCCCAACGGTGTTGCTGGTCGGTGAAGTGCGGTGAGTCCGGATCGCCGCTTTGGCCTCCCACGTGGATCGCACGTGCACTGACCTTCGGGCCGAATTCGATGGCGGCGACGAAACTGTTGCCGCTGCGGCCGTAATATTTTTTGGTGCCCGGCCATTGGTGGGTATTGGACGCCGCGAGCGAGCCCCAGCGCGATGAGGTGAACGGCACCGCGATGCTGGGTTTCGTATCGTCGAAATGCGGATGCACCGAATCATCCAGCCGCTGGTAGCGATTGACCTCGCCCCACGGCACGCCCCAGTAGCCGAAATCCTTTTGCAGGCGATCGACGACGGTCGCGAGCGCATCGAGGCGTGTCTTTGAATCTGCCTTTTCGGCGATGTAGTCGATTTCGCGCATGTCGGTTTCGTGCGCGTCGAGGCCGCTGGCTTCCGCTTTCGCGGAAACCTCGTTCCACAGCGTGTCGCCCCACCACACCGCCAGCGTGGTCGGGATCGATGCGATGCCCCAGCGATGGTTCCAGGAACGCAGCACGCCGATCGGACCTGCGAGTTTCGCCTTCATCGGATCGTTCGCCGGCAGGCCGTCGTAATCCTTCACCAGGATCGGAACCAATCGCGCGAACGCGGGCAGGTACGAATCGAACGCGTCGGTGATCAGCTTGGCCGTGGTGAAACCGCTCGCTCCGGTCAGCATTTTGGTGGCATGTTCGCCGCGTGCATTGGGCCCGAACGAATCCATGTACTGCGGAAAGTCCGCGCGCTTCGGGCTGTATTTGCCGGCCGCCGAATAGGGCCAGTCGTTGGTGTTGAACACCCAGCCGTTGGGCGGATTGATCGCGTTCGGCATGTCCGTGATGGGCGTCATGCCTTGCCATGCGGTTGCAGGGTTGCTGCCGTCCACCGGCTTCAGGTAATCGAACGCGTTGTCCCGTTTCGGGATGAATTGTGGCGCGAGGAACGCGATCTCGCCCTTGTCGTCGGCGAACAAGGTGTTGTTGGAGGAATTGGCCTTGAGGTCGGCCACTTTCATGTAACTCGCAAGATCGCTCGCCTTGGTGCGCAGCCAGCTCTGTTGCAGCGCTGGGATCGGACGGTTCATCAGCGCCTCGGCGATCCATTTGCCGTTTTCTTCCGCGACGATCGGGCCGTGCTGGGTGAAGTAGGCGGTGAACGTGCGAGCCTTGGTCGTGCCATCGTCGGCGCGGTACTGGATGGTGATGTCGCGGCTCGTGACCGGCAGCTCCCTGTCACCGAACCTGTAGAAATATTTGCCGTCCTTCTTCGAAATTGTTTCGGCAAATTCATCGACCGCATCGACGCCGGTGGAGGTGTGCATCCAGCCGATGTGCCTGTTGAAACCCTGGTAGATGAAGAACTGGCCCCAGGTCGAGGCGCCGTAGGCATCCAGGCCTTCGTCGCTGGACATCTGCGATTCGCTGCGGAAATTGAAGGTGACGTGCGGGTTGATCAGCAACAGCGCGTGGCCATCCGCGGTGAGCTTGGGCGCGATCGCGATGCCGTTGGAGCCGGTCGGCTCGATCCATGTCGGGGGCACGGTTTGCGCCAGCGCGACCGTCGTTGCATGGTCTGCGCCATAGAACTTCGCGAGTTTCGCCAAGTCCACGCGCTCGATGTCGCCGCCGATGCTGCCCTCGGTGAAGGAAAGCGCCATCCACGGTTCGTAATGCTTGATCACCTTGGAGTGCACGTCGGGATGCGAGGCCAAATACCAGTTCATCCCGTCGGCCCAAGCATTCATCAGTTTCTTCAACCACGCGGGACTTTTCGCGTAATCCTGCTTCAGCACGACCGGGTCGATGAAAAGCTGGTAGCGCAGGTTGTCCCAGATCGCGGACTCTCCCTCGGCCTGCGCGCTCCAGCCGAGCGCGGTGAGGTAATTCATTTCGACGCGATTGAAATCGTCTTCGCACTGCGCGTAGATCATCCCGAACACCGCATCGGCATCGGTCTTGCCGTGGATGTGCGCGATGCCCCAATCGTCGCGGGTGATCGTGACGGCTTGCGCTTCCTTTTGCAGCCGCGCGTATTCGGCGCCGGTTTTGGCGACGGGCGTTTGCCATGCCGGTGGCGTGGCCGCGTCGGCACGCCCGATTGCGCTCGCGCCGAACGACGTTGCAATAAGCCCCGCGAGCAGTACGCCCGCGCAGCCGCGCTGAACTTGGTCGAGATGCAACGACATCGGTTACCCCTCCGTGATCCTGCAATCGCGCAACCTTAGCGCGAAAACGCGGGCGTCGCGCGGTGAAGCGCGATGTATCAGGAAGGTTGGACGATCGGGCGGCGCCGTTCCCGTATTGCAGGTACATGACGGAGCCGGCAGTGTCGCGGCCACTCTCGCCCCAGTCCCTTCGCCAACTCGGCGGCGTGGAGAGCGCGTGGCTTCAATGTAGGGCGGGTGGCGACCCGCCCTTATGCCTGCGCACGCGGCGGGATGCGCTGCGCTACTCCCGCCCTACACCAGTTACTGGCGTGAAGCGTCGATGGAGGGGGAGAGCCGCGCCGAATCAGCCGTTGTCGTCCGAGCCGGTTGAATCCGGTTGCGAATGGGTCACGTCCTTGCGGATCCAGGTTTGCGTGCGGCCCAGCATCGGCATGCCGATGTAGCCGCGTACGTCGAGCTTCTGTCCGTCCTCTTTCAACGACAGCTTGACCTTGTAAGTCTTGCCGTTGTTTGGGTCGAGGATCTGCCCGCCTTGCCACTGGTCGCCATCCTTTTTCACGCCCCACATGATCACCATGCCTTCCACCGGCTGGTTGTGGCGCTCGCCCTCGCACTTGTCGCAAACAGGGTGCGGTCCCTGATCCGAGAACAGCACTTGCTTGACCACGCCTTGCAGCGAGCCGTCGGGTTGTTCGGTGATTTCGATGATGGATTTCGGCTTGCCGGTGGCGTCGTCGACTTGCGTCCAGGTACCGACGGGGGTGTCGTTGGCGGCATATGCCGCGGTGGCGAGCACCAGCGCGAATGCGATCAGGAGGGAGCGAAGGGTGGCGCGCATGGCAGCGACTCCGGAATGGGCAGGTGGGGTTAGCCTGCGCGAGCCGGCGGTGCACGTCAACTGCGCCGCGCGCGTGACAAGGATGACGCGGATCAGGGCCGGTGCGGAACCCTCTGGCATAATGAAAAACCGTCTTTTTGCAACGTGATGCAACCATGACCGACCTCAGCGAAGCCCGCGTCCGCGAACTGCTTGCGGGCATCGTCGATCCGCACAACGGCGTTTCGCTGGCCGAAGGCCGCGCGATCCGCGGGGTGGGCATCGATGGCGACAAGGTCGCGGTCGAAATCGCGCTCGGCTATCCCGCGCGCGACTGGCGCAGGACGTTTGCTGCGGAGATCGAGTCTACTTTGGAGAAGGACCCCGCGATTGCACGCGCGACGGTTTCCGTGACGCCGCGCATCGCCACCCACAAGGTGCAGGGCAATCTGATGCCGCTGCCGGGGGTCAAGAACATCATCGCGGTGGCATCGGGCAAGGGCGGGGTCGGCAAATCCACGGTGGCGGTGAACATCGCACTCGCTCTGGCCGCGGAAGGCGCGAACGCCGGTGTGCTGGATGCCGACATCTATGGCCCGAGCCAGCCGCTGATGCTCGGCATTGCGGGTCGGCCGGAATCGCCGGATGGCAAGACCATCATCCCGATGACCAATCATGGCTTGCAGGTGATGTCGATCGGCTTTCTGGTCGGCGAGGACACCCCGATGGTGTGGCGCGGCCCGATGGTGACGCAGGCGCTGACGCAACTGTTGCAATCGACCCGCTGGCGCGATCTGGATTATCTCGTGGTGGACATGCCACCCGGCACCGGCGACATCCAGTTGACGCTCACGCAGCGGGTGCCGGTGGCGGGTGCGGTGATCGTGACCACGCCGCAGGATATCGCGCTGCTGGACGCGAAAAAGGGCCTGAAGGCATTCGAGAAGGTGCAGGTGCCGGTACTCGGGATCATCGAGAACATGGCCACGCACGTGTGCTCGAACTGCGGCCACGAGGAACACGTGTTCGGCGAAGGCGGTGGCGCGCGCATGGCGGAGCAATACGGCGTGCCATTGCTGGGTTCGCTGCCGCTGGACATCCGCATTCGCGAGCAGGCCGACGGCGGCAACCCCACGGTTTCCGCGATGCCCGATTCCGATCTCGCGATGCGCTATCGGGAGATCGCGCGCAACACCGCCGCGCGCCTGTCGCTGCAGGCCGAGCGCGACATGACCGGCGTGCCGAACATCCGCGTCGTCGATGACTGAGGCCGTCGCGCTGCCCAAACGGGCGCTGTGCCTGTGTGGGAGCTTGCGCCGCGTGTCGGCCAACCGTGCGGCGCTGGAAGCTGCACGTACATTGGCGCCGGCATCGCTGCGGCTCGACATGTACCCGGGCATGGGCGCATTGCCGCTGTTCAGTCCCGATGCCGAAACCGATCCACTGCCGCAAGGGGTGCTCGGCCTGCGCTTCGCGGTCGGACGTGCCGACGCATTGCTGATCGCGTGCCCCGAATACGCGCACGGCGTTCCCGGTGGCTTCAAGAACCTGCTGGACTGGCTGGTCGGTGCGCTGGAATTTCCGGGCAAGCCGGTGTTGTTGCTGAACACGTCGGCGCGCGGTTCGCATCATGCGCAGGAGGCGCTGATGGAAGTGCTGAGGACGATGTCGGCCCGCCTGCTCTCGGCCGAACCGCTGTCGGTGCGGTTGCCGGGGGCGGGATGCACCACCGAAGCGGTCTTGGCCAGCGAGGAGCGTTGTCGCGAATTGCAGATCGCGCTGGGGGTGTTGGCTGCCGGGCTTGCGTGATGCTGGCGCCTGTCCGGCATTCCCGTTATTTTGGCGGCTTTGGCCGGAGGGCTCCGGCATCCAACGAGGGTGGAGCGTTCGTGAGCATCAAGAGCGACAACTGGATCCGCCACATGGCGGAGCAGCATGGCATGATCGAGCCATTCGAGCCGGGCCAGGTCAAGCAGAACGACGGCGGCCGCATCGTGTCGTATGGCACGTCCAGCTACGGCTACGACGTGCGCTGCGCAGGCGAGTTCAAGATCTTCACCAACATCAACTCGACCATCGTCGATCCCAAGGATTTCGATTCGCGCAACTTCGTGGATTTCGCGGGAGAGTGCTGCATCATCCCGCCCAATTCGTTCGCGCTGGCGCGCACCGTCGAATATTTCCGGATTCCGCGCAACGTACTGACGATCTGCCTCGGCAAGAGCACCTATGCGCGTTGCGGCATCATCGTCAACGTGACGCCGCTGGAGCCCGAGTGGGAAGGTCACGTGACGCTCGAGTTTTCCAACACCACGCCGCTGCCCGCCAAGATCTATGCGAACGAAGGCGTGGCGCAGATGCTGTTCCTGGAGTCCGACGAAGTGTGCGCCACCAGCTACAAGGATCGCGGTGGCAAGTACCAGGGCCAGAAGGGCGTGACGCTTCCCAAAACGTGATTGTCTCTTTCCTTTCCTCCTCGATCAGTTCCATCGCTTTGGGAGAGGCAATCGTTGAGGATCGATGCCAGCGCTTCTGGTCGTCCCGGAGCGGGCCGCAGGCCCGAGTCCGGAATCGGTTTGAACATGTCTCGGGACTCCATGTGGTGCCTCAAGCGGCATGCACGAAAAAGATCGGGCAGCGCGTTCAGCCCGCTTGTGGCAGACTTGCGCAGCTACGGCCGCGTGGCCGGCCATCACGATCAGCAACGGAGACCGATTCCATGAACCTGCGTTCGTTTGTTGTGCGCCTCGGCGGCGCGGCCATGCTGGCGACGATGTTTGCGCTCGCGGCGTGCAGCGGCACGGTTCGCAGCGGCGGCGAAACCACGGTCACCGTGCCGCACCAGTACGACATGACGATCGGCGCGTTCAAGGACAACCAGTACCAGGTGGACGGCGCGGTGCTGAGCGCGCCGGATCTCGAAGCCCACTTCCGCTATCTGCAGGACCAGAAGCAACTGCCGAAGACGGTGCTGCTGGAAGATACCGATTCGGCCAAGGTCAACAACTCGGCGCTGGAAGAATTCGCCAGCCTGCAACTTGCCTTCCACTTCACCGGTTACGTGATGCACAAGGGCAAGCTGACCCTGATGAGCGCGGTGGAAGCTGCCAAGGACAAGGACCAGAAGTAACACCCGCGACGGTCAGTACACCGCGCCGGCCGCGACGCGAAGATCGGCGCGCGTGGTCAGTGCGGTGTGCACGATTACCTCCAGCGCGTGCGTCATCTGGCCCAGCGGCATCCCGGGCTGGCCGTGCGCGGCGGCCTGCTCAGGCAACCATGGCACGTGCACGAATCCCGCGCGGGTATTGCGGCAGCGTCGCAGCGCGTGCATCAGCGCATAGAACACCTGGTTGCACACATACGTGCCGGCCGTCTGAGAAACATGCGCCGTGATGCCGGCCTCGTGCAGCGCCAGCAGCGACGCCTTGATCGGCAACGTCGCAAAGAATGCGTTCGTGCCGCCGCGCAGCACCGGCAAATCCACCGGTTGCGCGCCCGCGTTGTCCGGGATGCGTGCGTCGATCAGGTTGATCGCGACGCGTTCCAGCGAAATGCCTTCGCGCCCGCCGGCGAGGCCCACCGCGATGGCGACCCTCGGTTCCGCCTTGCGCAGCGCGTGCCACAGCGCGGGCATCGAGGCGTCGAACTCGCAGGGCAATTCCGCCGTCACGATGCGATGGTTTTCGATCATGCGGCCATCCAGTGCACGCACCGCCTGCCAGGACGGGTTCAGCTTCTCGCCATCGAACGGTGCGAAGCCGGTCAGCAGGACGGTGCGTTCGCGCTGGCGTGTGGATCGTTGCAAATGAGGACGATCAAAAGCGGAAGATCAGGCAATACATCAACGCCAAGTTTACGACGAGCAGCACCGCGCCGGTTTTCCATTGTGCGCGGATCACGTCATTCTGGTTCGGCAACTCCAGCAACGCGACCGGCACGATGTTGAAATTGGCGGCCATCGGCGTGAACAGCGTGCCGCAATAGCCGGTGAGCATGCCCAGTGAGCCGAGGATCGCGGGGTTCGCGCCATGCAGGTGGATCAGCAGCGGCAGTCCGACGCCCGCGGTCAGCACCGGAAACGCGGCGAATGCGTTGCCCATGATCACGGTGAACAGCACCATGCCGAGTCCGTAGGCAATCACACATGCCAACGCGCTGTTGACGGGAATCACCATCCGCACCAGGTCCGACACCGCGGCGCCCACGCCGGTGGCGGCGAATACCCCGCCCAATGCGGCGAGTGTCAGTGGCAGCAGTGCGGCCCAGCCGAGTGTGTCGAGCAGGCGCCGGCCTTCGGCGAGACCGGAGCCGGGTTTTGCCCGCGTCACCCACAATGCTGCGACCAGCGCGATCACGCAGGCGAGTGCCAGTCCGGTCAAGGTCATCCGGACGGGATCGAACAGGCGTACGCCGCCGATCACCACGTACGCCCCGAACAACGCAACCAGCAGCGTCACCAGTGGAATCAGCACGGCCGGGCCGAACAGCCGATGACCGAGACGCTCGGCGTCGGCTTCGCGCGCGGACACGTCGCGCTCGACGAGTTGCCCACGTTGCATCCGGGGCGACAATGCCGCCAACGCAATCACGCCGACGCCGGCCAGTTGCGCGGGCAGCTCATGGTGTGCGGCGGTGGCATCGAGCACGTACTTGCCGCCGGCCGTCAAGGCAGCCAGCACCAGCCAGAACCCCGCGTGCGACCAGCGCCGCTCGCGCAGGTTGAGCCACGCCGCCCCGGCGAGGAACAGCGCGATCAGCCAGTAGGCGTGTTCGATCTTCAGCACGATCCGGACTTTCCGCCGCCTTCGGGCCGCAGCGCCGGCGTCGCCGAGCCCGATGCGCCGCCGGTAAGTCGGCGCGCAAACAGCACCGTGCGGATCGCGTGAACGACGAACGCCGCAATCGCGGTCGGCAGTGCCCACAACGCGATCTGCAGCGGTTCGAGTTCGATCCCGTGTTGCGCATAGAAGCCCTGGATCAGCAGCACCGCGCCCAGTGCGATGAACACATCCTCGCCGAAAAACCGGCCGATGTTGTCGGTGGCGGCGCTGAACGCACGCACATCGTTGCGTTCCTGGGCGTTAAGCGGCGTACCCCGTTTTTCTGCCGCACCTTCGGCCATTGGCGCCAGCAACGGGCGCACCGTTTGGGCATGGCCGGCGACGTCGTACAAACCGAGCATGGCCAGTATCTGGCGGGCCGCGAGATAGGCCATCAATAGCCGCGAAAGAGTGAGTCCGCGCAACGTCGCGATCCAGTTGCCCACATGCTCGCGCAGGCCCGCGCGCTCCAACACGCCGATCGCCGGCAAGGTCAGCACGAACAACAACAAGGCGCGCTCGGACACGAAGCTGTTGCCGATCAGCGCCAGGATGTCGCCGATGGATTTGCCGGCCGCGAGTCCGCTGACGATGCCGGCGGCCACCACGACGGGAACCGGGTTGAAGCGCAGCGCGAATCCCGCGACCACCACAAGCACGCCGAGCAGCGGCAGCCAATGCAGCAGGGCGGTCATGCCGGACGCGCCGCTGCGACGATCTGCACGCCGGCGTCGCCGAGTGCGCGTCGCAGCCGCTCCGCAAACACGGCCGCATTGGCGCGATCGCCGTGCACGCACAAGGTGTCGGCTTCGACGCGCACCATCTCGCCGTCGCGCGTCGAGGCTTCGCCGCGTATGGCGATCGAAACAGCCTGCGCGACCGCCGCGTCGATGTCTTCGATCACCGCGCCGGGTTCCGACCGTGGCGTCAGTGAACCGTCCGCGCAATAGCGCCGGTCGCAGAAGCCCTCGCGCTGGATGGTCAACCCCGCATCGCGGCCGGCTTCCACGAGCGCACTGCCCGCGAGTCCCACCAGGATCAGGAGCGGATCGAAATCGCGTACCGCGGTGGCGATCGCGTCGGCCAGTGCGCGATCGCGTGCGGCCATGTTGTACAGCGCGCCGTGGGGTTTGACGTGGTGCAATTGCGTGCCGGCCGCCCGCGCCAGCGCGTGCAATGCGCCCAGCTGGTACAGCGTTTGCGCATGCACTTCGTCGGGCGTGATCTTCATTTCGCGACGACCGAAGCCCTGTAGGTCGGGCAGTGATGGATGCGCGCCGATTGCGACGCCATGCCGCGCACACAGGTCAATCGTCGCGCGCATCGTGACTGGACCGCCGGCGTGGAATCCGCAGGCGATATTCGCCGAGGTGATCCACGGCATCACGCCGGCATCGTCGCCCATGCGCCAGGCGCCGAAGGATTCGCCGAGGTCCGCGTTGAGATCGATGCGATTCATGGGGCAAGCCGGGCTGCGATGCGGGCCGTGAGGATGTCGAGGATGCGTTCGCGTTCGCGCAACGCGTGCAGCGCATCCTCGAACGTGTACGGCGTGAAGCGTACCGCATCGCCAGGCCGAAGTTGCGCGAGGCACGGCACGTCCACCGCGGCGATCTGGCCGATGCGCGGGTAGCCGCCGCTCACCGGGCATTCCGGTCCGAACGCAATCGGTTGTCCGGACGGCGGCAGTTGCAGCAGCCCAGGCATGCAACCCTCGCTGATCATTTCAATGGGATATGCGCATTCGAGAGTGGGGCCGTCCAGACGCAGGCCCGTACGGTTGGAATCTGCGTGCACCCGAAACGTTTCGGAAAACAGCGATTCGCGGGAGGATTCGGTCAAGGCATCGAGATGTTTGCCGGGCAGCAGGCGCAATGGTGTTTGCGCGTGCTGGTCGAACCAAGGGCGTGGGTCGATCCACCAAGCAGGCTGCCCTCGCGTCGAAGCGGGGTCGGGTCCACTTTCCCCGGCGTTTTCATCGATTCGCCGATCGGGTGAAAATGCGTCCGGCCCCTTTTGAAGCACATCGCCGGCGCGCAATGGCCTGCCGCCAATCGGGCCGATGCCCGCATTGACATCCGTGCTGCAGCTGCCGAGTACGGGCACGATATCGAAGCCGCCGCGCATCGCAAGATAACCGCGGCAACCGGAACGCATCGCACCGAGTTCCATCGTGGTCCCGGCCGGCACATGAACCGGTGCCCACATCGGTTGCTCGATACCGTCGATGCGGAACGGAATCGGCGCGCCGACCAGCGCGACCGACGCGGCGGCGCCGAAGCGCAACGTCGGCCCGAGCAGCGTGATTTCCAGCACACACGCGTTGTCCGGATTGCCGCAAAGGGCATTTGCGATCCGCCGTGCCGGTGCGTCGAACGCACCCGCGCGGCCGATGCCGAGGTGCGCGAAGCCGGGTCGCCCGGCGTCCTGGAACGTGGTCAGCAGCCCCGGCTTGATTACGTCGATCACGTGCCGCGCTCCGCGAGCCGCCGTAATTCGTTCGCATGGATGGTGCGGAAGCGGACGCAATCGCCGGGTGCGAGCAGGCACGGCGGATCGCGGTCGGAATCGAACAACACAAGCGGCGTGCGCCCGATCAGGTTCCAGCCGCCTGGCAGTTCGCGCGGATAGATGCCGGTCTGTGCGCCGCCGATCGCGACCGAGCCTGCCGGCACGCGGGTGCGCGGATTGGCGCGCCGCGGCGTGTGCAGCGCCGAGTCGAGACCGAGCAAATAGGGAAAGCCGGGCGCGAAACCGAGCATTGCCACGGTGTACTCGGTCCGCATGTGGCGCTCGATGACCTGGTCGGGTGTCATGCCCGCGCGTTGCGCGATCGTGCCAAGGTCTGGACCGTATTCGCCGCCATAGCAAACAGGAATTTCCGTGTGCTGCGTGGCGGGCTTTCGCGGGGAGCTTGCTTCCGGCTCGTCGCCCTGTTGAAAGCCGCGATCCAGTATCTTGGTGACGGATTCCGGCAACGCGTCGCCGCCCCGTGAAAGTGGATCGAAACGCACCAGCAGCGTTGCGTACGCGGGCGCAATGTCGGTGATGCCCGGAAGCTTCGCCGCACGAATCGCGCGTGCAGCCGCGTGCACGCGCGCGTTGAGGTCGATGTCGATGCCGTCGCCGAAGCGCAGCAGCAGGGCGTCTTCGGCAACCGGTTCGATCGCGAAATCCACGGCTACTGCACCGAGCGCAAACGCATGATCAGCGCTTCACGCGCCTCGGGCGAGTACGGTTGCGCCGGTCCACGCCCCCACACCGGCCCCGGCCATGCAGCATCGCGCTCGCGCCGGGCCACCACGTGCACGTGCAATTGGCGGACGATATTGCCGAGCGCGCCGACGTTGATCTTGTCGCATTCGGCTGCGCCACGAAGCTGCTTCATTGCGTGCCGGATTTCGTGCATCAGCCGCGTGTTGTCGCTCTCGTCCAGATCATCGACTTCGACCAACGCCTCGCGACGCGGCACCAACACCAGCCACGGGAATCGTGCATCATCCAGCAACAGCACGCGGCAGAGTTGCCAATCGGCAATGAACGCCGTGTCATGCGCCAGGCGCGGGTCGAGTTCGAAACCTGCTTCGCGCGAATCGCTCATGCGCTACCCGCGAGGTGCTGGTCGAAGAAGGCCAAGGTGCGTTGCCAGGCAAGTTTTGCAGCGGCTTCGTCGTAGTGGGTGGGATCGACGTCGCGATTGAAGGCGTGCCCCGCGCCTTCATACACGTACACCGGTGCGTCGGGCCAAGCCTTGCGGTGTTTCTCGATCGCTTCGGCCGTGATCGATCGATCGTTCGCTCCGAAGTGGAACACCACCGGCGCCTGCAGCGGTTGGTCGAGGAACCCGGTATTGCGCGCGCCGTAGTAGCTCACCGCCGGCAGGCCGAGCCGCTGCGCGCCGAGCAACGCCACCGTGCCGCCCCAGCAATAGCCGACCACGCCAATCCTGCCGGACGAGGAGATCGACTCGGCAGCGCTGGCGACGGCTTCCGCCGCGCGGTCGAGGCCAACTTCCATGGCCAGTTGCTTGCCGCGTTCCATGCCCGTCTTGTCATAGCCGAGTTCGACATCGTTCTCCACGTAATCGAAAAACGCGGGCGCAATAGCGGTGTAACCCGCTTCCGCGAAGCGATCGGCCACGGCGCGAATGTGCGGCGTGACGCCGAAGATTTCCTGCACCACCACGACGCCACCCTTGGGCTTGCCGGCGGGTTTCGCGAGATAGGCGCCGATGCAATGTGTGCCGGCGGTCATGATGTTGAGGCGTTCGCCCATGAGCATCCTCCGAAAGTCGTGATCCGATCAGCGTACTACGCAGGATCGATTCCGGAGAGGCTTGCCGAGATCGGGCCCGAGTCCCGCTAAAATTGCCGGCCCCCGTTTCAACAAGCGCCCCGCATGCCCGCACCATCTCCCAAAGTTGGTTTCGTCAGCCTAGGCTGCCCCAAGGCACTGGTCGATTCCGAGCGCATCCTGACCCAGTTGAAGGCCGAGGGCTACGAGATCGTGCCACGTTACGACAAGGCCAACGCGGTGATCGTCAACACCTGCGGCTTCATCGACGCGGCGGTACAGGAGTCATTGGACGCGATCGGCGAGGCGCTGCACGAAAACGGCAAGGTCATCGTCACGGGATGCCTCGGCAAGCGCGACGCGCTGATCCGCGAAGCCTACCCCGACGTACTGGCGATCACGGGTCCGCAGGACTACGCCAACGTCATGGGCGCGGTGCACGCGGCGTTGCCCAAGCCGCACGATCCGTTCGTCGATCTGGTGCCGGATACAGGCATCAAGCTGACGCCGAAGCACTATGCGTATCTGAAGATTTCCGAAGGCTGCAATCACCGCTGCACGTTCTGCATCATTCCGTCGATGCGCGGGAACCTCGTTTCGCGCCCGATCGACGAGGTGCTGGTCGAAGCTGAAAAACTGGTGCGTTCCGGCGTCAAGGAATTGCTGGTGATTTCGCAGGACACCAGCGCCTACGGTGTGGACGTTCGTTACTCCGAACGCACCTGGCGTGGCAATCCGTATCAAACACGCATGACCGACTTGTGTCGCGGGCTTGGCGAACTCGGCGCGTGGGTGCGGCTGCACTACGTTTATCCGTATCCGCACGTGGACGACGTGATCCCGTTGATGGCGGAAGGCAAGATCCTTCCCTATCTCGACATCCCGTTCCAGCACGCCAGCCCGCGCATCCTCAAATTGATGAAGAGACCCGGCAACATCGACAAGACGCTGGAGCGCATCCGCGCGTGGCGGCGCGCGTGCCCGGATCTCACGATCCGCAGCACCTTCATCGTCGGCTTCCCGGGCGAAACCGATGCGGAGTTCAAGGCATTGCTGGAGTTCCTGCGCGAAGCCCAACTCGACCGCGTGGGCGCGTTCGCCTATTCACCGGTCGGCGGCGCGAAAGCCAACGAACTGCCCGATCCGGTGCCGGAAGAACTGAAGGAGGATCGTCTCGAACGCTTCATGGAGATGCAGGCGCGGATTTCAGCCGCCAAGTTGCAGAAGAAGATCGGCCGTACGTTGAAGGTGCTGGTGGACGAAGCGAATGCCGACGGCGCGATCGCGCGCTCGATGGCCGACGCGCCGGAAATCGACGGCGTGGTGCGGATCGGTGATGGCGCATCGTTGAAGCCTGGCCAGTTTGCCGAGGTGACGATCGTCGGCGCGAGCGAGCACGACTTGCAGGCGCGCCTGACGCAACCGGAGTAAGCGCCGTGCGCTACGTCGCACCACTGCGTGACACCATCGATTCGCAGGTGTTCGCGCGGATGCCGCTGGCGGGATGGTGCGAATTCTCCGATCTGCTGGAAGCGCCCGGGTGGCCGTCCATCGACGCACTTGCGGCGCGGCTGCCGCCGGACGCGCCGGTACGTTTCGCCGTGCAGACGCGCGAGTTGCTGGCCGACGGATTGCATTATGAGCAGCGCATCGCGGAACGCGGCGTGATCGCCACACGGGAGCGCAACTGGCACGATCTTTTCAACGCGCTGGTGTGGTTGCGATTTCCGGGTTTGAAGCGTGCGCTCAACGCGCGGCAGGCGGCCGAGATCGCCCACATGGGCTCCAAGCGGCGCTCGCGAGCGCAGTACGCGCTCACCCATTTCGATGAAGCCGGCGTGGTGGTCGGCTTGCGCGATCCGTCGCTGCTGGCGTTGTGGGATGCGCACGATTGGCACGGATTGTTCTGGCGTGAACGCCCGGCATGGCGTGACGGGCGCATCGAGGCCGCCGTGTTCGGGCACGCGCTTCTGGAGCACGCACTCAGCCCGCAACGGCTTCTCGTCGGCAAGGCCCTGGTGGTCGTGCTTGCGCAGGGCATGTCGGTCAGCGCAGCCATCGACGCCTGTGCAACGAATATTCGCGACGGTGACCTGTTGCGCGATCCGCTGGAACTGCGGCCCTTGCCGCTGTCCGGCATTCCGGGCTGGCATCAGGATGGCGAGGCCGAGGCTTTCCATCGCTCTGCCCCGTGCTATCAGGCATTGCGCGCGGGGCGAACGTACCCCGCGCCGCTGTTGCTTGGGTCGAAACATCCGGCGTTGCGTGCGCGACTGGGCTAGACCTTGTTCCAGCGGATGTGCCGACGCGGCACCCTTCGCGCTTCAGCCTTCGTATCTCACGTCCACGACCAGAAAACGCGCCTTGCCGCCCGGCAATTCGGCCTCGAACTCTTCGTCCACGCGTTTTTTCAACGCAGCGCGGGCGAGTGGCGAATCCACGCTGATCCAGCCTTTCTTCGCGTCGGTCTCGTCCGGACCGACGATGCGATAGACATGCGTTTCACCGCTGTCACTGTTTTCGACCTCGAAGCTTGCGCCGAAGAACACCGCATCACGATTTGTCGGCACGCCTTCGGCAACTTTCAGTGACGGAATGCGTTTGGACAGGTAACGCACCCGCCGGTCGATTTCACCGAGCTGCTTTTTGCGGTAGGTATATTCGGCGTTTTCGGATCGATCGCCTTCGGCCGCCGCGGCGGCCAGTGCCTTGACGACTTCGGGGCGCAATTCGCGCCACAGGTGATCGAGTTCCGACTTCAGTACGTTGAATCCCGCGCGCGTGATGATCGCGGTGGAGCGGGGCGGGGGTGGGCGCCAGCGTGACATGCGTTGCGCGCGTTGTCAGCGCCGCCCACCGAAGATGCCGCCCAGCACACCGCGCAGGATCTGCCGGCCGAGCTGGCTGCCCATCGTGCGCACCGTCTGCTTGGCCATGGTTTCTATCATGCCCTGGCGGCGCCTGGTGCCGAAGATCGCATCGTGCATCGCGCCACCCCACGCGGAATCTTGGGGCGCGCTCGCGGCTTCCTTCTGCGCGACTTCGGTCGGGTGGTCCGCGGCCTTTTCATCGGCGCGCTTCGCCAGCATTTCCGCGGCGGATTCGCGGTTGACCGGAGTATCGTATTTGGCTCCGACCGGCGAGCGCGAGCGGATGGTCGCGCGTTCCTCGTCCGTGATCGGCCCGAGCCTAGAAGTCGGCGTCGAGATCAGCACGCGCTCGACGGGCGTGGGCGCTCCTTTGTCGCGCAAGGTCGATGCGAGCGCCTCGCCCACGCCCATCGTGCCGATCACTTGCGCGACATCGAGCTTGGGATTCGGCGCGAAGGTTTCCGCGGCGGCTTTGATCGCTTTCTGGTCACGCGGCGTGAAGGCGCGCAGCGCGTGCTGGATGCGGTTGCCCATCTGACCCAGGATCACGTCGGGCACGTCATCCGGATTCTGCGAACAGAAATACACGCCGACGCCCTTGGAACGGATCAGCCGCACCACCTGTTCCACTTTCTGCTGCAGTGCGGGCGGGCAGTCGTCGAATAGCAGATGCGCTTCGTCGAAAAAGAACACGAGTTTCGGCTGGTCCGGATCGCCGGCTTCCGGCAATTGCTCGAACAGTTCCGAAAGCATCCACAGCAGGAACGTGGAATAGAGCCTGGGCTTCAGGATCAACTGGTCGGCGGCGAGGATGTTGATGATGCCGCGCCCGGACATGTCCTGGCGCATGATGTCCTTCAGGTCCAGCGCGGGTTCGCCGAAGAATTGCGCGGCGCCCTGTTGCTCCAGTTGCAGCAATGCGCGTTGCACCGCGCCGAGGCTGGACTTGCTGACCAGGCCGTAGTGCTGCGACACATCCTTCGCGTTGTCGCCGACGTAGTTCAGCAGCGCGCGCAGGTCGTCGAGATCCAGCAGCAGCCAGCCGTTGTCGTCGGCCAGCTTGAACACGATTTCCAGCACGCCTTCCTGGGTGTCGTTCAATTCCAGTACGCGCGCGAGCAGGGTCGGGCCCATTTCCGAAACCGTCGCGCGCACCGGCGAACCAAGCTTGCCGTACAAGTCCCAGAACACCACGGGGTTCGCGGCGGGTTGCCAGGATTTCCCGATGCCGAGTTTTTCCAGCCGCGCTTTCAGCTTGTCGCCCGGCGGCGAGGCGGCTTGCGACATGCCCGCGATGTCGCCCTTCACGTCGGCCAGGAACACCGGCGCGCCGAGCCGCGAAAAACCCTCCGCGAGCACCATCAGCGAAACGGTCTTGCCGGTGCCGGTGGCACCCGCAATCATGCCGTGGCGATTGCCGAAGCGCGGGTCGAGTTCGACCGCCGTGATTTCGTTTTTTCCGATCAGGATGTCGTCCACGCGGTCTCCCGATTTGCGGGGCTGTGACGGATTTGGGATTGTACGTGTGCATTTTGCCTTGAGTCGTCCGGCGCGACGCGTTAGGGTTCCATTCGTTGTCGGGAACCGGGTGTTTTCATGATGTGGCGGCGTTCGGGCTGGATTGCGTGTGCATGCGCGTGGGGATTGGTGGCGGGTTGTGCGCAGACGCCGCCGCGGGGCGATGGTTCACCCTTGGATTTGAACGGCTTGTACGCGCAGCTCGATCGCGCGAGCGCCGAGTACGATCAGGCGCTGCAGCAGGCGCGGCGGGGCGACGATGCGCAATCGCAGAAGACGCTGCAAGCCGCGCTGGATGCCATGCGCAGCGCATCGGATGCATGCGTCAACACCGACGGCTGCGACACCCAGCGTTTTCTTTCGGCGTATGACCGTGCGCTCCGCCTGAAGGACGGCAGCTTCCTCGGCACCGAGGACGATCAGCAGGCGCTCGACACCGAGGACCAAGGTACGGTCGGCGCCGAATCAAGCGTCTCGACCACGTTGCCGGAAGCGCAACGGACGGTGCAGTTGTTGCACGACCACAAGCTTTCCGATCTCGTCGCCACCAATGGCGCGGTGCAGGCCGCGTTGCAGGTGTGGTTGACGCGCATGCGGCCCAATCTCATCCGCGCGTACGTCGATTACCAGTACCTGCGTTTCCAGATGGAACCCGCATTCCACGAGGCGGGCCTGCCGGAAGCGATCCTGTTCGGATTGATCGCCAAGGAATCCGGCGGCAACGTGCACGCGGTGTCGCGTTCAGGCGCAGCGGGCCCGTTGCAGTTCATGCCGGCCACCGGTTCGCGGTTCGGCTTGAATACCATCAACGGCTTCGACCAGCGCTTCGATCCGACCATGGCCGCACAGGCGACCGCGGCGTATTTCAACGAGCAGATGGCACGGCTCAACGACAACCTCGCACTGGTGCTGGCGGCCTACAACGGCGGCGAGGGCCGGATGGGGCGGCTGGTCGCCGGCGCATCCGATGCGAATTTCTGGGATCCCGGCATTTACTTTTCAATGTCTGACGAGACACGGGATTACGTGCCGATGGTGCTGGCGGCGGCGTGGCTGTTCCTGCACCCGGACCGCTACAACCTGCATTTTCCGAAGGTGGACGGCGTGCCCGGCCACGTCGAGCTCGCGAACGCGGCATCGCTGAACGAGCTCTCGGTGTGTCTCGGCAACGATGCAAACGCGCACTACGGCTGGTATCGCACGCTGCGCAATCTCAATCCGCAAGTGGATCCGTCGCAGGTGCAGCCGCCGGGCACGCGCGTCAATCTGCCGAGGTTCCTGCAGAACGCCTACAAGCAATCGTGCACCAACGGCAAATGGGTGGTACTGGCCGACCAGTTGCAGAACGCGCAGCTTCCGACCGCGCTCGCAAAGGCCAAGGCCGATCCTCCGCCGTCCGGGCGGACGCGGCACTACACCGTGCGCAAGGGCGATACGCTGTACGCGATCGCGCGCCGCTTCGATTGCGACGACGTGCGCGACTTGGTGCGCGGCAATCGCCTGCATTCCGCCGGCGACCTGCAGGTCGGCAAGCGGTTGCAACTGGTGGGGTGTAAGCGCTGACGCCAGATGGTCTTGCCGGATTGATGCAGCAAGAGGGCTGAAGCGCCCTCTTGTCGTTTCAGGGTAGGAGCGGAAAAGTCATCGCGCAAAATCGGACGGGGCAAAGTGGCGCCGCTGCGATTCGGGTGTTCCCGAACCAGCGATGCATGTCCGACCGCAGTATCCAGGGACGCCATCGCCCTTGGCTTCATAGCCTGGGTTCAAGCCGCCCGCGGTACCCCCTTTCATGTGATGCCCGCGTGAAGGCGGCTCTCCTGCAGACCTCGGAAAAATGGAGCATGATGCGGTTTTTTCTGCACCGCCCAGCCGTGGGCGCGATGGCGCGCACCGTCGAGGTTTGCACGCACGTTCGACGCGTGCCCGACGATGACTCGTTCGTGGCTGTCCCGGTTGCTTCCGTTGCCATCTCCCCGTGGAGATAACCATGAATGCCAGAATCAAGAGCCGGCAACTCCCAGGATCGACCGCGCCGTCGAGAGCCGTCGAGCCGCCCATGCATGCGCTGTTGACGGCGATGCAGGCCGTGCAGCGCGGCGATTTCAGCGTGCGGGTCAGCCGCGACTGGGATGGCCTCGAAGGCAAGCTCGCGGACAGCTTCAATGACATCATCGAAGCCAACCAGCGCATGGCGCGTGAGTTGGAGCGCATCGGCCACGGCGTCGGCAAGCAGGGCAAGACCCGGCAGCGCATTTCGCTGGCGGGTCGCGCCGGTGCCTGGGAAGGCATGGAGCGTTCGGTCAACGACCTGATCGACGACCTGTTGTGGCCGACCACCGAGGTTACGCGCGCCATCGCCGCGGTAGCCAAGGGCGACCTTTCCCGCACCATGGCGCTGGAGTTCGAAGGTCGCCCGCTCGAAGGCGCGTTCCTGCGTACGGCGACCATCGTCAACACCATGATCGAGCAGCTCAGCGTGTTCAGCTCCGAGGTCACGCGCGTCGCGCGCGAGGTCGGCACCGACGGGAAGCTCGGCGGCCAGGCCAAGGTGCGCGGCGTCAGCGGCGTGTGGCGCGAGCTGACCGAATCGGTCAACCAGATGGCCTCCAACCTCACCGCGCAGGTGCGCAACATCTCCGAGGTCACGATCGCGGTGGCCAACGGCGACCTGTCACGCAAGATCACCGTCGACGTGCGTGGCGAGATCCTGCAACTGAAGGAAGCCATCAACACGATGGTGGACCAGTTGCGCTCGTTCGCGGCCGAGGTGACGCGCGTGGCGCGCGAGGTGGGTACCGACGGCAAGCTCGGCGGCCAGGCCGTGGTGCCGGGCGTGGCCGGCACCTGGAAGGACCTGACCGATTCGGTCAACGCGATGGCGACGAACCTGACTTCGCAGGTGCGCAACATCGCCGAGGTCACGACCGCGGTGGCGCGCGGGGATCTCTCGCGCAAGATCACGGTGGACGTGCGCGGCGAAATCCTCGAGCTCAAGAACACCATCAACACGATGGTGGATCAGTTGAACGGTTTCTCGGCCGAGGTGACGCGCGTGGCGCGCGAGGTCGGCACCGAGGGCCGGCTGGGCGGCCAGGCCGAAGTCAAGGGCGTCAGTGGCGTGTGGAAGGAGCTGACCGACAACGTCAACTCGATGGCCACCAACCTGACCAACCAGGTCCGCAACATCGCCGAGGTCGCGACTGCGATCGCGCGCGGTGACCTGTCACGCAAGATCACGGTGGACGTGCGCGGCGAGTTGCTCGACCTCAAGGAAACGCTGAACACGATGGTCGAGCAGTTGCGCTCGTTCGCCGCCGAAGTGACGCGCGTGGCGCGCGAGGTCGGCACCGAAGGCAACCTGGGCGGGCAGGCCGACGTGCCGGGCGTCGCCGGCACGTGGAAGGACCTGACCGACCACGTCAACTCGATGGCGTCGAACCTCACCGCGCAGGTCCGCAACATCGCCGAGGTGACGACCGCCGTCGCGCGTGGCGACCTCTCTCGCAAGATCACGGTGGACGTGCGTGGCGAAATCCTGGAGTTGAAGAACACCATCAACACGATGGTGGATCAGCTCAACAGCTTCGCCGCCGAGGTGACGCGCGTGGCGCGCGAGGTCGGCACCGAGGGCGAGCTGGGCGGCCAAGCCGACGTGCCCGGCGTTGCGGGGACCTGGAAGGACCTGACCGACTCGGTCAATGCGATGGCCACCAACCTGACCTCGCAGGTGCGCAACATCGCCGAGGTCACCATCGCGGTGGCCAACGGCGACCTGTCCCGCAAGATCACGGTCGACGTGCGGGGTGAAATCCTGCAGCTCAAGGAAGCCATCAACACCATGGTCGACCAGTTGAACGGCTTCGCTGCCGAGGTGACGCGCGTGGCGCGCGAGGTCGGCACCGAGGGCAAGCTGGGCGGCCAGGCGAATGTGGTCGGCGTCAGCGGCGTGTGGGAGGAGTTGACCGACAACGTGAACTCGATGGCGACCAACCTCACGACCCAGGTGCGCAACATCGCCGAGGTCACCACGGCGGTGGCGCGTGGTGACCTGTCGCGCAAGATCGCGGTCGACGTCAGGGGCGAAATCCTGGAGTTGAAGAACACCATCAACACGATGGTCGATCAGCTCAACGGCTTCGCCGCCGAGGTGACGCGCATGGCGCGCGAAGTCGGCACCGAGGGCAAGCTGGGCGGCCAGGCGATCGTGCCGGGCGTCGCCGGCATCTGGAAGGATCTGACCGACAACGTCAATTCGATGGCG
>Ga0207647_10000251_pt1 | contig 43807 bp, 43 predicted proteins | sample KBSCornC2_FD_184295 | JGI IMG/M metagenome (GOLD analysis project Ga0207647, IMG submission 184295) | Corn rhizosphere microbial communities from Kellogg Biological Station, Michigan, USA - C2 (SPAdes) (version 2) | ecosystem: Host-associated > Plants > Roots > Rhizosphere ... | reverse complement strand
ATGTTTGCAGCCATGTAGATAATATTCATTTCTTCCTTTGCTGTATTTTTAGCCAAATCAACCAGATGCAAAAAGGAACTTTTACGCTGCTATTACTTTCTTCTTTTTTATCCTTTGTATCGCATGCCCAGCAAAATGTCCAGTACCAAAGGCTGAACAAAACTGTTGATAGTATTCTTCAAAATGCTGTAGACAATAAACTGATTCCGGGAGCGGTTATTGAAATAAAGAAGGGCAGTCAGGTTATTTGTAAAAAGGCTTTTGGTTTTGCAGAAAGAAATGATGATAACAACCATCCATTAGTGCATCCTTTGCCTATGACAACAAGTGATCTTTTTGATTTGGCATCGCTTACAAAAGTAGTGGGCACGACTACCTCAATTATGTTGCTGGTTGATCGTGGACTTATTAAAGTCGATGATCCGGTTGGTAGATACCTACCTGCATTTGATACCGGCGATAAAAAACAAATTACCATTCGCCATTTGCTTACCCACACCGCCGGATTGATTAGCTGGTATCCTTTGTTTTACAGGGCGAACAATAAACAGCAAGCATATAAATTGATTGATGAATTACCACTTGCATACCCTGTAGGGAAATCAAGGCATTACAGCGATCTTGGTTTTATTCTTTTAGGCGAGATCATTGAAAAGGTCTCAGGTATGTCCTTAGATCAATTCGATCAGAAAAATATTTTCATTCCGCTGGGCATGCGCCAAACAACTTATAACCCGCTTGCAAAAGGCTTCACCAGATTTGCGGCTACATCCCACGGCAATCCTTACGAAACAAGAATGGTGCATGATACCTCGCTTGGGTTTGTGTTTAAAGAAATAAGCCCCGACGAATGGAATGGCTGGCGAACCCATACGCTGCGCGGGGAAGTGAATGATGGTAATGCATGGTATGCCTTGGCAGGCGTAAGCGGCCATGCAGGCCTGTTTGCTACTGTTGATGATTTGCAAAAGCTTGTTGACATGTTGATGAATGGTGGCAAGGTGAGAGGCAAGCAATTCATCTGTGAAAAAACAGTACAACTGTTTTTAACGCAGGATGTTTTTAAAAATGGTCTCGGCTGGATGATGGATCCTGCTGATTCCTATTTAAAAGACGCTCCTGTGGGAAGCTTTGGCCACACAGGTTTCACGGGAACGAGCATTGCAGTGGTGCCGTCAATGAAACTCTCTGTTGTGCTGCTGATCAACCGTCAGAATATGGGATTGTTGCCCACGGGTTATTATTACAATCCCAACCCGCTTCGAAAGGCAATATTCCAAGCGGTGATGGCCGATTGTAACTAGGATTGTGGCTAACAGCAGTTGCAACAGCAAGCAGGCCAAAGGCATTAATCTTCCTGCGGAAAAGAATTATTGTTGATCACCAACATAAGTTTACCATCGGCTTCCTTCCAGTGGGCTATGCTGGCAACTGTTTGGTTTCCGTTATCAAACTTTAAGCGAATGGTATTACCGTTCAATTCATACTTTCCTTTTTGATTACTCTCACCATACGCAGTAGTTACTTCATTTGAAACGGCATTGCTGCTGGTTAAAGAAAAGGTTCCGTCTTTTTTAAAAACCATGGTTTGAACATTTGAAAAGCCCGGGCTGAATGCAGTAGCCGCAAATTGTCCTTGTATGTGGTCATCGCTTCCAAATTTTTCAGGTACGGAAACAAGGCCCCCGTCCATGGCATCAATTTCACCATCTTTTTTCTCAACTGACCATTCATCGGTTTTACCATTTGCCCACGTGATCTTTAATTTATCGTCTTCAATTTTGTAGGTTCCTGCATTTTCAGCATTGTCATTTTTTTCGGCAGCCATGTCTACAGGGTCCAATCCGTGTTTCGGATCGCGAACAATGGAACCGTCCTTGCCAAGATAGATCCATGAAATGTCAAGACTTCCTCCAAATGAGTTTGCCCAAAATACAGTACGCAAATAAGTAGTTCCGTTAGATGATCCAGGATGAAGGTTGCAGGATAGAAAACAAGTTATCAATGCAAGGGCAGTTAGTTTTCGCATGTAAGATTTTTTTTGCAAGGATAATAAAAACAATCTGTTTATGTTGCTTTAGTTTTTGCAAAACAGGTGCAGTGAGAAAGATTTGTTCAGTACGCGGAATCATAGCAATGATCCGAGGGAAGGACAGTATCCACACGGTAGTTTCATCTTAAATTCGATAGCTAAATAAACCGCAATGGAAAAATATTCCGAATACAAAATTATTCATGCATCCGGTGCTGAAGAACTTTCGCTGGAAGTGAAAAACTATTTACGTGACAACTGGCTTTTGCTGGGTGCGCCATTCTCGCACAAAAATGAAAACGGTTATGAAATTTGCCAGGCAATAGTTAAAGCTGATAACACAAGAGCAGGATCAATTGGTTTTAGCAGGGGTTCATAATATTTGCTTCTCCCATCAGTCGATATATACGGTTCAGGCCAATAGCTTTTTGGTGCTCGTTTTCTTTTTGTACAAGAACCACCATGTGCACAAAACCGCAGTTACCAAAACAAGAATTTGTAAAACCACACCCGTAGCATCGAGTTTTGCCTGTGCATTTGCGGAGTGATTGGGTTTTAATTCCAATGTCCATACAGATAGTTTATCGGCTTTCATCCCGGTTAACAATTGTAAAAAATTCAGTGCTGCATGAATACCGGTAGGCAGAGCAATGCCACGGGAAACAATTGCTGCCAATCCAAAAACGAAGGCCCATACAAAGGGGCCTAAAAAAGCAACCTGCCAGCTCCATCCGTATACTACGTGGTACAGGGCAAAAGCAACTGCGGACGTAAGTAGTGCCCACCAAAGTCCATAAGTGGAATTTAATTTAATGAACGTGTAGGAGCGAAAGGCTAATTCTTCCATCCATGCAAGCGGAATAATCACAATAAGGTACATCAACCATGTAAGCGGTTGAATTGTGTTTGTACTTCTTTGCAATTGAACATCGGTAAAGCCAATCAGTACTGCTATCATCACAGTCATGATGAGGGTTCCGATAAGCAGACCATAAAGGAATTTGGGAACAGTATATCTATTCCAGTACAGCTCGATACTTTTGAATGATCTTTTTTCATTTTTGAGAAATAACCAGATCAGCAAAAGAGCATCGGCTATTCCCAACAATGCGAAACCAAGTCTTGGCCATTCTAAAGGAAGCAAGGACAAAACCCTGCCGAGGATGTAAAGCAAGGCATCAAACAAAATCCAAAAAACAATACAACGAAGGAGAGCATTCTTCATTTAGCAGTTAATTTGATTAATACAATAATAAATATAAAAGGTAGTATCGATAGTGTGGGCTTAGTGCTTAAACTTTGGTGTCTGAATCTTTCAATTAGTGAGAACAAAAAACTATTTGCTGTAGGATCTCATTCATCATTTTATTTTTCATTGCACAGATTGTTTGGTACAGTGTTTGTCTTGTTGCGACCGTTGCGGAATGATTGCCCTTGCCATTACAATTCATTGCATTACTAATAAGAAACACTTACTAAGGGCAGTGAAGAATGTTTTTGAAAATACTTAGCCCGAATATCAATTCCATAGCAATACAATAAATGAACAAGTTCTCTTTCACCGCTGGAAATTCACCTAGGAAAAGCTGCAAAGGATTGACGACCCAGTCTGCCCAATTCCCAGGGTCGTCTTCCTTTGATTTCAAATGTGCGTATGCGGATGAACGTGAAGTGAAGTGAAGTGAAGTTGTTCAGTCATTGCGATCAGAGTATTTGTAAAAACACCAGCCATGGACACCATACCCGTTACCATCATTTACCAGGGCATGCTATTGAAAGGCTATGCCAATCCAATTCAGGCCATTCCGAACTCCGAAACGGCATGCATGACTGTTTACATTCAAGGTTGGCGCATAGGTACACTCTGTTACAAGAATAAAATATGGTCAATGGATCAGCCCATCGATCCTCAGTTTGTTACTGAGCTCGGAAATTATATTTACTCGCACATTAATTCAATTAAAAAAGCAATGAATTACAAACAGTAGTTGCAGAGGTCAGCGGTAATGCTGCTTTTTATTGAGTGGCATAAAATTTTTGACACCATTTTAAACCTTTGATGTGAACAACAGATTGGTATTTGTCTCATGCATAGCAATGTCATGTTTCTTTATGTCTTGTAAAAACGGGGAATCTTCAGACAGTAAAAAGGTTGCCGATGAACAAAATGAACACAAGGAAGACAGTGGTGTTTTAAACAAAAGGATGGATGATGATGCAGATTTTCTAAGCGAAGTATCGAGTGGTGTTCACATGGAAGTAGAGCTGGGTAATTATGCGGTAAAAAACGCAGCCTCGCCGAAAGTAAAAGAGTTTGGAAGACGAATGGCTACCGATCATGGCAAAGACATTGATGAAGTGAAACAACTTGCTTCCAAAAAGAATATCACGATCCCAGCGGCACCGGGAGAAAAATTTCAGAAACATATTGATGATTTGGAGAAGGAAACAGGAGCACAATTTGATAAAGACTATATGAGCTATATGGTAAGCGATCACCATGATGATATAGATGAATTTGATAAGGAAGTGAAAAATGGAAAGGATTCTGATATTGTTGCCTTTGCTCAAAAAGACTTGCCGGTTTTACACCAACATCTTACGATGGCAAAAACTATTTATGACGGTTTGAAATAGAATTGACAACCATCATTGGTGAGTTTGTCTATATCTTTCATTTATAGAACGGGGAAAAAAGTATACCTGGGATCTACTCTTCTCCTTCAGGCCTAGTAGGAGAACCAGGAGACTGGATGTCCTGACCTAATAACTTTGTATGAAGCGCAGCAGAAAGTTCTGCAACAGTTTTTCTTTTGATACTCACTTCATCCCATGAAGTGCCGCTCAGGATTGCAGTTTCTAATTCTTTTTCCTTTGCTTTATAAAGACGGCTTAAAACATCTACGTCCAAACTCATCAGGTCCATCTGCATGTTATTTGTTTTAAGAGTGATAATTAATTAAACTTCTTCAAACAGGAAAGGGCTGCAGTCGATTGCTGTGTTGCATTGCTTTCCATGAAGCAGTAATGCTAGCTCGACAGCTTTGTTTTTTTGTTTTGCTATGTCTTTTAAAATTGCACCGCTTAGCAGTTTAAATTTTAAAATCTCGATCTCTTTTAAATATTTTTTCTCCAATGCCTTTATTTCACGGCTGGCTAAGGATTGGTGCATAGGCGGGTTTTTCGGTTGAGCTCAACGAGCAAATATTATTCCGTAATTGAATTGGAGAGAAATATTATTTAAAGAGAAAGATGTTTTTTCAAATATAGAATTAGATGAGCTCTCTCAATGTCAAGGGCAGGCGATCGAATTTCTGTGATTACAATTAAAAAGCGAAGCACCCGGCTTCGCTTGGTCAACAGGTATGTTGTGTTATTTAAGCAAAAAAGGATTGAGTCAGCGCATATAAAGAAGCTAACAGCGCCATACATTTCCAACAATTAAGTCTGTTCATTTTCACTTTGATTTTAGATTATAAAATTACATACAACATCTTTCCATTGATGTTAATACTATGATGTAAAAATTAGTTTAACGAAATGATGTCTTTTGCCAGCTCAATCTTTTCGGAACAAGAAAAGATTGCCCGAACAATCAAATGAAAAACCCTGTGTTTTAGTATATAGCTAATAGTTGTAGAAACCCCAATTATCTCCGACAAAAGAAATTGCGAAAGATAGTTTGCGTCAAAATTATAAAACATGATTGCAACGCAAAAGCAAACAGCCAGGCAAAAACAACAGGCACAAATTAAAACTCCGATTACCGTTGCCTACGGTGACGGCATTGGGCCTGAAATTATGGAGGCAACGCTTCGCATTTTGGAAGCTGCCGGCGCCCAACTGGATATTGAAGTGATTGAGATTGGTGAAAAAGTTTACCGCAATGGAAATACTTCCGGCATTGGCGATGAGGCGTGGGACTCATTAAGGAGAACAAAAGTGTTTTTAAAAGCTCCTATCACCACACCCCAGGGCGGCGGTTACAAAAGCCTGAACGTAACGACAAGAAAAGTTCTGGGCTTGTATGCCAATGTTCGTCCCTGCGTTTCTTATTATCCATTCATACAAACAAAGCACCCGAAAATGGACGTGGTGATTATCCGCGAGAATGAAGAAGATTTATATGCAGGTATCGAGCACCAGCAAACAGATGAAGTAGTTCAATGTTTGAAATTGATTTCAAAACCTGGAACGGAAAAAATTATTCGGTATGCGTTTGAATATGCACGGGTTTATGGAAGGAAGAAAGTAACCTGTTTTACCAAGGACAATATCATGAAAATGACAGATGGTCTTTTTCATAAAATGTTTGAAGAAATAGCAGAGGAGTATCCTGGCATTGAAAAGGAACACTGGATTGTTGATATAGGTGCAGCAAAACTGGCCGACACTCCCGAAAAATTTGATGTGATTGTGATGCCAAATTTATACGGCGATATTTTGAGCGACGTGGCGGCGCAGATCACAGGCTCGGTTGGTCTCGCGGGCAGTGCAAACATTGGTGATGGTGTAGCCATGTTTGAAGCCATACATGGTTCAGCTCCAAGGGTTGCAGGTTTGAATGCAGCCAACCCTTCCGGCTTGTTGTTGGGCGCCATCCAAATGCTTGTGCACATTAATCAAAAAGATGTTGCAGAAAAAGTGCACAATGCCTGGCTGCGAACAATTGAAGACGGCATTCATACTTACGACGTTTTCAAAGAGGAAACTTCAAAAGAAAAAGTAGGTACGAAGGAGTTTGCCGATGCAGTGATCGAACGTTTGGGCGAGACGCCCGAGAAACTGCAAAAACTTGGCTACAGCAATAACCTGGAGCAGATCAGAGTTGAATTGAAACCACGTAGTGTTGCGGAAAGAAAACTTGTCGGTATGGATATCTTTCTGCAGTGGAAGGGGAAACATCCGGATGAATTAGGCGATAAATTAAAGCAGTGCATGATCGGGAAGATCAGGCTTAAAATGATTACCAACCGCGGTACAAAAGTTTATCCAAATGGTCACCCCGAAACGTTCTGCACAGATCATTGGCGTTGCCGCTTCGAGTGCCAGGATTTAAATGATTGTGATTACCAGGCAATGATCTATCTGCTGCAAAAAGTTCACAGTGCAGGATTTGATGTGATCAAAACAGAGAACCTCTATTACTTCGATGGTGTACCTGGCTTCAGTGCGGCACAAGGACAATAAAACTTCATGAGAGAAAAGATGATTCTGGAAAAGTTCTTCGGCGGCAGAACGATGGTTGTTGCCTCCCGGCATGAAAAGGAAAAAGTGTTGCAGCCTTTAATGGAACAACATTTAGGTGTACACGTAGCTATTGCCAGGGAGTTGGATACAGACAAGTTTGGCACTTTGAGCGGCGAAGTGGAACGTGATGGAAGCCCATTGGAAACTGCAAAAAGAAAATGCAAGGCAGCAAGCGAGCTCACAGGTGCCGACCTTGTTTTAGCGAGTGAAGGCTCCTTCGGCGCTCATCCTGTGATTGGTTTTTTGCCCGCGAATGAAGAGATTGTTTTGTTGATGGATTTTAAAAACAAAACAGAGTATAAAGCAAAACTGATCAGCACTCAAACCAATTTTTCCGGTGGGGAATATTTTGACTGGCAGCCCGTACTCTATTTTGCTTCCGGGGCAAATTTCCCTTCGCATGGATTAATTGTTCGAAAAGGAAAGAATGACTTCAGTGAAATTGACAAAGGCATTGTAGAATGGGATCGGTTGAAAGAAAGCTTTTGCAAATTCAAAGACAAATACGGAAGGGCTTACATCGAAACCGACATGCGTGCCATGTTGAATCCAACACGAATGAAGGTGATAAAGGAAACTGGCGAAAAACTAGTAGGCATCATAAAAAACTTTTGTCCTGTATGTGACGGCCCCGGCTTTGAGGTAAAAGAAATCATTCGCGGACTTGCTTGCAGGCAGTGCAATGCGCCAACACAAACAGCAAAGGCTTATATATACCTGTGCCAGCATTGTGGTCATGAGCAAAAAAAAACTTTTCCGGATAAAAAGCAAAAAGAAGATCCGATGTTTTGTGATCAGTGCAATCCATAAAAAAATAGGAATCTTCTTGCTAAGTCAATTTAAACAATCTAAAAATCTCTTTTAAAAACAAAATATGAATACAACAATCATAAAGTCTGATATTGATATTGCTATTGAGCTTTTAAGAAATGATGAAGTAGTGGCCATACCAACCGAAACTGTTTATGGTTTGGCCGCCAAGGCAACATCCGAAACCGCAGTAAAAAAAGTTTTCGAAGCGAAAGGACGGCCGCTTACTAATCCTTTGATCGTTCACACAAACAGCGTTGAAAAAATCGAAAGCTTTGTACAATACATTCCTGAAGCGGCGAAGGTTCTTTTGGAAAAGTTTTCACCAGGACCGATTACGGTTCTTCTGCCAACCAATGGAATACTTCCTTCTGTTATCAACAATGGCAAAAAATTATTAGCGTTCCGAATTCCATCGCATCCGATTGCTTTATCAGTTTTAGAACAGCTGCCTTTCCCCTTGGTGGCGCCAAGTGCTAACCGTTTTACAAGCATTAGTCCGACCAATGCATGGCATGTGTTCAAAGATCTTGAAGGAAGAATTCCTTACATACTCAATGGCGGAAGTTGTGATATTGGCTTGGAATCAACCGTTGTTGGTTTTGAAAATAATGCCCCGGTCATTTATCGCCAGGGTGCTATCACTACACAGCAAATCAAGGATGTTGCAGGTGAGGTGAAAATTAATTCGAACAAAGGCAGCCAGCCTTCACCGGGCATGACAGCGCATCACTACTCACCAAGCACGCCCCTGTATGTTGTAGATAATATCAAAAATATTGCTTCAACCTACGAGGCAGAAACAACGGCCTTACTATGCTTTGGTCAATACAATTACAAGTTCCCTGTTGCCCATCAATTTATGCTGAGTGTTGAACGAAATCTTTTAGAAGCTACACGAAACTTCTACAAGGCCATGCATTACCTCGACGAACTCAATTTAAAATGCATAGTTGCCGAAAAACTTCCTAACATTGGTCTTGGCATTGCTCTGAACGATCGTTTGAAAAGAGCTGCGCACCCTTTCCCTTCACTTGCCGAACCAGTTATTCAATAAAGAATCATTATGCCGGGAACCGTCATTCGCAAACATAGAGAGATGAAAAACTATTCCCAAAAATTTGTTGCGGCAAAAATGGGCATCTCTCAAAACGCATACAGCAAAATTGAAAACAACGTTACGCAGCTGACAGTGCATCATGTAAAACAACTTTCAGAAATTTTGCATGTTCCTATTACCGATCTTTTGAAAGATGAATTTGAAATTCATAAGCCACTGTTCATTCACGGCAAAGCCATTCATAAGGAAGACGTCATTCATTTACTCGACCACATCAAACAAAAATTACAAACCAAACATGCAGCAAAACATGAATCTTATTTAGTGAGTATGTCTCTTCTTTCCACTATCGATAACCTCATTTCACACGTTTATTAATTCTTTCTGTTTAATTTTTTCCAGGTTCAAATAATTATTGATTTAACATAAACCCTTTGCCGGTTAAATTGTTGTTGTCTATAGATAATTTTATAGCACTTTCAAATACTTAACCATCACAAGTCATGAACCAGGTTGTTGAGTTCTTCCAAAATTTATTCAGCGTTGATCAGTGGCCGCCACGCTGGCATTGCGGACGCTGGACTGACTTTCACGGCTGGCTTTACATCATCAGTGATCTTACAATATGGGCAGCCTATTTTTTAATTCCGCTCATCATCATCAATTACTTTAATAAAAAAAGAACCTTCCTTAAATTCAACAAAGCCTACATCTATTTTGCTGCATTCATTTTGTTGTGCGGTGCCACTCATTTTTTTGATGCAATGATGTTTTGGATACCAATGTATCGTGTCAACGCGTTGCTGAAAGCTGCTACCGCAGTGGTAAGTATGGCTACTGTATATTATCTTTTTAAAATTTTGCCGCAGGTCTTTCAGCAACGGACAAACGTAGAGCTGGAAGAAGAAATCAGGCGACGGGAATTGGCAGAAAGAAAACTATCTGAGGCAAACAGGGACCTCGAGGCCTTTGCTTACATCGCATCCCACGATCTGCAGGAGCCGCTGCGTAAAATCAGAACGTATTCGTCAATGTTGTTAACAGACGATGCTATTCATTCCGAAAGTAAAAATTTTCTGAACAAAATTGTTCATTCAGGTGAAAGGATGCAAACAATGATCAGCGATGTGCTGTCACTTTCAACAATCGGGGCAAATATTGAATTAACCGAAGTGGATTTGAACGTCGCGGTGAAGCATGCATTGGAAGATCTGGAAATTAAATGCCTCGAAAAAAATGCTGAAATCAAATTAGCCCACCTGCCAAAGATCAATGGCAACAGGGCATATTTGTCGCAACTGTTCATGAATCTTATCGGCAATGCTTTAAAATTTTCTTCCGGCCGTCCTGTAATTTCGATTAGCTCCGAGGAAAAAAGAGGTGCAATACTTGTTCATGTCGCAGATAACGGTATTGGCATAGCCGAAGAAGATCTTCATAAAATTTTTGGTGCCTTTCAAAGATTGCATTCAAAAGCAGAATATGAAGGTTCAGGTATCGGGCTTTCCATCTGCAAAAAAATTGTGGAAGCGCACCATGGGTCAATCAGTGTAAAAAGCAAACTAAACGAAGGGACAGTTTTCACTCTTCAATTTCCCCAGCTGGAAGCAAAGATTTTAGTAGAAGACATTGACGAATCATCGGCCTTAACTTCTTAGGGCACAGGTTCAGTTTTCAATTTCAATTGTTTGAAGAAGGTGGATTCGTCTACTTCCTTTACCATTCCCGGCTGCAGGTGTCCCAACTCCATATCTTCAATGGAGGTGCGAATTAAACGCATACAGCGGTGACGAACGGCCGCAACCATTTTCCGGACCTGCCGAAACTTTCCTTCAGTGATGGTAATGCTAAGCCAGGTGTTTTCAACATAGGCTGGAATAGGCCTCGGCGAAGGGAAATGCGATGGCTCAACAATGCGCACTTCGCAAGGCGGAGTGGTATAAAAAAGTTCACCTGTAATCCTGATCGGAACGCCTGTTCTTAATTGTTGCAGGCTCTCTTCACTCACCTTGTGTTTTACCTGCACAAGGTAAGTTCGTTTGTGTGGGACAGGACCCTCAAAAAGTAAGGCCGTTATTTTTTTGTTGGTAGTAAGCAACAGCAATCCTTCCGAATGTTTGTCCAACCTGCCAACGGCATGCGTACCCTCAGGAAAAGAAAAAGACAGATCGCCAAGCAAGGGTCCCGCATACGGACTGATAAACTGCGATTCCATTCCATAAGGTTTGTGAAGCATAAAATAACGGTAGGGTGCCTGCATGAAGGCAATGTAAGGAAAGTAAAGCGAATCGTTTTTCTTATAATCTATGATTTTGAAAGGGGAAATTGAATAGCGCAAATTAGCCCCACAAATTGTGGGGCTAATTTTATTTTTTCTCTGTATAGTAAGCTGCGAGCCTTATTGTATAATTAATTTTTGGCTTTGCGTTCCAGTTTCGCTAATGAACTGCAAAATATAAAGTCCGGGTTTTAAGTCCTGAACAGAATATTTATTGTCAGAAGCCGGTGCAAATTCTTTTAATTTTTTACCATTGTTATCGATAATCCTCAGCTGCTTCAGGTTTGCGATACCATTTACACTAATGAAACTTTGAGCAGGGTTTGGTGAAACTACAATGCTTGCTTCTGTTCTTACATCAAGTTTAACCACAGGGCTATAAGCATACTTGCCATCGATGTCTACAGTTTTTAACCTGTAAAAATTACCACCGGCAAATGGCTTTAGATCCACATCCTGGTAGGTTGATCCTGTAAGAGCATTCTTTGCGGCCACCGTTTGCAGGTGTCGGAAATTTTTCCCGTCTGCGCTTTTTTCGATTTGAAAATAAGCTGTGTTTATTTCGGTGCCCGTAGCCCATTTCAATTGAACCGCACCGTTCTTTTCTTCTGCTGTAAATGAGGTAAGCAACACAGGGAGGCTAATGTTGGTAGTGTTTGCTAGTCCTACCGCATCTATTTCATTATAACCGGTAACCGCAGGCGAATTCAAAGCAAGGCGCACAGCGTCCACATTGTAGCTGGTCACCGGCATTTCAATATTAATCATCAGGGGACAGGTGCTGGCCGGTGCAGCCGTAGCCGTGTACACGGTATTCCAGTTTCCTGTGCCCGCATCCCTTAAATACACCGTGTCAACAGCACCGGCGTTGAAGGTTTGATAGACCACAACATTGGTTACCTGCTGGGGTGTACTATAGCCTAAAACAATATATTCCCGTTGCCCGTCTGTAGAGGCGCTGGCCCAAGCATTACTATAATCGCCGCAGCTAGGATAAACGTCGGGTGTACCTAATGCTTTATCGGCGGTATAGCCACCGCCGGAGTACTGGCTGCTGAAATCAATAACCGATGATGGATAAGCGAAAGGAATATTATTGCTGATGGCAACTGCATCAATTTCGTTATAGCCAGCTACTGCCGGTGAATTGACGGCAATGCGAACGGCGTCGACATCGTAGCTTGTTAAGGCAAAATTGATGGTGAGGGTAGCTGGGCAAACTGCCTCGGGGGCAGCGGTGGCCGTGTAAACGGTAGTCCACACACCGGTAGACGCATTGCGGATGTAAACCGTGTCTATTGCACCTGGATTGTAGTTTTGATAAATAAGAACTTTGCTGACTCTTTGCGGCGTGGCATAACCTAGAACAAGATATTCTCTTTGGCCATCCTGGGTGGCAGGAGCCCAGGTAGCGGAAATATCCCCGCAGCTTGTAGTGCTAGGTATACCTGTAGCCTGTGCGGCACTCCAGTTACCAGTTGTGTACTGGCTGCTGAAATCGATAACTGACGATGCGTACTGTGTTTGACTGTGCACATAACTTCCAATAAAAGTTAGGGCAAGGGTAATGTAGAGTTTTATCATTAGAGTATAGTTGACAAAATCGTTTTCGCGGCTTTGTCATAGGTTGCTGGAGAGTTTTCTGGAGGGTAAAGGACTAACCTGTTTTAAAAGGAGCGCAATATTATTCAAAAATCTATATCCGAAAAAAAATAATAAAATAATTAGCTATACAAATGCCTCACTCAATCAACCAATTCGATCTTCTAACTGCTACAGTCAAGCGCATATAAAAGCCGCTTTAGAAAAGCGGCTGGTAACTATGTTGCTGGGAAAAGTCTATTATACTGTTTTTGATTTTTTCTTCTACTAGTCCAGAAGACCAGAGTCGCCGGAATAGTCGGCGGTCGTAGGCGAGGTTATAATCAAAGGGCTCGAAATCGATAATCCTCCCGGCACTGCAAATCGCCAACGTTCTGCACCCGTTGCTGCATCCAGCGCATAAAAATAACCTGTTCCGCCACCGCCAACATAAACGGTGTTGTTTGAAACAGCCGCACTGGCACCGTTAGCGAGAATTTGTTTCGACCACAGCGTGGCACCGCTGGTTGCATCCAGTGCATAAATATTCAAATCGTCAGTTGTAATATAAAGACGTCCGTTGGCCACGCAGGGACTTGATGAAATACCTGTGTTTTCAAGTTTTTCCCAAATTAACTGGCCGGTGGTTGCGTCCACGGCATACAAACTGCTCTTGTGTGAGAATGTGGCGATATCATACCATGACCCAATGTATACAATACCGTTAGCAACCGTTGGACTAGACTGCTCCAGTGAAATGCCGCCGGCAGAGAAACGCCATTTTTGTTTGCCGCTAAGAGCATCAACAGCATAAAGGTAACCATCGCGGCTGCCCACGTAAATCACACCATTTACTAATGCCGGTCCCGATTGATTGATCATTGCGCCGGTAGCGAAGCTCCATTTCAGTTTGCCTGTTGCACTGTCCACTGCATAAAGTTTGTTATCGGAGCATCCAAAATAAACGGTACCGTTGGCAACGGTAGGACTTGCACTGATGTTGCCGCCTGTGCTGAAACGCCATTTGATGGCTCCGTTTGTAGCATCAATGGCAGCAAGGTAATCATCGTTGCAGCCAACGTAAACTGTTCCATTCAAAACCACGGCGTCAGATTCAATTCCTGTTGAACCAAGTGCTGTTTGCCATTTGATGGTTCCTGTGGGTGCGTCGAAGGCATAAACATAATTATCAATTCCGCCAACATAAACCGTATTGTTCTCGAATGTGGGACTCGAATAGGTAAAAGGGGCGGTGCTGCTGTACTTCCATAATAGGGTTCCGCTTGCCGCATCCACCGCATAAAAGTTATTGTTGCTACTGCCGAAATAAACAGCCTTTGATGTTTGTACGGAGGAAACGGTAACTGTGTACTTTACCGAAGAGCCGTCTGCTGCTGTTACAGTGTAGGTGATGGGTTGGGTAAAGTTTTGCGCAACACCGCTAGCGGGCGAAATGCTTTTTCCCTTGATAACGATTTCGGGTGTAAGTCCATTTCTTTCCGTGTTTGGTGGCAGGGTAACATTGACTGTGTTCCCTGTAATAACCACCGTTACTTCAGAAGCGGTAAAATAAGTTCCATCAACCCGCTTAAGGGAAACAGAAACAATTTCTTTTGAGGAGTCGAGAGGATCGGATGGTTTTTGACAGCCGCAAAACATCAGAACGATTAACCAGGTATGGAAATAAGAACCTGGCACGGAAAGCAGTTGTTTCATGAAACAAGTATAATAAGAATTTGTAAGAATTCTAATTTGACCGTTCGGTTGAATTTTGTACTGAACCATTATCAAATAACAAAAATTTAGTGCATCCAAATTTTTGTTGTCTCCTAAAGAATTATCGGGGACCGGTAGAAGGCTTTGCCACCATTACCCACGAAAACCGGGAATGTAAAAATTGATATTAAGCATGAAAAAGCCAGCTACTTCTACTCTCCAATAGTACCTGTCTTAACTGCTCCGGCCCGTTTGTAATTGGATATAATAACGCCCCTTGGTGTTACTGTAGTTTCCGCTAATGTAAATGCAGCCGGTGTTGAGCCCTCGTCAAATAATTTTTTGCCTTTGCCAAGAATCACTGGGTAAACCATCAGCCAGAGTTCGTCCACAAGATCATTTTTAAGCAGCCACTGAATGAGCTTACTGCTGCCCCAAACTTTTATTTCAGCACCCTCTGAATTTTTAAGCTTTTCAATTTCTGCTGGGCTTTTGAGGAAAACGGTGTTCTTCCAATCTGACTTGTTTTTTGTATTGGACAAAACATATTTCGTTACATCGTTGATGCCCGGCCAAAATTCTGCATTCTGCGGCCAGTAGTTCTCCCAAATATCAAAAGTCTTCCTGGCCAAAAGAAGGTCTGAAGGCTGCATTAGCTTTTGCATAAGCTTGCCGGAAACTTCGTCACCATACGGCGCCACCCAACCGCCATATTTAAAACCGCCTGATGTATCTTCCTCCGGAGCACCGGGTGCCTGCATAACTCCATCCAATGTAATCATTGACAAGACGATAATTCTTCGCATGCTGTCATCATTTACTTAAGTAACAAATTTCTACTAAAATACTTTGACTATGCAAGTGTAGTTGCTTTTGCCCGCCGGCCATGTCACTGCGTTGGCATTTGTGCAAGTGTAAGGCGGGAAGAGAAGAGCCCGGCTAACAAGACAGTTTCCGCATCATCTTTCTTTACATTACGAAATCGGATGTACTGAATGGCTCCAGTATTTCATAATAAACTCCAACATTTCTTTTGTTTTTGCAAGGGTATCGGGTTTTATAAAATAGCCTTGCACCCCGTAACTGTAGGCTTTCATAACTTCCCGCGAGGCTCCGCTAGTTGAAAGAAAGATAAAGGGCACACATTTTACTCGTAACTCTTCGTCATCAAAAATGATTTTTTTCAATTCGAGCCCGTTTTTCTTATGCATGTTGATGTCGCAGAGAATAAAAAAAGCCCGGTTTTGTGTTTTCTTAATAAAGTCGATGAATTTTAAACCATCGTCAAAAACAATAATTTCATTTTCGACGTTTAGTTCAAAAAGAGCATTTTTTATGAATTCCAGATCCTCGTCGTCATCATCAATGATAAAGATGGGTTTATCGTTCATTTCCAATATTGTTTTTAGACATAATGAACTACAACAAAAAGCGGGCTACCCCCCCCGATTAAAACAGTTTTATCTCCAGCTTTGCCTCAGACTTGGCTGTGCATGTAGATACAACAGGCAGTTTCTTCCCGTTCATTTCCCCAGGTTCCTGCTGGCAGACATAACGCGATGCAAGGAATGGAAGAACTGATGTGTTTGTTATTTTCCTGTAAGTTGTTAATGAAACTTTTTTCCTTCACGCATCATTTGAAGAATTTCCTTCAACCTCTTTTCTCTTGTTTCGGGTTTCTTGGCTGTTTGCAACCGCCATGCAATCGCGTATTGATTTGCCTTGTTCAATCCGTCAAAAAAAGTCTTTGCTTTTTTATTCTTTGAAAGCTGTTGCAAAAAATCTTCAGGAACTTGCATGTTTTTAGCCGAATCATAAGCTTGCTGCCAGCGACCATCAGCCTTAGCCAGTTCCATTTGTTGCATTCCTGCTTTCTGCATTCTGCCTTCCTCAATTAAGCGTTCCGCTTTTTCGGTATTTCTTTTAGACCAAATGCTTTTTGGTCTGCGTGGTGTAAATTTTTGAATGTAAGATTTGTCATCGTACTTGTTCAGCTGACCGTCAATCCAACCATAACACAATGCTTCATCAAGAGCTTCAGCGTAGGTAACGGTTTTTTGTCCTGAATCTTTTTTAAAAAACCGCAACCAAACACCGTTCGATTTTGCATAATTTTCTGCAATCCAGTTTCGCCATTCTTCTGAAGAAGCAAACGAAACAACCTGCATGCCGTTTTTGTTTTTTGGTGTTGTTGCCATTGTTGTTTTTTATGCTTCCCGCCAATGTTAGTCCTGAAACAGTTTCAGGCTGCCATTGATGTTTTTCGCAGGGATTATTCTGCAGGTTTTTTGTCAAGGAATTTTTCAATCATTGGGACTACAAGATCGCTTTCTTTAAAGTCCGCTGTTATGGTTGTGATCTCTCCAATGTATTGTCCGTGTCCGCCTGGAATTATTGCTAATTCGGAGTTGGCAATTTGCCTGTGCAATTCAATGGCGTGTTCCGGTGTAATAACGTCTTTGTCGCCAACAATGATCAAGGTCGGTGCTTTAATAAGTTTTATTTGCTCATCCGGAATGTCTCTGAAGTTCAACATTCTTTTGACATCCCTGTCGTGCATAACCTGTAAACAGTTCGGGCCTGCCGCAACTTTTTTGTGAGCTTCTTTTAGTTGTTCGGGCATGTTGTCAAGATTGGCATTTTTAATAAAGCCCCAAAACCACTCACGAACTCCGTTTCGTTTGGCAAGTGCTGAACCCAAAATCATTTTGCCAACAATTTCAGGATGTCGAATTGTGATTTGTAAGGTAGTTGTCCCTCCGTTGCTAAACCCGAAAAAATCTGCTTTGTCAATGTTTAAGCTTTTGAGAAGTGTAGTAACATCGTCGGCATCTTGTTCAAAACTCAGATCAGCATCCCGGTCATTTGTCCGTCCGTGTGCCTGAAGTTCAACAGCAATCACTTGTCTGTTCTTGGCAAGCGGCGGTATTATTTTTTCAAAGCTTGTCTGGATGGTTGATCCACCACCATGAATTAAAACAAGTGGTTTTCCTTGTCCGTAAATTTCATAATACATTTTTAATCCGTTCACATCGGAATAGCCATTTTTAAAAAAAGTCAAACTGCCGTTTGTTGTTGTCGCCATAAACTTTATCTGTGTTAAGTGTAGAGAAGACCAGATGACACCAACCTTGACCTCCTGTTTTTCATTTTATTTTGATAATCGGAATACGATCAGGCCTGGATTGGCCGCGTCGATAATTGTTGTTTTCTCAAAATTAAATTTTTGAAGAAGTTTAGCTGATCCATGGTTGTCTTTATGTGTACAAGCTTCAATCGTTTCAACTCCGAAAGTGTGAAAACTGAATTCAATAACTTTTTTCAATGCTTCATTCATAATTCCCTGTCCATGATAACCCGGTAAAAGTTCATAACCGATTTCACAGCTTTTAAGTTCGCCTGAAAAATTAAAAATGCAGATTGTGCCGATAAGCTTTTCCTCACCGCGTTTTGAAATAGCCCAATAAACACCCGCATTGTTTTTGAAGTTGTCATTTATTTTTCTGATAAAGCTTATCGCTTCTTCACGTGTTGCAGTTGGTTTTCGATCGAGATATTTATTTACGGTGGCGTCCGAACGGAGTAACAATACTTGCTGCACATCGGTTTCTAACGGTTGCCGGAGTGTTAACCGTTCGGTGGTTAGTGTTGGAAAAGTTGAAAAGATATTATTTAGCGTCACTGGTTTTCAATTTTAAATGGAAGGTTTGCATCAAATTGCTTTGGCTCTTGATCGCTCATTTGACTTCTGATCAGTCGAATTGTATAGCCACCACGAAGTATTGTTAGCATACATCCAGTCTAAAATCTCGTCTTGGTTCAGCTTTATTCGTTCGCCAAGTCTGACTTGCATAGCTGCATTCGGACGATAGTCTATTATACCATAATAATTTCCGTTTGCTATCTGGATGCCTGTTGCCCAAATATGTTCACACCCGGTTTCAGTTTGGAATCTGAGATTCAAAGCTAAAATGCTCGTGTTAGTTTTATTGTCCCGACGAGCTTTGTCGAACTGGTTGAGGGTGCTTTTTGCTATCACCTCATTCATTTCTTTATCGTCGCTTCGTGTGGTATAAATGCTGGGTTCGCCTGCTCTTTCGGTTTTGGTCATTTTGTCGTTGCGAGATGAAGCAGCTACAAACAAAACTGAAAGCAAAACTATACTTTGACTCATGTAATTTTTAAATGAAGTTGCCAACCTGAATAATGCAAAAGCTGTAAATATATATGCTATAAGTCGCAAGCCACAACAAAACCAACTATTGATCCACAACCTATTGTTCGCCCGTGTTTTTCAATGCGTTGACATCTGTGTAGGCGATACTGAGATTATTCAGATGATTTTCTTTGCCTCTAAGTTATAGTTGTTATTGAATTCTTTCATTTTTACAAAAATTACTTTTCCCTTTTTATCTTTTATAAACCAGTATCGCTGCCAGTCGTGTTTTTTAAAAAACTGCCCGGGAGCAAATGGAAGGAGTTCGGCTTTATCTGTTTGTCCCACCTCCTGTATCATCAGTTTGTTGCCTTCTTTCGTAATAGCGTAAATAAGGGAAGGCATTAGTTGATATTGGCCGACGTATGCACTTAAGCTCTCTGGATCAATTTTAATTATTTCGGGATCGGAGAGGTAAAAAGTTTCATGCGAGGCAACAATTTTCCAACATCCATCCTTAAAAATATAAACGTCTGTTTTGCGTAGTGGCTGAAGCACTTCCACCTGGTGTCTCCAGTAAACCGTTTCATTAATGGTGTAACTCATCACTGCGGTGTTGCTATCCTTGATCACATGCACATCTGTAAAATTAAATTTCTGAGTTTGTCCGGGTGACAGTGGCCTGAGGCCTTTCATTACTTCAGCTTTTGTGGCGATTGGTCCGCTCGGGGTGGCTATGAAATACCGGTCGTCAACTAACGGCGACCATAAGCTTGTATCAGCAAGGTCAAATGCTTCAATCCTTTTCTTTGCAAGTTCCATCAACATTTTTTTAAAAGCAGAATCCGGCTGCAACCGATCCTTTTCTGTTTGGCTAAAGCATTCAAAGCAAATGTTGAGCATAATTGTTAGTAGCGTTAATCTCTTTATCATTTGAAACTGTTTTATTTTATTGACAAGGCAAGCTTTGTAATTAGATGTCAACCGCGCAAAGAGTTTCCATTATTGAAGTCGAGTCGGTATGACAGCAACATATAAATATATGCTATAAGTCGAAAGTCGCAACTAGATCAACTATTGTTCTACAACCTATTGTTGGCCGGTTTTTTCACCGAGTTGACATTGCTCACGATGAGAAAGTTTCGACAAGGAAAATTTCCCTACTATTTTATACTATCATAATAGCCTTTCATTATTACCATGCTTTTTTCTTTTCGCCATTCTGGGATAACAAACCTTTCCTGTTTCATCCTTTTGGTAAGTACCATTCATGTGGCGGGGAGAACGAAAATCGTACAGAATTACGGAGTAGTGCCCCAGTAAGAACGGAATGTTTTTGAACATGGCGATGTTGTTTTTATACAACCGCTCGTGGTATTCTTCACTCCGGCTACTTGCAGTGTCTGATGAGCCATGATGACCATATAAGACCTTGCCGCCAAATTCGCTCATGATGAGGGGTTAGTTGAAAAAGTGAGGCGATTAAAACTCCGGGCTTCATTTATTTAGGATAGTGTTTATGATAAGTGGGTTTAAGAATGGGTCGATTTCTTCTTTTGTTCTGCAGATGCCTGGTAAACTAAAGAAAGCAATTATCAATTGGACAAACTGTAGGTCTTTTCCAAAAAGCTAATCAGTTCATTTACCGATTGTAAAAGGCTTTGTTCATAGGCAAGAATCCCTCTTCGGGAACCATTCATGTAAACAACATACAAAGCCAGTTGCTTTAAAGTTTTAGGATCGTAGGTTTGCAAAGCAGGGTTGTCAGTGCTTCTTATAACATCACCACTTTCATTTGCTTGTTTCATAAAGACAGCGGGCTCAAACACCTGTGAAGCAATTTTTTTGTAATCAACAAATTCGGTTTCAAAAATGCCCTCCAGCTGGTGAAGGTGAGGAAGCTTCATATAATAGGACATTATTGTGTCGGAAACCTTTCGGTCGTCAATCAGCCTGAAATTGCCGGAGTTCGTTAATTGTTCATAGGTTCTTACGTTCTCGGCAAAGTTGCCAAGACGTGGGCTAAGCCTTCCGAAATAATAAAGATCATCACCGGAGGTTTGAGCCAGTGCAGGATTGATCAGCATTGTTGTTAAACTATCCATTTGTGCAGTACCAATTTTGTTCTCGGCAATTTGAACTTTGAAATTTGCTGCATCTTCCTTAAGGTCTTCAAGCAATGAAACCAGGTACTCTTTTTCCCTGTGTTGTTCCATCAAACGTTCACGGATATTTTCAGCAACAAAACCTAAAAACACGGCAAGAAATAGCATAAAGAACTCCAACAGGTATTCATTCCATTGTTTTTTATGCATCACGTGGTGGGGATGTTTTTGTACTTCCATTTCAGCGGTTTCTTGTTTGTTGTTTATAGTTTCTGGTTGTGTTGCGGCAAGTGTTTCTTTTATCGTTTGGTTAATTGCAGGGGCTGAAGGCTCAGAAGGTTGTTGTGCTTCTAAAGCAATTACTTTTTTTGATTGTAGTTGCTCGTTTGTGTTTTGGTTTTCTTGCAAGTTGGCGGCTTATAAAAGTAAGTTAAGAAAAAGATTGGTTGCTTAATTCATGTGCAGCTATGAACTGATAACGCCAGCGCATATGTTTTTCAGAACACAGTAAGGTGCACAATAAACGAATTAAAAGTTCGCCGGCAATTACCAGGTGCGGTAAATCTCTCTTGACCCGGTAAGATACAGGTCCGTGTAGCCTTTCATTTTTTCCATTGCCGCCTTCATTTCAGGAGTTGGGTTCATGTAAGATTCCATTTCCTTGTTCCAGCCTTCGAGGTTTTCATACCAGCTTGCCATAATTACGCGGTTAAACTGTCCCGTTACATCCGTCATGACGCTTATATTTTTTTGATCGGCCATTACCTCTTTAAATAATTTGGCGAGCTTGGAAGCGTTGCCTGGCTTGGCAACGAAAATGTCGTGAACAATGATCATAGCAGTTGATTTTACTTCTAAGCTAAGTTTTTTTGATGTGCGGCGATAGCTTAAGATCGCTTAATTAAAAAAACCTGTTATCGATAGCTTGGCAGCATTCGGTTAGGTTGTGTGTAGGTAGAAGAAAAAAAATGATTGAAAAGGCTTGTTATTTGTAACCGGCAACAATCAAATCAAAATCATATCCGGCCCTTGCAAGCGAACGCTTTGCGGCACCCAGTGCAAACGAAGACGAATTAGGAGGATGAACAGGCACTTCAGAAACGTTTGATAGCTGATTTAAAAGATCCAGCGTTTGATCCTGTGTAAGCAATTCGCATAAATCATAGATTCCGCCCGGTTCTTCCTCTGCAACGTCATGTCTTTCCAAAATATACCATAGCAGCTTTATAAGGGACGCATCCGGCGGTAAAACAAGTAGTGACGTTATTGCTGCATGATCGAGCCGCAATTGTGCAGTAAGAGGCAGTGGCACCCCTTTATTGGCTTTTTGTGCCGCAGGGAAAAGAATTTTTTCTTCCATTTTAATATGCTTCAACAGTCCAGTGCGAAATGAACTGTACGAATCCATATCTGCACAGCCGGAATTTTCAGTTGCTGCTAATAGAGCCTCCAGCCGCCGGTGGTCATTTGTGAAAAATTGATGCAATTGTTTATTCATAGTGGTGATAAAGATAGGCCAAGGCTGAGAGCAACCGGGAGGATAAAAGAACTTACAACAGATGAACTGTCCTTAAAACAATGTTCCGGTGCTTGTTCCGGAACATTATATTTAATAGAAAAGTTTGGGTGATTATTCTGCTGTTTGAATTTGTGCGCAGGCCACAGGAAGCGTCGCCACATATTGTCCGTTAACGGTTAAACCATGTATCACAATAGCCCTGTTTTGTAACGGTAATACGCTACCGTCTATGGTGAACTTTTGCATATAATGGATTTCTCCACTGGCATCTGCAGTTGGGAATTCAGTCAGAGAAAGCAATACCGGTCCGTACGAAGGCAGTCCTTCTTCCAGGGAAATAATTCCATCACCGTTTGTATCGGCACTCCATGTCGGACAAGTTGAATTTTTGTTGTTATCGGTAAAACCGTGAATGTGCTGTGGATGAAGTTTATTGGCTTCAAGACCCATGGCATCAATTTTAACTGTCAGCATATTGCCGTCAAGCCAAAGCATTGCGGTTCCGCTTACGCCGGAGTTATTTATGGCTTGTAAATTGGCTTTGTACTGTTTGACTAAGTTCAATGATTTTCCGCTCCTCATTGATGTGGCTGCGTTTGATTCAGGCATTTGCCCATGATCGTTTTTTGTACAGTTGGTTAGAGAAAAAACTACGGCCAGGCTTAAAAACAATGAACCTGCTGTTGAGATGAGTCTTTGTTTCATACGTATTATTTTGGGTTAAAAAAAGCGAAGTGATCGCTGTTTGCAAGGGGCGGGGATATTTGAGATACGACATCCGCCGACAAACAGATTTCGAAAACTCAAATAATCCGCGAAATAGAACTGAGTCTGAAATTCTTTTAAGAAAACAACCGATCCGTTTGCAGCTGTGGAAAGCTCATCTTATATTGGACACTTCTTTGATACTTTCTTATTTTAATGATTAAACCAAACTGATTTTTCAATTAAAAATCAACAATGCTTATGAACTTGAAACCCGTACTCTCTTTTGTAGTTGTCCTTTGTGCAGTCAGCGCATCTGCGCAGCTCGTTACAGGTTCCATAGAAGACCGCTCCCGCTATTTGTTACACACCGTTAAATGGACAACCAAAGAAAAACAAGGTTTCCAGGATGGTAATAATGTAATCCAAATTGAAAAGACCGGTACCAAATTGCAAACGGCTTATACTGTTCGTTTTGATGGCACCAAGCACGCAATAAACATTACTAAGGTGGACGCTAACGGTAAACAAATTGCCGAAAACCAACTTGAGGGTGGTGAAAAAGTATTTGGTCCTGTTTTTAGCAAGCCCATTGAGTTCGCAGGTAAAATATTGCTGTTCTATTTCAAATACCTTGATAAAGATTCAATGAAGCTTTATGTTTCTGAAGTAGATAGAAACAGTTTACAATTAACCAACACAAGGCACCTCTACAGCTACCAGCAAGATAACGTAGGCATATTTAAACTTGAAAAAGCATTGAGTAAGGAAATCACTCTGCAGCTTTCAGAAGATCGTTCAAAGCTTCTTGTTGTTTTTCCGGGAAGCAAGGAAGAACTTTTCAGCTGTGTTTTTGACAACAATGTTCAGCCTATACGACAAAAAATATCAAGGCTTGCGGGAACCGAAGACTTAACCCTTTCAGATGTTTATGTTGATAACAAAGGAAACGATGTTGTGGCCTTGTCCAAGAAACTCTATTCTTTCGAAACCTTTAACAGCACAATGGTAAAAAAGATGTTGCTGCAGAAAACAAACAACTCCGAAAAATTGGTTGATGTTGAAACGTGGGCAGGCCAGACCGAACTGCATAACGTCCGTTTCAAAGCTTCGAAGGACGATAGCAAAGTATATATGTTTGGCGATTACGCAGGCAACATTGGCAATGCGGGCATTTGGTTTTCGGAAATCCAGGCAGATAAGTTTACAATGGTAAAACCTAAGATGATTCCTTATCCGGATGATTTCAAAAAAAGGGTCTATGATATTGGTTTTGGGGAAAAGAAGAGGGGAGAGTATGGTATTGTGGATGCCGATCTTCAGCTTGCCGAAATGGATAACGGTGACGTAGCTGTGTGCGGTAGTCCTTTGTTGCGCCACGATGGAACCTACAATGATGCAAACGGAAAATCAAGAGGTTATATCACTTATTTTGCCGGACCTGTAATGATCGCATTTTTGAAAGCGAAAAATCAATCCACGTTTACATTAATTCCACGTTATCAAAATTATTGCGGCGGAAGTACATCGTTGTTCATTCCTTATCATGATAAGCTGGTTGTTGTTTACAACGATTACGCAAAATACATCAACAGTGAACTGACTGACAAGGTTGATCCTATCCGCATCAACATGGTTCGTGAATTATCATTGGCATCTGCCGTAGTGAATAAGGATGGAACTATTGAAAACAGGAAAATGCTTGCAGAAGGAATTGCAAGAATGAATTTTTTCGATATCTCATCAAAGGAAATCGTTTCGGATAAAAAATGGGTAATACCATCTGCTGCTACCGACAAAGAAACTGACCAGATGAAAGTGGCTGTAGTAACTGTTGAATAATTTGAGCAGTGAAGATTTTGAATGGCTTTAGTGAAAACTAAAGCCATTTTTTTTCAGAAAACTGTTATTTCATTGGTCGTGTGGCAGCTTTACTTAATTCTGTTCCTCCATCCGGAAACAAACGGCCATTCTCAAGTTTGCGAATGTGCATGGTAATAGCATTGCTTTGATTAATAAATTTCCAGTCCAGACCCTTGTATCCTGTCTTTAAAACAATACCCGGCCCATCACTTAAAGCAATCCATTTTCCTGTAATGACTTTGCCATCTTTCTTCCATGTATAAGTACCATTGGGTAAAACCCTGAGGCCTTCAGTAGCTTTCTGATAATCGAAATGCGTAGTTTCATTGTTTCCCTTAGTGTAGGTATTTACGGCCATTGCTTCTCCTAGGTTCCAGTCTCCCACAAAAAAATCTGTCCACCAGCTTTCTCTATTTGGTTTTACCACCTGGCTAAACTCTTTCCAATCGGGCCATGTAACATCACCGCCTTCTGCTATTTCAAATTTTAGCTCCGAGGTCTCTGCATTTTTTGCAGTTGCATTATAGGGCTTGCCCGTCTCCATAATAGTGCCCGGCTTCCATTTCAATGCAGAAAAGAAAATGATGGTATCACCTTTTTTGTAATCAGCGAAAGCTGCCCACTTACCGCTGCCTTGCTCAATTGCGGAGTCGCCATCAGTTGTGGAACATTTAAAGGCTGAAAAAGATAAGACAAAAGAAAGCGGCACAGCAAAAAGCAATAGTTTTTTCATGAGTAAGAAATAAGGTGACAATATAGACGAAAATTTAATTCGCTTAACAATATTGTCACCGCAATGTGTGAGAGTGTCTCAGTTTGTATTTATCAGCAATGGCTGCATGCACTCTGAGCTTTTATATCTTTACTATCTTCTTATAAACCTTCCAGCTCTTGCTGGCTTTTGCTTTCAAAATCAATTGTTCGTCGGCATTCTCCAATGTAATGCAATATTCATCGTCCGATCCGCTTACCATTTCAAAAAGTCCGGAAATCCACATGTCACCATAGTTCTTTTTCAGGTCAAGAAGTAATTTCAATGGAAGTTCCAGAGAAACGATATTGCGGACCACGGCAAGTAATTCACCGTCTGGTGTATAGTAGGCACTCATACTGCGGTTATCCAGAACAAAGCTGGCCATGTCATAACCTTCGGCATGCTGCCATTGCACGTCGGTTGCCTTACAAAAATCTTTGTTGAAGGACCCCATAATCGATGAACCTATATCATCGTTGGCAAATGAAAATTGAGTTGTGACTACAATCAAGATGAGTAAAACAAGCTTTTTCATACTATAATTTTTTTAAGGTGTGTTTAATTACCCGGTAGATAAGGAAGGACGTGCCAACTTGTACTCAGACTGAAAACCAATGCTTTAATGATTTCAGCAAAAGTTCACTGTTGCATGACCGTGCACTAAGTGTTCGGTTTTACAACAGTTTTGGTTGGCTCGGTATCGTCAGTGCAACCATGGCTCATATTTGATTGGCAGACTCAGGCCGGCAAAGGGGCAGGCCAGTTGGTGAAATCATGCAGGTGAAAAGCGTTATCTTTCTTTAAATTGATTAACCAAAACAAAACTGTATGAAAAAGAGTTATTTTATTTTACCAGTTGTTCTAGTCATTCTTTGCATTTTTTCCTGTAATTCAGATAAAGAAAACGAGGATGACAATACAAAAAATACTTCATCTGTTTTTGATATACAAAAAGCGAGGTCATTCATTGATAGCATTAATACAAAATGGTCGGAAGAATTAAAAAAAGGAGATTCTGCTGCAATTGCTTCACATTACGCGCAGGATGGGAAAATTCTGCTGGCAAATAGCCAACCTGCTTCCGGTTCTGCCATTCTTTCTTTCTGGGCAGGCATTATCCGTTCCGGAATGACCGATTGGAAATTTACAACTACAGACCTGGCAGGTGATGCGGATTTTTTGATTGAGACAGGCAGTTATGAAATCAACGGTTCTAATAAAAAACTGGTTGATAAAGGGAACTATGTTGTTACCTGGAAAAAGCAGGACAATGGAGAGTGGAAGTTATACCGGGATATCGGTGTTAGCAGTATGCCTGCGACTTCGAATTAATTCTAACACCGATTCTGGTGTTAACAAAAGGCCGTGTTGCTTTTGTTAATGCTTTTTCTCGTCACAGGCGGAAGCCTGCAAGTTCTGCAGCTCGAGGTCAATTGATTGGTCTCGCCAAGCTTGGCGGCAACACTGCACAATTAAAAACTTATCGGTATTTTCAAAGACCACATGGCCAGCGACCAAAACATGCCAGTACCTTCTTCAGGAGAGAAGCTGAACCAGTTTCCTGAAGACAGTCATGCACCTAAGGCTCAAACCATCAATCATCAAACTGCTGAAATGGAAGTACATAAGCATCCGCATCATGTGATGCACAAAAAAAAGTGGACAGAATATTTGCTGGAATTCTTCATGATTTTTTTTGCAGTGACGGCCGGATTCTTTGCAGAGAATTTTCGCGAAACTCTGTCTGATCATTCCAAAGAAAAAGAGTATATCCATTCCTTGTTGCTGGACCTAAGATCGGATACTATGACGCTTGGCAAAACGATTGCATCAAACCAGCGATACGCTGGTAACGATTCGATATTGCTTCACTTGTTGCAAACATCGCTCAAAGATTCTCAGACGCTACAGTCTATCTACCTTCTGTATCCGCAAACCGAAAAATTTATTGTAGATATTAGTGACACCAAAACTTTTGAACAGTTAAAAAACAATGGTGATGTAAGATTGATTACGAAGAAAACTGTGCTGGACAGTATGTCGAAATATTATCAAAGGGTAGCCAGGTTCACTATCTTCCGCGATGAGGTACAATCGCAGCTGCAGACCACTTATAATTTGTCCAATAAGATATTTGACTATTATTCCTTTGAGAACGGGCATGGCAAAACTCCCTCACTGATCACCAACGATGCTTCTCTGGTTAAAGAGTATATCAACAAACTCTATTTATTGACGAGGAATATGAGGCAGTACGATGGCTACCTGCAACTACTAAGAGCTTCAACGGTCAATTTTATTAATACTATTGAGAAGAACTATCATCTGGAAAATGAATGATGGCTTGATATTTTTTAAGGTGGTCGACTTGAGCGGCGGACCCTGTGCCGCAGTTCAGGATATTAAAAGAACACAGAATAGTTGTCACTCGTAAATGAAACCGTTGTATAAGTGATTATCCCAGTTCCTCGTTCCTTTTCAACCGTTGTCTTGGTTAACCAACCTCTATTTAAAATTGTACCTGTTCTTAAAATAACCGATCAGCCGCCCCTGTTGCTCCTTTAGCTCCAGCAATCTTTTTTGGTGATTGTAGGTAGCCCTGTAATAAAGCAGTAATTCATTAAAATATTGGTTCAATAAAGCGGCATCTGAGGAGAAGAGGACCGGGTTTGTGACGTCCTTATCATCGAAATTCAGACCAATGCGGTTTCCATCCGGTTTGAACATCTGAACATTGGCATTAAAATTCACAAGTAGGTCAAAACTGCTTCTCACTTTATCCTGTGCTTGCTGAAATGCAGTGAGCTGGAAATCCTCGAAACCATTAAAACCATTTTGATATGCAAGAATGCTATCGGCGTCCTGGCCTGGTAACAAGCGAAACCCACCGGCATTGGATAGCTGGTTCAGCGTACGCTCGGTTATTTTAAAAGGCCTGTTGAGAGCTGAGACTTTTATCATCTCCAGCATACAGGAGTTTGTCAGCTTCTTCGAAACCGAATCATAGCAGGTGCTAAGATTTTTAAGAGCAGTGAGTTTGACATCATCAAAGTCAATGTAAAAAGGTATTCGGCTCGTATCAGCTTTCAGGTCTTCATAAAAAGATTCGACGTAGTTTTTACCTCTTTCTTTTTCAACCTGGTGTTCCCGGAAGTTCTCTGCCAGGAAGCCAAGAAATACTGCAAGAAAAAGCATGAAGAACTCTAATAAATATTCGGTCCATTTCTTTTTATGCATAACATGATGCGGATGTTTCTGTACTTCCATTGGATCAGTTTCTTGTTTATCGTTTACGGTTTCTGCCTGCGTTGTATGAGCAGGTGTTTCTTTTGCCTGGTTGGATGCAGGAGCTGAGGGCCCCGGAAATTGTGCTTCCGGAGAAAATGCTTCTTTCGTTTGTCCTTGCTCGCTTGTGTTTTCGTTTTGCTCCAAGTTGGTGGCTTCAATATTTTATTCCAAATGATATTCTTCTCTTAGCAGTTTCAATACTCTTGCATTGATTTCAATATATTTTTGAAAATGAATTTTTCTTGTAGAAGTGAGTGCAGCACCGGCATAAAACTGTAAAACATTTACCAGCTGTTCCTTGTCGATTTTTTCAATTGATTTCAGGTGAAAAGGAATAATGCGATTATCGTTTTCGTATTCAGTGACAGCAGTAAAAATATCCTGTTTCCTGTGTTGTGTTAGTTCAGCCTCAAAATCAAAATCATAGTGATTGATGATAATAGGGTTAATATATTGTAACCTGTTTTTGTCTTCCAACTCTTGCCTGTCTTTGATGTTATTAATGGCTACTGAAAGGTCGCCAATGCTTTTTTGCAGCTCTTCATTTTTAAAATACCGAAGAGTGCCGGAGTTTTTTAATTGTTCAAGTACAGCTGTTCTTGGCTCAAATAAGCCTGGCGTTCTAAAATAGGCGCCATATATAAAATTCAATACAAAAGGTTTGGATACATTTTTGGTGAGACTGCTATCCTTAAAATATTTCGCAAGATTAAAAATTGCGTTTTCCTGTTTGATGCGGTTGGCAACTTTTTGAGAAGCTACGATAGAATCATTTCTTACTTCTTCAAAAAGATTTTTTGCAAGTTCTTTTGCATGGTTGGTTTCGGCAATTTTTTCCCTGATGTTTTCAGCAACAAAACCCAAGAACACTGCAAGAAAAAGCATGAAGAACTCTAATAAATATTCAGTCCATTTCTTTTTATGCATAACATGATGCGGATGTTTCTGTACTTCCATTTCAGCAGCTTGTTGTTGGTTGATTGATTGTTCTTTCTTTTCGGTATTTATTCCAGGAATAGTTAACTCAGAAATTTCCCCTGTTTTTAGGAGAATGGCTTCCTGCGGTTGCGGTTGTTCGGTTGTGTTTTGGTTTTGTTCCAAGTTGATGGCTTGTTCCTATTAAGATAGTAAAAAGTTTATTGAAAAAATTCGTTGGATAAGCCAATGTCCCATGTTGCTTATTTCAGTGTTATTCTTTTATACTTCACTTTGCCGATGGGGACAGCGAAGACCCTGGTTGTTTTTGACCCGGAATATATACTTAATGGACAGCTTCCAACAAGCATTGAAGATACCTTCAATAAACTATTGGGAGCAGTCTATAAACATTTGGGAGCTCCTGGTAAACTATTTAGAGGCCTCGATATTTTGAACTACTTAGGAAGAATTTTGCGATTATGGTTGAAGACTATGGAAAGCTTGCCGGAATTGCAATTTTGATATAATTAAAATCTAATTTATTTTGTTTCAAATCTCAAAATTAACTGAATGAAAAAAACTTTTTTTGTTGTTTTCATTGTGTTTGCTGCTTTTTGTGCTTGTCGTAAAAAAGATGCTACAACTGGTCATTCTCAACCTGTAATAATTCCTGATTCGACTATTAAAATCGGTCAAATAAAAATTGTAAATGTCAACGGAGCTAATATAGATTGCCAGATAATGCCACCCTCCGGTGCTAGTTTCGCTGATGCTTATCTGTATTGGAGTACAACTTCTGATTTTCTAATTTGTGATAGCATTCTATTGTCTTCAAATATTAGTGCGGCAACAAAACAAACAGCAGCCGTTACCGACCTGAAACAAAATTCTGATTATTACACCCGATTAAAAGTTAGCTACAAAAACAAAATTTTTTATTCCGCTTCAAAACAATTTAGAACAGACAGCTTACAAATTCTGCATCCTTTCGGATTAGATACATTTCCATTACACGTTAACCGGGATTTCGACCAAAATTCAATCATTTATACAAACCTCGAACAAACATACACCGGGGGGAGTCCCCAATCAAAGATATATCTGGATAATTACGAGTGCCCCGTTTTAATTGATAATGCCAAAATAATTACATTTCATATTCCTACTACAATTCCGCCAGGCAAATATTCGTTGCGCCTGGAGCGAGACAACATGATTAGCAAAACGCCTGATTCCATTTTCGTTTTGAAAGACTTATGGCAGCCTGCAACGTCTCCAAATATTCCCACGGGAACAAATGGCATCGCTGTGAATTCAATTATCACTTATGGAGCTTGTTATAGCGAAACGAAAGGTTATATGGTTTGCGGTAGATATGAATATAATCTAGATCCAGCTTCACAGATAAACCCAAATTATGCTGATTATCCTAATTATATTTTGGAATTCGAACCTTCAAGTCAAACTTGGACAAAACATATCTTATCCTCTCCGGAATTTTTTATAAATCCTAACACCTATTATTTCAATAATTCAATTTATGTCATAGGCGGAATGAATAGCAACGGAACCTACACAACTTTACGGTATATGTTTCGCCTTGATCTCGGATCATTGGCTTGGAATAGATTGGATACTTTGCCGTATTCAACTGTTTATAGTCCGATAAGCTTTCAAAATAACGGAGAATGGTATATCGGTATGGGACTTGATTCTGCGCATGTAAATACTTGTTGCGGCGAGCCTCAACCAACAAAGGAATTCTGGAAATATAATCCGCTAACAAATCAATGGAAACATTTGGCCCCCTTTCCGGGAAGTTGGCAGGCTGGACCAACAGGATTCAGTTTAGGCAATAAAGCATATTTGTTTTTGGGAGCTATACCAGATGGACCAGGGTATCGACAAGAACTTTGGCAATATGATCCGTCAACAGATGCTTGGTCACAAATAACTTTTCCGCAAAATAAAATACCACCTGGAGAAAATTATCAAATCATAACATTTAATGGAAAGATCTTGTTTTTAAGTGGTAAAATTGGGGATTTTTTTGGCAGCTATTATGGTTTTACATTACAGAATGTAGGTATAGAGTATGATCCCTCTACTGGAATATTTGAAAGATTTTCTAATTCTTCCAGAGTAGGAATTAGCAAATTGATCTTTAATCAGAATAATCGTTTTTACTTCCAGGCAGAGAGTTTAAGTACTTCGGAGCAGACAGTGAATCGTACTGACTTATTGATTGTTGAATAATCTATCGCCGCGCAGTCTCTAAAACGGCTTTTGGTAAATTTATAAGAACTCTTCCAAAAACTTTCTCCTTTTATTTGAAATAAAACTCATGTCAATAAAACAAACAAAAAGCCCCAGGAAAATCTGGGGCTTCTATTTTCACGTTTTTACGCTGGCCGCTTCACAAATTAATATCTATAGTGTTCAGGTTTGAAAGGACCGTCCTTGGTTATTCCCAAATACTCAGCTTGCTCAGTAGTCAATTCATCGAGCTGTGCTCCAACTTTTGCCAAGTGCAAACGGGCAACTTTCTCATCCAAATGTTTAGGCAGCACATATACTTTGTTCTCGTAGTTGTCACCATTTGTCCAAAGCTCAATTTGTGCAAGCGTTTGGTTGGAGAACGAGTTACTCATCACAAAGCTTGGGTGGCCTGTTGCACAACCAAGGTTCACTAGTCTTCCTTCAGCCAATAAAATGATATCCTTGCCATCAACATTGTAAATATCTACCTGCGGCTTAATGGTATCTTTTGTATTGCCATAGTTTTCGTTCAACCACGCAACATCAATTTCAATATCAAAATGGCCAATGTTACAAACAATGGTCTTGTCCTTCATTAATTTGAAATGCCTGTCAGTGATCAGGTCCCGGCAACCGGAAGCGGTAACAACAATGTCAGCTTCTTTTACAGCATCGATCATTCTCTTTACTTCAAATCCGTCCATGGCAGCCTGCAATGCACAAATAGGATCGATCTCCGTAACGATCACACGGCAACCGGCGCCTTTCAGTGAAGCAGCAGAACCCTTACCCACGTCACCATAGCCACCAACAACAGCAACTTTTCCAGCCATCATTACGTCAGTAGCACGACGGATAGCATCAACCAAGGATTCCTTACAGCCGTATTTGTTATCGAATTTAGATTTGGTAACAGAATCGTTCACGTTAATGGCGGGAACAGGCAAGGTACCTTTTGCCATTCTTTCATACAAGCGGTGAACACCGGTAGTTGTTTCCTCGGAAATTCCACGAACGTGTTGAACCAGCTCAGGATATTTGTCCAATACCATGTTCGTCAAATCACCACCATCGTCCAGAATCATGTTCAATGGTTTATCGGCACCCCCGAAAAATAATGTTTGTTCAATGCACCAATCAGCTTCTTCCAAAGACTGCCCTTTCCATGCAAACACACCAATGCCTGCAGCAGCAATGGCAGCAGCAGCATGATCCTGCGTAGAGAAGATATTACAAGAGCTCCATTTTACTTCTGCACCGAGAGCAACCAGGGTTTCAATGAGCACAGCAGTTTGAATAGTCATGTGGAGGCAACCTGCAATGCGGGCACCTTTCAATGGTTGGGAAGCCGCATACTCTTCACGAATTGCCATTAAGCCCGGCATTTCTGCTTCGGCCAAACGAATTTCTTTACGGCCCCATTCAGCAAGGGAAATGTCCTTCACTTTGTAAGGAAGGGCAAAGTTGATTTTTGAATTAGCGATAGTTGACATAATTAAAGAGATTGAGAATTTAAAATTTAGAATTGAGAATTTTTAGTGGAAGTAAAATGGTTTTCCATTTCGATTCTCCATTCTCAATTTGAGCGGCAAAGTTATCTTTTCAGCATAAAATTCTACTGTTAAAACAAAATTCAGGATAAAGTTTATGTTTACAGCGGTTTCGTAGCATAAAATCATCTTTGCTCATGGCTAAAGTGGTTCAAAAAGAACAAACAACTATTAGAATGAAGAACGAAAAATTAGAAATGAAAAACGGGAAGCAACCCCTAAAACAAGAAGTGGTCAGTCTTGACAAAACGGATTTTGAAATATTGAAGCAACTTCAACAAAATGCAAGAATCACAGTCAGGGAGATTGCCGATAAAGTGCACCTCAGCACTACCCCTGTTCATGAACGCATTCGGCGAATGGAAGAAGGTGGGGTGATCACCCAATACATAACACTTGTGAATGCAGCAAAAGTAGGAAAGGGGCTGATGGTGATCTGTTATGTTTCGCTGAAACAACACAGCAAAAATGCCGGGGCGAAATTTATCAAAAGCATTCTGGAGATGAATGAGGTGCTTGAATGTTTGACCATTTCAGGTGAGTTCGATTTTTTATTGAAAGTGGTGACCGAAAACATGGACAGCTATTATGATTTTCACGTAAACCGTCTAAGCGAAATTGAAAATGTAGGCAACGTCCAAAGTGTGTTTGTGATGGGAGTGGTGAAGGACACGAAGCAGGTGGTGTGGTAAATGCGCAACAGGCAATAGACAATAGACAATGAACGCTGAGCTCTCTGTCAGAACCTCGTTGCCAAATAATGTGGCAGCATTGCTCTCCACGTGTTCCAGTCATGTGGCCATTCTGGTCCCCAAACATCCAGTTCGTAGCTGATGCCTTTGTCATAAAGTATTTTGGCAAACTTTCCGCTGGCAGAAGGATCTTCAAAAGCACCGCTGCCTGTGAAAATATGAAGGTGATTGCTTCGGCGGATCTGTTCAAGCAGGGAATGATCCGTTAAGTTGGGCATGTAATGTTGCGGACTGTTGAAATAAACATCATCGTCATAATAACCTTTCGTGTATTCAGTAAGATCATAGACACCGCTCATTGCAATTACGCCATTCAGTAAATCAGGACGTTTCAAAAAGAGATTCATGCTGTGCAAGGCGCCAAAAGACGCCCCGCAAATAATAATGGGTGTGTCATTGCTTGTATGTGTTCTTACAAACGGAATCACTTCTTCGTATACGTATTCGTTGAACTGAATGTGCCGGATCATTTTATGCCGCGGATCGATATTGTTATTCATCCAGCTTTCGTTGTTAATACTGTTGATGGAAAAAATTTTGACTTTGGCGCTATCAACAAAAGGTGCCAGGGCTTCAATCAATTGAAAACGTTCATATTCCAAATAGTCAGCAGCGGCTGTCGGAACTAACAGTAATGCAAACCCGTAATGACCATAAACTGCAATGGGCATTTCTTTTTGCAAGCGTGGACTGTACCATGAACTTAGTTGTCTTTCCATAAGTTGTTGCAATTGTTTCTTGATTACAAACAATTATCCGGCGAATTAAGTTACGTTAAAAGAATTCTAAGCAAGTAAAAACCCTTATTTGTTCTAAATTGTCTCCGAAATTTGTATTGACAAAAAGCCAAATATATATTTTCGGTTGAGGCCTCATTGTAACATGGAAAACCGGACTGCTCAAAATGTTTCCGCAGATTCTGCACTGATTTCTTTTTCTACGGAAGAGGCTCTTAATATTATTCTAAATAATCTCCGCGAAATATTTTTTCTTACAGACATTGAATTTAGAATTATCTACGTCAATGAGCAGGCAAGGGAAAGGGTTCGTAAAGTTTTTGGAATTGAAATAACAAGGCAAACCAATTTGCTAGAGCTAGTCGACGCCCAACGTCGTCCTTATCTCAAAAAAGTTTACGAGGAAGTCCTTGAAGGCAACGAAAGAGAAACAATCGTTGAGGTAAATCGCAATGGACAAAAAATTGTGCTTGAAAATTATTTTAAGCCTGCTAAAAACAATAAAGGTGAAATAATTGGTATTGCCGTTTCTTCAAAGGATATCACCGATAAGAAAAAAGCCGGTGATAAATTGATGGAGGCTGAAGAACGGTGGCGTTTTGCCTTGGAAGGATCGAACCAGGGAGTTTGGGATTGGCACATGAAAACGGGGGATGTTTTTTATTCCGAATCATATAAACAAATGTATGGTTACCAGGATAATGATTTGACCGGAAAGATTGATCAATGGTTGCAAAGGCTTCACCCCGATGACAAGCAAAAGATGGAAGATGCCATCACCGAACATGCAGCGGCCAACGATCCGTACAAAGAAAGTACTTACCGCATACTTGCAAAAGACGGAACTTATAAATGGATTTGGGCAAGAGCAAAAATCATCAGCTACGATGATAACGGCGATGCCTTGCGAATGATCGGCACTCACACCGACATTACCAAACAGGTGAATACTGAAGAAACTTATCGTCTTCTGTTTTATAGTAATCCACTTCCCATGTGGACTTACGATTTGGAAACTTTTCGTTTTCTCACCGTAAATGATGCAGCGGTCAAACACTACGGTTATACAAAGGAAGAGTTTCTTTCAATGAAGGTAACCGATCTGAAACCCAAAGAGGAGGTGAGACAATTACTTGATTATTTGGAGATAAGAAGAGATTATGGACTTCAGCAAAGAACCGGCAGACATGTAAAGAAAAATGGAGAGATCATTTACGTGGAATCATCCACGCATAAACTACACAACTCAAAAGGAGATGCTATTCTTGTTGTGGTAAATGACATTACCTCAAGGATTATTGCGGAAGAAGAGTTGAGAAAAAGCAATGAACGTTTTCTTTTGGCAAGCCGTGCTACCTCAGATGCAATTTGGGACAGTGATTTAATTGCAGATACACTGCAGTGGGGCGAAGGCATTCAAAATTTATTTGGCTATGAACCCAAGCGGGTTGATGGTTCCTTTTGGAAAGAGTTGATTCACCCCGAAGAAAGACTGCAGGTGATAAAAACCGTTGATAAGGCAATTGGCGATCGCAACGCAAAATTTTGGAAGCAGGAATATCGTTTTAAAAAAGCCGACGGAACATACAGCTATGTTTTGGATAGAGGTTTCATTATTAGGGATAATGACGGCCATGCTTTAAGAATGATCGGATCCATGCAGGATATAAGTGATCGTAAGTATGCTGAACAAATTTTATCACTTGAACGTTCCATTTTCGAACTGTCAAGCGACCCCAATGTCAACCTGAAATATATTGTTGAATCCTTAATGAAAGGGTTGGAGCAAATTCACGAAGATGCATTTACTTCAGTATTGTTATTAAATGAAGATGATACAATTGAACCCTTTGTTGCCCCACGTCTTCCTGAAGAATATTGGCAACAACTGCGTGGCGTTAAAATTGGAAATGATGTTGGGTCTTGCGGATCGGCAATGGCAAGGAAGGAAATGGTAATTGTTGAGGATATTACTACAAGCCCTTTATGGGAAAATTATAAAAATGTTGTTGCACCGTTCGGGTTGAAAGCCTGCTGGTCGCTTCCCATCATTCACAGTTCAGGAAAAGTGATGGGGTGTTTTGCCATTTATTATAAACAAATCAAGCGGCCCTGCACTGTTGCCCTCAATACATTCAAGCGCATAAGCAATATTTTGCGAATGCTGATGGAGCACCATTGGTCATTGAACGAAATTAAAATTGCCAATGAACGGTTTGATATCATGATGCAGGCAACGCATGATTTGATCTGGGACTGGAATCTCGAAACAAATATTATTTACCGTGATGAAGAAGGACTGAAAAAAGTGTATGGTGTTTCCAAAAACAGTACGATTGAAAGCATTGATCAATGGATTACACGCATACATATTGAAGATGTAAACAGGGTACAAAAAACAATTGCTGATATTTTGCAGGCGAATGAACAAAATACATTTGATGTTGAATATCGTTTTAAAAAGGACGACGGCGGCTATGTGCATGTTTATGATCGTGGAATGATCATTCGCAATGCAGAAGGCAAACCGCTAAGGATGATTGGTGCGGCGCAGGACGTGACGGCAAGAAAACTCTTGGAACAGGAGCTTTTGAAAAATGAATTGGACAAACAAAAAGCAATCAACCAGGCAACTGTGGATTCGCAGGAACAGGAACGCACAGAAATAGGAAAGGAATTGCATGACAACGTAAACCAGGTATTAACCACCACGAAGCTTTATCTTGAACTTGCACTCAGCAATGAAGAATTAAGAAACGAGTTGATCCAAAAATCCTGCAAGAATATTGTTGGCGTGATCAATGAGATAAGACAGTTGTCCCGTTCATTAATGGATCCGACAATCGGGGACCTTGGTCTTGTTGATTCTTTGCACGATCTAATTGAAAACATCAATCTCACAAGAAGATTGCACGTAAAGCTCACTGCCGACAGAAGAATGGAATCGTATCTTGATAAAAACCATAAGCTGACAATTTTCCGCATTATACAGGAAGCCTTGAACAACGCCATCAAATATGCAAGGGCAACAACAGTCCAGATCAGTTTTCAATTAATCAACGATATTGCAGAAGTCATCATTCATGATGATGGGGTTGGATTTGATCCCTCCTTAATAAAAAAAGGGGCAGGATTAAAAAATATTCAAAACAGGGTGTATCTTATTAACGGGGCCTATTCAATTGAATCGGCACCACAACAAGGATGTAAAATCACAATTCATTTTCCAATAAAAAATAACATATGAATTTTCCTATGGACAAGATTACAATACTGATTGCTGACGACCACACACTGGTGAGAGAGACATGGAGCTTTATTTTAAATACTGATCCGCGGTTTAAAGTGATTGCTGAAAGCGGAAGCGGAGAGGATGCGGTGGAGTTGGCCAAACAACTTCGTCCCAACATCGTAATCATGGATATCAATTTGCCGGGCATGAACGGAATCGAAGCCACGCAATTGATTCGCAAGTTTTCTCCCGGAACAAAAATTCTCGGGGTCTCCCTACATACCCAACCAACCTATGCCCGTAAGATGATCCAGAAAGGAGCGATGGGTTATGTTACCAAGAACTCATCAAGAGAGGAAATGTTCAAAGCCATCATGGAAGTGCAGAATGGCAGAAAATACATTTGCGATGAGATCAAAAACATCTTATCTGAGCAGGTTATTAGCGGTGAAGACCAGCAAAGTGGGTTAAACTCCCTGTCCCAGCGAGAAATTGAAATTATTGCCTTCATTAAAAAGGGATTTTCTTCAAAAGAGATCGCCGATAGCTTAAATATTTCAGTAAAAACGGTTGAGGTTCACAGGTACAACATTTTGAAGAAGCTCAATCTTAAAAATGCAGCGGCTTTAGTGAACTTTATCAATAACAGTCAGCTTGACTTTGAAAATTAAAACAAATTAATATTGTTTTGATTTTTTATACGGAGGCCTGATATTTGCTTTCCCTAAGACCTTACGAATACTTGCTATTGCATTGATTGATACCGTGCGCTTGCTCGCAATAGTTTTGTCGCTTCCTTGCAATGGTGGTCAATTGCAGCTGAATCAAAATTTCAACTGCGTTATGCAAAGAAAAACAATCATGGTAGCTATCGTGGATGACCACGACCTCGTTCGGGAAACCTGGAAAATGCTCCTGCAACAGGCCGACGGGATTGAAGTCATTTGCGATTATGCCTCAGCTGCAGATGCCATCAATGAAGTGCCTTCCCAAAATGTCCATGTAATTCTGATGGATATTAACATGAGCCCTGTAAATGGTTTTGAAGCCACAAGAAAAATTCTCAAAGCAGCTCCCCATATAAAGATCATCGGGGTTTCAGTAAACAATCAACCAAGCTATGCAAAAAATATCATGCAGCTTGGTGCAAAAGGTTATGTCACCAAAAATTCCACGAAAGAAGAAATGATCCATGCCATCAACGAAGTTATGAAAGGCAAGACCTATATCTGCAAGGAAGTCTCCGATATGATGAACAGCTCAAACCATTAAATTCAATATAAAAGGTTGGTGTGCAGGGCGTAACTTTGCACACCAATTTTATTTTACGCATGAGTGCACCACTTACAAAAAATTTTGAACCCCAACAGGTTGAGGAAAAATGGTACCAACATTGGCTGGACAAAGCTTATTTCAATAGCAAACCCGACGAAAGGAAAGCCTTCACCGTTGTGATTCCGCCCCCCAATGTAACCGGGGTGTTGCACATGGGACACACTTTGAACGAAACGGTTCAGGATGTGTTGGTGCGCAAAGCAAGAATGAGCGGCTTCAATGCCTGCTGGGTCCCCGGCAGCGATCATGCCTCTATTGCCACCGAGGCCAAGGTGGTGCAAATGCTAAAAGAAAAAGGAATTGATAAAAATGAACTGTCGAGAGAGGAATTTTTGAAGTATGCATTCGAATGGAAAGAAAAATACGGCGGTATCATTTATTATCAAATAAAAAAACTGGGATGCAGTGTTGATTGGAACCGTGTAACATTCACCATGGACGATCACTATTACAAAGCAGTGATTAAGGTGTTTATTGATTTGTTTCAAAAAGGTTTGATTTACCGTGGCGCAAGAATGATCAACTGGGATCCCCAGGCAAAAACAGCATTGAGTGACGAGGAAGTGGAATACAAAGACATTCAGGGCAAGCTTTACTATGTGAAGTACAAAATTGCAGGAAGCGGGCAAACGAATGAAGAAGGTGATGTCTTGTCTGTTGATAGCGGGGCATCGGATAAGGACTATGTTGTTATTGCAACGCAACGTCCTGAAACTATCATGGGTGATACTGCGTTGGCTGTAAATCCCAATGATGAGCGCTATAAACATTTAAGAGGGAAGAAGGTGATTGTTCCTTTAGTGAATCGTGAAGTGCCAATTATTTTTGATGAATATGTTGATCCTGAATTTGGGACCGGAGCGTTGAAAATTACCCCAGCGCATGATATCAATGATTACAATCTTGGATTGAAACACAACCTTCCCGCTATTGATACACTGAATGAAGACGGGACTTTAAGCAACGCCGCGGAAGTATTTGTAGGACTGGATCGCTTCGTTGCAAGGCAAAAAGCAATTGATCTTTTAAAAACGGAAGGACTTTTAATTAAGGAAGAAGAGTATCACACACGTCTTGGGTTTTCTCAAAGAACTAATGCTGTTGTCGAGCCAAGAATTTCAACGCAATGGTTTGTAAAGATGAGAGGGCTTGCCGACAAAGCGTTGAGTGCAGTGACAAGTGGAGAAGTGAAAATACATCCTGAAGAACGTTTTTTGGCAACGTATAAATATTGGCTCGAGAATGTGAAGGACTGGTGCATCAGCCGTCAATTATGGTGGGGACAACGCATACCTGCATGGTATGACGAAAGCGGAAAGTTTGTTGTTGCGGAAACCGAAGAAGAGGCAAAAAAACTTTTCCATTCTCAATTCTCGATTCCCAATCCCCAATTAAAACAGGATGAAGATGTTCTTGACACATGGTTTTCTTCATGGCTTTGGCCTATTGAAGTTTTTAACGGCATTACACAACCGAATAATGCAGACATCAATTACTATTATCCAACCTCTGTGTTGGTAACAGGACAGGATATTATTTTCTTTTGGGTGGCAAGAATGATTATGGCTGGTGAACAATATATGAGCGAAAAACCTTTCGACCATGTGTACTTCACGGGAATGGTGCGTGATAAGCAGGGAAGAAAAATGAGTAAAAGCCTTGGCAATTCTCCCGATTTGCTTGACCTCATTGATCGCTTTGGTGCAGATGCTGTGCGTTTTGGAATCTTAATTTCTGCTCCTGCCGGAAACGATTTATTGTTTGACGAAAGCAGTTGTGAACAGGGAAGAAATTTCAATAACAAATTGTGGAATGCATTAAAGTTGGTGAAAATGTGGGAAGCCAATGGCGTCTTACTATATGACAGAAGTGCTGAAGATTTTGAAAAGGCAACGTTTGGTTCGGCCTGGTTTGAAAACCGGTTGAACCAGGTGAAGCAACAGGTTGAAGAGCTTTACAGTTCGTTTCGCCTGAGTGAAGTCTTAAAAACAGTTTATTCACTGATTTGGGATGATTTCTGCAGTTGGTATTTAGAATGGGTGAAGCCGCCATTTGGCCAAAAAATCGATGGGCATCTGCTTGGAAAGACTTTGGATTTCTTCGATGAATTGATGCAGTTGTTGCATCCATTTATGCCTTTTGTTACAGAAGAAATTTATCACCAGCTAAGGGACAGAAACGATGATTTGTGCGTCAGGCAAATATCACCGGCAGAACAGACAGATGCTTCCATTCTTGCCCAGGGCGAATTATTGAAGCAAACCATTACGGCTATCCGCGAAGCACGAGTAAAAAATAATATCAAGCCGAAAGATGCTATCAAGCTTCACATTCAATCCGCGGATGAAAAAGCATTTGCTGTTATCCAAACCATTTTAAGTAAGCAGGTCAATGCCGAATCTATTGATTTTGTAAAGGAGCCTTTGGCAAATTCAATTGCAATTGTTGTTGGTACAACCAGATTTTTCATTGAAACTGAAACTGTAGTGGATACGGCAACACAAAAAGAACAACTGCTAAAAGATCTCGATTATCAAAAAGGGTTTTTGGCAGCGGTTGAAAAAAAACTGGGCAATGAACGTTTTGTTCAAAATGCAAAACCGGAAGTAGTTGAAGTGGAAAGAAAGAAAAAAGCCGATGCTGAACAAAAGATAAAAGCACTGGAAGAAAGTCTGGCGGGTTTGTCTTAACGGTGTTTAGATAGATCAATTGATTAATAAAAAATAAAAGAGTCTTCATTTCGAAGGCTCTTTTGTATGGGGAGCGTTTCTTGTTTCCTTTAAATGCCGACAATCCACCGAAATTAAGTTCACACAGGCTACTGGATCAAACTCACCGGCAAGATAAATTCAAACCAGTTATTTCCTTTTCTGTCATTTGAATTAAAACCATTGTCAAGCAAATGAGAAACACGAAATCCGAATGACAGCGGAAGTTCGTTCCATATTTTTGAATCAAAATAAATTTCAAGTCCAACGCTGCGCAGATTTCTTATGGGCAAAGCTTCAGAAGAAAAATACCCTGAATAAACTTTTGTATAATCATAAAAAACATTTCCTCTTATACGCTGAAAGTAAATGAGGTTGGCAAATCCAAAGTCAGGATAAACAATAGGGAAATGATAATTGCCTGAAAGCCTCCACATTTTTCTGAAATAATAATCGCTAAAGCCTCTTGAATTGGCAAAACGGTTGGAAAAAATAATACTATTCGTATCAACTCTTTGGTAGGCTGCTGACAAAACTATGCTGTGATTTTTTATGGAAGGCAAAAATAATTGTGCACCCAAAAGCCATTGTGAGCTTTGAAGAAAGCTTAATCCATCATTGTTGATCAAATGACGAAGGTTTGCACTAACAGTGTATCCGAACTTTGGATAAATATGTTGTCTTGCTTCAGGCAGATATTGTGCCCACGAAAAAAAATGATGAAGGTATTGATAGGTCCTGGTGTAATCGTCTTTTGAATAAACCGTCGACGCTGTGTGATTGTGAACAAAATCGGAACCGAAGTTCAGGAAACGGTACATCTTTCCACGCGTGAAATCAAGAGGAACATTATAACCGATCTTTTCTTCAATTTCATCTAAATCATACGAGTGCGAAATAGTATTGATTGATCTGCCTAAATTAGCTTCGACCCCTGCGTTAAGCATTGGAAACCATCCGCCATAAGATGAGTTGAAGCCAAACGCATGTGAAGTTTCATTTTGATTGTAGCGGTAATACAATTCATTTGAAAATGTATTGAGCATATTGTCACTCAAGAAACTTAAGGTAAATTCCGGGTCAGTATAATCGGGCCGCCAGCTATGGAAATGCAATAAATGTTCCCCTTGTTTATAACGGCTTACGTCAAACTTCCGGTTTATATTTTCAAGCATATTTGTTTGCGGCGTAGCATCCGC
>Ga0207647_10000249_pt1 | contig 44055 bp, 40 predicted proteins | sample KBSCornC2_FD_184295 | JGI IMG/M metagenome (GOLD analysis project Ga0207647, IMG submission 184295) | Corn rhizosphere microbial communities from Kellogg Biological Station, Michigan, USA - C2 (SPAdes) (version 2) | ecosystem: Host-associated > Plants > Roots > Rhizosphere ... | reverse complement strand
CCACACAAACGATACCCAGTTATTTTTATAGTTCCAGTACAATACCGGCGTAGCCATAATAATAGTGATCAGAATGGCCAAGTAGGGGCCTGGATGCGCCAGCCAATGGCGTTGTTTTTTATTGGTAAGGATAAACATGAATACTGCCGCAAACAGAAACAGCACATGGTATTTGCTCAAAGTGGCCAATCCCATACAAATACCGATGATAACCCACAGACCATAAACCCGGCCTTTGTCGGTTTCAGGATCAAGTGGCTTTTCTTCGCCAATGCCTAATACTTTTACAATGTACCAGGTGCTGAGCAGCCAAAAGAACATAAGCGGAGCATCAGGCTGGTACCAGCAAGCTACACCTACGGTAAACAGCGCGCTAAGGTTCATCACCACCACGGCCCAAAAGCCGGCAGCAGCATTAAATAACTTATGTCCCAGCAGAAACAGCAGCCAGCTTGTTCCCGCAAACATCAGTACGTCCGGAAAACGTAGCCCCAAATTGGTTAAGCCAAAAAGACGGATGCTTAATCCGCCGAGCCAGAAAAATAGGGGAGGCTGGTCAAAATAACTCCAGTCTAGGTGTATCGCTCCACGAAAATAATACGATTCTCCGTTACCCAAACCCGTGTACGCTGCAATCCATAACCTGGCAAGAAAAGTAAGGATAATGAGTACCAGGGTATATTTGGCAGCGTTTTGTTGGGTTATTTTTTTCATGGATGCAGCACGGGGTTTTGTTTTACAGTTGGCAAATCTCTGAAAAAAATGTAAGTAATCCGCATTTGGGTTGCGGTGGGTTGATGCAAGGCCCGCAATCAATAGTATTTATGCGCGCTGTTCCTTACGCAATTTCACCATCTTCATTATAGTAACAGCCGATGCCGCTATAAAAAATATCATCCCTGTACCGGTTAACAGAATGCGCCATGCCGCCCCTTTTTGCAAGGCAGCTATAAATGAGCATAAGGCGTACACGGCCATCGCGCCGTTTATGATCAACGACATGATAAATTGTTTCTGCTGATATTTTACCGGTTGTTCCATACCGGTAAATATAGAAAAATTATTTGCCCGCCTCTTCTAATGCCGATATATCCAGTTTGCCCATCTGCATCATAGCGCGCATTACGTTGGCAGCTTTTTGCGAATCTTGGTTATGCAGTAACTGTCCCAGGTTATCGGGCACAACCTGCCATGACAGGCCAAACTTATCCTTCAACCAGCCACATTGACTTTTTTGCCCGCCTTCTGATAGTCGTTCCCAGTAATAATCAATCTCTTCCTGGTTAACGCAGGTAATGAACATAGATATGGCTTCGGTAAATTTGAACATTGGTCCACCGTTAAGCGCCATAAACTTTTGGCCTTCCAGTTCGAAAGTGGCAGTCATGGTAGTGCCTTTTGGCCCGGGGCCAGCATCGCCGTATTGTACCTCATAAAGCAGGCGGTGGTTTTTAAATACGGACGAATAAAATTTAATGGCATCGTCCAGGTTATTATCGAACCATAAAAATGGGGTGATCTTGCTCATAGCTTTTGTTTTTTGTTATGACAAAGATATTGAGCCGAAAAACGTCCATTGAGGTGTATATGGGACATTTTAACGGTCAATTAAAGACATAAATATCAACCCAGTTTTATATCTCCCGATAATGGCGTAGATTTTTTGGCTGATCTGATCTTGATGATCTGATAAATTATGCCTGCAAAAAAACAAAGCGCCAATACGCCTAAACATTTTTGTATCAGCGGGTCATTTGGGCCGCTGGCTATTGGGTGCGATATAGGCAGCCTGGTAAGTGTTTCCACAATAGCTGGAATGCAAGAAAGAAACAACGTTGCCGACATGATGACGGTTTGAAGATAATCTCCGACTTTTTTAAATAAGGTTATGTTTTTTATGTAGGTACCGATGATCAGCAGCACTAAAACGATAATCCCAAGCCCATGTGCGCCGGTAAAATGGCCGGTTTTCATGATGGGGAAAGAGGTTAAGCAGGTTAAAACAGTTAACCAAATATATTGTCGGCCGCGGCTGTTTGATGGTAGTATTTTTCCATCATTAAATAAACAGTAAGCGCCGGCAAGCAGTGCGAGTACACTAATGGCGGTATGGATTATTCCTAATATTGAAAGATGATTTGGCATAATTGTGTTGTTTAACGTTAAAGGATATTTAATGTTAAATAAAATTAGCCAAAAGCCAAAATAAATAATTGACTATCAGTAGTTTTATGCGGACGTTTAACTTTGTGGATCTAAATATGATAACTCTCCAGCTGGTCGCAGATCAGGTGTAGCACAGCTTCAGGCACTACGCCCGGGTTTTGACAAATATGGAGTATTTTATGATGGTCTGGTTCAAAGCTGCCTACAAATTGGCCATCTTTAAAGACCTCGTATTTGCAGTGAGTTTCATCGTGGTGCATGTAGTCGCGAACTACAAAATGCTGATTTTCATTGTCTACAGCTACTGATATCTCGAAGTTTTCCATGGTTGCCAAATTGTTATTATCTAATAAAAACTATTAAGCTCTATTATTGTTGTAAATTACACATTCAATACAACCCTGAAGAATATTTTTTTTGCCCATCTGTTAAAAATAACTGAATCGTGTTAAACCGGAAACTAATATACTTACCTTGCCCAAAAATATGACCGAAAATATACAGGCCGATGTTGATACGGTTTTGCACATTCCTCTTATTGATACTTTGCTGGATGTAGTATGTCAAACTACAGGACTTGGCTTTGCAGCCGTGGCTCGCGTTACCGGTAAGCAGTGGATAGCTTGTGCGGTAAAAGACAATATAGGCCTGGGGCTGTTACCGGGGGCTGAACTACAATTAAATGCCACCTTTGGCGGCGATATGCTCCAAAACAGACAGTCGGTTATTATTGATGACCTTACGGCCGAGCCGCACTACCGCGACCACCCGTTGCCCGCCAGGTATGGCTTTCGCAGTTATATCTCAGTGCCGATATTAAAAAAGGATGGTGAGTTTTTTGGAACCTTGCTAGCTTTCGGTTTGCAACCTGCCAGGCTAAATCAGCCTAAAATCATCGACATGTTTAATTTATTTACCGGTACGATAGCTAATCACCTAAGCGCTTCAGATCGTTTAAATAAATCTGAATCAGACCTAGTACGAGAGCATCAGATATCAAAACTACAACATGCGTACACTAGTGAACTGAGCGAGGCAAACAGAAAATTAGGCGAAGCTAATGCCAAACTACAGCAGGCTATTGACACCGGCAACATGGGCACCTGGAGCATCAATCCGGTAAATCAAAAGGTTACCATGTCAAGTTTCATTCGTAACCTGATGGGCCTGCCTTTGGAGGGCGAGCTTACAATTGAGCAAACCATGTCTGTTAGCGACCCGGCCTATCGGGATGTATTGGCCGATATATTGACGGATGCGCTGGTAAATCATAAAGACTGCGATATTGAATATCCGTTAATAAACAAAATAACAGGCGAGCGCAAATGGGTACGTTGCACCGGTAAGTTGTTGTATGACGATGCCGGCAATGTTACCGAGTTTACCGGTGTGCTGCTGGACATTACCAACCGTAAACGCGACGAGGACAGACAAGCCATGATGGCTGCAATTATCGAATCGTCAGACGATGCCATTGTAAGTAAAACCCTTGATGGGATGATCACCAGCTGGAACCATTCGGCCGAGCGTGTTTTTGGTTATGCCGAGCATGAAGTCGTCGGCAAACATATCTCGATCATTATCCCTGATGATAGGCTGCCCGAAGAGACAGAGATTATCAGAAAGGTAAGCAACAGCGAAAGGGTAGAACATTTCGAAACCATGCGCCGCACCAAATCCGGTATGGAAATACCGGTGTCGTTAACCATTTCGCCTATCAGGAATGAGGCCGGCAAGGTAATAGGCGCATCCAAAATTGCCCGCGACATCAGCAAACAAAAAATAGCTGAGGAACGCTTGCAGAATTATGCCGAACACATGGAGATATTAAACTCCATAGGTCAGGCCATTTCTGCCGATTTGGATACTCAGGGCATCCTGCAAAAAGTAACCGACGCTACGACCCAGCTAACGGGGGCAGAGTTTGGCGCTTTTTTCCATAATACGACCAACGAAAAAGGCGAGTCGTACATGTTATATACGTTGTCGGGTGTACCGCGTGAGGCATTTGACAAATTCCCCATGCCGCGTAATACGCAGGTATTTGGTCCAACTTTTTCCGGCGAAGGCATTGTGCGGTCGGATGATATTGTTAAAGATCCCCGCTACGGCAAAAACAAACCATACAATGGTATGCCCAGGGGCCACCTGCCGGTGGTGAGTTACCTTGCGGTACCGGTTACTGCAAAAAATGGTGAAGTAATAGGCGGCTTATTTTTTGGCCACTCCAAACCCGCCAGGTTTAAAAAAGAGCACGAACGACTAGTAGCTGGCGTAGCTTCGCAGGCCGCGGTAGCGCTTGATAATGCCAAGTTATATGAACAGGTTAAAGTATTAAATGCTAAAAAGGACGAGTTTATTGGTCTGGCCAGCCACGAGTTAAAAACACCGGTGACCAGTATTAACGGTTATCTGCAAATTATAGAGCGTGGTTTAACAGAGGACGACAGAAACAAAACTTTTATCAACAAAGCCCGTGTGCAGGTAAGCAAATTAACCACATTGATTGAAGATTTGCTGGACGTTTCTAAAATACAAACCGGTAAACTGCCATTCTCATATACCGAATTTGACCTGGTGAATGTTCTTACTGATGTAATGGACATGATGCAGCAAAATAATGCCTCATATAAAATTGAACTGAGCTACAATCAGAAACCAATCAAGCTAAGGGCTGACCAGCAGCGTATTGAGCAGGTGTTGATCAACCTCATTAACAATGCCATCAAATATTCGCCAGGAGCGGATAAGATCATTGTTAATGCTGAGCTGGCCGATAAAAAGGTGAGCGTTTCAGTTACTGATTTTGGTATAGGTATTGCCACAGATCAATTGGATCGTATCTTCTCACGTTTTTACCGTGTAGAGAACCTGGCGGCGCATATGTCGGGCCTGGGTATCGGTCTCTATATATCACACGAGATCATAGAACGTCACAAAGGCGCCATGTGGGTTGAAAGCGAGTTGGGTAAAGGCTCAACCTTTACCTTCGAGTTGCCCATCGGCTAAAAAATCAAAAGGGCGACTATTTGTTAAATAATCACCCTTTTTCCTAACATTTATTGATGACTAATATTACGGATTTTCAACCGTAACTTCTTGTGCAAGGGTAGCATCATCAGGTGTATTTTTCAAGTCGACGTCAAGTGCATACAAGGCATCGTCTTTAGCGTTGGCACCTCCGGCTACTTTGATCTTGCTTAACAGGTCAAGTGCAAGGGTTTCTTCTTCGGTTTGTTCTTTTACAAACCATTGTATAAAATTCCAGGTGGCCCAGTCTTTTTCGGCCATGCTCATCTCTACAATACGGTAAATATTGCCGGTGTTTTCAACTTCAGATTTGAATACTTTCTCGAAGCAGTCGTAAACGCTTACCGGGTCATCGCCCGGCGCAGGTATAGCGCTAACCACCACTTTGCCACCGCGTTTTAAAATGTATTCCAGAAATTTCATCATGTGGTTACGCTCCTCATTGGCATGTCTGAACAGGAAATTTGCAATGCCGTCGTAACCTTTATCGGCCGCCCATGAAGCATAAGCCAGGTATATCTGAGCGTTGTGGGCTTCGTTGGTCATTTGCTCGTTTAAAGCTTGAGCTATTGAAGGTGATAATCTGTTGGTTTCCATAAAAATATAACCAATACGCGGGCCAATGGTTTTATCCTTGTTTATTTTGTTAAGCCCTACCCAACCGTCCCCGGAAAGGAAGGCTTTAAGAAAGTCTTCCCCTTCCGGAGAAACCCCGATAGCTATTGGGGTAGAGGGAGCTAACTGCTTTTGAAAAACGTACGATTAGCTGTATATTGTTCCACGAATTAACTGCACTTATTAAGCATGAATAGGTTTTTATTTGCCGCTATCCCATTAAGTATAGCGTTTACAGCCGGTGCGCAACAGCACCAGGCAATTACTGCACAAGATTATGCACGGGCCGAAACCCGCCTTGGCTATAACACCGAGCCACTAATACAACGCAATGGTATCCACCCCAACTGGTTAGCTGACGATCGTTTTTATTATCGCACTTCAGAAGCGGAGGGAGGTAAATACTACGTGGTAAACCCGGCCAATGGTAAAAAGTCCCCGGTTTTTGATCAGGAAAAATTGGCTGCTGCTCTTTCAGAAGCTACGGGTAATTCGTCAGTTGCCGGCAATTTGCCAATTATGAAAATCCTTTCTATCGATGCAAATGGCGTGATCTTTACTGCTGAAGGCAAGCAATGGAAGTTTAAAGATAACAAGCTAACCGTGGATGACAGCGAGGTGAAAAACGTGGCAACCGGTAGTCGCGGGCGTCGTGGTGGCGCCGGTGGGGGAGGAAATCCGGATGAAGTTTTATCGCCCGATAGGCAAAAAGCTGCCTTTATTAAAGATTTTAATTTGTGGCTGCGCGATGTAAAAAGCGGTCAACAAACACAATTGACTACCGACGGCGTGAAGGATGACGGTTACGCTACCGACAATGCCGGGTGGGCACAAGGCACCAGGCCGATCCTGGTTTGGTCACCCGATTCAAAAAAGATAGCCACCTTTCAGCAAGATGAGCGCAAGGTAAACAGTATGTATCTGGTGAGCACCAAAGTTGGCGCGCCGAAACTAAGTGAGTGGAAATATCCGCTACCGGGAGACAAAGAGATACCAATGCTTACCCGCGTTATTATTAACGTAGATGCTCCTAAGGTGATCAAACTACAATGCGATCCTGATCCGCACCGTTCAACCCTGAGCGATGATATTAAAGGCGGCGCAGGCTGGGCCGACGTTTATTGGAGCAATGATGCCACCAAACTGGTGTTCGCCTCAACTAATCGCGATCATAAAGTAGAAAAAGTACGCATGGCCGATGCCGAAACCGGCGCCGTACGTGAGATATTTGACGAAACCGTTAAAACCCAATTTGAATCAGGCTGGGACGACGTGAACTGGCGCTACCTGAGCAAAAGCAACGAGATACTATGGTTCTCTGAGCGCGATAACTGGGGGCACCTGTATTTATACGATGCCAGTACCGGTAAACTGAAAAACCAGGTAACCAAAGGCAACTGGGTAGTAACCAATGTTGTTAAGGTTGATGAGAAAAATCGCACAGTTTATTTTACTGCCGATGGTTTACAGGCCGAGAACCCATATTTCAGTCAGTTATGCAAAATTGGTTTAGATGGTAAGGGCTTCACGATATTAACACCGGGAGCCGGTAATCATACCGCTACTTTCTCGCCAAAAGGCAATTATATCGTCGATACTTATTCAAAACCTGACGTACCGCCGGTAACTGTTTTGCGCGATGCAAAAGGTAAGCAGTTGATGCAACTGGAGAAGGTGGACATCTCTAAACTGCAAGCTACAGGCTGGAAAGCTTGTATTCCTTTCTCGGTAAAAGCGGCCGACGGCAAGACTGATATTTATGGACTGATGTGGGCGCCGGCAAACGTCGACCCCAATAAAAAATACCCTATCATTGATTATATCTACCCTGGTCCGCAGGGTGGTAGTGTTGGTAGCTGGTCGTTCTCGGGCGCAAGAGGCGATAACGCTGCACTGGCCGAGTTAGGTTTTGTTGTAGTTGAGATAGAAGGAACCAGCAATCCGCTGCGCTCAAAAAGTTATCATGATATGGCCTACGGCGATATGGCCCAAAATACGCTGGCCGACCAGGTAACCGGCATTAAACAACTGGCTGCCAAATATCCTTATATGGATCTGGATAGGGTAGGCATTTGGGGACACTCGGGCGGTGGTTTTGCTACCGCAGGTGCTATGTTCCGTTTCCCTGATTTCTTTAAGGTAGGTATAGCAGAGTCTGGCAACCACGATAACCGTAACTACGAGGATAACTGGGGCGAGCGCTATAATGGCCTATTGGAAAATGCGAACTACGAAGAACAAGCCAACCAAAACCTGGCAAAAAACCTAAAAGGTAAGCTGATGCTGGCTCACGGTTTGATGGACGATAACGTTCCGCCGCAAAATACGCTGCTGGTGGCCGAAGCTTTGGAGAAAGCCAATAAAAGTTTTGATTTGGTGATCTTCCCGAACAGTCCGCATGGTTATGGGCAGTATTCATACTACATGATGCGCCGCCGTTGGGACTATTTTGTGAAAAACCTCCTGGGCACCGAGCCACCGGTTGATTATAAATTGGGTCCGAATAAGTAAGCGACTAAATGCTAACCCACTGCGTCATTGCGCAGAGGAACGACGAAGAAATCTCCACGCGATAGGTCTAAGATTTGATTAGCGAGTGTAGAGATTGCTTCGTTCCTCGCAATGACGTAATTTTTTAATTTGGTTTTCATTTATATTTATCGTAATATTGCGATCGATATGGGCGCATCAAAAACCGAAATATTCTCAACCGAGCAAAACGAGCTGGCTACCTTGCTTAAAGCAATGGCGCATCCGGCCCGTATTGCCATTCTGCAGCATATCATCGCTGCCGATGCTTGTATTTGTGGCGATTTGGTTGAAGAGTTGGGTTTGGCGCAGGCCACCATATCGCAACATCTTAAAGAACTGAAAAACGCGGGCATTATACAGGGAACTATCGAAGGCGTTAAAACCTGCTATTGCATCAATCCTAAAACCTGGGAGCTATTGACTGCGCAGCTAGGTGGTTTTTTAAACGGCTATAAATGTGGCAGTAATTGCTGCTAAAATTTTTTATACTTATATATCGTAATATTACAATGGATAAAGTAAATGAACTTATGATGGACTGGCAAACTTTCAAGGGAAAGTTGCTGTCAAACAATGGCCTGACGCTGCAATTTGAGTATGCTGCCGACAAATGGGTAGATGCTGCTTATCACATCACAGAAATTAAACAGGCCCAGATCACCTCGGTAGATTGTGGCGGAAAGTTGGATACATGGACCGAAGTTGTCGTGCAGCTATGGGAACCTCAATCTAAACAGGCTGAGCAAGCTATGAAGGTAGATAAAGCATTGTCTATCATTAATCTGGTTGAAAAGTCGCTCGCTTTGAATCCTGAAGGTACGGTAAAGATCGAATTCGGCAATTCGCAATTTGATACCCGGCAAATGTATCCTGGTGAATTTTTGATCAGTGGTGAAAATCTGATCGTAATTTTAAATCCCGACAAAACTCAATGTAAGGCAATTGGCAGAGGCCAAACTTGCGGCGATGATACATCGGCCACAAAACCTAAAATTCAATTGGCTACGTTAGGTAATGAAGGTAGTTGTTGCACGCCCGGTTCTGGTTGTTGTTAAGATGGATATGTTTTTTAAGCGATATAAAAAAGCGATGATCATTACCTCATCGGTAATGGCATTGCAGCTTATGTTTGGTTGGGATGCCAAATTTTGTATCATCAATTTAATTTGGTTATTAGTTTAGTTTTATATGAAAAAAGTACTAGTGCTTTGTACCGGTAACAGCTGCCGCAGCCAGATAGCCGAGGGTTATTTAAGACATTTTGCCGGCGATAAAGCCAAAATTTATAGTGCCGGAATTGAAACTCATGGTGTTAATCCGAAGGCTATACAAACTATGAAGGAGGACGGCATCGACATTTCCAATCATACTTCAAACCACATCGACGAGTACAAAGATATTGATTTTGATTTTGTGATCACTGTTTGCGATAACGCCAGGGAGAGCTGCCCGTATTTCCCGTCAAACGCCGTTAAGTTTCATCACAATTTTCCTGACCCGGCAAAAGCTGTAGGTAATGAGCAGGAAGTGATGGCTCAGTTTCGTGAAGTGAGAGAGATGATAAAAACCTACGCTAAAGATTTCGTTAGCAATAATCTATAAAGCTTCCTACTATGAAGCGTTGTTGCGATTATTAATTGTGGCATCATTGCGAGGCATGAAGCAATCTCTACACAGGACATTCCCTCCTGAAAAGTTCAGAGATCGCTTCGTGCTTCGCAATGGCGCCTTTTAAATGAATCGCTCGCGATGACGGGTAAGTAATAATAACTTACGATTTCAAAGCCTGTTCAGCAAAGTCGCGGCATTTTTTAACTTCGGCAACAGCATCTGATCCTTGCGGGATGTTGTATTCCAGCTCGATAGTTACGGGAAACTTATATTTTTTGTCTCTTACCAGATGCAGTATATCAACCAGCGGAGTATCGCCCTGGCCCCATGGTGCATTTGGTCCGTCATGATATTTGCGGTCCTTCAGGTGCATGCTCACAATACGGTCGTGGTATTTTTCAATAAACGGAACCGGGCTGCTGCTGGTACCTGAAGCATAGTGACCGGCATCCAGGTTAATGCAGTTGTATTTCGACTGGCTCAAAGCGGTATCCCATAAAGTAGGGGTAGCCTGAGTATGTGCGTGATAGCCAATCTTCATTTTATGTGTGGTAGCCAGGTCGCCCAGGCGTTTGGTTTGTGCCTCGCCGCCCAACTCAACAGTAACGTGGCTTGCGCCTAAAGCTTTACCGGCATTGAAAGCGTAAATGATCTCGTCGTCAGTGTTGTGCGGATCGAGTGCGCTTGGTTTCCAGGCGTAAATAGTTACACCGGCGTCGTTAAACATTTTACGGATCTCTTTAAACTTATCCATTGGTACAGCAGCGCGCCATTGAGCCACGGCTTTATTATGATCTTCGCGCGATTGGCCCTGTTCATGCTTTGGTATACCCGCGTAGGCCTCAGGCGCATCACCCATCAGCTCGATAGCGTTGATGTTACAGGCCAGGCAGTATTTCAACAGATCTTCAACTGTTGAAGGCATGCTTCTGAACGAGTAGGTGATGGTACCTATCTGCACGCCGGCAATTACCGAATTTGGTTTAGCATCGGCGCTTAACATACGGCCGGCAAATGATGCTTTTGAAAGAAACATCATGCCGGTAGCGGCAAGCGCGCCGGTACCCAAAAAGCGGCGTCTGGATATTTGAGAATTTTCCATAATTATTTTATGCGTTTGTTGGTTTTAAATGGTGTACTCCAAATTTAAAAAAATTAAGCAATTCAGGCAGGCTGTAGTAAAACTGTTACGATTAACCTCAAAATATAAGCTTTTGCGTAAAGCCTTTGTTGCAGTATTTGTTTTTGGCGATTGCATAATAAATGGTAGAATTGCTTACTAATTGTGCCCAACCGACTGTTAGTCATAATCAGCCTTTTATAACAAACACAAGCATCGTTTCTGTTAAACATGTCAGATCATCAGCATAAAAAAATAATTACGGGAGTTTTGGTCGCGGCAGCATTGCTGGCCGCTAGTAACTCGCAAGCACAGATTAAACCAAAACCAGCCATTCCTAATACTGAAAAAACAACTTTCCAAACCGGTGGTATCTGGAAGCCAACTACCGATTTGCGTGCTGACGTAGCCATTATTTATGGCGATGGCGGTAGGCCCGGGCAGTTTGAGGAGCGCGTAAAATCGTTTCGTGACCATGGGTACCAGTTGGCGTTTATGACCGGCATGGCCTGGGGTGGTTACCAGGATTATTTTATCGGCCGATGGGATGGCAAGCAGCACTTTGACGAGGGCCAGAAAATGATGAACGGCGACACCGTTTGGCACGGCCGCAATACCCCTTATGTGGTGCCGACGATGAACTTTTTGAAATACTATAAAGAGCAGGTTATCAAAAAAGCGATTGATGCAGGTGTGGATGCCATTTACCTGGAAGAACCCGAGTTTTGGGCAAAATCAGGCTACAGCGAAGCGTTTAAACGCGAATGGAAAGATTATTATGGTTTCGACTGGCGGCCGCAGCATGAATCGGCAGAGAATACATATTTGTCCAATAAGTTGAAATATTACTTGTTTTACAGGGCTTTAAAAGAGTCGTTTACCTATGCTAAGGCGTACGGTAAAACTAAAGGCATGAACGTGCGCTGCTACGTGCCTACGCACTCGCTGATCAATTATTCGATGTGGCAAATTGTGAGTCCGGAGGCCAGTTTGGCTTCGCTGGATTGCGTGGATGGCTACATTGTGCAATCGTGGACAGGTACCGCGCGCGAGCCGAACTATTTTAACGGCATCGCCAGGGAACGCTCGTTTGAGACGGCTTATCTGGAGTATTGCTGTATGAAGTCGATGACGGCGCCGACTGGTCGTAAATTGTTTTTTGAGAACGATCCTGTTGAAGATACCCGCCGCGATTGGAGCGATTATAAAAAGAACTACCAGACTACCTTTACCGCCGAGCTGTTCTTCCCCGACATAAACAATTACGAGGTGATGCCATGGCCCGATCGTATTTTTGATGGTAAATATTTTACAAGCCGTACCAGCAATGAGCGCGAGGGTATGCCTAAAAGCTACTCGACGCAAATGATGGTGATGATCAACTCACTGAATGATATGCCGGTGTCGGCCAATAAAACTTCAGGTTCGCAGGGAATCAGTGTGTTGATGGCTAATTCGCTGATGTTTCAGCGCCTGCCAACGCATGACGATGGTAAAGCCTGGGCCGATCCTTATTTCTCAAACTTTTACGAAACCTCTGGCATGTTTAACCGTGTGCCAAGCGATAACAAACTGATGGATCCGCAGTTGTCCAACTTTTTCGGCGAAGCTTTGCCTTTCCTGAAAAGGGGAGTGCCGGTGGATATCGTTCACATTGAAAACCTGGGCTTTAAGAAAGCTTTGAAAGATACCAAGGTGTTGTTGATGTCGTACTCAAACCTGAAGCCACCTACCGAACAAGCGCATGAGCAATTGGCTAAATGGGTGAAGGATGGCGGTGTGATCGTCTATTCCTGTCGTGATGATGATGCTTTCCAGCGTGTGCAGGAATGGTGGAACAAGGGTAGCAAGAAATACAATTGTCCGGCTGATGATCTGTTTGAGAAGTTGGGCATAGGCACAAACCCTAAAGCGGGAACTTATAATGTAGGCAAGGGAAAGATCTGCATCATCCGCAGAGATCCAAAAGAATACGTAATGGAAAGCGATCGCGATGACGAGCTACGCAATCAGGTAGAACCGCTGTACCAGCAAGTCGCCGGCCAAAAAGTGGAGTACAAAAATAACTTTTACCTGGCACGCGGACCGTATGATATTGTCTCTGTGATGGACGAAGGCGTAAATAAAGACCCGTATACCATTAAGGGAAATTTAATTGACCTGTACGATCCGAATTTGCCGGTTATCCATGAAAAGCAAATTAAGCCGGGTGAACAGGGCTATTTTTACAATGTCGATCGCGTAGCCAATAAACAGAAGCCGCAGGTGCTGGCTACCGCTGCGCGTATTTATGATGAAAAGCTGAGCCGGAATAAATATGCGTTTACGGCCATCAGCCCGCTAAATACGGTTAATGTTATGCGCGTACTGACGCCGTCGCAGCCTAAAAAGGTGACAGTTACTGACGCCAAAGGCAAGGCATTGACGGGTGTTAAACAATCATGGGATGCGGCGACTAAAACGCAGTTTCTGAGCTTTGATAATAATCCTGACGGGGTGAAAGTGGCTTTATCCTGGTGATTTTTGTATGCCCGCGTTTATTTTAAAACATTTAATAACGAATCAATCCACATTAACTCAATCTATATGAATATCCAAAAGCACAGCTTACTTTTTGTTTTATTGCTGACGTTTGTCGTAGGATCGACATCGGCACAAACCAAAACAGGCGGTTACTATTACAAAGAAACAAAGGCGCTGCAGGCAGCCATCGAGAAAAACTTTCACGACAAAAAATCAGGTGAATACTTTGTGGAGCTTGACCCAGCCAAACGTGAAGTTAAAAACGGTTACCTGCGCGAGTATACCTACCTGTGGTCGTACTGCGCCATGTACCAGGCTGCCAATGAAATTGAAAAACTGGAGCCAAAAGCAAACCTGATGGCACCCATGCTGAAGCTGATGTACGAATATTATAATCCTGCGCCACCTGCGGCCGGCTTTACCGATTACATCATGAGGCTAAAACCCGGCGAGCGTTATTATGATGATAACGAATGGATAGGCATTACTGCGTTGGATGCTTACGCCCGCACCAAAAAGAAAGCTGATCTGGATTTAGGCAAGGCGATGTACGATTTCATCATGACCGGGCACGACCAGGTGTTGGGTGGCGGTATCTACTGGAAAGAGGGCGACCTGAGCTCGAAAAATACCTGCTCAAACGGTCCGGGGGCTTTGGTAGCGCTGCAAATGTATGAGGCAACCAAAAAGAAAGCTTACCTGGATACAGCCATCAAGATATTGAATTGGACAGATGCAAAACTGCAAACACCTGAGAAATTATATTGGGATAACATTCGTACTAAGGACGGCAGAGTAAATAAAGGTATATTGTCGTACAATACCGGTACGCCGCTGGAAGCATATGTTTACCTGTATGAGATCACCAAAGACAAAAAGTATCTGGATGAAGCCAATGCTATCGCCGATGCTTCGCTGACTTTCTTTTACGGCGGCGGGAAATTTCGTGACGATTATTGGTTCAATGCGGTATTGCTGAGAGCTTATCAGCATTTGCTAAAGTTTAACAAAGACACCAAATACATCATCGGCTTCAAAAAAGCATTGGATTACACCCTGCAACACGAGAAAAACGAGCAAGGCCTGTTTACCGGCCGCAACGGCGTGCGCAACCTGGTTGACCACGGCGGTTTGCTGGAGATACTGGCCCGCTATGCATGGTTGGAGAAGCAATATGATTTGAAGGGGTAAAATACTATATTTTGTCATTGCGAGCGTAGCGTGGCAACCGCACGGAGATTTGAACGCGTGCGGTTGCTTCGTCGTTCCTCCTCGCAATGACAGGTTTTAATGTTTTCTGTACACAGAATATTACAAAACGCAACTAACAAACCGCCTATATTTAGCTTGCTAATTATAACCAAGTACAACCATAAATTCCAAATATTATGAAAAGAGTCGCTTTGGCTGCTATGCTATTGCTGGTGGCCGGGTTTTCAAAAGCTCAGAAATCTGCTGCCTCAAAATCTTTAACCTCATATGTTAATCCGCTGCTGGGTACCGCTACCTTGTGGGACCCAAAAGATCTGGGCTTTGTGCCCACACACCGCAGCTGGGGCGCAGAGGTTTTTCCGGGATCGTCGGTACCCAACGCTATGGTACAGTTGACACCGGTAAGCCAGTTTCATAGTGGTTCGGGTTATCAGTATGAAGATACCGTGATCTATGGTTTCGCCCATACCAGCAAAGGGCATTGGAACTTATGTAATATCCCGCTCATGCCTGCAAGCGGGAGTAGTTTTACGGCGGATGATTATAAATCGGCCTTTAGCCATAAAAATGAAACCACACATCCGGGCTATTACCAGGTGTACCTGCCGCGCTATGGTGTAAATGCCGAGCTTACTTCAACCTTGCGTTGTGCCTATCATAAATACACCTATAAACCGGGCGCCAATAAAAAACTGATTGCCGACCTGGCCATGGCCAACGAACGCATACGTAAATGGAATATTAAAAGAGAAGGTGACAACGTTTTTACCGGCTTGCAGCAAGGTGGTGAAACCATGTATTTTTATGCAGTAGCCAATCATAAAATAACCGGTATAGATACGCTGATCTCGGCCACTAACCCAATGGGGCGTCCGGCCGGTGCCCGTCAGAAAAACCTGGCGCCGCCCGGACCTAAAAAGACGCCGGTTTTGAGCTTCGCCGATGGCGGACCGAATACCCTTGAGCTGAAAATCGGTTTCTCATTCGTGAGCGTAGCTAATGCCAAAGCCAATTTGGAGAAAGAAATGCTGAATAAAACTTTCGCGCAGGTAAGAGCTGAAGCTAATCAGACCTGGGAAAATTTGTTGTCGAAAATTACGGTGACTGGTGGCACTGCTAAACAAAAAGGCTTGTTCTACTCCACCCTATACCGCTCATTCTTGTGGCCGGCTTTGCGCAGCGATGCCAACGGCGACTACACCGATGCCGCTGGACAAGTACAGAACAAAGGTTTCAACTATTATACCCTGCCGTCTATATGGGACGACTACCGTAATAAAGATGTACTGTTGGGCCTGTTGCAACCAAAGGTGATGAATGATGTGATCAAATCTATGATCGATATGGGTAACATTCATGGTTTTATGCCGACGTTTTTCCACGGCGACCATGCCTCCGCTATTATTGCGGGGTTGTATGCCCGCGGTCTGCGTGACTATGATGCTAAGAACGCCTACCAATTGATGCTTAAAAATGCAACGGTTGAAGGTACCCGTAAATATGTAGACGAGTACAACACCAAAGGTTATATTGCTGAAGATGATGTAGAAAATCCGGTGGTAAACACCGTGCGCAAAGCAGCTACCACCAAAACGCTTGAATATGCTTATGATGATTACGCAACCGCTCAATTAGGCAAAGCTTTGGGCGATAACGCCAATTACGAAATGCTGATGAAGCGTACCAAGAATTATAAAAACGTTTTTAATAAGGAGAATGGTTTTATGGAGGGACGTTTGGCTGATGGCAGTTGGGTGAAGAATTTTAACCCTAACTATGTGTACTATGAATACATGTATCGCGAATCGAATGCATGGGAGCAGACTTTCTTTGCACCGCACGATCCGCAAGGGCTGATTGCATTATTTGGCAGCAAAGCCGCCGCCGAGAAAAAGCTGGATGCCATGTTCAACACACCCTATGATGGTCATGAGGCCGATAACATGTCGGGCTTTATTGGTAATTACTGCCAGGGCAACCAGCCTGACCATAGTACTACTTACTACTATTATTTTGTGGATAAACAGCCCAAAGCGCAAATGTATCTGGACAGTATCATGAACCATTATTATGATATGGGTAAAGAGCACCTGGCTTATGCGGGCATGGACGATGCCGGCGAAATGTCGTCATGGTTTGTGTTTAATGCTATGGGCTTTTATACTTTCTCACCTGCCGATCCGAGTTATATTGTAACCGTTCCTTTATTTGATAAAATAACTCTTAAATTAGGAGACAAGACCACAACGATTGTTAAAAAAGGACACGGCAGGAAAATAACCGATATCAGCTGGACCGGCAAAAAAGTTAAAGGTTACTTTATTAGCGATGCGGACTTGAAAAAAGGACAAACCCTAACCATATCAACTCAATAACATGAAAAAAATCCTGATCGCCGCTTTAATATTGAGCTGTTCAGCTGCATTTGCGCAAACCACCACCACGGTGACCATGAAACAAATGAAAGGTTCTGACGTCATCAAAATGATGCCTAAGATCACTGATTCGAAGATATACGACAGACAGGGAAATATTGTCGACTCTATTAAAGCACACGACATGGTAAGATCGTTCGACTATACCTTAGGAATGGGTAAGCCCGAAGGCCAGACCGAATATAAGCGTATGATATTTAAGGTTGATCATAACACAGAGGGACGCTTTGATGCGGACGTCAAAATGCGATTACGCCCCCAAAGCCCAAAATTGTGGGAGGGAGTGACACTTGATCTGACTCCGCTTGCCAATCATGCTGACCTGAGTAAACTAGAAGGTAAGGCAGTGGTGCTTTTAATCAGAACTAGGCAATATGCAGAAATGTATCCCCGTATCAATGAAGTAATAGCTGATAATATCAACAGTAACAAATTTGAGGTTTTCGCCATCACTAATTTGGATTATGCAGCGGCAAAAGCTGCTCAAAAAGATGCACCTATATTAAATGCGCATCATATTGTTGATGCAAAGGATATAACAGACTTTTACAACGTCGGAAACCAAACTGTGGTGGTGATAACTAATACAAAGCATCAAATAACTTACGCTATCACAGCGGAAGCTGCTATGACCCCAAGAATAATGAATGGGTTGCTTAAAGCGCTTTAACCCCCAATCGGTAACGATTGCATAAATATTTAGCTGACCGTAAGGTAATTATACAGCTTTAAAGTATTAATATCGCTCTGCGTATCTATAACGCGCAGACCAATTATAGCCTTTAAAACATGAAAGCACTGTATAATAGCCTTGCGGTTATTTTTTTTATGCTGGGTTCAATTACCCAGGCATCGGCTGCTGACGCGCCCGTTTATAACGTGAAAAAGTATGGCGCCAAAGGCGACGGCAAGCATATTGACACCAAAGCCATTGATCAGGCCATTACCGAAGCTGCAGCTGCCGGTGGCGGTACGGTTTATTTCCCTGCCGGGGATTATCTGTCGGTTACCATTCACCTGAAAAGTAACGTAGGTTTATTTATTGAACAAGGAGCTACCATTGTGGCTGCCGAACCAAGTGCCGAAGCTAAATATGACCTACCTGAAAAAGGCCTGAATGAAACCTATCAGGATTACGGCCACTGCCATTTTCACAACAGCCTGATAGTAGGCGAAAACATACACGACGTGTCTATCATGGGGCCGGGCCGCATTTGGGGTAAAGGTTTGGTGCGTAGTGACAGAGACAAACCGCAGGACGGGATCGGCAACAAAACCATCAGTATGAAACTTTGCCGTAACGTGATCTTTAAAGATTTCACTATTGCTCATGGCGGCTGGTTTTGTTTTCTGTTGACGGCTGTTGATAACACCACTATCGACAACATAAAAATGGACACCAACCGCGACGGTATCGACCTGATATCGAGCAAAAACGTACATATAGCTAATTGTACCGTTAACTCACCTAACGATGACGGTATAGTTTTAAAATGCGATTACTCGCTGAACTACCCGCGTGCTTTGGAAAATGTGACCATCACCAACTGTAACGTATCAGGTTATAAAGAAGGCACTTTGCTGGATGGTACTTTTGTGAAAGAAGAAGGTAAATCGCCGACAGGACGTATCAAACTGGGTACCGAATCAAACGGCGGTTTCAAAAATATCACTATCTCAAACTGTACTTTCGATTATTGCCGCGGATTGTGTCTGGAGACGGTTGACGGAGCCGCTTTGGAAGACGTTGCCATCACCAACTTAACTATGCGCGACATCACCAATACGCCGATCTTTGTCCGTCTGGGTGCGCGCCAGCGCGCACCTGAAGGTTTTCAGAATAGTACCCTGCGCCGCGTCATCATTAGCAATGTGGTAGCTTATAACGTATCTGCTAAACAGGGCGCATTGATCAGCGGGATACCGGGTCATGATATTGAAGATTTAACGCTGAATAACATCCGCATTTACTTTAAAGGCGGTGGCACCAAAGAGCAGATCAGCACTAAAGTTCCTGATCTGATTAAAAGTTATCCGGAACCCGATCAATTCGGCACTACGCCGTCATACGGTTTCTTTATTCGTAATGTGAAAGATTTGAAAATGAGCGATGTAGAGGTAAACTTCCTGAAAGCCGACCAGCGTCCGGCTTTTGCTTTAGATAACGTAGATGGCGCCGACTTCCAGCACATCCGTGCGCAGAAAGTTGAAGGTGCATCTACCTTTATATTGAACTCAGTAAAAAACTTTAAGGTGTTCAATAGCACGGGAGTTGCCGATGCCAAAATATCAAACGCAGATAATAAGACTCTGTAATAACCTATAACGAATGTCATTTCGACCGTAGGGAGAAATGACATTGTTTTTATTTAGCCAGATGAAGCTCAGTATCCAGAACGCGGGTCTCAAACTCGGTGATTGGGTATTTGGCTTCTATCAGTTTCAATAGCATCTGTATAGCTATCTGGCCCATCTCGAACGATTTCTGTTTGACGTAAGATATGGAAGGCTGCAGCAGGTCGATCACATCTGAGTTGGAGAAGCCTGCTAAAGCTATTTCTCTGGTGTCGAAGTTTAGATTCTTCAGTGCACGAATGCAGGCAGTGCTCATCCGGTCGGCGCTGATAAAGATGGCGTCGGGTTTGTCTGTCAGGGTAAGCAGGTCCTTCACCGCATCTTCAACTTCCTGGTAATTATTCCCGCCATCGTTGCAGTAGCGAATAAGCTCCTCGCGGAAAGGCAAGCCGTGATCTGCTAGTGCTTTTTGGTATCCAGACCGACGCTCGTTGGTGATAGACAAATGCGCTGCGCTGGCCAGGAACGCTATACGCCGTTTACCCGACTTTATAAGTGATTCAACGGCATTATAAGTGCCCTTAAGGTTGTTTGAAGTAACTTTAAAGGTATCTATATCGTCAATAATACGGTCAAAGAAAACCATTGGCAAACCATCATCATGCAAGGTTTTCAGAAAGCCGAAATCAGAGGCTTCTGAAGATATCGATATCAATAAACCGTCAACGGAGCGTTGCGCTAAATGGATAATATTTGCTCGTTCCCGCTCGGCCGATTCATGGGTTTGGGTAATAATAGTATGATATCCCCGCTCATGGGCAATAGACTCAATCCCCGCTATAGCCTGCGAAAAAAAGCTGTTGGCCAGCTTGGGCACTACGATGCCGATGGAATAACTGCGCTTATTTTTTAAGCTCAGTGCAATAGGGTTTGATTTATAATTTACCTTCTCTGCATAAGCCACCACCAGCTTTTTGGTCTCCTCGCTAATCTCATAACCATCCCGCAGCGCACGAGATACCGTCGACGGCGACAGGTTGAGCGCTTGTGCAATATCTTTTATGGTGGCAGGTTTGTACATTTAAATCAGCAGAGTACAATTATACGGCTTAATTAGAGTGAGAGCCATAAAAATTTGAAATCGGTAACGTTTGCATAGATTTTTAGTTATCAATTGGCATTATTTTAACTTAAAACGGCAAAAATATGCCAAGATTGTGTAATATTTTAATGATAAAATACCATTTTTAAGCACTTATTCTGCTTTCTTTGCTATAACCAATTAAAAACCAACCGTACTCAATTATGTCAAAAAACAAATACCTGTTCCCATTAATTTTGGTGACCTCGTTATTTTTTCTTTGGGCGTTTCTGCACAACATTAACCCTATTCTTATTCCGCACTTAAAAAAAGCTTGTCAGTTAACTGATACTCAATCATCATTTATAGATTCGGCAGTATATCTCGGCTATTTCCTGATCGCCATACCTGCGGGCCTATTTGTACATAAATACAGCTACAAAAAGGGCATTATCTTAGGTTTGATCCTTTATGCTACCGGTGCTTTATTGTTTATTCCGGCTGCCAGCGCACAGAGCTATACTTTCTTTCTGGTGGCTTTGTTCATTATTGCCAGCGGCGCTACTTTTTTAGAGACTGTAGCCAATCCGTACATATCAGTTTTAGGCGATAAGGAAACATCAGCACAACGTTTAAACTTCGCACAGTCATTCAATGGGGTGGGAGCTTTTGTAGCGCCGATTGTTGGCGGGCAGGTAATACTTTCAGGCGTTGAGCATACGCCGGAGGAATTGAAGCGCATGTCGGCTGGTCAATTAGCGGCCTATCTTCAATCGGAGGCCAGTACGGTGAAAATTCCTTACCTGGTTATTGGAGCTATAGTAATAGTATTGATACTGCTATTTATTTTCACCCATATCCCTGATGTAAAAGAGGATGACAGCGCTGTAGAAAGCCATGCGCCGGGCGCCGATTTTTCGGTATCGGTTTTAAAACATAAACACTTAGCCTGGGCTGTTGTAGCGCAGTTTTTCTATGTAGGTGCCCAGGTTGGTGTGGGTAGTTTCTTTATCCGTTACTCAAAATTTGTTGCCGGAATGGCTGAAAAAGAGGCCGCATTTTTATGGGGATCAATAGCCATGGTGGGCTTCATGGTAGGCCGCTTCGCCGGTACTTTCTTCATGAAGTTTATTGATCCGGCAAAGCTATTGAGTATTTATGCCGGTATCAGCATAATATTATTGGCGGTAGGCTTAACTACTCATGGTAATGTTGCTTTATATTCGGTAATGGCAGTGCCATTCTTTATGTCGATCATGTTTCCAACTATATTTGCTTTGGGTATCAAAGGGTTGGGCGAGGAAACTAAGATCGCGTCTTCGTTCCTGGTAATGTCTATCATTGGTGGTGGTATTGCTCCGTTGTTTATGGGTTTGATATCAGACAAAACCAGCAGTATTCAGATGGCATATATCGTGCCTTTGATCTGCTTCGTGATCATATTATATTATGGTGTTAAAGGACATAAAGTAGTAAAAGCATAATGGCCAGATACTGTTTAGCATTAGACCTGAAAGACGACCTGCAACTGATTGCCGAGTACGAGAAATACCACGAGTCGATTTGGCCCGAGATACGCGAGAGCATTGTTGCCGGGGGGATTACGGATATGGAGATATACCGTTGCTTTAATCGCTTGTTCATGATCATGGAGACCGATGACGCGACATTTAGCTTTGACAAAAAAGGAGCGGCAGATGCTGCGAATCCAAAAGTGCAGGAGTGGGAAGAACTGATGTGGAAATACCAGCAGGCCCTGCCCGGCGCAAAGCCCGGCGAGAAATGGGTGCTAATGAATAAAATCTTCAATCTATAGAAAATAAAATGTTTAGTTTAAAAAACAAGTCGGCAGTAATTACCGGTGGCGGTAGCGGTATTGGCAGGGCGATATCCGTACTGTTTGCTAAGGCCGGCGCCACTGTGCACATCATAGAGCTAAATTCGGATGCGGCGATTGATACCGTAAACGAAATCACCCAGGCAGGCGGCAAAGCCGCGGCCCACAGTTGTAACGTAAGCAATCAGCAGCAGGTGGTGGATATTTACAATCAAATTGGCGAAATTGATATTCTGGTAAATAATGCCGGCATCGCCCACATCGGCGAAGCTACAACTACCAGCGAAGCCGATTTTGATCGCATAGTGAGTGTAAATATTAAAGGTGTTTACAATTCGCTGTTTGCTGCTATTCCATTGATGAAACAACAAGGCAAAGGCGTTATCCTGAATATGGCCTCGATAGCGGCTACGGTAGGCATCACCAGTCGTTTTGCTTATTCAATGAGTAAGGGCGCGGTGTATTCGATGACTCTGTCAGTAGCGCGCGATTACCTGGCTGATAACATCCGTTGTAACAGCATATCACCGGCAAGGGTGCATACGCCGTTTGTAGATGGCTTCATCGCCAAAAATTATGCAGGTAAAGAAGAAGAAATTTTCGATAAACTATCCAAAAGCCAACCCATAGGCCGCATGGGCAAACCTGAAGAGGTAGCTTCAATGGCGCTATACCTATGCAGCGACGAAGCCGGTTTTGTTACCGGTTGCGATTATTTGCTGGATGGTGGGTTTGTGAAGTTGAATAATTAAAAGAAGGATACCGTCATGCCGAACTTGTTTGGGCATCCCACTCGCCAAGTAGCATGATTTAACTTGCGTGTGGGATGCTGAAACAAGTTCAGCATGACATAATTTATTATATATTGCTATGAAACTAATAAGATACGGCGCTGCCGGCAAAGAGAAAACAGGTGTAATCATTAACGATACTAAATACGATACTTCCGCTTTTGGCGAGGATTATAACGAAGCGTTTTTTGAGAACGATGGCCTGAACAGGTTAAAAAAGTTTCTGGCTGATAACGAAGGCAAACTACCAAAAGTGGCCGATGGCGAGCGTTTGGGCAGCCCGATTGCCAGACCGTCAAAGATCCTTTGCATTGGTTTGAACTACGCTGACCATGCCAGGGAAACCAACGCACAGGTTCCTGCCGAACCGGTATTGTTCATGAAATCAAGCACTGCGCTGGTTGGCCCGAATGATGACGTGATCATTCCGCGTGATTCTGTGAAAACTGATTGGGAAGTGGAGCTGGCAGTAGTGATCGGTAAGAAAGCAAGTTATGTCGAAGAATCAGAAGCTTTAGATTATGTTGCGGGCTACGCGCTGCACAACGATGTGTCTGAACGCGAGTTTCAGCTTGAGCGTGGCGGTACCTGGGATAAAGGTAAAGGCTGCGATACATTTGCGCCGGTTGGTCCGTTTTTGGCTACGGCTGATGAGCTGGGCGATATTAATAACCTGCGTTTGTGGCTGAAAGTTAACGGCAAAACTATGCAGGACGGTAACACTTCAAACTTTATTTTCAACGTTCCTTTCGTGATTGCATACGTAAGCAAGTTCATGACCCTTTTACCGGGCGATATCATATCGACAGGAACGCCTGCGGGTGTTGGCCTGGGCTTTAACCCACCGGTTTACCTGAAGCCGGGTGATGTAATGGAGTTGGGTATCGATGGACTGGGCGAGTCGCGTCAAGAAGTAAAAGCTTATGCAAAGAATTGATTCGCATCAGCATTTTTGGAACTACGACCCGGTAGCACATGCATGGATCAATGACGATATGGAGATCATTCGTCAGGATTTTTTGCCGCATGACCTGGAGCCAATACTGCACGAATATGGTTTTAGTGGCTGTGTGTCGGTACAAGCCGACCAGACAGAGACTGAGAATCATTTCCTGCTGGAGCAAGCCATCAACAATAGCTTTATAAAAGGCATTGTAGGCTGGGTTGATTTTAAGGCTGAAAACGTTGAAGAGCGATTAGACTATTATAAGCAATTCGATAAAATGAAGGGTTTTCGCCACATATTACAAGGCGAGGCCGACAGAGCGTACATGCTTAATGACGATTTTAAGCGCGGTATTGGCAAGCTAAAACAATTTGGTTATACCTACGATATTTTGATCTTTACTGATCAGATAGCCTATGCTAATGAGTTTGCGGCGGCGTTTCCTGATCAACCCTTTGTGATTGACCATCTGGCGAAGCCGAAAATAAAAGATCACGACATTGACCAATGGGCTAAAGACATACGCGCTATCGCCCAAAATCAAAACGTGAGTTGCAAGCTATCAGGCATGGTCACCGAAGCCGACTGGCAAAACTGGAAATACGAAGATTTTACCCCTTATATGGACGTAGTCTTTGAAGCTTTCGGTGCCGACCGTGTAATGTATGGGTCTGATTGGCCGGTGTGCAGAGTGGCGGCTACTTATGGTGAGATGCTGGCAATACCGGAGGCCTACGTAGCCAAATTATCAACAGATGAACAACATAAGTTTTGGGGTGGTAATGCGGTTAAATTTTATAACCTGTAATATTTGTCATTTCGACGAGGAACGAGGAGAAATCTATACATCCGTTCATAAGCATGTGTATAATTTTCTCGCTGTCGCTCGAAATGACAATTATTATGAATAAAAGAACAATTATAAAAATCTAAATATGGATCTGCAGTTAAAAAATAAAGTGGTAATAGTAACCGGCGGTGCAAAAGGCATTGGCGAGGGTATTGTGAACGTGCTGGCTAACGAAGGTGCTATACCGGTGATAGTGGGCCGTAACGAAAAAGATAATTTAAAAACAGTTGAAAGCCTGAAGGCTCGCGGCGTTGAATGCTTCCAGGTGCAAGCCGAGCTAACTGATCCGGCTGAGTGCGAGAATGCGATTAAAGCGGTTATCGCCAAATTTGGCAGGATAGAAGGTTTAATCAATAATGCTGGTGTAAACGATGGTGTGGGCTTGGAAAAAGGTAATTATGACGACTTTGTGCGCAGTTTGCATCGCAACGTTACCCACTACTACCTGATGGCTAAATTTGCATTGCCTGAGTTAAAGAAATCAAAAGGCAACATTGTAAACATCGGTTCAAAAGTGGCAGAAACCGGTCAGGGAAATACCTCTGCCTACGCTGCCGCAAATGGCGGGCGTAATGCGCTTACCCGCGAATGGGCCGTTGAGTTATTACCATATGGCATACGCGTTAACGCCGTAATTGTGGCCGAATGCTGGACACCACTTTATGCGGCGTATATTGCTAACATGGAAGATCCTGAAGCTAAATTGAAAGATATCGTAAAAAATATTCCGCTGGGGCACCGCATGACTACTGCTGAGGAGATTGCTAATATGGTGGTTTTTCTTTTGTCAGAAGCATCAAGTCACACTACCGGTCAGTTGATACATGTTGATGGTGGTTATACGCATCTGGATAGGGTGATTGAATAAAATATCAACCAATTTGTCATTCTTCGCTATCGCTTAGGATGACAAAATATTAAAATACGCTCATGATCAGATCAACGCTTGCCTGCATATTGCTAACAGTAGCAATATCCGCATCTGCCCAAAACAAAGTTATAAATCCCGGTGCCGTTTGGCCCGACAATAGGGGCCAGCACATACAGGCACATGGCGGCGGCATTATCAAGATCAAGGATACCTATTACTGGTATGGCGAGGAGCGCGCGCAAGGGCTTGATCCTAACTACCGCTATGTAAGCTGCTATTCGTCAAAAGATTTGACCAACTGGAAATTTCGTGGCGATGTAGTTAAGATGTCCGACCCGGAGAATTTAGGCGAGGGCTGGATATTAGAGCGACCAAAAGTGTATTACAACAAGCTCACCAAAAAATATGTGATGTATTTCCATTTGGATACGCACAATTATCAATACGCGCGGGTAGGTATAGCCGTAAGCGATAAACCGGATGGCAATTATACGTTCGTTAAAAGCTTTCGTCCGTTAGATCATGTAAGCCGCGATATCGGTCAGTTTATTGACGATGATGGAAGTGCCTATTTGATATTTGAAGACAGAGCGCTCGGTTTCCACATTGTCAAACTGGCTGACGATTATATGAGCGTAGCTAAAGAGATGAGCCTGGTGCATATGCCGCTTGAAGGCGGCGCTGTGGTGCATTATCAGGGTTTGTACTATACTATCGGCTCAGCTTTAACTGGTTGGGCTCCCAATCCTAATAAATACGCTACCGCAAAATCATTGGAAGGGCCCTGGAGCGAGTTTAAAGATATTGCCCCACCTGAAACTAAAACCTATCATTCGCAGTCGACCATGATGCTCAAAGTTGCAGGCACCAAAGATACCACCGTAATTTTTATGGCCGACCAATGGAAACCCAAATCTCAATGGGATTCAAGATATCTGTGGATGCCGTTAGAAATTGGCAATGGCAAATTATGGCTCAATGAACCCAAACCCTGGACGATTAATGTGAAGACAGGGGAGCATAAATTGTAGATATTAAGTAGTGAGGTCATGCCGAACTTGTTTCGACATCCCATATGCTAAGCAGGCGTGTTTTCCTGTCCGTGGGATGCTGAAACAAGTTCAGCATGACTTTATAGCGATACCGCCGTTGTTGGTGTTGTCACCAACAACTTACACTGCTCCAGCGATCCCATTTTTTGATTTGATATCCGCCCTATAATCATAGATTTGTGGTAACAATTCGCAAACCTATGTTCAGACCAGCTATCTTATGCTTTCTGCTATTAGTCAATTCATCAGTAAACGCACAAACCAAACACAAGCCGGCGGCCGGTGTAGATGTTTGTGTTTATGGCGGTACCTCGGCAGGCGTGATAGCTGCCTATGCGGCTGCTAAGATGGGCAAGAGTGTAGTGTTGATTGAACCTGGAAACCGACTTGGCGGCTTATCCAGCGGTGGATTGGGTTTTACCGATATCGGCAATAAATATGTGGTGAGCGGACTGGCCCGCGATTTTTACCGGCGCATAGGCCAGCACTACGGCAAATTTGAGCAGTGGACCTTTGAACCCAAAGTGGCCGAAGCCATCTTTCTTGATTATGTAAAGCGCGGTAATTTTAAGGTGGTCTATGACACCCGTCTGCGTAAAGTGAATAAAACGGGCAATCATATCGCCGGTATCGAATTAGAAAGTTCATCACATCCATCTGCCCCGACTCAAACCATTAAAGCTAAACAATATATTGATTGCAGTTATGAGGGCGATTTAATGGCTAAAGCCGGAGTGAGCTATACCACAGGCCGCGAGGGTAACTCGGTTTATAATGAAACGGTAGATGGCGTGCAGTTGAAAGATCAGCATCAGTTTCCGAATGGTATTGATCCGTATAAAATTCCCGGTAAGCCGGAAAGCGGCTTGCTTTGGGGCATCAGCAATGAAACTTTAGCGCCCATTGGCAGCGGCGATAAAAAGATACAGGCTTATAACTTCAGGATATGTCTTACTAACGATTCGGCAAACATGATCGAGATCACTAAACCTGATAATTACGATCCTACACATTATGAATTATTGTTAAGGTACCTGCAGGCCAAACCTGCAAAAGACTGGAGCGCGTTCCTAAAACCTGATATGATGCCGAATCATAAAACGGATATCAACAATAACGGTCCGTTTAGTACAGATATGATAGGGATGAACTATGCCTATCCTGATGGTGATTATGCTACCCGCGCTACCATTATAAAAGCACATGACGATTATACCAAAGGATTCCTGTATTTCATCGGCCACGACCGGCGTATGCCGGAGCATTTGCGCACGCAGATGCTGAAATGGGGTTATCCGAAGGATGAATATCTAACCTCAAATCATTTCACGCCGCAACTATACGTTCGTGAGGCTCGCAGGATGCTGGGCGCTTATGTAATGACTGAAGCTAACTGCCTGCGCAAAGAGGTTGTAGATGATAAAGTTGGCATGGGCGCCTATAACATGGACTCGCACAACGCCGAGCGACTGGTAGTAAACGGCATGGTGAAAAATGAAGGCGACGTGCAGCTGCGCGGCATCAATCCGTACCCGATAGCTTACCGGTCTATCATTCCGAAAGCAAATGAGTGCGGTAATCTGCTGGTGCCGGTTTGTCTGTCGGCCAGCCACATGGCTTATGGATCTATACGCATGGAGCCGGTGTTTATGGTGCTGGCGCAGTCGGCGGCTGTGGCGGCCTGCCAGGCTATTGATAAGCGTGTGGATGTGCAAGGTATCGATGTAAACCAATTAAAAGCCGAGCTTACTGATAATCCGTTGGTTGATCATAGCACGCCAGAGGTTTTGGTAGATAATGATGATGCGGAGAATGTCGTTAAGACCGGTCAGTGGGCGAGGCAAACTGTGGGTGGCTACGGTCCGTCGTTGTTTACGGATACGGCTAAAAGTACAGCCGCCGAAATCAAATTTATCCCTCAAATAAAAAAAGCCGGCAACTACAAAGTTTACGTGTACTATCCAAAAGTATCGCGCAGCACCAGCATTACGCAGATACAACTGTTCGACGGGCAAAATAGCATCAATAAAACCATCGACAAAAATAAAGTACAGGTAATAGGGCAAACCTCGGGCGAATGGGTGCCTATGGGGGCTATGCAAATGCCGGCGGGTAAAAATGCCTATGTGGCTATATCGAATAAGGGTGCAGATGGTGTTGTGGTTGCCGATGCGGTACTGTTTGTTCCTGAAGGGACGCGCTAATGGTTTGAAACTGGCCGGTTTATTGTTATGAATGCGATATGGACGATTTACAAAGATTTATTGACGCGCAGGAAAGTGATTATGTTAATGCGCTTGCCGAGATAAAAAAGGGGCGTAAACGTACACATTGGATGTGGTATATATTTCCGCAAATACTGGGTCTGGGTTTTAGTGAGATGTCAAAACGCTATGCTATTAAAGACCTGGACGAAGCTGAGGCTTATATCAACCACCCGATTTTGGGTCAGCGGTTAATAGAGATCTGTTCTGAACTGCTGAAATTGCAAAGCAATGATGCACATGAGATTTTTGGCTCGCCGGATGACATGAAGCTACGCTCGTCAATGACTTTGTTTGCCGCACCGCCTGATGCTTACCCGGTGTTTAAATCGGTTATTGATAAATTCTTCAACGGTGCAATGGATGGCGCTACGTTGCGGTTGCTGGGTGAACTGTAGCTGGTAGACCCACAAAAAAACCGGGAACGTACCACCATCCCCGGTTAAATGATTAGGGCACAACTCTGTGATATAGCCCTTAAGCATACCAAAATTAGGCAATTAAATATAACTTGTATAGATGAGTATGTAAATGTTACATTGAATATGTTTGTATATTCATGTCATTGCGAGGAGGAACGACGAAGCAACCGCACGGAGAACAGGAACGCGTGCGGTTGCCGCGCTTCGCTCGCAATGACAATTTTGTTGATTAAAACTAATTTAACATTAAACCGATATTTTTATCACCATATAAATCCATAAACAATGAGCAACAGACGTGATTTTTTAAAAACAGGTATCGTAGGTGTGGCAGGCTTGAATTTGCTGCCCGCAGTCAATGCATTTGCAGGCGAGAATATCGCCACAAACAAAACATCGGCCGGAAAATTTAAATTACGTTTTGCCATTGCTTCAGATGGTCACTATGCGCAGCCGGATACTGATTCGGATAAGTTTTATGCCGATTTGGTTAAATGGATGAATAAGGAACATGCCGATAATCATCTCGATTTTATCATTATTAACGGCGATTTGGTACACAACCGCCCCGACTTGCTTAAGAAAGTTAAGGAAACTTACCTGGATAAATTCAAAGTGCCTTACTACACCATCCCCGGTAACCATGACTTTGCCGATGCCGCAGTTTGGAAAAGCGTATTTGGTTATGAAGATAAATACGCCATAGATAAAGGCGATGTCGGTTTAGTTTTTGCTAACACTGCCGATACCAAAGGCGGTTATGTTTGCCCGGATTATAACTTTCTGAAATCGGCTTTAGACGCTTATAAAGACAAAAAGATTGTATTTGTGATCCTGCACATTGCCCCACATCAATGGATGCCAGAGGATAAAACAATTTTTGTGGATTGTCCCCAGATCATTGAGTTGTTGCACAGCTATCCAAATGTCAAAGCCGCTTTCCATGGTCATGACCATTCGCTGGATGGTATCCGTCACACCGGTAAATTACCACATCTGTTCGACTCGCACTTTGGAGGTAGTTGGGGGACCGATTATAAAGGCTATCGCATAGTTGAGGTGAGCGAAAATAACGCCATCAACACCTACCAGGTTAATGCCAGCCAGAATCCAAAGTTGAATTCGAATAAATTGTAATCCGTTTTGTCATTATAAAACGATTGTCATTCCGAGCGTAGCGAAGAATCTTATATGCCTTGCTATTATCGCTTATATAAGATCCTTCGCTCCGCTCAGGATGACAAATTTCATAAAGAGCTATCCCTACAAATTCGGTAGCAAATAATATAACAGCAATAGGCTGCTCAAAATTACCCCTACCGTTAGTACCAATAACAAGCGCGATTTGGGATAAAACTCCTGATTGAGCAATTGCTTTTCGATACGTTGATAACGCAAATAGCCTATCAGCGCCGTTAGAGCACCAATGGCTACCATGCCCATCCCGATAGCGCCGGAGAAACCTCTGGTTGGTGTAATGGTGTGTCCGGTTACGACTAATGATATCTGCCGTACAAAGATCGAGAACTTTACCACCACAAAGCCAAAACCCATCAAGGCTATGCTAGTTCTGATCCAGGCCAGGAAGGTGCGCTCATTAGCCAGGTGATCGCCGGCGTTGATCTTAGGTTTCAGGTCCTGTTCCAACGTGTTTACTTTTTGTGTTCTTTGGCGAAATGTGCCCGCGCCTGTTTAAGTCCCGTAGCGATGGCTTCGCCTTCGTTGCCGGTGGTTTTTAAAACTTCGTTAGCAATCTCAGTAGCCTTGTCGCGTATGTGCTTAGGCTGATTTTTGTATGACGGCGGATAATCGCCGTTGTGCCATGGCATAATGATGTCTCCTTTCTGTTTAATATTAAGTGCGCCAAACGACGGGTTGTTTTTACTGATTTGATTTTTTCCTGATGGCGCTGATCTCGCCGTTGCGTTCAATGTATACCCGTTCAATCTCATTTAAATCTTCGGTAAGTGCCTGCCGGCGCAAGCCCTGCATCACATCTTCCTTGCCAATTTGTACGCGCCGCATATGGTCGCTCAAAAACTCTCCCTTTTCGTAAAGTAAGATCTTGTTTCCCTCAATCAGTTTGCTGAAGGCTTTATTGTGGGCTATAAGCCAACCTATGGCCCTGTGCAGGCAAACCACTACAAAACAACTCACCACGACAGGCAAAAAAGGCGAACTGCCTGCAACGGCCCGGCTCAATACTGCGCCCAGAAGTATGGAGATGATATTGTCGACCGGGGTACGCAAACCAAACGACCGACGCCCGGCAATGCGGATCATGATGAGTGCGAGGATAAAAATAACTACACCACGACAGCTCATTTGTAAAACATTGAGCTGGTTGCCGCTGCCAAACCAGTAGTCGAGAAATGAAGAAGAAGTCATAGTCACACAAGCTTATTAACAGATAAAGCTTTAACAACCTGCAGCCGTATTTTGTGTGATTTGCAGAAAGAGCAACTTGAAGTAAATAAAAAGGGCCGGAATTGCTCCGGCCCTTTTTTATTTCGGTTTTACTACGGTATCACGCTTAAGCGTATCTTTTGAATCTTTTTTCTCCTTCCATTTCTTTTTTCCGTTTTCTGTTTTTTCCTTCATCTTTTTCTTTTTAACTGTATCCTGCTGGAAGACAGGCGATGCGTAGGTGTTTAAAGTAAACCCAGCTAGTAACAGCATTACAATTGCTTTTTTCATAGTCGACTATTTTATGTTAAAAATTAATGAATTGGCACTTTTTTCATTTTTAATCCGGGCACTAAAAATGATCGGCTAAGAATGTTTGTTTGATTGTTTTAGAAAATCGTTTTCTTTAAAGTTAACGTCATCGCATGGCGATGGTTTTAATTATCTGAAATTTACCACTGAATTTTTAGAAACACATCGGTTTATCGCTTGTTGCAATAGTATAATACTTGCTGTTCAATGCGTTTATTTTCGTTTTGATCATCATTCGTTTTACTAAAAATTGAACTCATGAACCAGCCAGAAAATAAATCCGGAAAACGTAATCCCAATCGCTCTGATGACGAGCCTTTGCATACAGACTACCCATTGTCTGAACATGATGAGGTAGAAGAAGCCGAGCGCCGTTTTGCCAAAATGCACCGCCAACATAAGGTTGATGAAGAAGAAAAGTTACGGGACGATGAGGGTAAACCCGTTAAAGACACCGGGAAAAAATAAAACCCCGCTATTTGGCAGGGTTTTATAAATCAATGAGATAGACAGATATTAAAATCTGTAAGAAATTGACAGACGATAGTTACGCGGAGCATCTGCCTGCCAGTAGTAAGCTTTCAGGTAGGCATAGTACGACCCACTGTAAGTATACTTATCAAGTATGTTAAAAACATTAGCTGTGATACGCATTTTCTTTCCCTCCCAGAATAGGCCGCCATCCATTTTAAAATAGTCAGGCAAACGCTCTAAACCTACGCTCCAGCTATCAGTTTGACGGCCGCCCATATAAGTTGCGCCTAAGGACAAGCCTGTGCCTTTTAAGTCGCCATTCAATACTTTATAGCTTAACCAGGCATTGGCCACGTGTTTTGAATAGCCCGGCACTACGTCGCCAACTTTAATGATGTTGGTAGGAGAGGCCGCCAGGTCAGGGTTTAGTTTGCTCACTTTTGAATCGGTATAAGCGTAGTTGGCGGTCACGTCAAAGCCCGGCAGCACCTCGCCGCGAATATCAAACTCTAAACCTTGCGAACGTTTCTGACCAAATACAATGCTGGTATTTGAGCCCGGCGCAGCGTTCGGGTCGGCAGTTAATTCGTTGTTTCTTAAAATGCGATATATCGATACAGTGGTGTTCCATTTGCCATCGGCCCAGTCTTTTTTCAAACCAAACTCGGTGTTCTCGCCAGTTAAAGGTTGTAATTTGCCGACGCTGACTTTGCCGGCCTGTGGTAAAAAGGTTTCGTCATGCAAGCCATAAACTGAAGTCTGGTCATCAACAGAAACACTTAAACCTACACGGGGCGTAAAGTGGTTAGCCGACTCGGGCGTGTTAAAACTGGCCATTTGAATGGTGGTATATCTACCGGCCAGCGTTAATCGCACTTTATTATCAAAGAAACCCAACCCATCCTGCGCATATAAGCTGGAATAACGCGAATTAATCAAACCAAAGCCTGCCGCAGCACGGGCTTCAAGGTTTAAGGTGCGGTTAAAGGTAGGATAACCGTTTGAAGGATTATTCAGCATAGGCAGGCCCTCCTGATACGGATTAAAAGGATTTGCTTTACTATCCAGCGATTTAGTTTGTGCGTAGTCGGCCACATATTTTTTGTCGGTCATGTCAAGGCCGGCGATGATTTTATGTACAACCTTTCCGGTGGTTACTTTGCCATTCAGGAAAGCCTGAGCCATCGACATGGTGCTTTCGGCCTCCCAGATGCCTGCGTTACGTACATATCTGCCATCGGCAAACACGGTATCGGCCCACATAGAGGTACCTAGTTGAGAGTAGGTGTAACGGGCAGCTTGTGCAGTTAGCTTCCAGTTGTCATTTATCTGATGTTGCAGGTTTAAGGTAAAGCTATTGTCATTGATGTTGGTTGGGGGCAGTCCGGCAGGCAATTGCGTAAAATTGCGCGGAAGCACGCCATAGCCTTTTGGGCTGAAGACATAATATGATCCCACGTCTGACATGTGCGCACGCTGATAAACGTACTCGGCCGTCAGTTTGGTTTTATCATCAATCTGGTAAGAAACCACCGGCGCTATAACATAGCGGTCATTGTATTCATTAGCTCGGAAAGAATTTTTGTTTTGAGCAGAAAGATCTAAACGATATAACAATTTGCCGTCTTTGCTCAGCTTGCCATCCAAATCAAGAGTTGCCCGATTTAGGTTGAAGCTGCCTACAGTATAGCTAAACTCGCCTTTGTTTTGACCGGTAGGCTTTTTGGTGACTACATTGTACAAACCGCTCGGATCGCCGTTTGAAAGCATAAAACCAGCCGGACCTTTTACAAACTCAATATGGTCAACAAAACTCATATCTTCAGTAAGCGGACCCCAGTACGAACTAACAACATTAAAGCCGTTGCGAAAAGCCTGTACCTGCGATCCGCGCATTTTGATGTTGGCATACAGGTCGCCCCAGTGCTCTGACCGTATGGCACCGCTTATGTTACGGATAACGCCGTCGCTCATGCCGGTGATCTGTTGCTCTTTAAGCGACTGACCTGAAATAACCTGGATATTTTGAGGTACCTCTAACAATGGCTCCTGCAAACGCAGCGATTGCGATGGGTTATCCATCTTAATCCCATTGGTACGGGCGTTAACCTTCACTTCTTCCAATTGGGCATTGTTGATGTTAAGTACAAAGTTGGCAACGGTATTTTTACCGACAGCAATAGTTACTTCTTTTTCTTGCGAAATGATGTTTACGGCTGTTACGCTAATGGTATATGTGCCCGGAATAATACGATTGATGCTGAAGTGGCCCTTATCAGTAGTTGATGCGCCGTATGAAGTACCTTTAAGCGTAACGGATACATAAGCAACAGGTTCGCCATTTGTTGCGGTAATAACCCCGCTCAGGCTACCATGCTGCTGCTGTGCAAATGTCGTGGGTATAAAGAAAAGTGTAAGGAAAAGTAGATATAGTTTTTTCATTATTATATTTAATTAGATTGATTCTAAACAGCGACAAAGTAAAGGCAAAAAACTTTATGAGCCAAATATTTTTAGAATGATTTTAAATAAGATGCTATTGTTTTGTTTATCAGTATATTGTGTTGTGGTTTTGGTCGATATTGCTCGAAATTTTATTTATTTGAGTGGCTGATACGATACTTGTTGTAGTTTTACAGTTAGACTTAACCAAATATTTTGCAGATGACCGAACAAACAGACGTGTTACTTAATAAACTAAAAGCCGAATTAATATCATTCAAAGACGTGATTGAATTTATCGAGGCCCGATATCAGCATACTCCAACCGCTTTCAGAAATGGCGAGGCCTATAATGAAGCTACCCAAAACCAGGGCAGCGCCAAGGTGTTTTCGTTCGCGAAGCTGAACCACCTGAGCAAAGGCGATACGCTATACTTATTTGCCGAACATTACAAAGCTGTTTTAAACACACCTGAAGGCACAGACCACCAAAACATACGCCAGTTTATGGCACATGGCTGGGACGGTATTTCTTTTGAAGGACAAGCCTTGGCGGCTAAATAAACATCCGTTTAAATAAAGCTTATGTTAGCAGCAGGATAAATAAAAAATCCCCCAAATGGTTTGGGGGATTTTTTGTTAGTATATGATGGATGATTATTCGAAATTTCACTTCCTCGCTTTATTCATCTCATAACTGTCCTTCATCACGTCATCGTTGATCTCTTTTCCGCGTTTCGGCCTCTGGTCGGTGTTATCACCGCACCAGTGAGTTAAGTGGTGCGGTGATAACACCGACCACAAGCTAAATGATTATTCCAAATTTCACTTCCTCGCTTTATTCATCTCATAACTGTCCTTCATCACTGCATCGTTAATTTCTTTTACGCGTTGCGGGTCCATTTTTTCGACGGCGCGGTCGTAGGTGAGAAGGCCGTTTACTTCGTGCTCCACATCGGTGGTTTGGGTGTAGATGGCTACGCTTAACCCACGATATTTCATAAGCTGGTCTACACGCTGCAGCAGCAGCACATAGCGGTCTGTAAGTGCGTTTTTGGTGGGTTGGTAGTCGTACGCATTGTTTTCAACCGGCCACATATGTCCCATCACAAATAAACCGACACCGCCAAACTCGCCCAATGAGGCTGCCCTGGTGCTGTCAGGCTTTGAAGCGCCGTTGGGGCCGATATAAATATGGGTGTCGACGTAATCGCCGTTTTTAGGGTCGCCATAAGCTTTTTGGTAACCGGGGTTATTGTTAAAGCCAGAGTTGCCATTTACCAATCGCGACGGGTCATATTTTTTAACCCAATCGGTGATCTCTTTTACGTCGAAGGCGCCCCAGTTTTCGTTAAATGGTACCCATGTAATAATGGATGGCGAGTTATAATGATCGTCCATGATAGCCTTCAACTCCTTACGGAACATACTGCGGTGGCGGGTAGTATCCTCATTTTGGTACCAGGCAGCCGGCATATCCTGCCAAACAAATAGTCCCATTTTATCGCACCAGTAATAAAAGCGTTGCGGCTCTGTTTTCATGTGTTTCCTGATGAGGTTAAAGCCGGCTTTTTTGGTAAATTGAATATCAAACTTCAGGGCTTCCTCGGTGGGTTCGGTCAATACGCCATCGGGCCAGTAACCCTGATCCAGCAGACCAAGCTGCATGATAAATTTGCCATTTACCAGCGGGCGATTTACCCCGTTCAGTTTGCCCAGTTTAATATCGCGCATGCCGAAATAGCTTTTCACCTCGTCGGCCACACTGCCATCGGCGTTATAAAGCGTCAGTTTCAAATCGTACAAAAACGGATTGTCAGGCGACCATAGCTCAGGCTTATCGATCGGAATGTAAAATGAAGAACCGGCTGCCGACTTAGCCTCACCCGCTACTTTTTTGCCGTTAAATGCAACAGCCTCCACTTTACCATTACCATTACTGTTTACCAAAACTTTTAGTCGGTGGCCGTCAACATCAGGCAGTAAGCGGATGTTTTTAATATAATTAGCGCTAACCGGTTCCAGCCATACGGTTTGCCAGATGCCCGATGAAAAAGTATAATCGCCCCGCGGTCCGTTTTTGCCTGAAGGGGTTGTGCCATCGTTGAGGTCATGAGCCGCAATGGTTAGCGTGTTTGTACCTTTGGTCAGGAAAGCGGTAATATCGAAGCTAAAAGAATCATAGCCACCAGAGTGAGTACCCGCTTTTTTGCCGTTTACAAATACGGTAGCGTCATGGTCGACAGCGCCAAAGTTCAGGATAATATGTTTGCCCTTCCAACCGGCAGGAACCTCAAACGTGCGGCGGTACCACATATTGATCTCCTGTGCCCGCTGAATACCTGATAAGTAAGATTCCGGGCAATAGGGCACCAAAATCTTTTCTTTCACCCCATTGAATGATGCCGCTGTTTGCGGATGTAACGCATCGGGAGCGGTTTTGCCGCCGATGTAATCCCATTTGCCGTTTAGGCACAGCCAGTTGTCGCGTTCCAGTTGCGGGCGCGGGTATTCTGACAATGGTGTTTCAGCATGTCGGGCGGCTTCTGTCCATGGCGTTGGCAATTTGGCTTCCTGGGCACGGCTGCTTAAGCACGAAAATAATAAAACAACAGGGAGAATGGTTTTGTAGCTGAAGTTCATTGAGTAAATGGTTTATGTATGATTTTGCGGTGCTGAAGATAATCAAAATCTTGTATATACCTGTGCCGTCAACCTTTACCTCTTGAGTGTTCGAAAGATTTATGAAAATAAGAGGCGTAGTTAACACCAAGACTTACTTGATTACAAGCGCGACGCTTGCGGGAGCGGTTTTGTGAAATTTACTAAGTGATCCAAAAACAGACGTAAAAGTCAGAAAAAGGTGATCCAAAGTGATCCACTTTTTGTGGATTATGTTAGTAAGTAATTGATTTAAAATGTGTTGTATTTTATGGGTGATCCAAATGATCCAAACTGATACACTTTATTCACGTGGATCACACGCATCATCTACTGTCCAACCGATACCGAATTTAGCTTACGAATACCCTTTTCAACCAGCATGGCGCCAATTTGATTGACCATGTTAACCGATGCCTCGATCTCGTCTTTTCTGATGGCTACGCTTTCAATGTTGAACCCAAAAGGTATACCACGCTCTGAGCAGAACGCGGTGAGGTGTGTTGCGATATCCATGCAAATATTAACAGATTTTTCAAGCATGTTTTCGGCGTTTCGCAGCTCTTCTTTCATATCTTCAGGGATGTGAATGCCCAGCCACTCCATAAAGGTCAGTGTTTTTGCTGAGCCGCAGGCTGTAAGCGTAAATATGATGGTCGGGAATGGCGCATTTTCTTTGTTGCAGGTGTTGCTAAGGTCTTCAATAACCTGTTTGGCATACGCAATATTAAAAACGCATTGTGAGATGAAATAAGAAACACCACAGGCCACTTTGTCCAGTATGCGCTTGTCTTCGTCCTTTAACACGGCATGTCTTTCAGGAATGGTAACCGCACCAATTGCCGATGTGTCTTTGTGCTTGCTCCAAAGTCGATAAGCTTCAGGCAAACTGGTTTTAACCGGAAAGTCGGGCGCGGGGACGCCCACAAATACCGGATAAAAGTTAAGCTGATGCAAGTGATCCAGCCAATCAGAAAGCTCATCCTTTGAAAACTTACCCGCCGGTCGATAAATGATCTTCGGAACTTTTAAATCCTGCAGATATTGGCTCGCAAACTCAAATGGGTCCAATGCCTTTAAAAAAGGGAAGGGGCGCTCTTCTGAGGTACGCGCTGCTTCATCCTGCACGTCATAAACAATAAGCGCGTCAATATCTAAAGGAATAAGCCTGGCGATGGTTCTTTCGGCTATTTCAGTAACGCGCTCGATGCTTGTTTCTGACTTAGGCGGCGTAATACCATATATCAAAATGCCGGACTCGCCGGACTGGATCTTATTTAAGAACATAAAATATTAAAATTTCCCCGAAGCTAAACGCTTCTAATATCTTCTCTGTAATAGTTTGTGGTGTAAAATTATATAAATAATAACTGCGGGCAATAGCGCCCGCAGTTTTATCTGCTAAATAATGCCTTCAACGCTTATTTGTTCGCGCGCCTGGCGGGCGGCTGCTACCATGTTTTCTAACGCTGCTTTGGTTTCGGGCCACTTGCGGGTTTTTAACCCACAGTCAGGATTTACCCAAAGATTTTGCGTCGGCAGTAAATCGGCAGCTTTTGCTAATAGCGAGACCATTTCTTCCGTCGTTGGCACACGCGGCGAGTGGATATCGTATACACCCGGGCCAATCTCATTAGGATATTCAAAATGAGCAAAGGCATGCAGCAACTCCATTTGCGAACGTGAGGTTTCTATGGTGATTACATCAGCGTCCATTGCAGCAATGTGTTCAATGATATCATTAAACTCGCTATAGCACATATGGGTATGGATCTGTGTTTTGTCCTCAACGCCACTTGCCGTTACCCGGAAGGCTTTCACCGCCCAATCCAGGTAATGTGGTCGTTTTGCTTTGCGCAGCGGCAAACCCTCGCGAATAGCTGCCTCGTCAATCTGAATAATACCTAAACCGGCTTGCTCTAAAGCCACCACCTCATCACGAATAGCTAATGCTATCTGGTTCGTAGTCACCTCACGCGGCTGGTCATCGCGAACGAAAGACCATTGCAGAATTGTTACCGGGCCGGTAAGCATTCCTTTCATGGGCTTGTCGGTTTGTGCGGCAGCAAATTTGCTCCAACGCACGGTCATATTCGCAGGGCGGCTAATATCGCCATAAATAACCGGTGGCTTTACGCAACGGCTACCATAACTTTGTACCCAGCCATTTTTAGTGAACAGGAAGCCATCCAATTGTTCGCCGAAATATTCAACCATATCATTACGCTCAAACTCGCCGTGTACCAGTACGTCCAGTCCAATTTCTTCCTGCCAGCGGATAGATTCGATAGTCGCTTGCTCGATAGCCTTGTCGTACTGCTCAATCGTTAGCTCGCCTTTTTTAAACTTAGCGCGTAGCTGGCGAATGTCATCAGTTTGCGGAAACGATCCGATGGTAGTCGTAGGGAATGATGGCAAATTAAAGCGCTCGCGGTGCAATTGCTGGCGCACCGGGAAAGCACTCTTGCGCGCAGCATCGGCCTCTGTAATAGCCGCTACCCGATCTTTAACCGTTTGCTTATGTACTTTTTGTGATGAGCGCCTGCCGGCAATGGCCTGTTTATTTGTTTCAAGCAAAGTGTTATTGCCTTCGGCGATTTGTTTTAGCTCTGCAACTTCGTTCAGCTTTTGTCTGGCAAAGGCCATCCAGTTTTTAATCTCCGGATCGATGGTTGTTTCCAGATCAAGATCGATAGGGCTGTGCAATAATGAGCATGATGGTGCAATGATTACCCGGTCGGTACCCAATTTCTCAACGGCTTTGTTGATGAGATGCAACGATTTTTCATAGTCGTTTTTCCAAACATTACGCCCATCAACCACACCAATTGAAAGCTGAAGGGTTTTAGAGATCAGTGCTAACACCTCGTCTAATTGTTCAGGCGCACGTACCAGGTCAATGTGTAATGCAGCAACCGGCAAGTTCACCGCCAAAGCGGTATTATCCAGTAGCGCTTCGAAATAGGTAGCCACCAATAGTTTAACGCCGCTTACCTGATTGGCGATGGCGCGATAGGCATATTCAAAAGCTTCTTTTTCTTTTTTTGAAAGATCAAGTGCCAGGTAAGGTTCATCCAGTTGTATCCAGGTAGACCCCTGCTGTTTCAGGCGATTAATGATCTCCACATAAACAGGCACCAGGTCTTTAATCAAATCGATGCGTTCAAAACCCTGTTCTTTTTCTTTACCCAACAGTAAGTAGCTTACGGGGCCAACTAACACAGGTTTGGCTTTTTCTCCTAAAGTTTGTTTAGCCGCCGCATATTCGCCAAATACTTTTTCTGAAAATACCTTGAATTGCTGTTTAGCGGTAAATTCAGGGACTATGTAGTGATAGTTGGTATCCAACCATTTGGTCATTTCCATGGCGGTTATATCCAGTCCGTCTTTTTGGTAGCCGCGGGCCATCGCAAAATACAGGTCGGTTTCGGTGTTGTTTTTTATGTCAGACAATACCGGCGCATAACGTCGCGGAATAACGCCCAGCAACAAGCTCATGTCCAGCACTTGGTCATACAAGCTATAGTCGTTACAAGGGATCAGATCAACGCCGGCGTCCAGTTGCGTTTGCCAGTTTTCTTGTCTGATGGTGTTAGCGATCTGGTTCAATTCGGCTAGATCAATTTTGCCTGCCCAATATTGCTCGCAGGCTTTTTTCAGTTGTCTTTGGCTACCAATGCGCGGGTAGCCCAGGTTTTGCGTTAGCATTTTGTTTGATTTTAATTAAAGGATACAATCATCTATCACAAAAGGCAGGTCTCCTGACTTGTAACATCCCTGTCGTCCTTCCCATCCGCCTATTGGCGGACAGTGGACATTACCGACAGAAACTTTGGTGCGTTACTTACAGTTGCGCGACAGTCCATGATTTGCACATGGTTCCCTTTTCAATTAGTCTATCCGCCCGTTGTTGATGGGGCAGACAGGTTAAAACCTTTTGCAATAGATTAGATAAAATTATATAGTCGTAAATTCTGTTCAAATCTATATATTAAGATTAATAAACTTTATTTTAATATATTTTCGGTTTAAAAATCTACATTTGTTTTATATGTAAGATTTTTAATCTTTAAGTGTGTGCTAAACTAAACTGTAAAAGAAAATTATTCTATGGAAGAACTGGACGACACCGATATCCGCCTGTTAAAGTTGTTGGGCGAGGATTCAAATGTAACTATGAAAGAGCTGGCCGCTAAGGTGAACCTTTCGCCCTCGCCGGTTTTTGAGCGGGTTAAACGATTGGAAAGCAACGGTTACATCAAAAAATACATCGCTCTGATTGATGCCGAAAAATTGAATCAAGGATTGATCATTTTTTGCAGTATCAGGCTAAAACAACATGATAAAAGCATAGGTCATGAATTTGTAACCGATATTATGCGGATAAGTGAGGTGGTAGAGTGCTATAATATCTCAGGTGATTATGACTTTCTGCTAAAAGTATATGCCCGCGATATGAAACACTATCAGGATTTTGTGTTCAATAAGTTGGGCTCTGTAAAAAGTATAGGCAGCACGCACAGCACTTTTGTAATGTGCGAAAACAAGAATTCGCATAATATTAACTTATAATATTAACTTATAATTGAAAATTGATCTTCTTGTGTTTTATATAACGAAAAGGGTGACAATTGAGCCCTGAAACACCTCCTTGAAAGATTAGATTTAGATTAAAAAGTTGTGAATTTGATCTGTAGGTTTTGAAACAGTGACTGTTTTTTCTCCGTATAAGGATTCGGTATAAAAAATTGATCGTATCCTAATTACTGAAGATTACAGACATGACCCTGCCTACGTCTTCTTCTTGTGAATTTAAGCCCATTCTCGCATGAAAGGAAAGATACTCTTATTAGTTCTTTTTTCATGCATGTGGGTGAGGGGGTTGGGGCAGGTAACAACCTACAATGTTGATCTTTCAAAATCTGCAGATACTTCTGTAACAATACAGTCAAACAGAAATGGAAATTCTTGTGGTGGTTCCAACTGTATAGTTTTTAATGTAACACTAAACTCCAATACAGATTTATTAACTTTTGATGTTAAAAATCCAGCACCAAATGGGGCATCCGCATATTATATTTTAAATTGCGATGGTATACAAAGGCCTTTAGGGGTTCCTATTTGTGTAACTGGTGGAGCGCCACTTTCAGTTACATTCTGTAAAACTGGAAATGACTCGCCTTACTATACGATTACCGCATCTACAGCTGTAAAAGCCTCCCCGGATATTACTATTAGACAGGGATGTACCGGTAGCATGAGCGTTACCGGGCTTTCTGCCGCAACAGTGACCTGGAGCTCTATTTATCCGGGTACTCCCGGAGCTTATAATACCTATTTGAGTTGTCCGTCAGGTTGTACAACAACAAATGTTACGCCTCCGATAAGTGCCAGCACTCCATCTTATATCGATTATGTGGTTAGCGGGAACTTATCAAGTTGCAGTAGTTTCAAGAAGGACACCGTACGTGTATATACCGTTACACCGATGACTGTTGCTGTATCTCCCGCAACGGCGGCGATTTGCGGTGGAACAGGAGGTAATGTCACTTTAACGGCAACAGCATCCGGGGGAAGCCCGCCATATACTTATTCATGGACCAACTCATCAGGTACAGTAGTAGGGACGACGCAATCTATAACGGCGTCGTCGGCCGATACCTACACGGCAAGTGTTACCGACAATACTTCAGGATGTGGACCTATACCGAAAAGCGTTACCGTTACGGCTAGCGCTATACCTGTTATAATGAGCCCCCCATCTGCAACTATTTGTAGTGGAACTGCGCAAAATTATGCTCTTTCCAGTACTGTGAGTGGGACCACTTATAGCTGGAGCAGAGATCCGGTCGCGAATATCAGCAATGCGGGAGTTTACTCGCAGACAACTAATACCATTACTGAAACTTTAATTAATACCGGTACAACACCGGTTCAGGTAAAGTATATCATTGTGCCTACCGCCAGCGGTTGCACCGGTAGTGCATTCACGTATACGGTAACGGTCAACCCGACGCCAGCCATTACGAGCGCCGGGGCAGCAACGCTGTGTAATAGTACCCCGCAGAACTATACGATCAACAGCAATGTAAGCGGAGCCACGTTTA
>Ga0207647_10000241_pt1 | contig 44805 bp, 43 predicted proteins | sample KBSCornC2_FD_184295 | JGI IMG/M metagenome (GOLD analysis project Ga0207647, IMG submission 184295) | Corn rhizosphere microbial communities from Kellogg Biological Station, Michigan, USA - C2 (SPAdes) (version 2) | ecosystem: Host-associated > Plants > Roots > Rhizosphere ... | reverse complement strand
TGTCGCCGTCAACCAGATCGCGCGCGAGCACGGTTGCCACGATCTCACCGGTCGAAGCAGGGCCCTTCATCTGATCCATCTCCGGTACGCCCTCAATATTCATGCAGGCCAAACAACTGCCTGGGGCCCACGCGCTCAAGATATTCGTAATGGTCCGCCGGCTCGCGGACAAAGCGGTCAAGGAAAGCCGTAAGCGCAGAGAAATCGCCGTCCTTGGCCCATCGGGTTGCCGCCTGGACGTAATCGCCGATGATCTTGCGGTCCTCAACATAGAAACCGGGGCTGGCGAACGGGTGCGCTCCGAATGGCGCGCGGATCACGCCCGTTGCGCCGGGAATCAGGGTCTTGAGCGGCTCGCGCCGCACGTCGTCATTGGTGATGATCTTTTCGACCTGAACGTAGCTGCGGTCCGAGGCCGCCCAGATCGCGCGATCGCCCCAGCCATGGCCAACGTACTGGACGTTGCCGTAGATGTCCGAATGCGCGGCGTGAAAGAAAGCGACATCGATGTTGAATGCGGGTACCGCGATCAAGGTCTCCCCACTGATCGGGTCATGGAACGTCTTCAGCGCGGGGTTTACTTCCGGGATTGAAGTTCCGACCCCACCCTTCCAGGGATTGAACGGCAGGCGTTGCGCCGCGGCGCGCAAGCCCGCATAGAACAGGGCCTCGTCGAGTTCAAAGACGTCCAGCTTGCCGCTTTCCGCCGCCGCTCGAAACGCGGGACCGATTGGCGCCAGAGCTTCCCCGCCGACATAGGTCGAGATGACGCGCTTGACGCAGCCGGACGCGATCAGCATGTCGGTCTCGAGGCCGGCCGATGCGGCGCCGACGATGGTCAGGTCCTTCAGACCGCGGCGAATGATCTCGCGCACGATCAGCATTGGATGGCTGCTGTTGATGAAGCCGCCGATGCCGACGACCATGCCGGGCGCGATCTGATCGACTGCCTCGGTAACCGTGCAGAGGCGCGATGCTCGTCGATCGGGTTCGGTCGTCATGGTTTTCGCTCTCAGCGGCCCTTGAAATCGGCGGGCCGTTTTTCCGTAAAGGCCTTTGGCCCTTCAGCCGCATCCTCGGTGAATTGCAGCATCCGCAGCGTCAATTGTTCGAAGCGCAGACCAGTGACACGGTCCATTTCCCGCGACCGCATCGCCAGTTCCTTTGAGGCCTGCACCGCCAGCGGCGCGTTGGCGGCGATCCGCCTTGCACAGTCGAGCGCGGTTTCCATCAGCCGATCGGCCGGTACCACGTCGTTGACGAGATTCCAGCGCAGCGCGGTTTCCGCTGATACGGCGTCTCCGGTCAGCAGCAATTGCATGCCAATGACATGCGGTAGCTGGGACAGGACGCGTTGCGTGCCGCCACTGGCGGCGATCAGCCCGCGCTTGACCTCCGGAAGACCAAAGGTGACGTGGCTTGCCGCGAAGCGAATGTCGGTCGCCAGCAGCAATGTCATTCCGCCGCCAAGACATTGTCCGTTGACGGCGGCGATCACCGGCTTCCAGATCTCCAGCCCTTTGTGCAGGTTGAAGTCGCGCTGTGTCAGCCACAATTCGCTGAGTTCGGTCTTCGGTGCGCCGCTTTTCAGGTCGGCGCCGACACAAAACGCGCGTTCTCCTGTGCCCGTCAGTACGGCGACGCGGATTGCGGGATCGTCCCGCACCTGGCTAAAGGCCTCGGCCAACAGCTTGAAATGGGCGACATCAAGCGCATTGAGCCGATCCGGACGGTTGATGGTAATGACCGCTATGCCGTCCTGCACTGTGAGATCAATGGCCATGGGAAACCTCTCTAACGCCGGCTGCTCGATGGCCGTAGCGCTTCCATGCTGAAGAATCGCCGCAGCAGTGACCGTTCCCCTCGGTGACGCGAGATAATGCCGTGGGGCATCAGCAGGATGATGACAACGAAGATAATACCATAAATCAGGCCGTCGACCCCGGGGTTGGTCGCGCCGATGCTGCCGCGGAGGATTTCGCCGGTCGGCGTCAGCAACAAGGCACCGACCACCGGACCCCACAACGTACCCATGCCGCCGACCGCCGTGAACAAAATGACCTCGATGAACAGCATGGGACTTAGGAACGTGATGGGGTCTGCAATGTAGATGAATTCGCAGTAGAACACACCGGCGAAAGTGGTCAGGGCAGCGCTTAGAAGGCCAGTCTTCATGCGAACCATGACGGCCTTCACCCCAATGGCTTCAGCCGCGCGCTCATTGTCGCGTACGGCCCTTGCCTGCAGGCCGAGCTTGGAATCGCGGAACCAAATCACGATGAGCACGATCGCGACCGTGGCGATGAGAATGATATAAAAGAAGCCGGACTTCGATCCCGGCTGGAATTGCGTCCACCCCTTGGCGTTCAGTGGCACCGCAAGACCGGCCACGCCGCCAAGCGCCGGAATCGAGCGCACCACGAAACGCGCGATATTGCTGAGCGCCATGGTGGCAAGCGCGTAGGACAGCACCGGGAGCTTGAATCGGGTCACGATCAATTCGATGCAGACGCAGACCACCATCGACAGCACGATGGCGGGCAAGAGGCCGATCCAGGGGCTGATGTGATACTCGGCGCCGAGATAGGCAGCCATGTAGCCGCCGATCGACAGGTAGATCGGATGCGCAAAGGAGAGCGCACCGTTGAAGCCGCCGACCAGATTCCAGGCCGAGCACAGATAGGCGAACAACAGAGCCTGGATCGCAACGTGCAGCCAATAGGGCGATGCGATGGCCGGCAGGCATGCGAGAACGATAGTTCCAGCAGCAAGGATCAGCAGGTCGGAAGACGCGCGGCGCATCCTTTATGCCTCCCCGAACAGGCCGCTTGGCCTGAACAGAAGCATCAGGATGAAGAGGGCATAGGGCACCACGGGCGCCAGGGTTCCAGGCAGGAAGAAGTTGCCATAGGCTTCGGCGACACCGACGATCAGGCCGCCAACGAAGGCGCCGACAAAACTACCCATCCCGCCAAGCACCACGACGATGAAGCCGAACAGCGTGATTTCCATCCCGGCGGCAGGCTCCAGCACCCACATCGGGATCGCGAGTGGTCCGGCGATGCCAAGCAGGGCGATTGCGATGCTGAAGGCGAGGATCCTGACGCGGTTGACGTCGATGCCCATCAGCGCCGCGGCCACGGGATCCTGCACCGAGGCGCGAATGAAGCGGCCAAAATCGGTGCGCTGTAGCATCCAGAACAGTGCCGCCGCCAGCACCGCGGCCGTAACCAGGGCAATGATGAGCGGCGTGCGGATCACAATGTCGCCGAATGCCAATCGGCTATTGGTGGCGAAGGTCCGCACCGTCTGCGGGTCGGCGGTGAACGTGAGTTGCAGCGCGCTCTGAATGATGAAGACAAAGCCAAGCGTAAGCTGCACCACCACGATCAATTCGCTCTCCATCAACCCCGCGAATATCCAGCGGTACAACAGATAGCCGATGCCGAAGAACACCGGCACGTGAATCAAAACGGAGAGATAGGGATCAATGCCGAAGCGCTGGCTCAGCACCATGGAGCCGTACATGGCCAGGAGCATAAAGCTGCCATGCGCGAAGTTCAGGAGCCGGGTCAGGGCGAAAACCAGGGTCAGGCCAAAGGCGATCAGGCCATACACCGAACCGAACAGCAGCCCTGATATGCCGGTCTGCAGAAGGATAATGGGATCGTTCATCTACAGCCCCAGATAAGATTGCCGGACCTCGTCGCTGTTGGCGAGGCTTGCGCTGTTCCCCGATAACACGATCCGGCCTTCCTGAATGACGTAGGCGCGCCGCGACGATTGCAGCGAAATCCGCGCGTTCTGTTCGGATAGCAGCACGGAAAGCCCTTCGGCGTTCAGCGCCACCAGCGTCTTGTAGATGTCGCCAACGATGCGTGGCGCCAGGCCGAGTGAAGGCTCGTCCAGGATTAGAAGCCTTGGCTTGGCCATCATGCCGCGCGCGATGGCCAGCATCTGCTGCTCGCCGCCAGACAAGGTCTGTGCTTCCTGCTTGCGGCGCTGACCGAGCACCGGAAAGGCCTCGTACATTCTTTGAACCATTTGCGGGCGCTCGCCGATCGCGCGCGCGTTGGAACCGCCGACCAGCAGGTTTTCTTCAACCGTCATGCGCGGGAATAATCGCTTGCGTTCAGGCACCTGGATGATGCCATCGGCCACTCGTCGATGCGGGGCCAGCCCGTTCATTGGCTTGCCCAGGAAACGGATTGTGCCTTTTGTGGGATTGAGCAGACCCGAGATCGTCAGCAGCAGCGTGCTCTTGCCCGCGTTGTTGCTGCCCACGAGGGCTACGAATTCGCCCTCTCCGACACTGAGCGAAATGCCGTGCAGCACTTCGACGGGGCCGTAGCTGACGCTCAGCGAATCGATCTCAAGCAAAGGAATACTCCGCGCCGAGATAGCATTCGATCACCGCGGGATCGCGCGCGATCTCGGCGGGCACGCCCTCGGCGATCTTCTGGCCGAAGTTCAGCACGATGATCCGCTCGCAGAGCGACATGACAATGTGCATGATATGTTCGACCATGACGATGGTCAGTCCCTCAGACTTCAGCCGCCGCAGCAGGGCTACGATGGGCGCCGCTTCGGCGGGATTGAGGCCCGCCATCACCTCGTCCAGCAGGATCAGCTTGGGCGATGTTGCCATCGCTTTGGCCACCTCGAGAATCTTCTGATCGGCTGTCGTCATGCTCTTGGCATCGGTGTCGGCACGGCCGGCGAGACCCACCCGTTCGAGGATCTCCATCGCCGCCTCGCGCGCCGCGCGCATCGGTAACCGCGCGGAAGCCGCGACGGCGACGGTTTCGAGTACGGTGAAGGATTCGAAGGTCTGCATCAGCTGGAACGTTCGGGCTAAACCAAGCCGGCAAACGTCCGCCGGATGGCGGCCGTTAATGACCGTGCCCTCGAAGGTGATGGTCCCGGCGTTGGGACGCTGGAATCCGGAGATCAGTTCAATCGCCGTGGATTTGCCAGCACCATTGGGGCCGATGACCCCGACGATCTCGTTGCTGTTGACCTTAAATGACAGATCATTGACAGCGACGAGCGCCCCAAAGGATTTCGTAACGCCGCTAACAGAGAGCATGACCTACTCAGCCCGAACGGCGGGCTTGGCGGTCGCAATGTCTGGCGGGAATACCGTCACTTCCTTGGCTTCCGGTCCTTGAAACTGGATCAGCGCGAAAGTGAGGCCTTTCGAATAGCCTTCCGGCGCCCAGGTCAGGTCTGACTTGAAGGGCACAACCTGCTCAGGGGAGCCCTTCTTAAGCGTCAACGTGGAGATCGCTTCTTTGATCTTCCCCGCATCGAGGGAACCGGCTTTCTCCAGCACGGCCTTCATCAGCAACATCGCCTGATATCCCGAGGCGAAGGGGAGCGCAGAGGGCTGAAAGTCGGACCCGTATTTCTGCTTCCCCGCTTCCAGCGCGTGTTTCCACCCCGGCGTCTGCATATCGTAAGACGCGAGATTGAGCACGAACACGCCTGGACCCAAATATTTGGCCGTTCCATCCGGGCCTAGCACTTTGCGGATCGAGGGCTGCGCATAGCCGGATACGCCGGCAATGATGTTTGGTGAGTAGTCCTGCTCCATCCGCGCGCGATTGAAGCGGACGCCGTCCGGTTCGTTGGCGAAACCCATCACTGTTCCGATCTTTTCGCCCTTCAAGCGAAGCACCACAGGTGTCAGATCCGGAGCCTGTGGATCATAGGCAATGAGGATCGTGTCATCGAAACCAGCTTTCTTCAGCATGTCGACCAGCGGCTGGGCCATGCCTTCAGCCGTCGGCGTGCTATTGGAAACCACTGCGATACGGCCGGGCTTGAAGCCATACTGCTTCACCAAATATTGCAGCGCCTCGAACTGAAACACCCCCATCTCAACGCCTCGGCCCGGTAGGCCGAACAGATATTTCAGGTCGCGGGTGTAGAGCGAGTCACCCCAGGCGAGCGGATTAAGCATCGGCACCTGGTTGCGCTCGGCCACGACCGAGGCAACGGACATCTCCGAGCTGGAGGTCGGACCAATCAGAAGCTTGACCTGCTGCTGGGTGATGAGCCGTTCGGTTTCCGTGCCGGAGAGTCGCGGATTGCTCTGATCGTCGGCAAAAACAAGGTCGATCTTGGCGCCGCCCATCGAGGCGATACCTCCGGCCTTGTTGATTTCCTCAACCGCAAGCTCGATCGCGAGCTTCTCGTCCTGTGCGGTGCTGGCAAAGCCGCCGGTGAGGGGGAGAACCGCGCCGACCTTGATGGCATCAGCCGCGAATGCGTGTCCAGTAGCGAACGACATCAGGAGCATCGATGCTCCGGCAACAAGATACCGGCGAGAAACGAGCCGACCTGAACTGCACATTTTGCGGATCATAATGAACTCCTCCCTCTATCGCTTTTCGGCGCGCCGCGAATGGCGACGTTTTATTTTGTTTGATTGTAGGGTCCGAGTGTTTTCGGTCAAGTAAGTCGCATTCAATGCAGTTCGTCGAATTTATCTCTTGGCTGACGTCCCGATCCGTTGCAGTCCTTCCTCACAAGGTTGGCACGGCCTTCGGCATAGGATCGCGCGCCCAAGCTTTTCCTTGTCCTGGCTTTGTCGCGCGCAGGCCCTTATTGAAAAGGAATCTTCCTCTCGGTTGTCGATTTTTCCCATTAGTAAAAATTGGTGATAATGCTGACCCCGTTGCGGCAAATTGCCTCTTCGGAAAGGACCAGCCCGACAAACGGGGAGGGATGCCTTGCTGGTCCGGACGGACCCCGGGTCTTGGAATTCAACGGCGTCGACGCGCCGAAACGGCTTGTCATTCATCAGCAGTTCTGGGATGAGGAATGGGAGAGATATGTGAGAATCCGGACGGGTTTAATGCTCGTTTTGGCCTCATCATAGCCGCAACCCTGGAGCGGATTGGACAAACGCCATGATCCCGCAACAGACACGGCAACCTGCTTTGATCGAAAACGATTTTATCGCTTAGAAGGAACCCGCTCCATGGCAACATCTATCGGCAAATATTCGCTGATCACTCTCACGCTCGATCAGGATATCGCCCGGCTCACGCTCTGCAGTCCGCCAGTCAACGCGATGTCTCAGCAACTTCAAACGGAGATCAACGCGGCGCTGGACGAGCTGGACAAGTCCAATGACTGGTCCGTGTTGCAAGTCGCCAGCAATCAGAAGGTGTTTTCAGCTGGTGGCGACCTTGCCCTCATGTCAGGCTGGTTCAAGGAGCGCGCGCCCGGAGATTACATCAGCAAATATGCCGCCGGCGTACAGAAACTGATGAACCGGATCGCCGCCATCCCCAATATCACCATGGCCGAGGTCGGTGGCCCCGCGTTCGGCGGTGGCTGCGAACTGGTGTTGGCGACCGACGTTTGCATCGCCTCGCGCAGTGCCAAACTGGGTCTGCCTGAAGCGGGAATCGGCCTGCTGCCGGGCGCCGGCGGTACGCAGCGGCTGACGGCACGTTGCGGCGCCGCCATGGCCAAACGGCTCATCCTCGGCGCTGAACCTGTCACAGCGGAAATGGCGCAGCAGATCGGGATTGTACAGTGGGTGGTCGATCCGGAAGAACTCGTCAGTCAATCCAACGCCATCGCCCGTCGTTTTGCCTCGATGCCGAAATTGGCGCGGCGGCTGAACAAGGATTGTATTTCCGCTGCAGTTGATCCGGCGCGCGACGGGTTCGCGGTCGAGATCGAGAATACCAGGGCGTTGGGCAACGCGCCGGATTCTCGCGAGCGGATCACCGCCTTTTTGGCAGGCGCCCGGACAAAGTGAACCCCAAGGTTCCGATGGAGGCAGATGTGAGCGAGAAGATCCTGTTCGAAGTGGCCGACAACGGCGTTGCAACGCTGACGCTAAACCGTCCGGAGCGGTTCAACGCATTCAACCTGGAAATGGTCAATCGCTGGGCCGATCTGCTGGAGAGCGCCCGCAAGGATGATCGGATCAAGGTGGTCGTTGTCACGGGCGCTGGCAAGGCGTTCTGCGCCGGAGGCGATATGGACGAGCTGGAAAGCTTCCTCACAATGGATGCAGCAGGGAAGAAATCATTCCTCTGGGACAACGTCCATCGTATTCCGCTCGCCCTGCAGCGCCTCGACCGCCCCGTGATCGCTGCGCTGAACGGCACGGCGCGCGGCGCTGGCCTCGATATGGCACTGATGTGCGACCTCCGCGTCGCGGAACGTTCGACCATCTTCGCCGAGAGCTACATCTCGATGGGCGTGATGGCGGGGGACGGTGGTTGTTATTTCCTGCCGAGGCTTGTTGGGGTTTCGAAAGCGCTCGAACTGCTCTGGACTGGCGAGACGATCACCGCCACCGAAGCCGAGCGTATCGGCATGGTCTCGCGCGTGGTCGATGATGGCCAGGCGCTGGCGGCGGCGCTCGCGCTGGCCGACAAGATCGCCAAGCAACCGCCCGCGGCCATCCAGTTCATCAAGCGGGCTACCTATCAGAGCATGACCATGTCGCTTGAGGCCCATCTCGACCAGATCTCTTCGCACATGGCCGTGCTCGAGGACATGCCAGCGTTTCGCGAACGCGTCAGCGCTTTCAAGCAGCGCAGGAAATAGCGCTGCTTTCGGCCGCGCAGGCCCTTGAGGATCGGCGCCGTCGTGTTTTGCTCCGTTCAGCTCTCGTATTCGACGTAACCGTTGTTGAGCACGACGGTCTTGCGTTCCAGCGCGGTCGCCCTTAGCGCGGCCTTGCCCGCGCCGAGCTTCCAGATCTCGGTGCGAATGGTGTCGCCGGGATAGACCGGTTGCGAGAAACGGACATCGAGCTGCTTCAGCCGCTCCGGCACGTGGTTGCAAAGCATCTTGAGCGCGGCGAAGCCGGCGGTGCCATAGGTCGCTCCGCCGTGGAGGATGGGGCGCTGAAAGCCCGCTTCCCGCGCAACATCGAAATCGATATGCAGCGGGTTCGGATCACCGCACCAGCGATAGATTAAGGCCGCCTGGCTTGGGATGGGTATGTCGCAATACATATCGGCCGCGGCGTCCGGAATCGGCTGAGGCTGCCGGACCGGACCCGAGGGGCCGCCGAAACCGCCGTCGGCACGGGCGAAATGCGTCTGCTTGACCACGCAGATCAGGTCGCCATTGCGCCGCTCGCGGACCTCGCGGGTGTTGTAGATCAGCGCACCTTTTCCCGGACCGCGATCGATGGCTTCTGTGATCCGAACACGACCTTCGATTTCCTCGCCGATCCGCGGCGGACGGTGGAAGGTGACGACATATTCGCCATTGAGACAATGCTTCCAGGCAATGCCGGTTTCCGGGCGGGCGATCCAGACGCCCGGATAAGCGATCACCGTCGAGAATGTAGGCAAGAATTTGAGCTTTTCCTCATAGTAGAAAGGCAGCTCGCGCTCCTGCTCGGAGATTTCGCCGCCGACGCCGACTCCCAACGCGTAGAGGATCGCATCCTTGGCCGCGACTGTCTGAACAAAGGGCTCAAGCTTCAGTGCAAGCAGATTGTTATAGTTGATTGTCATTGAGTTCTCCGACCGCGTTAATGCGTGAGCGCACTCGTGCGGCTCTTGCCTGAACTGATGGCGGTTCCGCGGTGTACAGACAGAAGGCAGCTAATAGCTGTCAGGTCATGGCTCCTTCTTGCTGGTTGCCGGCGACGTCGATGATGGCGGCGGATCGTTTGCCTCCAGGAAGACATCGGGGACGATGCTGCGATGGAAGCCGGAGAATATCTCGCTGCGGGCCGCCGGGGGAAGCGGGCCGGTCCACACGGGGCGGGCATTGGGTGAACCGCCGTCGATCCGGATAAACGACCCCGTAATAAACGCGGCCGCGGGCGAGAGCAAAAACACGATCGCGGCGGAGACCTCTGATTCCGTGCCAAATCGCTGCATGGGGATGTAAGGAGTCATGTCGCGAATCAGCCTGGCTCGATATTCGGCTTCGTAGGTGTTCATCCCGCTCGATGCGATCGCGCCTGGTGCCACGGCATTGACGCGCACGCCCGCATGCGCCCATTCACTGGCCGTACTCTCCGTCAGCGAGAGCATGCCCGCCCGAGCCGCGCCAGAGTGCGCGTAGTTCGGCCAGCCGTGCCAGATTTCCGCAATCATGTTGACGATGGCGCCTCCGTTCTGTCGCATCCAACGCGTGTAGGTTTCCCGCATGAAGATGAAGCCGCCGGTCAGATTATTCCGGACAACCGCTTCGAAGCCCTTTGTTGGAATGTCGGCGGTGGGCGCAATGAACTGACCGCCGGCATTATTGACCAGTCCGTCAATGCGCCCACTGGTTTGCAGCACGCGATCAATGGTCGCAATGACCTGCTCTTCGATGCGGATATCGCAAACATGCGCCGTGGCGCTGCCGCCATCCTCGATGATTTCCGAGCATACTTTTTCCAGCTTCTCAATTTTTCGGCCAACGATGGCCACATGGGCTCCGAGCGATGCGAGTTCATGGGCGGTGCACCGCCCAATGCCGCTGCCGCCGCCAGTAACAATGATGGTTTTCCCTTCGAACAGGCCGGGTCGGAATACGGATTTAAATGGCACTGCGATGATCCTCCTGTTGCCCATAAGGGCTATCTTCCGCCTTGATCGGCGCGTCATGGACGGCGAAATTAGTCCTGGCGGCCATCCAACTCAACCGGCGGAGAGAGCGTCGCTAATCGGAGCGACTTTCAAAGAAGACAAGTCGATAAAGAAGGGCGCTGCGGTTGCGCCAGTGGATCTCTTACGGGTGGCGCAAGTCCCCAACATTGGTTTGTTGCGGTTCTCTGCCGAGCCGAAGGGCCGCCTAGGCCTGGTTGCGGCTTCAGCGGTCCTGCAGCGGCTTCAGCCCGGCCTGAGTGATAACACCGGCAGCGTCCGGGGAGGACAGGAAGCGCAGCAGGGACATTGCGGCGTCTTTCTGTTCTGAATTTTTTGGCACGGCGCCGACATATAGAGTGGGTGGTTGGATTTCGGCCGGCACGGTGCCGACAAATTCGACGCCAGGCACGTGAAGAAGCTCAGCGACTTGCTGGAAGCCGATGTCTGCCTCGCCGCGGGCAACGACGGCCGCTACGGGTTCGCCGGATGGTGGACCGCGCACCTTCCGAACCCTGTTTCCGATCTCATCTGCAACGCCGAGTTTCGCAAAACCTGCGGTCGACAGATAGGTGCCGCTGGAACTATCGGAAACCGCGATGGACTTCGCCTCCAAAAGCGTTTTTCGCAACGCATCGACTGTGCTGATATCTGGTTTGGGTTGACCTGTGCGGACCACCATGCCGATAAACGATTCCGCGAGCGACTTCCGGCTGCCGGCTTGAATTAAATCGCGACGCTCCAGAAGGTCCGCACCCGCTCCTTCCATGATCACGACATCGGCAATTTCGCCCCGTCCAAGCCGCGTCGGGATCGCTTCCGGTGAATCGCCGACCGATGGTCCGCGCGTGGTGAGGAGCTTATGGCCGGTGGAATTTTCGAACTTCGGGCCAAGCTCTGCATAGACGTTGAAGAAGCCTGCCGAAATCATGACCCTGATTTCGGATGCCGACACCGTGCCGCCAAACCAAATGGCGACGAGCAAGGCGAGCAAGAACGAAGAAGAATGTCGTGACATGACCCGCCTCCCGGCAAGCTATGGCTCTTGGCATTATTTGGCGGGAATTAGCAGGCGTAAAGTGCGCGCGCGTTTGCTCCCAGATAGTTGCTTTCTGACCAGTCAGGTTTCGAGGCGCGCGGGCGCAGCAACGGTCTGCAAGACGGGCCATTCACTGCAATGCAGCACCTCCTTCAGCCACCGAAAACACATATGTGATGGTGTATGGCGCGACGTTTGCGTATCTTGTCTGCCATTTCGTTCCCGCTATGGTTGCCGCCCGGTGTTCCAATCACGCCGACGCAATTTTCCGCTAAGAAAAAAAGTACGCAGAAGCGTACGCCAACCGACGCGGACATCCGAGGAAACGAGAGGGACTTCGTGATCGTTCAATTGATAAATGGACTGGCCTATGGGGGACTCCTTTATGTGGTCGCTGTAGGGCTCGTTCTGATCTTCGGATTGCGGCAGGTCGTCAATTTTGCCCACGGCAGTTTGTTCATGCTGGGCGCCTATGTCGGGTACGTCATCTCGTTCTACGCCGGATTTTGGGCGGGCCTCGTCGTTGCGATCGCCGCTCTCGGAATATTGGGGAGTCTGCTGGATATCGCAGTGTTCGGGCCGCTCCGACATCGCGGACCGATGACGACCGTCCTTGTAACTTTTGGCCTCGCGCTGATTCTTGAGGACTTTGCTCAAGCCATCTGGGGTAAGGGGCTCAGGCTTCAGCAACCGCCCCCGTTCTTGAGCGGAACCGTGGCAATCTTCGGCGACAGCTTTCCCGTTTATCGGCTGGCCGTGATCGCAATGGCGGCAATCGTATGCCTCGGTCTTGCGATCTGGATGCGAAAGACAAGGGTCGGGCTTTTTGTCCGCGCTTCAAGCGTCGACCCTGAGGGCACCGCAATGCAAGGTGTCAACACCGATCGGCTTAGTATTTTGGTGGTTGGATTGGGAACGTCGCTATCAGGCTTGGCCGGGGTGATTGCCGCGCCGCTGCTGTCGCTTTCTCCATCGATGGGCAGCTACGTGCTGATCGATTCCTTCATTGTCGTGGTTCTCGGCGGAATTGGTAGTTTTTCCGGCGCCTTTCTGGCCGCGATCCTGATCGGGCAGATTCACAACCTCGGCGTGATTTTTGTGCCGAGCCTGGCGGCCGTCATTCCGCTCGCCCTGATGTCGCTTGTCCTGATGTGGCGGCCGTCGGGTCTTGCCGGGACTGCAGCTTGAAGGGGCCGGGGAAGTGACCGATTTGAGTGTAGGCGATCTCGGCACCGGCAAAAGGGAACGCCAGGCATTGGCGAGGCGGCGCGAGACTCTCAGCCAAGGTGCAATCCTCATTATCGCGATCGTGGCGGTGATTCCGGTCGCCTATCTCGTGCGCTCCAACCTTGTTCTGTCGTTGATGACGCAGGCGGTCATTGCGGGCGTATTGGCGACCAGTGTGGGGTTTCTTATCCGGCAATCCGGCGCCGTAACTTTCGGAAATGCAGCTTTTTACGGGACCGCCGCCTATTGCGTTGCGCTTCCCTTAAAGGCCGGGCTTTCCTTGCCGCTCGGGATTGCTCTCGCCCTCGTGATACCTCCTGCCTTGGCTTACTTGTTGGGCCTTGTGATCGTGCGTATTCCAGGCATCGCATTCTCGATGTTGACGCTGGCGATCGGCCAGGCGCTCAGCGAACTGGCGCTGAAGGCGAGATGGCTGACCGGCGGTGAGGACGGATTTTCGTTTGCCTTGCCCAAGACAGTGGTGGGACTGGACGCATCGTTCCTTCAGCGGCCCACCAGCATGTTGATCTTCAGCTGGTCCGTCCTCGTTCTCGTCCTTTTTGGATTGTCCCTGTTTTCGCGATCGCGCTATGGCCGGGTGGTTGCTGCCATTCGCGAAAACGAGGAGCGCGCCCGCTTTATCGGGTATCAGACGGTTTCGCGTCGCGCTGCGACATTCGCCTTGTCAGCCTTCGTGGCGTCGATCGGCGGGGTACTGGCAACTCTCTACAACTCGTTTGTTTCTCCCGAAACCATGCATTGGAGCCTGTCGGGAATGGCCCTGATCATGGCTATCATCGGTGGCACCCAGCTGTTGTGGGGCGCTGTTGTCGGCGCCGCCTTCGTCTTCTTTGCCAAGGATTGGGCCGGAGACATCGGCGAACATTGGCAGGCTGTGATCGGCGTCATTCTAATTGTTGTCACGGTGGGATTGCCGGGCGGGATCAGCGGCGCGATGATGCAGATCGCATCGCGCGGTTCAAGGCTATTTAAGGGACGGGGCGCGCCGTGATCGAGGGACACAATCTGACCCGCCGTTACGGAGCCGTTGCAGCGCTACGTGATGTCAGCATCTCGGTCCCCGAAGGAGAAATCCGCGGGCTTATCGGCCCGAACGGCGCCGGAAAATCGACCCTCATCGACGTTCTCTCAGGTCGCGCAGAGAATGCGAGTGGCAGGGTCTCGATCCAGGGGCGTGATGTAACTCAACTATCGGCGCAGGAGCGCCGGGTCGCCGGGCTCGGGCGATCTTTTCAGCGGACCAACATCTTTGCGAATTTGACAATCGCCGATCAGTTGGAGATCGCGGGCTTTACCGTGTCGGAGGCCAATGTCGATGAGGTGATGGCCGAACTTGGCCTGCTGGAGGTGGCAAACGAGGTTGCCGGCCAGACCTCCTATGGAATTCAGAGGCGGGTGGATCTCGCGCTTGCGCTGATTGGGCGCCCCAAGGTTCTGTTGCTGGACGAACCGGCCGCGGGCCTGTCGGCCGCCGAATCGATCGCCTTGTCCAGGCATCTGCGTGATCTCGTGCATCGATGGAAGGTGACGGTCCTCATTGTCGAACACGACATGGAGGTCGTGTTTTCGATTTGCGACCGCATTACGGTTCTGCATCTCGGTCAGGTTCTCACCGAGGGAACGCCAGACCAGATTCGAACGTCGCCCGAAGTGGTGAAGGCTTATCTCGGGAGCGCCGCTTGACCGAACTTCTCAAATTCAATGAAGTCGTGGCGGGATATGGTGAGGCGCGCATCCTGCACGGCGTCGACCTCGCGATCGAAAGCAATGAGCGGGTCGCCATCCTTGGCCGAAACGGTGTCGGCAAGACCACGGTCGTGAATACATTCCTGAGCTCGGCGCGGCTGATGCAAGGCACGGTCGAACTTGCCGGGCAGCGGATCAAGCAACTTCGTTACTTCACCGCGGCCCGCCACGGAATTTCGGTCGTTCCGCAGGGGCGGCGGATCATTCCAGGGCTTACCGTTCGCGAAAACCTTCTGCTCGGTGCCGCTGTCGACCGGCAAGGGCCGTGGAATTTGCGCCGGGTATTCGAACTGTTTCCGATTCTGGCTGAACGGGCCGATACGCCTGGCACTGCGCTTTCCGGTGGTCAACAGCAGATGCTGGCGATTGGCCGGGCCTTGATGGCCAATCCGGCTCTGCTCGTGCTGGATGAACCAAGCGAGGGGTTGGCGCCGGTCATCGTCGACGAGCTGGTGCAGGTTCTCTCCGATCTGGCGCGCGAGGGCATTGCATTGCTCTTGATCGAGCAGAACCTGAGCCTCGTTCAGCGTGTCGCCAAACGATATTACGTGATGGCCAAGGGGACCGTCGTCGAAAGTGGAGATCTTGCAGGCCTCACCACGGAAGGTCTCAAGCAGCATCTGGTAGTCTGAAGAAAATAAACAGGAGGTGACGTCATGAAGGGTTTGAGTTTCGAACTTAAGCTGCCCATTGCTCTCGGTGTGTTGGGTCTGGCGTGTCTCGTCCAGCCCGCAGTCGCAAAGGATCCGCTCAAAATCGGCGTTCCGACGATCCAATCAGGTACTTACGCCGTGGTCGGGGCGGAGCTTCTCAAGGCGATCGAGTTTGCGGTGAGTGAGGCGAATGAGAAAGGCGGCGTCGACGGACGCCAGGTGGAATTCAGGGCGCTCGATACCGAAGCCAAGCCGGAGATTGCACGCAAGCAGGCGGAAAAGCTTGCGCTTGACGGCTACAACGTGCTGACCGGCATCGTGACCTCGGGCGAAACCCTGGCTCTCATGCCCATGCTTGATCGATGGAATGCGGTGCAGGTGATATCGGTCAGCAAAACCGACGCGATTACCGGGGCGAACTGCTCGCCGCTGGCTTTCCGTACCAACCGTCAGGATAGCATGGACGCCGCGGTGATAAAGCCGTGGCTTCAATCACGCAAAGAGGCGAAATGGGCAGTTGTGGCGGCGGACTATACATGGGGCCGAGGCGTCGCCAAGGTATTCCGGGAATCCGCCGGACAGACCGGGAAGCAAGTCGTTGTCGAACTCAATCCGCAGCTTGGCACGAACGATTTTGCAGCATTCATCCAGCAGATCAAGGCCTCGGGTGTCGACGCGGTGTGGGTTGCGCTGGGCGGACGAGACGCGATCAACTTCGTCAATCAATCAAAGGAGTTCGGTTTGCTCCCCAGCACGACCATGGCCGGCGTGGCTTACATCACCGACGGATCGATCGCATCGCTGGGGAGTGTTGCCAAGGGACTGTTTGCCATCATCAACTACAGTTCGACGCTGGATACGCCCGAAAACAAGAAGTTCGTCGAAGCCTGGAAGAAAAAGTACAACGGTGAGACGCCGTCCAATTACCAAGGCGAGCAATATGTCGGACTGCAAATCATTTTCCAGGCCGTCGAGCGGGCCCACAGCGTGGCGCCGAAGGACATCGCCCGCGCCATACATGGCGGAACATTCGATACCATCCTGGGCAAGCTGACGATGCGTCCCGAGGACAACCAACTCACCGGGCCCAATTTCTTCGGTATCGTGGATGAGCGCGATGGCAAGCTGCGTCCGGTGATCACGGCAACCTACTCCGCGGAACAGGCCACGCCTCCGCCGAGTGGCGACTGTAAGCAACCGTCGCTTTGAGCCACGTTTGCACCGCCACTGTACCTGACGTGAGCGGGCCGTTGCGCCGACCCAGCGCGGGAGCGAATGCTCCCGCGCGCTTTCATTGAGCTTCAGTTCATCTATTTCGCGCTGCGATTATCACGTATCCGATCAACGTGTTGCTTTGAAACCGAATGATATTGCGCCAGCGCTTTCAATCCATCTATTATGAAGGCTACAAAAAACCGATGTCCGGAAACGGACGCGTGGAGGACCGATGACAAGCCCTGACGTCGTTACCGAGTTTAGGAGCAACGTGCGGCGCATGGTCGCGAAGGAAGTCGCGCCGTATGCCGCTCGGGTGGACGACGAGTCAGCCTTTCCTGTCGAGGCGCAGCGGGGATTTCGATCCCTCGGGCTATCAGGCCTTCCGTTTCCCGAGGCCCTCGGGGGCGGCGATGGCGATCTCCTGCTGCAATGTATTGCAGTTGAGGAGGTGTCACGGGTGTGCGGAAGTTCGGGCAACGTGCTGCTGACTCCCTGGGTTGCGCTTGCGCCCCTCGTACAGTTCGGCAGCGATCAACTGAAGCAGCGCATCGTACCCGAGGTCGCCAGCGGAGAGTTCGGTGCAAGCTTCTGCCTGACAGAGCCCTCCGGCGGCTCGGACGTCATGGGTATAACGACTGCCGCGACCCGGGTTGATGGCGGCTGGAGACTGAAGGGACATAAGCGCTTCATCTCATGTGCGGGCTGGTCCAAATGGTACGCGGTTCTCGCTAAAACCGGTGAAGGTAAGCACGGCGTTTTTATGGTGTGCTCCCAGGACAAGGGCGTTTCAATTGGCCGGCATGAGCGCAAGATGGGAATCCGGGGCAGCCCGACAGCCGATGTCATTTTCGAAGATGTCTTCGTTCCTGATGCCAGCGTGGTGGGCGATCCCACCAAGGGCTATCAATACATGATGAAGACGCTGACGGGGTCACGTCCGCTGATCGGGGCGCATGCACTGGGTATTGCGCAGGGAGCGTTCGACGAGGCGGTCCGCTATACGGCGGATCGGACTCAATTCGGCAGCAAGGTCTCGCGGTTCCAGATGGTGCGGGGAATGGTGGCGGACATGAAGACGCGGATCGAGTCGTCACGTGCGTTGCTTAACCATGCCATTTCGCTGGCCAAACAGGACGACGGGGAGGCCCGCGCAATTGCAGCAATGGCCAAGATGAGTTGCACTGATACCGCGATGTCGGTCACGACCGACGCCGTGCAACTGCACGGCGGCTATGGTTACCTGAAGGATTTTCCAGTCGAACGAATGATGCGCGACGCGAAGATCACGCAGATCTGGGAAGGCACCAATCAGATTCAAAGGTTGCTTGTCGCAAAATATGTATATGGCGACTGATGTTCGGCGCCGCTTCACCTGCCGGGCGAAGCGGTGATCCGGACAAGGATGCCGGCCGATCCACGGTGTTGGTAAATTGGCCACCGCCTGATGGCTGATCGCCCTGCCAAAATCGCGAGGGAGAAACGTCCATGATTGGTGACATGCTCCCGGTAACGACGCCGGAGGAAGCCGAAAGCTATCGTCGCGCGGGGCTTTGGCGCGACGAAACCATTTATTCCCGCTTTCGTCGGGTGGCGCAGGCCAACCCAAACAAGCTCGCGGTCAAGCTGAGTGACACGCGGCTGTCCTTCAGTGAATTACATGACAAGGTGCTGCGGGCGGCCAGTGGTTTCCTGCGGGCCGGAATCAAGAAGGGACAGATCGTAGCCGTCGACGCCCCGAACTCCATTGAACAGCCTTTGCTTCACATTGCGCTGGATGCGATCGGGGCGGTCTACATGCCGCTTCATCATGCATTTCAGGAAACTGAAATCGTTCACCTGATCGCAAAATCGGCTGCCGTTGCGGCGATCATTGTCGATGACAAGAATGGAGAAAAGGCTCCTATCTACCGGGGAAAATGCCCTGGTCTCCGCCACGTCTGGGTGGTCGGTCAAAATTATTCCGAGCTTGCCGACGGTCCTATCTTGGAACCGTTGTTGCCGGCCGGGGAGGCACCCACCCCGGACGATATCGCACACATCATGTTATCTTCCGGCACCACGGCGCTGCCCAAGATCAGCGTATTTACAAACAACAACATTCTGGCGCTGATGGATGCCTTTGGCGACATGATCCATCTTTCCTCCGCCGACGTTTCGGCCGGTTTGGCTCCGGCGGGTACGGGCGCAACTGGCTATGTGTTCGGAGTCTTGCCTGTCATTCTGGCGGGGGGAACCGCGGTTATCCTCGGCAAATGGGATCAGCCGGCCGATGCGGTTCGCCTCATCATTGAGAACAAATGCACCTACGCCACGGCGATTCCGACCCAAATCAGCGTCATGCTGCCCGCGATCGAGACGGCCGGCGAAAGTGCCTTCGAGCACTTTCGAGTTTTCAACAATGCCGGCGCGCCTCTCTCCCAGCAGATTGCCATCCAGGTTGAGAACGTCATGCGGTGTCGGGTGCAGTCGATTTACGGCGCCTCCGACGGCGGCGCGCCTTGCATGGTCTCCATCGACGATCCGGCGGGCAAGCGCACCTCGACGGTCGGCAGGATACTTCCGGGACGCAAGGTCGAGTTCCGTAATGCGCTCGGACAACCGGTTCAGCAGGGAGAGGTCGGAGAGATCTGCTGGAAATCGCCGGATAAGTCTTTCGGCTATCTCAATGACATGGCAGCTTCCGCCGGCGCGTTCGACGAAGCCGGTTTCTATCGGAGCGGCGATCTGGCGCGGATGGATAAGGACGGTTACGTTTCCATCGTCGGGCGCGTTAAGGATATGATCTTGCGCGGCGGCCAAAACATCAGCCCGCGTCTGATCGAAGATCTGCTTATTACCCATCCCGCGGTGCTGGAAGTGGCGGTTGCCGCCATGCCGGATCCGAAGCTCGGCGAGCGGGCTTGCGCCTTTGTCGTGCTTAAGGCAGGCCAAAGCTTTTCGCTGAAAGACGCTGTCGATTTCTTGACGGAGAAAAAGATCGTCAAGTGGCAGTTCCCCGAGCGAGTAGAGATCATGGATCATTTACCGCGCTCGGCCGGGGACAAGATTGCCAAGAACAAGTTGACCGAATATGTGACGGCCAAACTGGCCCAGCAGTCCGCCGGCTGACCAGGTCTCAGGCAACGATCCTACTGTGATGAATGACGCAACGCCGCAGCTTTGCGGAGCTAGCTGCGATCGTGCGGCTCTGTCGACTCCGCTTACAGATTGGCCATTTCTCATAGCTATCGTTGTGCGGCCGTTAGGACACGAGAGCACGGCTCCCGCGTCGCGAGCGTCTTCAAAAAAAATCGACTCGCCTAAGTCGCTTTGCAGGCGCACTGTAGCCCTTATGGCCGGAAAGCCCCGAGATTTGGCCGATCGAATGGCCAGGCGCCATCGCCGCGTGACCCGCGGCGACGATGGATACCTTCGGCAGACCTTTACGCTGCCCCGGCTTGAGGCCAGGAAGAAGGCAAGGGAGCTTTTGGTCGCGTTCCCGAAGGCCGCCTACATGACCGAGATCGAAAGCTGGGCGGCGCTGCCTGACGACCGCATTGTGTTCACCATCAAGCGGTTGGGGTCGGCCGATTAGGATGATGCCGTCCGGCAAATCAACAGGCCCCGAAGATCGAAGGCCTGTCAGGGATTTGGGGATGTGTTGGAGCAGAGAGGGCGTATCTCTTGTCGCCGCTCTCTAACGCAACAGCAGGATAAGGATGATCAAGGGAATTGGAATTCCGATCAGCCACAGCAAAATGGGCATGCTTTCTTCCTTTCTCGATCAACGTCGCATTTTCCAGGTTCCATCGCGCAAGCCGCCGCCCTCGGTCGCCGCAAGGCTCGCGCAGAAGGCGCCGAGAAGCATGGCCGCGGTCACCCAGAACGCGAGCGATGCGGTCGCCTTGCGGGCGGCATCGGTATCGGCCTTGATCTGCGTCACGACGGCATCGACGCGCTTGTCGGCATCGGCCTGATTCATTCCGGTGCGGGCAGCGACAACCCTTGCCGCGTAATCCCGATCAGGCCCCTTGAACTCGACGCCGTTGCGGAAGCTTCTCGTGAAAAGCCGCACCATCTCGCCGCGGGAATCGGAGGCATTGGTTGCTGCTGGCGCGGGAGTGGCGGTTGCTGCCGCGTTAGAATCCGGTCGCAGCAGCGTATCGACATAGACGTCCATCGGGCCGCTGGTCTGGGCGCCGTTCACGACGCCTTGGGATGCACCCACCGCGGTGCCACCGATCAGACTGGTCGCCGGCAACGCCAGGGCTGTAGCACCGAGGACCGTGGCCAAGGCCCAGGCGATAAAGCCATGCGCAGTATCCCGGAAATACACTTCGTCGCGCTCCACGTCCGCCCAGCTCGACCGCAGGCGACCGGCGATGTAGCCGCCAATCGAAGAGGAGAGCATCGCGATGACGACGAGATAGAGCCCGGTGGTGATCTTGAAGGTGGTCGCCGAAACCCCTGAACCGGACCAGGGCGAGACCATGGTCAGGCCCAATCCCGTTCCAAAGGCAAGCAGAACCAGGGTCAATGCGCAGGCCACAATCGCGCCCGCCACAATGGCTGGCCACGACACTCCCGCGAGCGTCGAGGTGGAAGTTTCTCCCGGCGCGGAAGCGACGACAACAGTATCGACCATGAAAGTCTCCTCAGCATGTGCCCATAAGTGACGCGATAATGGGCAGGCGGACTGAAAGTTCCTTTCTGGAGACGACGCCTCGGTCGGCGCAGGCCAGGCGGCCCTGCGTTTGCGTCCGGTTTTACCGCTACCGCGTGAGGTTTCGACACGAACTCGAAATCGACTCTCTTACCGAGCGCAATAGGTGCGTCAGCGAAAGATATCTCGCTGGCCGATATCTTCACACCGAACAACAAGATTGAAAATTGTCACCGAGACCGCGCAAGGCTCGCACCCATCGCATCGTTCAGTTGCGCCCGGCAGGGACGGTTGTCGGAATGCCGGCCAGGATCGATAGTTCGCACCGCACAAAATGGCATCGTTGGTTATCTTAGAATCGCGGTTTAAAGTCGTCATCGAGCCAGCGGCTAGATAGGGCAGGCCGGGGGTAATCAAGGGGGGATGACCATGGATAACATTCAGGCCAAGTTGAACCGATACCAGCCGCAGGTACTCAGCATCTTTCGGATTATGTTCGGCCTGCTGATCCTTCAAGCTGGTTGCTCGAAATTTTTCGGCTTTCCGGCAGCGCAGCCCGCCAATTTCCAACTATTCACCATGCTCGGCGCAGCAGGCTTCATCGAACTAATCGGAGGTGCGCTGGTCACGGTCGGCCTGTACACGCGCTATGCTGCATTGATCGTCTCCGGGGAGATGGCAGTGGCGTATTTCATCTACGCCAACCGTCTCGCCCTCTTTCCTTGGTCCGGCCCATCAGGGGCGAATCGTCCCAGCATCATTCCGGCCCTCAATGGGGGCAGTCTCGAAGTAGCCTTTTGCTTTGCGTTCCTGCTCCTCGTGTTCTTCGGGCCGGGCATCTGGAGCCTCGACGCCCAGCTTCGCAAACGCACCTGATCGAGCCCATATCCGCAATCGCCCCTCCGATCGGAAGAATTCCGCGCTCGACTGAAATCAGCGCGGGATCGCCTTCCTAGCGCGGCGCGCTGCGGGTTTCGTCCTAGTTTTACCAGCGCTCGTTGTGCGGGGCTTTGTCGTCGCTGGCGACTTTGTGCGAGTTGCTTTGGCAGGTCTTCGTTGCTCGATTTTTCTTCTTCTTGGCAGCCATCGCACGCGATAAGTCGAGCACATAGATTCATCCTGTTGCGGCGAGGACGGCTAGCGTTGCGGTAGCCCCATCGGCTTCACCCTTTTCGAAGTCCCCTTCGGTCTGGGCCATGGCATTGGTGACATGAGCGAAGCAAATCACGGACCGGCGCTGGGCGGCGGCGAAGGCATATAAAGCGGCGGCTTCCATCTCGACGGCGAGTATGTTTTGGGCTCTTGCGCCTGCGATCGCCTCTTCCGTTTCGCGGTAGGGCGCATTGGTAGTCCAGGTCGCGCTGCGTTGGACCGTAATTCCAGAAAGCCCTGACGCAGCATTTTGAATGCGGTCGATGAATTGAAGATCGGGCGCGGGAGCAAACGAATTTGGCGGGAGGTCGTGGTAGCTCGTCCCTTCGTCGCGCAGAGCGCGATCAATCAGCACGAAGTAGGGCGTTGGCCCGCAATCAGTAATGTGACCGGCGGATGTGACGCGGACCAGTAGCTCGCAGCCGGAAGCAAAAAGCTGCCGGCGACAAGCACCGCGAAGGGAGCACCCACTGCACACCCAATGATTCCGACTTCGCCGACCCCGTCGAGGGTGAACGTGAGCAGTTCGGTGTGATAGCAGGCCCAGCCCTGATGAGCATGCCCGGCGCCAGTGGCTTTAATCCGGCGCGCGATGTCGCCGTCAGGAGCGAGCAGGCAAACCGATGGCACCGAAAGGAGGGGCAAATTCTTTTGCCGGCGAGCCTCCCGCAAGAGAGATTCGGCCGGAATACAGATGGAGCTCGATGATCTTTGCGGTCGTGATGGGCCATTTCACCGGTTCGGTGGCACGAGCCGTCGCTTCCTCTATAGGCTCCTCATATTGGCGCACGCTCATGTTCCGGCAGCGGCTTCGAACGGCAGCCCCGCGGCGCGCCATTCCGGGTAGCCATCTTCAAGGCGTCGAACCTTAAAGCCCCGCTTGCGAAGGAGCGCAACAGCCTCGAAAGCCAGCACGCAATAGGGACCCCGGCAATAGGCGATGACTTCCTGACTCTTGGGGAGTTCACGAATTCGCCGGGCCAGCTCGCGCAACGGAATGTTGACGGCACTGGGAAGATGCCCCACGACGAACTCGTTTTCGGGCCGAACGTCGAGCACCGTGACCTGCCCGTCCTTGATACGGCGGGCGAGATCCTTGCGTGAAACGGGCTCCAGCGCGTCTCGCTCATGAAAATACCCCCGAATCAGGTCTCGCACCTCCGCGAGGTTGCCCTCCGCCACTTTTCTTATGGCCGCCGTCGCGACGAGCACCGAGGGATCGCTGACCCGATAGAAGATGTGCTTGCCGACCCGCCGCGACACTAGAAGTCCCGCTTTTCGCATCAGGCGCAGATGTTGCGAGGCGTTGGCAATGGAGAGGCCGGCCGCCTCCGCGAGCGCATCGACGCTGCGCTCGCCCTGCGCCAGCAATTCCAGAATCTCCATCCTGCGTCCGTGGCCGAGGGCCTTGGCCACTTCGGCAAAACAGTCGAACACGGCGCGTTTGGGACTATCGCTTGACATGCGGTCTGCCTGCATCCACTATCATTCAATAGATTAATTGAATGAACGGGCCACATTGTCAAGTATGGCCCTCAAACGAGGCAAGGAGGCCAAAGATGATCCTGCGCCAGTTCCTTCACTCTGATCCTGTCGGCGTCTCCTATCTGTTTGGCTGCGGTGGCAAGTCCGCCGGCGCCGTCGTCGATCCGGTCGGCGACATCAATCATTATCTCCGAGCGGCACAGGACACGGGCCTGCGCATCCTGTACGTGATCGACACGCACATCCATGCGGACCACCTCTCGGCCGGGCCTGAGCTGGCGCGCGCGGCGGGCGCACCTTACGTCCTCTTCGCGGAAGCCGATGCGAATCTACCCTTCAAGGGCGTGCACGACGGCGAAGTGCTCGAACTCGGCAACGTAACCGTCAAGATCATGCATACGCCGGGGCACACACCCGAGCATATGTGCCTGCTCGTGACCGACCATACCCGGGCCGAAGAGCCGTGGTTTGTCCTCACCGGCCACACGCTCATGGTCGGGGATCTGGGCAGAACCGAGCTTGCGGCGAGCGCGGCTGACGGTGCGCGCACTCTGTTCGGCAGCGTCGAGCGCCTGAAGGCGCTCCCCGATTATCTCGAAGTCCTGCCCGGCGCCTATGCGGGTTCGGTTTGCGGCCGGCGCCTGAGCGGCAAGCCCCTATCCACCATCGGATTCGAGCGCCGTCACAACGCCGCGTTCAGGATTGCTGACGAGACAGAGTTTGTCCGCACCATGACGGCCGAGATTCCTCCGCCGCCTCCGAACGCGGCTGAGATTCGCGCGGTGAACTCCGGCAAGCAGACAAAGGCCGCCTGAAGAAGGCCGGAAGGATGCTCCATGAAAATTCTCTTCATCCTGAACGCCCCACTCTATGGAACCGAACACTCCTATAACGGCCTGCGACTCGCGAATGCGCTGGTCAAGAATGATGTAACCGCCGCCATCACAATCTTTCTCATGGCGGACGCGGTAATTTGCGCCAAGAAGGGCCAGAAGACGCCGGACGGCTACTACAATCTGGAGCGGATGATTAAGCGCTTCGCGACCGGGAACCACGCTCTTTTGCTTTGCAGCGCCTGCATGGATGCGCGCGGATTGACCGACGCCGAACTCCTCGAGGGCGCAAACGCAGCTCGATGGACGAACTCGCGAAAGCGACGCTCGCGGCCGACAAGGTGCTGACATTTTGAAGGCGCCGCAGCCCGTATCGGAGTCAATCAAGGTCCGGCTCGGATTGCGAGAGAACTGGCAGCAATTCGCGCTGCTGGTCCTCGTCAATGCCTTCGTCGGCGGTATGGTAGGACTGGAGCGGACTGTTGTGCCCCTCATTGGCACGCAGGAATTCCACATCGCCTCGACTACGCTCGTCACCTCCTTCATCGTCAGCTTCGGGGTCGTGAAGGCAATCTCGAATCTTGTGTCGGGTCATTTTGCGGATATCTATGGCCGCAAGCATGTCCTGATTGCCGGCTGGCTAATCGGCATTCCGGTGCCATTCATGATCGGCTGGGGGCCGAGCTGGGGCTGGATCATCGCCGCCAATGCGCTCCTTGGCATCAATCAGGGGCTGGCATGGTCAATGACCGTGATTATGAAGGTCGATCTCGCTGGCCCAAAATCGCGCGGTCTCGCCGTCGGACTCAATGAATTCGCGGGCTATCTCGCCGTCGGCATTACGGCCTTCCTCACCGGGTATATCGCGGAGCATTACGGCCTGCGACCGGAGCCTTTTTACCTCGGCATAGGGTACGTTGTTTTCGGGTTTGTGCTGTCGCTCGCGGCCGTCCGCGACACGCGCCACCATGTCCGGCTTGAATCGGCGCAGCATGCGATGCCCGCTGCAAGCGTCGGGTTTTGGGATATCTTCCGCCGAGCGTCGTTTGGGGATCGCAATCTCTTTGCCGCTTCCCAGGCCGGGCTAGTGAACAATCTGAACGACGGCATGAGCTGGGGAATCTTCCCGCTTTACTTTGCCGCGTTCGGACTCGGCGTCGAGCGCATCGGCGTGCTCAAGGCGGTCTATCCGGCGGCATGGGGTATCCTGCAAACGATCACCGGGCCTTTGAGCGACCGCTGGGGACGCAAAGGTCTGATCGTCATCGGTATGTGGGTGCAGGCGTCGGCGCTGTTCCTAACCGCGGCGACCCACGAATTCGGGTGGTGGCTCGTAGCTAGCCTTTTCCTCGGCGTCGGAACGGCGATGGTCTACCCAACTCTCATTGCGGCCGTCTCCGATGCATCGCATCCATCATGGCGCGCGCGGTCCCTCAGCGTTTATCGCTTCTGGCGCGACATGGGTTATGCCATTGGTGCGCTCGCGGCCGGAATCATCGCGGACCTGTTCGGAATCGCGTGGGCCATCGCCGCGATAGGGCTACTGACTTTTCTCTCAGGTGCTGTCGTGGCGTTCGTGATGCGCGAGCGGACGGCTTAGTTGGTCCCCCTTAGCACCGGAATGCCCGGTTGAGTTTGTGGTGTACATTCCAGCGATGGTGGGCCCGGCAGGACTCGAACCTGCAACCAGACCGTTATGAGCGGCCGGCTCTAACCATTGAGCTACAGGCCCGCCGATGCCGCGTAATAGCGGCAGCAACGATGCGCCCTTCCCATACAATGTGACCGCCGATCTCGCAACACGGGTTGCAAGCCGCGCAGGCGGCATACACGACCGTTTAGCGCTGGTGGGACCGCGGCCCCAGCGGATCTTGTTTTGGGGTGCTTGTCACACCGGTTTCTCACCCAATTTCAGCGCGGGGCTTCAGATGAGAGCGCCTAGGAATTATCGAGCATCGCCAGGTTTTCGGCCCTCACGATATCCTCGGGCGTATTGGCATTGAAAAATGGATCGACGGGCTCAGTCGGCCAGGTCGCCGTGGCGAGGCGATAGCGGGCGGTCCAGCGGCTGATCTTGCGGATGTCTTCCACGACCAGCGCCTGTCGCAATGCTTGCCGCAAGCCCACATTCCACAATCCGATCACGGGGTGCGTCTGGCCGCCGGAGGCCGCTACCGCCAGTTCAGCATTTTCGACGGCCCGCGCCCGATGCAGCCTTGGGACGAGATCGCGCGGCAGAAACGGGCAATCGGCTGCTGCCGATACCACCCATGAGATATCGGGCCGGTTGGCGGCGGTCCATTCCAGCGCCGCGAGAATTCCCGCAAGCGGGCCGGGAAAATCCGCCAGCCCGTCGGCGATGACCCGAAGTCCGAATACGGCAAAGCGCGAGGGATCGCCATTGGCGCTCAGGATCAGGCCATCGCATTGTGGGGACAGGCGCTCGACCACCCGCTCGAGCAGGCTACGGCCGGCAATCCGCTGCATCGCCTTGTCGCCCCCGCCCATCCGCCGGGCGAGGCCTCCCGCGAGCACGACGCCAAGGGTCTGGGGAAGGGTCGGGGGCAGGCTGGGCTTGGGTTCAGCCATCACCGTGGACCCTCTGCACAGATTCCTGCAAGGAAATGGGCCAACAGATCATCCATGCGCAAGAGGTTAGCATGACATTCCGGAGAAGACGGTTATAAAGCGGCTCGGGATGGGGACGATATGCGGGCAGGCGAGTACTCGATGAAGGTCATTGGTCTGGCAGGCTGGAGCGGAGCGGGCAAGACAACGCTGTTGTCGCTGCTCATTCCGCATTTGAACAACAACGGCCTGCGTGTGTCGGTGATCAAGCACGCGCATCATCGTTTTGATGTGGATACGCCCGGCAAGGATTCCTGGATCCATCGGCAATCCGGCGCAGCCGAGGTCATGGTTTCCTCCGGCCTGCGCTGGGCCTTGATGCACGAGCTGCGCGGGGCGCGCGAGCCGGGATTGCCGGAACTTCTGACGCGAATGTCCCCGGTCGATCTCGTCCTTGTCGAGGGCTTCAAGGCAGAGCCGCACCGAAAGATCGAGGTGCATCGGAGCGCCAATGGCAAGCCGCCGCTGTATCCCGGGGATCCCGCCATTGTGGCTATTGTGACCGACACCAGGCTGGAAACCTCATTGCCGCAGGTTCACCTCGATGACATTCCGGCAGTCGCCGATCTCGTCCTGAAAGTGGCCACTCCAGTGAAGGAGGTCTTGGCGAGAGCTTCGGAAACCACGTGAAGGCGAACGGTTTGGCGATCCTGCGCGTGGTGGATGGACCGGCGCCGGTTAGCTAAGGATGGTGGCATGGAAACGACGACACTTGATCTGACCGGCCTTAAATGCCCGCTCCCCGCGCTTAAGACGCGCAAGGCGCTGGAGAGACTGCCGGCGGGCGAAAGGCTGGAGGTCTATTGCACGGATCCTCTCGCCGTGATCGATATTCCCGCATTGGTCCAGCAAACGGGCGACAAGCTTGAGCTCCGTGAGCACAGCCAGCAGCGCATCGTGTTTTTGATCGAAAAATCGGCTCGGAACGGGCCCGTCTTGTCAGGAGCCTAGGCGCTGGCCGGTTGGGAAATCTTGCTTTCCTTGATAACGGCCTCGAGCCGTCCGATGTTCTCCAGCAGGCGCTGGCTTGTCAGGACGAGAAAATAATAGCCGAACTGCGGATTCTGGAAATAGATCTCCAGCAGCTTCTCGTAGGTGATGGTCAGGACATGACCGTTCTCGACGCATTCGATGGTCGCCGTCCGCCGGTTGTCCGGTGTGAGGAATCCCAGTTCGCCCATCAACCGGCCCGGCGGTACTTCGACCCCAATCTCCTTGACCAGAAACTTGCCCGTAACCGTCAGAAGCATCTCCTGGGCGACGTCGTTCTTCCTGAACAGGACCTCGCCCTTGCGGTATTTGCGTTCGGTCATGAACGGTTTCAGCCATTCCAGCGATGTGTCGCCTTGGGTGGCACTGCGGGCCTTTTTCACCAGAACCAGCATTTGCCGGAGGCGATAGGCGTTGATTGGAATCATCAGCAGATACAGGAGAAAGGTGGTGATAGTGCCGGTGAGGGCGCCGAAGACTGCGAAGAAGGCGCAGCCGATCATGTTGGCGATCCGCAGCGGCACCATGGTGTGGGTCAATAGCGTGGCAACGAAGAAGACGGCCCCGATCAGCGCAAACAGATTGGCGAGCGTGATGTTGGCCAGCGCGATCTCCAGCACCCGGTTGAATAGCGCCTCGTAGGTGATGTTGTTGGGATCGAGGCCAAGCTGGACCAGGATCTTTGCAAACCTGAGATTGTCCGCCGCCGTGTCGAGGATGCGGTTAAACACGTCGGACATGTCTGCATGACTTGGCATCTTCGGTCTCGCCAACTGGGGAAGTGCGGATAGAAATTGAAGAGTTGCAGGCCGCAAGTCAAACAAAAGACACCGCCCGCAATCCGGTGATCAGCCTCAGGCGCAGCCCAAGCCGCCAGCCTCACCTATGGGGCCTCGCCAGAGGCTTCTCGAGGGGGATGCAGGACTCGTCGATCAAGGGGCAGCGCAACAAGCGACGATATCAGGAGGTGGTGGTTTTATCCCGCCCTGACTGGCGATCAAGCACCAATGCCAAGATGCTGGCGGTCGTACCCATCAGCCCGCCGGGCGCGGCCGGACGTTCGTCCGGATTGAACGCTAGTCCGATGACCGCTGTTTGACCTTGGGCGGACCGTACGGGCCAGAAATCAAACCGCGAGGCCAAGTCCGGGTAGACGCCGCTGCGCACGGGGGATCCGGTTTCCAGGGACGACAGCGCAGCCTCGATGTCGGCTTCCTGAGGTGTGAGGTCGCCAAATCGCTTGATCGAAGCCACGGCCCCCTGCCTGACGGATATAGCTACCGCGGGAACTTTGAAAAGCGCCGCGAGAGCTTGGCACGTCACCGAAAGAATAGCGTCGATATTATCGGCCGCCGGGATGTCCCGGCTATAGCCCTCAAGGACGGTTATCTGCTTCTTCAATAACGCGGCCTCGTTCGCTCTTCGGCCCGAGGTGAAGGCAACGCCGCTCGTAATGACACCGACAACGAACAGCAGCCCTATGGCCCAGATGTTTGCCGGATCGTCAACGGTCAGCGAGTATCGAGGTTCGGTGAGAAAAAAATTGTAGGCCAGAGAACCAACAATCGCGGCGCAGAGCGATGGACCCAGACCAAGCGCAAGACCTGCAATAATGACCGGGATCACAAAGACCAGCGAGAGGTTTGGGATCGATACCTGCCGGTCGACACCAACGGCCACTGCTGTCGCCAGCGCTGTCATGGCAATCGAAGCAAGATAGCGTACCCACTCCAATTCCAAGGGGTCGGCAGCGGGTGCTTGAGCGGCGTCCGACGGTAGCTTCGACTCAAAATCGATCATGGTTTCGACTCCAATTGTCCGCCGTACCCTGAAGCAAATAGGAAGGTCCTGGTCCGGACATGATGCCAAAAATCGCTCTGTCGCCATATAGATCGATGTAAAGAGCGGCTCAACGGCAGCTCAGGCAAAAAATCGAGGTCGATCCCGAACGCCCGCAATTCGTGCTCACCGAGACCGGGGTTGGTTATCGATTGAGGGCTGCGGATTAGTCCCGGGACAGCTTGCAATTCGACTTGCGTCGCGGCCCGCCAGCGCAGTGATGGAACTTTCGCCGCGGGCTGCGATTGATTTTCGTGCAATGGAGAAACCAAAATGGCACGAAGATATTCGAAGAAGGCCTCCGCCAAGGTCGGGCGAGCGATGAAGAAACGCAAAGCCGGCACGTTGAAGAGCGGTCGGTCTGGTAAGAAGGTGAAGAGCCGGAAGCAAGCCATCGCCATCGGTCTCTCGGAGGCGAGGGCCGAGGGTGCCAAGGTGCCCAAGAAAAGCAAGAAGAAGAGCGCAAAAAAGTCCTCAAAGAAATCGGCAAAAAAAACCAGATCACGCAAGCGAAAATCGTGAACGTTTACAACTCAAAAAGCGGATGGCCTTGGCCATCCGCTTTTTTTGTGTCTAGCCTGCCTTGCGGTGTCTGACGGCTGAACGGTGCGCCTTTCCCGCTGCATGGCGGGTTCGTCGCGTACCGGTCCTGCGGGGGTGAGAAGGCCGCTTTGTGCCCTTTAGGCTCTGCTGCAGGGCTTCCTGAAGACTGATGATGTTATCGGACGTCTCGGAGCGGGCGGGGGGCTTGATAGCCTTGCCGGATGCCTTGCGCTTGACCAACGCCTTCAGCGCATTTTCGTATTGGTCCCGAAACGCGCTCGGATCGAAATGTGCGGCCTTACTGTTGAGGATATGGCCCGCCAATTCGACCATGTCGCGGGTGATCTTTGGTGATTTGATTTTACCAAAATAGTCCTGCTCATCGCGCAGCTCATAGGGATAGCGCAGGGTCGTGCCGAGCAGGCCCTTTCCAAGGGGTTCGATGGCCATGACGTGCTCACGATTGGTGAGAACGATTTTGCCGAGGGCCACGCGGTCCTGATCTTTCATGGCGTCGCGGATCACCGCAAAGGCCTCCATTCCGGCCTTGCCGTCCGGCGCAATGTAATAGGGATGATTGAGATATCGCTTGTCGATTTCCTCGCGCGGCACGAAGCTTTCGATGTCGATGGTATGATTGCTTTCGATATGGATGGCCTCGAGCTCTTCGGGTTCGATTTCGACATATTTTCCTTTTTTCACCTCGTATCCCCGGCCCTTCTCGTCGCCTTCGACTACTTTGCCGGTCCCGGCATCGACCATCTGCTGCTTCAAGCGATGGCCGGTCTCCTTATTGATGAGATGGAAGCGGGTTTTCTCGACCGTCGTTGATGCCGGGTAGAGCAGCACCGGGCAGGTCACCAGCGACAGCTTCAACGAGCCTTTCCAATAGGCGCGGATGGCCATTATGATCTCCGAGAAAAGGGCAACGAACGCATGAATTCGGGAACGTCAACGGGGTTATGATCGTTTCGGTTCCGGGTTGACGCTTTTTCCCGCGTCCCTTTGCGTCCCGAAAATGGTGTGAACGGAGTTGGCCGTGGCTCTCAAACGTCTTTCCGAGTATCGAAAGAAACGGGATTTCGAGAAAACCGCCGAGCCGAGCGGCGAAACTGGGGTCGCTCCATCCAAACGCCGGCGCTTCGTCATTCAGAAACATGACGCCTCTCGCCTGCACTACGACCTGCGGCTTGAGTTGGACGGCGTTTTCAAGTCATGGGCGGTGACGCGGGGCCCGTCCCTTGATCCGCATGACAAACGGCTCGCCGTGGAAGTGGAAGATCATCCGCTGGACTATGGGGACTTCGAGGGCACCATTCCCGAAGGGCAATATGGCGGCGGCACCGTGCAGCTATGGGATCGCGGCTATTGGGACTGCGATGACCCGGAGCGGGGGTTCAAGAAGGGAGACCTGAAATTTACGCTGCATGGCGACAAGCTGCATGGCAGCTGGGTCTTGGTGCGAATGCGCGGGGATCGCAATGGCGGCAAGCGCACCAACTGGCTCTTGATCAAGCATCGCGACGAATATGCCCGCGAGGGCGGAGACAATGACGTTCTCGATGCCGACAAGTCGGTGGCATCCGGGCGGACCATGGCGCAGATCGCCTCCGGAAAGGGACGCGCACCGAAACCGTTCATGAAGTCCAAAGCGGGGAGCCTCAAGGCCGATGCAGTCTGGCAATCCAACCGCGCCGGAGACAAGCCAGCAAAGCCACAGCGCTCCAGCGTAACCGTGGCAAAGCCAGTCAAACTCTCAGGCCGGGAAGTGGCGGGAATGCCTGATTTTGTCATGCCGCAGCTTTGTACGCTCGTCGAAACGCCACCTTCCGCTGAAGGCTGGTATCACGAGGTCAAGTTCGACGGCTACCGGATGCAGTTGCGTGTCCAAAGAGGCGATGTCCGGTTTTTGACCCGCAAGGGCCTGGACTGGACCGCCAAATTTCCGGCTATTGCGAAACTGGCCGAGAAGTTGCCCGATGCGCTGATCGACGGAGAAGTGGTCGCGCTCGACGAGCACGGCAGTCCGGATTTCTCGTCGTTGCAGGCAGCCCTATCCGACGGGAAGACCGATCGGCTGATATTCTTTGCCTTCGATCTGCTGTTCGTGCAGGGAGAGGATATCCGCCAGCTCCCCTTGAGCGAACGCAAGAAGCGACTGAAGAAATTCCTCGGCCGATTGGGGGGGAACGCCGTCATCCGTTATGTCGACCACCTCGAGGCCGACGGCGAAAGCGTGCTTCAATCCGCCCGTGAGTTGTCGCTCGAAGGCATCGTCTCCAAGCGCAGCGATTCCTCCTATCATTCCGGTCGCTCGGGAGACTGGACCAAGGCCAAATGCCGCGCGGGGCATGAAGTCGTGCTCGGCGGGTGGAAGACCACGGGCGGCAAGTTCCGGTCGCTGATGGCGGGCGTGTACCGTGGCGGTCATCTTGCCTTTGTGGGAGTAATCGGAACCGGATTCAGTCAGGACGTAGTCAAACGACTGATGCCGGAGTTGAAAGCGGCCGAAGCCACGCAAAGCCCGTTCAAGGGCGAGAATGCGCCGCGCAAGGCCCGGGACATGCATTGGCTGAAGCCCGTGCTGGTAGCGGAAATCGAGTTCGCGGGCTGGACTGGCTCCGGGAATATCCGGCAGGCGGCTTTCAAGGGCTTGCGCCGCGACAAGCCGGCGGACGAAGTCGAGGCGGAGCGGCCGAAAATGGTGAAGATGGTCAAGCCTGCTCCCGCGAAAACCAGCCCGGTCCGAAAAGCTCGCGCGGTCGCGCCAACATCGGGCGGCGGCTCGAAGGTGATGGGAGTGGTCATCTCCAAGCCAGACAAGGCGCTCTGGCCGGAAAGCGCTGGGCAGGAACCCGTCACCAAGCTTGAACTGGCTCAATATTTTGAATCCGTCGGCGGCTGGATGATCGAGCACTTGAAAGGGCGGCCCTGTTCGATCGTGCGCGCTCCCGATGGTATCAGCGGAGAAACCTTCTTTCAGCGCCACGCTATGCAGGGTACGTCGGAATTCCTGGCGCTGACAAAGGTGAGCGGCGATCGCAAGCCCTATCTACAGATCGATCGGGTCGAGGGCCTCGCGGCAGTGGCGCAGATCGGCGGAGTCGAGCTTCATCCCTGGAATTGCGTTCCCTTCGCGCCGCAAATTCCCGGTCGGTTGGTGTTTGATCTTGATCCGGCCCCCGATGTCGAATTCGCCGCCGTGGTAGATGCCGCAAAGGAAATGCGTGCGCATCTTAAATCGCTTGGTCTGGAAAGTTTTTGCAAGACCACGGGCGGCAAGGGAATGCATGTCGTGGTGCCCCTGGCCGAATCCGCCAAGAGCAAACTGTCCTGGAAGGAAGCGAAGGCCTTTGCGCAAGGCGTGTGCCGGCAGATGGAGCTTGCAGATCCGGACCGCTATTTGCTGAACATGTCGAAGAAGATGCGGAAGGGAAAGATTTTCCTTGATTATCTCCGCAACGACAGGATGGCGACCGCGGTGGCGGTTCTTTCGCCTCGCGCACGCGAAGGCGCGACGGTGTCGATGCCGCTGACCTGGGCGCAGGTACGGGCGGACTTGGACCCCAAGCGCTACACGGTTAAATCGGTGCCGGCGTTGCTGGCTAAAACCAAGGCCTGGCAAGACTATGATGCGGCGGCCTTGCCATTGGCGCCGGCCATTCGCAAGCTCGGGAAACTGAGATAGCGAGTGGAAATTTAGGGATCAGAAAGAGCACGCGTCGGAAATCGATCGCGTGCTCTTTTTTCGCGTTTCCAGATTCCGGATCGCCGCTACGCCGCTTGGAACAATCAGCCAGACTCTTACAACGTCCTGTTAAATCCTTCCGAGCAGGACCAGGATCAGCAGAATGATGATGATCAGTCCGAGGCCGCCACCGCCATAATAGCCGGTGCCGTAGAAGGGTCCGCCACCGATGCCGCTAAAGCCGCCGAGCAGGGCGATGACCAGAATAATCAGAATAATGGTGCCAATAGACATATAAATCTCCCTCCAGCCCGATGACGCAAAATGTCGCTGCGCCACGGGTCAGAACCCGCTGGAACCGGGAAAGTTCCATTTGCTCGGCAGATCTGCGAAGAGATCTTTTTCTCCGCTCAGGCCTCACTATATGCCTTTGACTTTCATGCGGAATTCTCAAATGGCAGAGCCCCTAATCGTTTCCATTCCACATCGTCTTGGGCGGGAGGAGGCGCAGCGCCGCTTGAAGAGCGGCATTGCCCGTGCTGCCGCAAGCCTTCCGGTTCTCACGGTCGATGAAGAGCGCTGGGAGGGCAATTGCTTGAGCTTTCGCGTTCGAGCGATGGGCCAGGCCGCGACAGGGAAGGTGGATGTCGAAGAGGACCACGTCCGCGTCGAGGTCTTCTTGCCATGGTTGCTGCAACGGTTTGCCCAAGTCGCACAACGGATGATTGGAGAGCGCGGAAAGCTGCTCTTGACCAAGAAGGACTGATCATCTCGACGGCCGGAAACGCGGTCAGGCCGCTCGCTTACTTGCAGCTGCGCGTTGGCGTTTCGCCGTCGCCGACAATGCCGCCGCGGGGAAGTGTCGAAACAGCATGGAGAGTGGAATGGCCTCATGGGCAAGGATCCGGCCGGCCGTATTGCGCACGACGTAGCCCTTGGCCAGCAACTCGCCCTGATATTGGTCAGCCGACGGCCACATCCGGCCATTCTGGGTCATTGGGGCAAACCACCGGCCCACCACAACGATCGCGGCCTTGCGTCCCCGGCGTCGTGCGAAGGCGATGACGTGGTCCCGATGCGGGCCGCTGACGTCGAGCGGTTCGTAATCGCCTTGCGTAAACACATCGGCCATTTCCGACCGCAGCTTCAATAGCTGCCGTGTCCAGGCGAATTTGATGTCTCCGCTTGGCCAGTGGCGTGCAAGCGCGGCCCAGTCGGGCTTGTCGTGGGAGGTCAGCAGCGCCGCTCTTTTTTTGAAGTCAACCGCACGCCGGTTGTCCGGATCGACCAGCGACAGATCCCAGCACTCGGTACCCTGATAGAAATCGGGAACCCCTGGCATGGTTGCCTTTAGCGTGGTCTGGCTCAAGGAGTTCAACACGCCCAAGAGCGCCAGCCGCCCGGCAAACGCCTGGATCGAATCCAGAAACTCCGGCGAGCGAGCGGGATCGAGGATGCGCTCGAGGAATTGGCGCAATCCAGCTTCATAGATTTCATTAGGATTGAGCCAGCTGGTTTCCTGCTTGCCCTCGCGCGCTGCTTTCAGAGCATAGGCCTGCATGCGTTCGACAAAGGCGGGATCGCCGTCCAAGGGCCATGCGCCGAGCAGCGCCTGATACAACATGTACTCAAATGAGGCCGACGGGGCACGCATGCCATCGGAGGTCACGACATGGGCCGCATTGAGAACCTTCCATCGAGCCACCAGGCCAGTCCATTCGCCGGGCAGTTCAGCCAGGGCGAGCAAGCGGGCGCGCGCGTCCTCGCCGCGCTTGGTGTCGTGGGTCGCGGTTGCGGTCAGACCGTGCGGCCAGTCCTTGGCGCGCTGGATCATCGCGGCATGGAAGTCGTCGACTGACAGCGCCCCGGCCGCTGGATCGCCGCCTACCTCGTTCAAGGCGAGCAAGCGGTGATAGCGATAGAAGGCGGTATCCTCCAGCGACTTGGCCATGACCGGACCGGTAAATTGCTGGACCTTGGCGGCGAAGCGAATGACGCGCGGCGCGCTGTGGGTCACCTTGCCGGGCCTGATCAGGCTCATGGTTAGAGTGTCGCGGAGAAAGTCGAACAGGCCGTCGTCGGCGGCAAACCAGTCCGCCCTGGCTTTTTCGATGGTTTCCGTGATCAAGGCGCGATCCCGCGAACTGCGTGATCCCGGCGTGAGATAGGTGCGGTAGACCGGAAAATGCAGCACGTATACTTCGAGAGCCTGCCGCAAACTGTCCGCCGAGTAGTCGCGCGTCGAATAATGGCCGTTGGCAATGCGCGCGAGCAGGCGTGACAGCACCGTGAATTCACTTGTCAGTAATGTCTCGATCACCCGGCGCTTGGCTTCCTTCAGGACAGGATCGAGCTTCGGCGGCGTACTCGTGATCTGGCGCCAGATTTCGTCGAGAGGCTCGAGGCCACGCCCATCCAGCAGCAGCCGCGTCACGGTGTTGAGCCATTCATAGCCGGTAGTGCCATGAACGCCGGCAAAAGTTGGCATCCGCTCGTGTTCACCGAGGATTTTCTCAACGACCATGTAGAACGGGCGCGAAGAGCTGCCCTGCGCCTTCGTGAGAAGCCGCCGCAGGCGCTGGAAATACTGCGCTGGATCGCGAAGCCCATCGATATGGTCAAGGCGGAGGCCCTGCAGCTTCTTCTCTTCCACCAGCTTCCGAACTATCCGGTGCACGGCCGCGAAGGTGCCGGCGTCCTCCATCCGCAATCCGGCCAGGGTGTCCACGTCAAAGAAGCGGCGATAATTGATGTCGCTGGAGGCGAGCCGCCAATGGCCGAGTCGGTAGTGCTGTCGCTCCAGGAGGTGATGTAGCGCCAGCGTCCGGGAATCTCGATCCTGCCCAGCCCGGTAGGCCTCAAGTCCTCGGTCGATCAATTCAGCGCCACCCGGAATGTCCTTGAGCTCGGCCTTGAAGGCCGGCGCTTCCTTCCGGTCAGGATGACGGAGGCCTTGATGGCGGGATGCAAGCACCAATAGTTGGCGTCCAGCATCGGTGTGTTCGGTCCGAGCTTCCTTCACGATCGTGCGCAGAATTTCGCCGTAGCGTTCAGGCGCGATCGGAAGGCGGTGCTCGTAATACCAGGCGGAAAAGCTGCCTTCAGTCTTGTCGAAACGAAGCTCGATCTCGCCCTTTTCCAGTGCCTCGCCATAAGAGGAGCCGAGGATCGGGAGCAATATGGCACTCCGTGTCCGGAAAGGCAGGATATCCCAGTCAATGTCGAACGAGGCTGCATGAGGAGACGCAGGGCCCCATTCCAGCACGTCCAGCCACCAGGGATTGTCGGCGAAATGCACGCCCGAATGATTGGGAACGAAATCGAGGATCAAGCCCATGTCGTGTTGGCGGAGCGCCGCGCTTAACCGCTCGAAGCCAGCTTCACCGCCAAGCTCAGGATTGAGCGCGCTGTGGTCGACGATGTCGTAGCCGTGTGTGCTGCCCCTGCGCGCCTTCATAAAGGGCGATGCATAGACATGGGTGATTCCAAGCGCCTTCAGATATGGCACGACAGCGGCCGCCGCGTCGAAATCGAAATTCGCGGTCAGTTGCAGACGATAGGTGGCGAGTGGAATCGGAGGCGGCATTACGGCCCTCCGATACGCCAGAGCACCGACCAGCCGGCAAGCCTTGCGGCCGGCTCTTTACCCCAAATGGTTCGAGCTACTGCTGCGTCTTTTTCAACTTTAACCTCTGTGTCCGACAGGTTGGCGAGCAATGTAAGTGCCGACGCATCGCCCATCCTCCAGCGCGCCGACAGCACGTCCTCGCCAGAGATTTCGGATCCGCCGAAACGCGAACCGGCGAGCCGCGGGACGATTTCCTGGCTGCGGACGGACAGAAGCTTCGTCACGAGATCGAGACGGGCGGCGCCAGCGTGACGAGAGACGGTCCAATCGAGCTTGGCCGACTGAAACGTCTCGACGCTCAATGGGTCCGGAACCTCGTCGCCATAACGATCATAGGCCCACGCATATTCCTGCCGGCGTCCGTTCCGGACCGCCTCCGCCAAATCGCCCTTGAAGTCGCAAAAGAACGGGAATGGTACCTTGGAGCCCCATTCCTCGCCCATGAACAGCATGGGTATAGGCGGCGCCAGCAGCGTTACCGCCAAGGCGGCTTCCATGGCTTGCGGCTTTATCAAGGTCTCAAGGCGATCGCCAAAGGCCCGGTTTCCGATCTGATCGTGATTTTGCAGGAAATTGACAAAGGCCGTCGGCGAAAGATGCCCCGCGGGCTGACCTCGCGATTGTCCGTTCCGATGCGGCGAGGCCTCACCTTGATAGACGAAGCCCGAGCCGAGCGCGCGGGATAAATGTTGCAGCGGTATATGCTCGTAGTCGCGGTAATAGCCATGCGTCTCGTCGCTCAGGAAGACGTGCCAGGCATGGTGGTAATCGTCATTCCACTGCGCGCGATAATGGCCTTGCGGTGGACCTTCTTCCGGGTCCAGTAGGTCGGCGCGGTTGTCGTCATTTTCGAGAACCAGATGGATGTGGCGTCCGCTCTCGCGGGCAAGCTGCCCCACGGCCTTGCTCAGCTCCTGCGTCAACGACGGCAAGCCATGTTCGGGAATGGCATGCACGGCATCAAGGCGCAGGCCGTCAAAACGATATTCCCGCAACCAGTACACTGCATTCTCAATGGCGAAGGCGCGCACTTCAGCGACGCTGTAGTCGATGGCGTTTCCCCAGGGGGTGTGCGCCTTGGTGAAGAAAGGCGGCGCATAGCGGCCGAGATAGTTTCCCTCTGGTCCGAAATGATTATAGACGACGTCGAGCAGCACCATCAGGCCGCGAAGATGCGCCGCATCGATCAACGCCTTCAGATCTTCGGGGCGGCCATAGGCGCCATCGGGCGCATACCACAACACGCCGTCGTAGCCCCAGTTGCGCTCGCCGGCGAAATCGGCGAGCGGCATCAGTTCAAGCGCGGTGATGCCGGTCTCGACCAGATGATCGAGCTTCTCGATCATGGCCCGGTAGGTGCCTTCGGGCGTGAAGGTGCCGACATGCGCCTCCAAAATCACGGCGTCCTGCCAGGGGCGACCGCGCCAATTCGTCGCTTGCCATGCGAAGGTGCTGTGATCGACGATCTCGCTGGGACCGCTGACATCCTCGGGCTGAAATTCGGATGCGGGATCGGGAACGTCTATTTCGTCGTCAATACGAAATTTGTAGCGAGTGCCGGCGCCAATACCGCCAAGATCGATTGAAAACCAGCCGCTTTTCTCGACCTGCATGGCGTGCGTCTTGTCCAGGAGCAGATCGACGCGCCGAGCAGCCGGAGCCCACAGACGAAAATTTGCGCCGGTCGAATTCAGGGTGATGCCAAAGGCCTTTCCATTCATGGCGTGCCTGCAAACGCCAACACCGATCGCGCGGGCGCTTGGGTGCTGCTACCTGAAGCCAAATTCGCCGCTGACTGCTCTGTAACCGTGGTATCCAGCAAACGTTGCCAACCCTTATATTCAGGCATCTTGGGCAGCGTGAATGCGATCTCTTCCGGCGCTGCGTTGAGAACGATAAAGATCGGCGGCTGTCCCGGTTCCGAAGGACCCAGCACGTAAGCCAGGAATCGCCCGTCGGGAAATTTCCAGTCGGCTTCCTTCATCGGCTCGGCCGCTGGCGTCAGCCAGAGAACGCCATAGGATCCATCCTTGCGCTGACCGTCGAGCCAGTGATGTGACCGGATTTGCGGAAACCGCCGCCGTAACTCGGCCACGTATCCGACGAAGCTGGTCAGGTCTTCGGTTGCATGGTTGAGATTTTCCCATCCGACCCAGCCGATTTCGCTGTCCTGGCAATAGGCGTTGTTGTTGCCGTTCTGGGTATTGCCGACCTCATCGCCGGCGAGGATCAAGGGCACGCCCTGGGCCAGGAGCAGACATGCCAACTGGTTTTTGCGCAGTTGGAGCCGCAGCGCGACAATCTCAGGATCGTCGGTCGGGCCTTCATGCCCGAGATTGTTGCTGTGATTGTCGTTGGAACCGTCGCGGTTTTCCTCGCCATTCGCCTGATTGTGCTTTTCGCTGTAACTGAACAGATCAGCCAAAGTGAATCCGTCATGAACGGTAACGTGGTTGATACTCGCCCGCGGAGATCGTCCGTCGTGATTGAACAGGTCGGACGAGCCGGTCATGCGGCTCGAGACGTCACCGATCAGGCTGCCTTCGCCGCTCCAGTAGCGCCGCATGGCGCTCCGATACCGATCGTTCCATTCCGACCATTGCGATGGAAAGGCGCCGACCTGATAACCACCGAGGCCGAGGTCCCAGGGTTCGGCGACGAGCTTCACGGTGGCGAGAACGGGGTCCTGCCGAATGGCGGTGAAAAATCCTGAATTACGGTCGAAGCCGTGAGGCTCGCGGCCGAGCGTCGTGGCAAGGTCGAACCGGAAGCCGTCGACATGGAAGGCCTCGACCCAATAACGCAGCGAGTCCATCACCATTTGCAGGACGCGCGGATGCGTTAGGTTGACGGAATTTCCGCAACCGGTGAAGTCGTCATAATAACGGGGATTGTCGGGTTTCAGCCAATAATAGGAAGCGTTGTCGATGCCGCGAAACGACAGCGTCGGGCCCAGATGGTTGCCTTCCGCGGTGTGGTTATAGACGACATCGAGCAACACTTCGAAACCTGCATCGTGCAGCCGCGCCACGGTGGTACGAAAGGAATCCAGCGGGTTGTCCGGCGCGTAGCGCATCTCCGGCGCAAAGAAAGAGAGGCTGTTGTAGCCCCAATAGTTGGAGAGCTTCTTCTCCACCAGATATCGGTCATCGACAAATCCGTGGATCGGAAGCAATTCAATGGTGGTGACCCCGAGCCGCTTCAGATGATCGATCATCGCTGGCGATGACAAGCCGGCATAGGTACCGCGCAAGCCCGGAGCGACATCCTCGCGCTTCTGCGTCAGCCCTTTGACATGGGCCTCATAGATGATGGTGTCTTCCCAGGCGATGGTGGGCCGGTTTTCGCGGCGCCCCCAGTTGAAGGTTTCGTCCACTACTACGGCCTTGGGCATTCCACGGGCATTATCGCGCCGGTCGAACGAGAGGTCTTCGCGAGAGCTTCCAGGCCGATAGGCGAAGTGCGCATCACTCCAGACCAGCCTTCCGGCGAGGCGTTTGGCGTAGGGATCGAGGAGAAGCTTGTTCGAGTTGAAGCGGTGGCCTTGTTCAGGCGCGTAGGGGCCATGGACGCGATAACCATAGATTTGTCCCGGCGATATATCGTTGAAGTAACCGTGCCAGACGTCCTCGCTTCGCTCGGGCAGTTCGATGCGCTCAAGCTCGCGTCGACCTTGACTGTCAAACAGGCAAAGCTCGACCTTTTGCGCGTTGGCCGAAAACAATGCGAAATTTGTTCCCCGGCCATCCCAGCTTGCGCCAAGACGAAAGGGTGTTCCGGCGGAAAGGCGCATCGCTTAACTTTCCGGTATCAGAAATATGGCGGCCAAGGGCGGGATGGTAAGGCTGAGTTCAGGACCTACGCCTTCCAACGTGCGTACTTCACCGACGTTTCCAACATTGCTGCCGCCATAATGCGCGGAGTCGGAATTGAGCACCTCGCGCCATTTGCCCGGGATTGGCACGCGCAGGTGATAGTCGCGATAAACATTCGGCGAAAAATTCACGACGACGAGACAGCGCGCCCGCGCTTCCCGTCCTTTCCTGATCCAGGCGAAGACGTTGCGGCCGGCGTCGTCGGTTACGACCCATTCGAAACCGCCCGATTCACAATCAAGCTCGTGCAGGGCCGGCACCGCGCGGTACAGGCGATTGAGGTCGCGCACCAGCGACTGAACGCCAACATGGTCGCGTTGTTCAAGCAGGTGCCAGTCGAGCGAGTGATCATGATTCCACTCACGCTCCTGTCCAAATTCGGCACCCATGAACAGCAATTTCTTGCCAGGATGACCGTACATGAAACTGTAATAGGCGCGCAGATTTGCAAATCGCTGCCAGTGGTCCCCGGGCATCCGACCCAGGATCGAGCGCTTGCCGTGCACCACTTCGTCATGGGACAGCGGCAGGATGAAATTTTCGGAGAAGGCGTAGTGCAAGCCGAACAGGATGTCGCCGTGATGATGCTGACGATAGATCGGATCCATCCCGATATATTTCAGCGTATCGTGCATCCAGCCCATATTCCATTTGTAACCGAAACCGAGCCCGCCATAATCGACCGGACGGGAAACCTGCGGCCATGCCGTGGACTCCTCGGCCGCGGTTGTCGCCTGCGGAAAACGGGCGAACACCTCGGTATTGAAGCGGCGGATGAAGTCGATGGCGTCGAGATTTTCCCGCCCGCCATATTTGTTCGGTATCCAACCGCCCTCGGGCCGGCTGTAATCCAGATAAAGCATCGAGGCTACGGCATCGACGCGAAGGCCGTCGATGCCGTAGCGCTCGAGCCAGAACAGGGCGTTGGACACCAGGAAATTGGCGATTTCGGTGCGGCCATAATTGTAGATCAGGGTGCCCCAGTCGAGATGGCGCCCCTGGAGCGGATTGGCATGTTCATAGAGAGCGGTGCCGTCAAATTGGCCGAGCCCGTGCGGGTCATCAGGAAAATGGCCCGGCACCCAGTCAAGCAACACCGCGAGACCTTCGGCGTGGCAGGCATCGACCAGTGCACAGAAGTCTTCGGGCGAACCGAAACGGCTGGTTGGCGCGAACAGCCCGGTTGGTTGGTAGCCCCACGAGCCATCGAACGGATGTTCGCTGACCGGCAGAAATTCGACATGGGTGAATCCCATCTCCCGCGCATAGCGTGGCAGCTGCTCGGCAAGCTCCCGATAGGTCAGCCATTCGTTACCATCCTTGCGGCGCCATGAGCCGAGATGAACCTCGTAGATGGAAACGGCGGCGCTGAGCGCATTAGCGCCGGCGGGCGCGGGTTGAGGGTGCGGGAGCCGGTTTAGGTCGAGGACGACGGAAGCGGTCTTGGGCCGCTTTTCCGTGGCAAAGGCGAGCGGATCTGATTTGAGCGGCAAGTGCTGGCCACCGGGTCCCGTGATAGCGAATTTGTACCGATTACCGATGACAACCTGAGGCAGGAACAGCTCCCAATATCCGCCGCCCCGAACCCGCATTGGATGGCGTCTTGTGTTCCAGTAGTTGAAGTCACCGACCACGCTGACGCCACGGGCGTTCGGAGCAAAAACCACAAATCCAACGCCGTCGATGCCTTCCAGCGTTATCGGGTGAGCACCGATCTTGTCGTAAATCCGAAGATGCGTGCCTTCGCCGAGCAGATACAGGTCGAAGTCGGACAACAGCGGCGGAAAGCGATAGGGGTCTTCGAGATCCACCATGTTGTCGCCGAAACGGGCGCGCAAGCGGTAGCGTTTCATGCCAGAGGGAAGCCGGCCGGCGAACAGGCCGTTATCGTGAATGCGGGCGAGGGCCGCGGACTCCTCCCGATCATCGACAGCCTCGACGCTCAGCGCTTCAGGAAGAAATGCCCGGATGACCGTACTGCCGCCATCGGGGTGAGGTCCCAAATAGTGGAACGGATCGGAGTGACGACCCTCGAGAATGGCATAGGCCTCCGGACACAGGTCAGTCATGAGAGTCCTTCGATCGGAAGCGAGTGGATACGAAGCGCTGCGGCCAGCGCATCCCTTGGCCATTCTTCGTGATGGGCGAATTCATGTTCGATCCGGGCAAGCGATCGCTCCAGGACAAAGGCCCGGAGCAGCCGCTGCCGGTTTTCTGCATCTGCAGGCCATATTTTGGTGTGGGCGATCGCCTGGCGATAGGCGATGAGGCTGGCATTGATCGCCCGATCTCGCCACCCGGTCAGTCCTTGCGCGACCCTGCCGTGCTCGTCAGCTGCTATTTTAAGGGCGCGCGTCAAAGCCGCCGCTGCGACGGCATCAATCGAGCAAATCAGTCCGGCCAGATCACGGGCGGCCGGAGCCTTGCGTCTGCGTTCAAATAGCGGTCGAGATGGGTCGCCGTCGAAATTGATGACGAAGACATCGTCCTTGACGATCAAGAGTCGCCGCAATTGCAGGTCGCCGTGATGGCGAATGTTCAAGCCGTCCTGGACCGGCGAGAGGAGATCGCCGAGGGTGTCGCGGATGGTCGACCTGAAGGCCAGCCATTCATCGATGAGCGGTCGGTCTCCCTCTCGGCTTTGGCGATGCAGATGCAGGTTGTCGCACACCCGATCGGCGGAGACAGAAATTTTCTCTATCCAGTCGCGGAAGGCTTCAGGATCAATTGGTTCCGGCTTGAAATCAGGAAGATCGGTATTTGCAACCAGCGCAGTATGAAGCTCGGCCAGCCGACGACCCGCTTGGGACATGAAGTGCAGGTAAGTCCGCTGTTCATCATTTTCCTCAGCAGGCTGAGTTGTCGTGAGCAGGCGCTGCTCGTCCGCCAGGCGATCGAGATAGGATGACGTAACCGACCAGGCGTCTCCCTGGTTCTCAATGAAGGCGTGAACAATCGCAATCCCGCTGCGGGTCTCGGCTTCAACGAGTTCAGCGCTGCCAAGCAATGCCGGCGTATTGGCGAAGG
>Ga0207647_10000240_pt1 | contig 44855 bp, 42 predicted proteins | sample KBSCornC2_FD_184295 | JGI IMG/M metagenome (GOLD analysis project Ga0207647, IMG submission 184295) | Corn rhizosphere microbial communities from Kellogg Biological Station, Michigan, USA - C2 (SPAdes) (version 2) | ecosystem: Host-associated > Plants > Roots > Rhizosphere ... | reverse complement strand
TGTTTCAGGATTTCGCGATTCATGATGGTTCTCCACTGGCAAATGCTGATGCTCCCTGTGCGTTGTCCCCACGGTTATTCCTTGTCAATCCGGACGCCGCCCAGCGGGGATCCGGAATCGGTTTGTTGCATTGGCCACCACGAATTCGAAACCGATCCCGGGTTCTCGCACGCCCGGAACGGGTGTGAGCCCCGGAATGACGACGTTTGTTGGGCTGCTTGACGCCAGCGTCATAGTCTCGGTCGTCCGGCTATCGCCCAATCAAGTACATCAACGGAAACAGGAAAATCCAGACGATGTCCACCAAATGCCAGTACAGTCCGGCCAAAACCAACGGCGTGGTGTACCCGCTGCGGATTTTTCCGCGCCACACCAGCACGGCCATCGTCGCGATCGCGCACACGCCCACCAGCACGTGCAGGCTGTGGTACAGCGTCATCGCGTAATAGAGGAAGAAGAACAATTCGATCCCGCGCGCGTGTGGGCCGGATTGCGCGAAATCCACGCCCACCATCAGGTGTTCGTCGTGTTCGTGGCTGTACTCGACGCCGTGCAGTACCAGGAAAGCGACGCCCAGCAGCGCGGTGACCGCGAGCAACAGAGTGACCACGCGGCGCGCATCGAACGGAATCAGGTTGACCGCGAAGGTGACGGTGGCGCTGCTCAGCAAAAGAATCCCGGCCTCGACCGCGCCGAACAGGATCTCGGTGTGCTGGCTGCCAAGCAGGAATCCCTGCGGGTCGCGGACGCGGCACACCGCGTAGCCCGCGAAGAGTACGCCGAAGAACAGTACTTCGGTCGCGAGGAACACCCACATCCCGAACTGCGCGGTCGCGTGCTGCTGTTCTGCATCGTCGAATTGCTCGGCCACAAGTCCGCGCGCGCGAAGGTCTTGTTCGCGAATGCTGGCGGCGCTGCTGTTCACGCCGTGGCTCCCGTTGCGGGTTCGCCGCCTGGCGCGGGTTCGTCGTAGGCGTAGGCCCTCTGCACCACCGGCCGTTCGAGGAAATTGCCCTTGGGCGGCGGCGAGGTGGTCTGCCATTCGAGTCCGCGCGCGCCCCACGGGTTGTTGCCTGCCCGCGCGCCATGGAACAACGACCAGCCGAGGTAGACCACCGGAATCAGGTAGGCGACGGCCAGGATCGAAGCGCCCGCCGACGAAAGGATGTTGAGCGTCTGGAACTCAGGCGGGTACGCGTGGTAGCGGCGCGGCATGCCGAGGTAGCCGAGCACGTATTGCGGGAAGAAGGTCATGTTGAAGCCGAAGAACATCAGGATCGCAGCGAAACGCGCCCACGCTTCCGAATACATCCGCCCGGTGATCTTGGGCCACCAGTAATGGATGCCGCCGAGGTACGCCATCACCGAGCCGCCCACCATCACGTAGTGGAAATGCGCGATCACGAAATAGGTCGCGTGCAGCGGGATGTCCAGCGCGGGTGCGGCCAGCATCAGGCCCGTCAGCCCGCCCAGCATGAACAGCCCCACGAACCCCAGCGCGTAAAGCATCGGGGCTTCGAAGCTGATCCGCCCGCGCCTGAGCGTCGCGGTCCAGTTGAACACCTTGATCGCCGACGGCACCGCGATGATGAAGGAAAGGATCGAGAACACCAGCGTGGCGGTGGCCGACATCCCGGCCACGAACATGTGGTGGCCCCAGACGAGGAAGCCGATCACCGAAATCCCGACCAGCGCGTACACCATGAACTTGTAGCCGAAGATCTTGCGCCGCGCGAAGCAGGGGATGATCTCGCTGGCCACGCCCATCGCGGGCAGGATCATGATGTACACGGCCGGGTGCGAGTAGAACCAGAACATGTGCTGGAACAGCAGCGGATCGCCGCCGAGCGCCGGGTCGAAGATGCCGACGTGCGCGATGCGCTCCAGCCCGATCAGCGAAAGCGTCATCGCCAGCACCGGCGTCGCCAGCACCATCACCACGCTCACCGCGTACATCGCCCACACGAACAGCGGCAGCTTGAACCACGTCATGCCCGGCATCCGCAGCTTGTGTGTGGTGACGATGAAATTGAGCCCGGTGAGGATGGTCGAGAAACCGGTGACGAATACGCCCACCACGACCAGGATCACGTTGGTGTTGGAGAACATCGTCGAGAACGGCGTGTAGAACGTCCAGCCGGTGTCGACGCCGCCCAGCAGCAGGCACGCGATCGTGAAACAGCCGCCGATCACGAACAGGTACCAGCTTGCGAGGTTCAGGCGCGGGAACGCGAGGTCGCGTGCGCCGATCATGATCGGCAGCAGGAAGTTGCCCAGCGTCGCGGGGATCGACGGAATCAAAAAGAACCACACCATCACCACGCCGTGGAAGGTGAAGGTCTTGTTGTAGGTTTCCGCCGAGAGCAGCGCGCCCTGCGGTTCCACGAGATTGATGCGGATCATCGCCGCGGCGACGCCGCCCATGATGAAGAACAGCGTGACCGTAATCGCGTACAGGATCGCGATGCGCTTGTGGTCGGTGGTGAGCAACCAGTTTCGGAGTCCCGATTTGTGCATGTAGAAGTTGCGCGGCGGTTCCAGCTCCGGAAGGTCCGGCGCGATGGCGTTGGCGTTCATTGCTTCGTGCCCTCCTGCGCAGGCTGCAGGCCCGGCTTGGTGGACTTGAGATACGCGATCAGCGCCAGCACGTCGCCTTCGCTCAATTCGCCCGAAAACGACGGCATGATCGGCGCGTAACCCGCGACGATCTGCTTGTCGGGCAGCATGATCGAGTCGTGGATGTAGCGATCGTCAGCTTTGACGGTGCTGCCGTTGGCAAGGTGCACGATGCGCCCCCAGATGCCGTCGAGGTCCGGTGCATGCACCGACGCGTTCGCGCCGTGGCAGCCGCTGCAGCCTTTGGCTCGGAACAGCGCAGCGCCCCGCGCCGCGAGGCTGGTGCCGGTGTCGTTTTCATCGAGCCAGCGCGCGTACGCACGCGGCGCCATCACGATCACCTGGCCGCCCATTTTCGAGTGATCGAGCCCGCAATATTGGGTGCAATAGAGCGGGTAGTCGCCAGCCTGCGTGGCGGTGAACCACAGTTGCGTGTAGCGGTCCGGCAGCACGTCCTGCTTCACCCGGAATGCCGGCACGAAGAAACTGTGGATCACGTCCTGCGAAGTCATCGTCAGCCGGATCGGCACGCCCATCGGCACGTGCAGCGTGTCGATCTCACGCTGGCCGCCGGGATGCTGCACCTTCCACATCCACTGCTTGCCGACCACGTAGATGGTTTCCGCGTTCGCGGGTGGCGTGCGGCTGCGCGCGTACAGCGTGAGGCTCCACACGAACACCCCCATGAAGATCAGGAACGGCACCGTCGTCCAGGTGAGTTCCACCGGCAGCGTTTCCTTCGCCAGTTGCCGATCCGCGGGGCGGCCCTTGCGATAGCGTATGCAGAACACGAACATCGCCATGAACACGCCGATCGCGACCAGCGCGCACAACCCGACCATCGCCCACCACAACTCGTCCAGCGGCCGCGCGTTGGCGGACGCGTTGGGCAGCAGGTGGAACCAACCGCCGCCGTTCACGGCTGCGCCTCCCTGCGATGCGTTTCGGCGTGGCGCAGGAACACGATGAAGCCAGCCAGCAGCACCGCGAACGAAATGCCGAGCCCCTGCATGATCCGGTGGATCGTCAGCGTGTAGCGCCCGGTGGAGGTGTCGTACTGGCAGCACAGCAGCACCAGCCGGTCGATGAGGTTGCCGACGCCTCCGTGCGAGGCATTCACCAGCGCCAGCCGCAGCGTCTCGGCCGGAAACTTCACACCGAACAGGTACTGCGAAACCTTGCCGTCGGGCGTCAGCACCACGATGCCGGTCGCGTGATCGAATTGGTCGCTGCGCGCGTCGAACATGTAGCGGAAGCCGATGGTGTGCATCAGGGGGGCGATCGATGTCTGTGCTCCGCTCAGGTAGCGCCATTGCGGCACACCGGCGTCGGGGTGGTTCGCCGCATCCAAGTGCTGAGCGTGGCGCGCGTCGGCCGGAGTTTCCTTCGGGTCGATGCTGACCAGCACCACGGCGAACTGCCTGCCCGGTGTGAAGCCGGTGCCACGCACGCCCTTGGCAACGCCGGTGCGCACTACGCTGCACAGCGTCCTGCAGGTGAAGTAGCCCGGCACCAACAGCACGGGCTTGCCGTGCAGCAGGTCGCGCAAATGGACGGCCTTGCCGCTCGCGTCGTGGAACGCTCCGTCCAGCGGCACCTGTGCGCCGAGTTCCTGGTCGAAGCCGACGCGCTGGTGCAGGTCGGGAGGGGCGCGGACGTGGGCGGTCGGTGCAGCAAGGCAGATATTTGCGGTGAGCATCAACACGAACATCATCGCGGTAGCGAAGCACGCCTTTGAGCCCTCTCCCCAAAACACGAGGCCGTTTGGGAGATCGGGAATCGAGAACTTGAGTTCGCGGATCATGACCGCGTTCCCTGCGCTGCCGGCGTGGCGCCGCTCGAAGCCGAAGCCGGTGCGCTGCCCGATGTCGAAGGCGATGCGGGATGCGCATGCTGCGCGGCGTAGATCTGCATCGCGCGCTGGATCGGAATGCGTGCGTAATCGTGTTGTGCGTTGGTCCACGCGTAACCCGACAGCGGCGCCTGTTTTTCTGCGCGGAACTTCGCGAGATCGGCTTGTGGATGTGCCTGCAGACGCGGTTTCGGTGGAATTTGCGCGGGTCGCGCCGCGATCTCAGCGTGGTTCGGGATCACCGCACGGGTCAGGATCAGGTGCAGGCCCACCGCGATCGCGATCACGACCACCGCGAGGACGCCCGCGCCGATCACGATCGTGCGGTAGTTGATCGCGTCGGGCTCGTGGCCGAACGGCTTTTCCATCGGCTCAGCCATGCGAGCGCTCCAGTCCGTTGGCGGCGGCGATCGACGGGCGTGCCATGCGCCGCGCCTGGCGGAGATGCCCGATCCAGCCGCACCACCACAACGCGCCGATGCCCACCGGTGCGCAAAGGTCGGTCCAGCGCAACGCGAAACCGCCGGGGCGGAAGCCGGGCAGGATCAGCCGGAATGCGTCGGTGAAATTCGCGACGACCAGCATCACGGCGACGCCAAGCAACCACGTCCGACGGCGCTTGGCGGCGCGCGACAGCAGCACGGCAAACGGCAGCGCGAAGTTGCAGGCGACCAGGAACCATGCGAGGTATCGCCATGACGTGAGCGTGCGCGGGATGTACCACGCGTTTTCGTCGGGCAGGTCGGCGATCCAGACGGTCAGGTACTGCATGAAGGCGAGGTACGACCACGCCAGCACGAACATCAGCAGCAGGTTGCCGAGGTCGTGCAGCACGCCGGGCTCGGGCGTCGCGTTGCGATCCCGTGGCCATGCGGCCGCCGCGACGGCCAGCGCGCAGGCGCCCAGCAGCCAGCCGGTGCCGACCATCATCCCGAATATCGACGAATGCCAGTTCGGTGTCAGCGACACGGCCCAGTCGACGGATGCCAGCAGCGAAGTAACGCCGAACACGATCAGCCCCGGCGCGGCGATGCGACGCGCGCGGACGCGGTCGCCCAGGTTGCGGGTGAAGGCGATCAGCCATCCGATCCACACCACGAAATAGACGGCGGTGCGAATCACGAAGAACGTGTCGTCGAGATACCAGCCTTGCGCTTGCGCCTGCGCGTTCGGTGCGGATCCGGTCCATGGATAAAGCACGCGCATCCACACCAGTACCGGGATTGCCGCCAGCGCCATCAGTGGCAGCAACCGCGCGGCCGCCAGCAATGGTGCGCGGATGCAGTCGCCCCATGCACCGCTGGTGATCGCGTGGATCATCAGCAGCGCCAGGCTGCCGATACTCAAACCCGTGAAAAAGAAAAACGCGAACAGATACGAAAGCAGCGCCTGCTTCGGTTCGCGCCACAGCCCCAGCAGCAGGCACGCGACCAGCGCCACGATGCCGACCAGCAGCGCGAACCATTGCGCGAGCGCGCGGGGGAGCCAAATGTTCATGGCGAAGCGCCCGCTTTCCCCTCGCCCTTCGGGAGCTTCTTCCCTTCTCCCTCCGGGAGAAGGTGGCGCGAAGCGCCGGATGAGGGTTCGGTACGAAGCTGAGTGGTGCGCGTTGTCCGAACCCTCACCCCTGCCACTCTCCCGGGGGGAGAGGGGTTCACAGCGCCGGAGGGAGAGGGGTAGGGTGCAAGCGGCTTCGAGGTGCCCAGTCTCTGCAAATCCTCCACGCTCAAATCCGACTTCGGCGCGTGCTGGCTCAACTGCAGCGCGCGGATGTAGGCGACGATCGCCCAGCGGTCATGCGGCGAAATGCGATCGGCATACGGATACATCACGCCGTAGCCGTTGGTGATCACCTGGTAGAAATGGCTGTCGGACGCGTTGCGCAGCGCTGCGGTGTGGTAACTCGGCGGATGCGGGAAGCCGCGCTCGGCGATCATGCCGTTGCCGTCTCCGACGCGGCTGTGGCAGGGTGCGCAATAGATGTCGAAACGTTGCCGTCCGCGCGCGAGCAGCGTCGGCGTGATCGGGAGCGGATTGGAATAGCCCGGCGAAGCGGCGGCGCCGGCGCGCGCGAGCGGCTTGCCGTTCGCGTCCACGCCGCTGACCGAACTCGCGGGTAGGACCGGCGCCACGCGACCCTTCCGCCCGCTGGTGGTGCCGGCCAGCGCGCCGGCGGAATACGGTTCGGTGCCCGGCACCTGCGGCCGCGACGAATTGTCGTCCGCCCACAATGGACTCGGTGTCAGCGGCTTGTACTTCGGCTGGTCGTACATCTCGTGCATGCCGCGTTCGCAGCTGCTGAGCGCAAGCGTTGCAAGTGCGCACAACAAGGCGGCCCGCACGACCCGTACTTTTTCCCGGCGCTGCGCGTTCGCGCGACGCGCGCGCTCGATTCGCTCGACTTCTCCTGGAGGGAAAGCGGACAGCTTTGAACCCATCTGCCTCCGGGAGAGGGGCAGGGATGAGGGTTCGGAATGGCGCGAAGGTTTCATTCCTCCGCCACCTCCACCACCGAAAGTGGCGACAACGTCCCGAGGAACGACTGCGTGGCCTGGGCATCGAAGCGCGGATCGTTGCCGCGCACCAACAGGAAGAAGCGATCGCTGGTCGCGCGTTCGAATTCGTGGCTTTCGAACAAGGGATGGCGCACGCGCGGCAGTCGTGCGCCGAACAACACGGCGCCGATACCGAACAGCACCGCCCACAGGATCGTCATCTCCACCGCCGGCGGGATGAACGCAGGCCACGAGAACAACGGCCGCCCGCCGGCGTTGATCGGATAGTTCACCACTGCCGAATACCACTCCAGCCAGTAGGTGAACGCGCCGCCGACCAGCGCGCCGACCAGCATCCAGAACGGTACCCGGTGATGACGCGCGCCCAGCGCCTCGGCGAGTCCTTCGACCGGATAGGGCGAGTACGCTTCGATGCACGACGCGCAGTAGCCCTCTTCGCGCGCACGCCGAACCGCCGCAAGCAAATGCTCCGCTTCGGCGAACTCCGCCAGCAGCCCGTGCAGGCGCGCGTTCATCGTTGCGTCTCCGCACGGCGCCGCGCCGCAAGCAACTTGCGCAGCTCGAACATCGACAGCATCGGCAGCAGCCGCGTGAACAGCAGGAACATGAAAAAGAACAGGCCGATCGAACCGATCAGGAACGCGATATCCCAGAAGGTCGGCCAGAACATGCCCCACGCGGATGGCAGAAAATCCTCGTACAGGCTGGTGACGACCAGCATGAAGCGTTCCAGCCACATGCCCACCAGCACGCCAAGCGCGATCGCGAACACCGCGCCCGCGTTGCGCCGCACGCGCGGAAACCACAGCAACTGGATCAGCAGCACGTTGAACAGGATCGTGCCCCAGAACACCCACGCGTACGGGCCGACCACGCGGTGCATTGTCATCGCGACGTCGTACTTGTCCATCGAGTAGAACGCGGTGAAGATTTCCGAGAAGTAGCTGTAGTCGACGAACAGCCCCGCGGCCAGCATCATCTTGGCCATGTTCACGATGTGGCGTTCGGTCAGGTACGCCTCGAAGCCGAACCACTTGCGTAGCGGGATCCCGAGCACCAGCACCATCGCGAAGCCCGAGAACAGCGCGCCGGCAATGAAGAACGGAGGAAAGATCGTTTCGTGCCAGCCCGGCACCAGCCCTTCGGAAAAATCCAGCGCGACCATGCTGTGCACGGAAAACACCAGCGTCACCGCGAGTCCCGCAGTGACGAGATTGAATTTCTCCAGCCGCATCCAGTGGCGCGCTTCGCCGCGCCAACCCAGCGACAGCAGCCCGTAGAAGCGCGCCTGCGCGAGGTTCGGTGCGCGGTCGCGCAGCGTCGCGAGGTCGGGCAGCATGCCGACGTACCAGTACACGATCGACACGATCAGGTACGCGAGGATCGCCCAGAAATCCCACTCCAGCGAACTGCGCCATTGCGGCCAGACATTCATGACATCGGGATAGGGGAACAGCCAATAGAAAAACCATGGACGCCCGAGATGCAGGATCGGGAAGATGCCCGACACCGATACCGCGAACACCGTCATGGCTTCCGCGAAACGGTTGATCGAGTTGCGCCAGCCCTGCCGCGTCAGGAACATCGCGGCCGAAATGAAGGTGCCGCCCATGCCGATCGCGATCCACCACACGTAGTTCGCGATGAAGAAGCTCCATGCGACCGGAATGTTCAGTCCGAAGATGCCGATGCCGGCGTACAGCAACCAGCAGGTGCCGACGAACAGCAGCGCGCATGCAAGCAGCGACAGCAGGAATCCGCCGATCCACAGCCAGCCGGTCGGGTGGCGCAGCGTCGCATCGCTGATCTTCGCGCTGATCGACGTGTTCGTTTCGCCCGGTGCGATCACCGGCGGCAGCACATCGCGTGGCAGCACTGCGCTCACGACTTAATGCGCTCCGCTTTTTTCCCTTCTCCCTCCGGGAGAAGGTGGCGCGTGGCGCCGGATGAGGGTCCAAGGTGCGGTATGGCGCCATGATTGCCGAAACGTGGAACACCGCCCGGACCCGCACCCCTGTCCCTCTCCCGGAGGGGTTCAAGCATTATTTCGTGGCGAATCGCGGCGCTCATGATTCGCCGTCCCCAAGTGCCGGGTTCGGATTGCGGATGCGCGCGAGGTACGTGGTGCGCGGGCGCGTGCCGAGTTCGTTGAGCATCGCGTAGTTGCGCGGCGAGGCCTTGGCTTTCGACACGCCCGAATCCTTGTCGGAAATGTCACCGAAGCGAATCGCCTGGGTCGGGCACGCCGCCTGGCAGGCGGTGACGATTTCACCGTCGCGGATGCGGCGGTTCTGCTTGTCGGCTTCGATGTGCGCGGTTTCAATGCGCTGGATGCAGTAGGTGCATTTCTCCATCACGCCGCGGCGCCGAACCGTCACTTCCGGGTTGCGCATCGCCATGTATTGCGGGGTGTGCTTGTCGGCGTACTGCATGAAGTTGAACCGCCGCACCTTGTACGGGCAGTTGTTGGAACAAAAACGCGTGCCGACGCAGCGGTTGTACACCTGGACGTTCAGGCCTTCGGCGTCGTGCACCGTCGCGTCGACCGGGCACACGACTTCGCAGGGCGCGTGCTCGCACATCATGCACGGCACCGGTTGGCTGTAGCTGCGCGGGTTGGCGGCTTCGCCGTCGTAATAACGGTCGACGCGGATCCAGTGCATCTCGCGCCCGCGTCGCACCTGCGCCTTGCCCACGATCGGGATGTTGTTCTCGGCCTGGCAGGCGATGGTGCACGCCTTGCAGCCGATGCAGGCGTTGAGGTCGATGCTCATGCCCCAGGCGTAATCGGCCTTCGGGTAATCGGGATACAGGCTGGGCGGCTTGGAGCCGTAGCGGTCATGTGCGGTCGCGAACGCCGGATTGGACTTGAATTGATCCAGCGTGCCGACGCGCAGCGGATCGCGGCCTTCCATCGCGAAGTGGTGTTGCGTCTGCGCGATCTCGTAGCGTTCGCCGGTCGCGACGAGTTCGAGATCGGTCGCGAGCCATGGCGAATCCTTCGAACGCAATGCGTAGGCGTCGAAACCTTGCCCTTCCGCAACGCGACCCGCGCTTCTGCGGCCGTAACCGAAATGGATGGTGACGCTGTGTTCGGCCTGGCCCGGCATGATCCACACCGGGCCGCGCACCGAGCGTCCGCCGATGCGCAGTTCCACGCCGTCGAAGTTGCGCAGGCCCTTTTGTTTCGCAAGCGCGGGCGACACCAGCACCACGTTGTCCCAGGTGAGTTGCGTCAGCGGCTTGGGCAGTTCCTGCAGCCAGCCGCTGTTCGACCATTCGCCGTAGTCGATCGTGGGATCCGGGCGGAACAGCAGTTCCAATCCGTCATCCCGTCCATGGATTGGCCGGGACCCAGTGCCAAGGATGGCAGCTTGTTCACCCCGTACCCCTCCCAGCCTCCCGTTTGAAGGGAGAGGAGAAGAGCCGCGCGCGTTTGCGCTCGACGGAAACGCGACGCTGTTGGCCCTCCCTTCCAAGGGGCGGCGGCTCGGCGCGCCGAGCGCGGAGCGCTGGTGGGGATGGATTGTCGGCGTGTTGGTGATCACACCTGCCTGCAACGCCTCGTTCCATGCCTTGTCATCCGCAAGCTGCGATTGCCATTGCCGCCGCACCGATGCGTGGCCATCGACCGGGTCGCCCAGCAGCAGCGCCATCGTCTCGATCGACGAATGGCCGTCGTACAGGGGCGCAATCAGTGGCTGCGCAAGGCTGGCCGTTGCATCGAACGCGAGCGCGTCACCCCAGCTCTCGAGGTCGTGAGCCTGTGGCGCGTGCCATGCGGCAAGCGCGCCTGTTTCGTCGCGATACAACCCGAGATGCAACGTGTGCGGCACGCGCCGCAGCGCCGCGATGAACGCCACGTCCGCGGGCGCGTCGTAGACGGGATTCACGCCCAGCATCAGCAGCGTGTCGACCTTGCCCGCGCGCATGTCGTCCGCGAGTGCGGCGATCGAGGCGTCGCTGCGCGCAGGCATTGCAAGCAGCGATGGCGCGTAATCCACCGTGCGGCCGACGTTGCCGAGCATCGCGTTCATCGAACGCGCGAGCGCGTGCACCGATTCCGGTTGGGTGTCGCTGGCGACCACGAGTGCGGCGCCGCGATGCGCGGCGAGATCCTTCGCGACGGCGTCGATCCAGCGCGCGTGGGCGGCGGTTGCACCCGCAACGCCGCCGCTCCCGATCCGCGCCGCAAGCTGCGTCGCGAAAGCTTCCATGTCGCGCGATGCCAACGGCAGGCGATGATCGGCCATGCTGCCGGTGACGCTGGGCGTCGGCTCGACCACGTACAGCCGCGACATTGCGTCTCCGTGTTCGGGGTTGCGCGCGGCGATGAAGTCGCGCGCGTAACGCACGCCAGCCGCGGGGTCGGACAGGAAATCGGCATCCAGCGACACGATCACTTTTGCGCGATCGAAGCGGCAGCGCGCGAATTCGCGCCGGCCTGTCGCGCCGGAAGGATCGTCGATGTGCCAACGCGCATTCGGAAACCGAGTTTCGAACGCCGCGAGCTGCGCGGCAAGCGTGGGCGAGGTCGTGGGGGCGATCAGCAGGCGCAGGCCATCGCCGCCGTCGCGCTCGAAATGCACGATGCGATCCGCCAGTGCCTTCGCGAAATCGTCCCAGCTCGTCACTGAATTGCCGTGCATCACCGACTGCGAGCGATCGGGATCCCACAGTTGCAGGATCGCGGCCTGCGCGAAGATGTCGGTGCCGCCGAGGCTGGCCGGATGCTGCGGGTTGCCCTCGACCTTGGTGGGCCGCCCCATGTCGTTGCGCACCAACACGCCGTGCGCGTACCCCGCGTGCGTCAGCGTGGTCGCGAAATAGCGCGGCAATCCGTCGATCTGCCAGATCGGCTTATGCACGTACGGCACGATTTGCGTGCGCGGCGGATGGCTGCATCCCGCAAGCCCGGCCAGCGCCAGCGACGCGCCCAGCAGCTTCAGGAAATCGCGCCGGTCCAGCGAAGCTGCTTCCGCCAGGCGCGGATGTTCCGCGCGAAGCCACGCACGGAAGCCTTCCGAATCGGCCAGCTCTTCCAGTGATCGCCAGAAGCGCGGTCCGCGCTGCTTCGCGAGCTTGGCGCGGATCGCGGCGGGATCCACGCGCTCGTCGTCGAAACTGGTGGCCGGAGTCATCGATGGCATGTGGAGCAATCCGTGAGCCGGTGCTCGTCGATGTGGTACTTGTGCATCAACGTTGCGCCCAGCGCCAACTGGTCCTTCGCCTGCCAATGCAGGTTGAAGACTTCGTCGCGCGGGCGCAGGTGCCTTGCCGGATCGCGATGGCAGGCGAGGCACCACTGCATCGTCAGGTTTTCCTGCTTCGCCGTCAGCGGCATTTCGTCGATCGGCCCGTGGCAACTCGCGCAGCCGATACCCTTGGCGATGTGGATACCGTGGTTGAAGTAGACGAAGTCGGGCAGCTTGTACACACGCTGCCAGTGCAGCGGCACGCCGCTTTCGAAGGCCGCGAGCAGCGGCGCCAGCACCTTCTGGTGCGTGTACAACTGCGAGTGGCAGGTCATGCAGGTCGAGAGCGGGGGAATGCCTGCGAACGCCGATTGTTCGACCGATTGATGGCAATAGCGGCAGTCGATGCCGTCATCGCCCACGTGGTGCTTGTGGCTGAAGGGCACCGGCTGCTCGATCGGATCGTGCACGCCGACGGGATTGGCCATCGCCCAGCGCCACAGGAACACCCAGGACACGAAGCTGATCGTCGCCGCGACGAGGCACAGTTGCACCCAGAACGCCAAACGTCTTGGAAATAGCTGCGCCACCTCGCTCCGTTCCGTTCGCAGTGACAAGCGCCGAATCCATTCGATCGGCGTCCGAGGGCGCGCACGCGGCGGTCATGCGTCTGCGCGGCGCACCCAGTCTGCGACGCGAAACGTGCAGATACCGTGAGAGCGCGGCAGCGTGGTTCGCGATTTGTCGAACCGGTTGTGACGCGTGGTTGACGTGTCCTTCACCGGCACAAACCCACAATCGCCCGCGTCTTCCATCAACAAAAAATCGAGCGCATGGACAAGCGCAGTCACATGGATGGTGAAATTCGCGTGGCGGAGGACTGTGCTTCTCCGTCGCGCCGTTCCTTCCTGGTGGGCGCCGCCTTCATGTCCTCGACCCTGTTGCTTGCGGGGTGCAGTGGAAGCGAATCCACGCGTCCGCCGGCATCGCCCCGGTTTTTCAAGGACGACGAACGCAATTTCATACGCGCGGCCATCGATCGGCTGATTCCCGCCGACCAGCTCGGTGCGGGCGCCGTCGGCGCCAGCGTCGACCGGTTCATCGATGCGCAACTGGCCGGTCCGTTCGGGCAGGCCGTGGGCATCTACATGCAGGCGCCGTTCCATCTGGGCGACGAGGAACAGGGTTACCAGTTGCCGTTCACGCCGGCGCAGGTTTACCGGCTTGGGATCCAGCGCGTGGACGAACATTGCCGGAAACGATTCGGCAATGCGTTTGCGCACCTCAAGCCGGACCAACAAGACGCGATCCTGCACGACCTCGAGGACGGCAAGATCGACCTGGGCGAAATTCCCGCCACCGATTTCTTTGGCCTGCTGTGGCAGAACACCAGGGAAGGCTTCCTCGCCGATCCGATCTACGGCGGCAACCGCGATTTCGCGGGCTGGAAACTGATCGGCTACAACGGCCCGCGCTACAACTACCTCGACGACATCGGCGATTTCGGCAAGGCGTACGAACGGCCGTACGTCAGCCTCGGCGGTACCAGCCCGGTGATGTGCCGCTTCGGCGATTCGCCGACCGGCCGTTTTCGCGGACCGGGGTGCGAATACGCGCAAATGCCCGCCAAGGCGCATTACGACGCGCTCACCACCACGACCGGAAAAGTCTGGCCCGCCGGAAACCTTTAGGAAGCCTTGGATGAACTTTGCGCGACCGCGTGCCAGCTTTGCTTGCCCGCTTGAGTCAAATGGGCGAAAACGCTTGCACAGCAAGCGTTTCGGGGTTGTGGAGGTATGGCAATGAGATGGCCGGAAGCAAGCACCCTCCAGGCAGAATCGGAGTCTCCCTAGATGGCGAAAAAATTGCCGGAGGTGGACGTGGTGCTGGTCGGCTTCGGCTGGACCGCATCGGTCATCGCGCAGGAACTCACCGAGGTCGGCGCCAACGTGCTGGCGCTCGAACGCGGCGGCTGGCGCGACACCGTGCCGGATTTTTCCGTCGCCCATATCCAGGACGAGTTGCGCTATGCGGTGCGCAAGCAGATTTTCGAGGAAACCCAGCGCAGCACGCTCAGCTTTCGCAACCGGCCCGACCAGCTCGCGTTGCCGATGCGGCAACTCGGTTCGTTCCTGCCGGCCGCGGGCGTGGGCGGCGCGGGCGTGCACTGGAACGGGCAGAACTGGCGATTCCTGCCGACCGATTTCCTGCTGCGCACCCACAACGAACAGCGCTACGGCAAGAAGGCGATCCCGGAGGACATGACGATCCAGGACTGGGGCGTTACCTACGAGCAACTGGAATCGTACTACGACAAGTGGGAATACCTGTGCGGCATTTCGGGCAAGGCCGGCAACATCGGCGGCGCGATCCAGCCGGGTGGCAATCCGTTCGAAGGGCCGCGCCGGCGCGAATATCCGCTGCCGCCGCTGAAGCGCTGCGCGGCCACGCAACTGTTCGACAAGGCCGCGCGCGAAGTGGGCTTCCATCCGTTTCCCGCCCCCGCGGCGAATACCTCAAAGCCGTATCTCAATCCGCTGGGCGTGCAGATGGGACAGTGCACGTTCTGCGGCTACTGCGAATGGTTCGGCTGCGCCAACTACTCCAAGGCCAGCCCGCAGACGACGATCCTGCCGGTGCTGCTGAAGAAGGACAATTTCAGTTTCCGCACGCATGCGAACGTGGTGCGTGTGCTCACCGATTCCGCGGGCAAACGGGCGACCGGCGTGGTGTACGTCGACCAGGATGGCAAGCAATACATCCAGCCCGCGCAGATGGTGGTGCTGTGCGCGTTCGCGCACCACAACGTGCATCTGTTGCTGGTGTCGAAGATCGGCACGCCGTACGACCTGTCGAACGGTGCCGGCGTCGTGGGTCGCAATTACGCGTACCAGGTGTCGAGTGACGTCAACGTCACCTGCAAGGAGCGCCTGAATCCGTTCATGGGCGCAGGTGCGCTCGGCCAGGTCGTCGACGATTTCAATGGCGACAATTTCGACCACGCCGGCAAGGGCTTCATCGGCGGCGGCTACATCGCGCTGTGGAACACCGGCGGCCGACCGATCCTGCAGCAATACCTGCCCGAGGGTACGCCCAAATGGGGCGGCGGCTGGAAGAAGGCGCTGCACGAAGATTACCTCTACTCCACGCACATGCAGTGCCATGGCGGGATGATGAGCTACCGCAACAACTACCTCGACCTCGACCCGACCTACACCGACGATTACGGCAATCCGCTGCTGCGCCTGACCTTCGACTTCCACGACAACGAACACGCGATGTCGAAGTTCCTCACCGACCGCGCCACCGACATCGCGAAGGCCATTCCCAATCGCGGCATCAATCCCAAGCCGCGCAAGGGCCATTATTCGATCGTTCCGTACCAGACCACCCACAACACCGGCGGCGCGGCGATGGGCGCCGATCCGCGCACCAGTTTCGTCAATCCGTTCCTGCAATCGTGGGACGTGCCCAACCTGTGGGTGATGGGCTCCAGCGTGTTTCCGCAGAACCCCGGTTACAACCCGACCGGCACCGTCGGCGCGCTGGCGTTCTGGGCCGCCGACGCGATGAAGCGTTACATGAAAAGTCCGCAGCCGCTGGTGCAGACGTGAACGCGCGGTGGCTCGTCGCGGGCGTGTTGGCACTGGCGTGCGCGGGCGCCGCGATGGCGGCGGTGCAGGTGTACGCGCCCGCGCGTTCGCACCACGCATGGACCTCCATCGAAACCGGCCGCTACCTCGCGCGCGCGGGCGATTGCGAGTCGTGCCACACCGCGGAAGGCGGCAAACCCTATGCGGGTGGGCGTCCAGTGCCCACGCCGTTCGGGATCATCTATTCGACCAACATCACGCCCGATCCCGATACCGGCATCGGCGCGTGGAGCCAGGACGACTTCTATCGCGCGATGCACGAAGGCATCGACAGGCAGGGCGAGCGCCTGTATCCGGCGTTCCCGTACCCGTGGTTCACGCACATGACGCGCGGCGACGTGGATGCGATCAAGGATTACCTGGACACGGTGAAGCCGGTGCGCCAGGTCAACCGGGCGCCCGAACTTGGCTGGCCCTTCAGCATCCGCAGCATGCTGGCGGTGTGGGACAAGCTGTATCTCGATGCGACACAGTTCCAGCCCGATCCCGAACGTTCGGCGGCCTGGAATCGCGGCAAATATCTCGTCGATGGCGCCGGGCATTGTGGCGCCTGCCACAGCGCCAAGAACATGCTGGGCCACGCCGACACCAGCCATCCGATGCAGGGCGGCATGGCCGAGCATGTGTTCTCGCCGAACCTCGGCGCGGGTGAGCGCGACGGCTTGGGCGGTTGGACGCGCGAGGACATCGTCGAATACCTGGCCACCGGATCGAACCGTTACGCGACCGCCGCGGGCCCGATGGCCGAAGTGGTGCAGGCGTCCACGCAGGACCTGAAGCAGCGCGACCTCGAAGCGATGGCGACGTATCTGAAATCGCTCGAAGGTCCGAAACCCGAAACACCCAACGCGCCGGACAAGGACACCCTGCGCGCGGGCGCGGCGTTGTACGTCGACGATTGCGCCGGTTGCCACATGAACGACGGCGCGGGCCTGACCAATGCGTTTCCGCCGCTGCGTGCGAGTTCCGCCGTGCAGGCGGCCAAACCGGATCTACTGATCGCGGTGATCCTGGAGGGCGCGCGCTCGCCTGCGACCAGCGCGAAGCCGAGCGGCCTGATGATGCCGGCCTTCGCCGGCAAGCTCGACGACGCCGAAGTCGCGACGCTGACCACTTACATACGCAACGCCTGGAGCAACCGCGGCAGCGGGGTTTCAAAGGGCGACGTGGCCAAGCTGCGCCGCACGCTCACCAGCGCCCCGCACTGATGTTCGTCATCCCGGCGTCGCGAAGCGATATCCGGGCCCAGTGACTTTGTATTTCAGCAGGCGGAGGTTGGGCTGAGCGAATGCGAAGCCCAACGCAAGGTGTCTTCAACGAAACGACGCGACGCGCGAGGAAAACTACCGCACAACGCCGTGCCGCGCGTAGGTGCGCAGGTGATAGACCCGATGCACGTGGTGCGCGCCCAGCCAGCCGCCGAGCGCCGCGGTGGCCAGCGAAGCCAGCGCGCAACCGAACGCCGTCCACATGATGCGCGAGGTGTATTGCGCCACGCTGGCGGCATCGAGGGTGGGGACGCCCTCGGCGGGAACCACTGCGACCGCGCCCGCGAATGTCAGGTGCGTCAAGCCACTGGCGACCAGCAGCGTGGTGGCGGTGACGGCGACGCCCCACACGGCAAGCCCGCGGATCACGCCCATTTCGGTGTCGTTGCGGCCGTCGAACCAGGTCGCGAACATCGCGCCCAGCCACAGCGACGCGGCCCACGTCAGGATCATCCAGGTGATGGCCCCGCCGGAAACGCCGCGCGCGACGACTTCGGGGCTTTGCGGATTGAACGCCGAGAATCCCACCGCCAACCCGAACGCATACAGAAGTGCCGCGATGCCGGTCGCGACGAACCAGCCCGCCCACACCGCGCCCCAGCGCATCACCGGGTGTTCCTGTGTCACGACCGCACTGCTTTCGACGACCATGTCGGCATCTCCTCGGCTCACCCACAACTGCGCAGCAGCGCCACGATGATCAGGATCGGGATGGGCACGCCGAGCAGCCACGCCAGCACGTAACCCAATGCGCCCTGTTGCCGGTTCGGATCGCCGCTCCTGCGGAACATCTGCTTCAGTCGTTCCATGACCCACCTCGCGCGCTGAGCCCGCGGCCAGTGGAGCACCGCCGGCGTGATTCCGGCGTGAACCCGCCTTCTTGTTGCGACCTCCGGTCGCGCCGGTGTCCGGGCCTGCACAATCGCACGCATGCCACGCGCGCTGCGGACTGACCTCAGCCGATTTTCCTTGCCCTCCTTACCAGCCAACCGGCTATGCGTGCGCGCCGGCCAAGTTCCCGTCGCGAGGCATCGCATGACCAAGATGGCTGGCGCGTCTTCATCGCGTGAACCGGCACTCGCGCGTATAGCGCGCGGTTGACACGCCTTTTACCGCACGCGTCTCAGAATGCTCCGCGAATGAAGGCCGGGAATGAGGCATTGCGAACACGGACGCGTTGGTCAGCCGTGCGGCGTGTTCGCAAGACCGTGCTCAGTCTTCGGGCGGCCTGGCGGGCACGAATGGCGAGACCGGGTCGCTGCCAGGGAAGGTTTCCTCCAGCGCTTCGTCCTGGTTGTCGCTTTCGTGGCGCTTGCGGCGCCGGCGCTCGTCTTCCGATTCCTTTTTCGCGGGCTTGCCCTTGGGGTGTCCGACATCCTTGCGATCGCGGCCTGTCATGATGGTGGCCTCCGTGGTGTGGCCAGCCGATCGTGTCGGATGTCACGTGAATACACGCCTAGCGGCTGGCGCTGATGCGGCGGCCTCCCGCGTTTTTCTGGAACGGGCTCTGTCTTGTGATGAATGGATGAATCCCCGAGTGCTGCTTGCGATGCCTTGCCGATGACGCGTGGATCGAAAGACTCGACGCGTGGACATTCGTGGCTGCCTGCGATGCTGTGGACGGTAGCCGCGCCTGCGATGGCCGCCGCGCCGCATCCCGCCGGCCAGCAGGCGACGGTCCTGCCGACGGTGGTGGTGACGGCGACGCGCGTGCCGGAGCGTGCGTTCGACGTGCCCGCATCGGTGAACGCGGTGTCGCTGGATGCGATCGATGCGGATCGCTCCGGCGTCAATGTGTCGGAAAGCCTGCGCGGCGTGCCCGGCGTGATGGCGCGCGATCGCCAGAACTACGCGCAGGACGAACAGGTTTCGATTCGCGGTTTCGGCGCGCGCAGCACCTTCGGCGTGCGCGGCGTGCGGCTGTACGTGGATGGCGTGCCCGCGACCATGCCGGACGGGCAGGGCCAGCTTTCCAACTTCGACTTGTCTTCGGCGGACCGGATCGAAGTGTTGCGCGGTCCGTTTTCCGCGCTGTACGGCAACTCGTCGGGCGGCGTGATCCAGATCTTCACCGCCGACGGCACGCCGTCGCCCGAGCAACGCGTAGGCGTCGACGCCGGTCCGTACGGCGCCGTGCACGCGGACGTGAATGCGCGCGGCAGTGCCGGCGCATTCGGCTACAACGCCGACGCCGAACACTTCCGCACCTCCGGTTTCCGCGACCACAGCGCCGCACGCCGCAGCAAGGGCAACGCCAAGCTGACTTGGGACACGCACGGCGGCGGCAAGCTCACCCTGCTGCTGAATTCGGTTTCGCTGCACGCGCTCGATCCGCAGGGATTGACGTGGTCGCAATACCAGGCCGATCCGCGCCAGGCCGCGCCCGGCGCGCTGACCTACGACACCCGCAAGCGCGTGCGGCAGGACCAGGCGGGCATGGTGTGGCAGCAACCGTTCGGCGAACACTCGCAGGCGCAGGTGCTGGCGTATTACGGGTATCGCACCGTCTTGCAATTCCTTTCGGTGCCGGTGTTCGCACAGGCCAACCCCTTGAGTTCGGGCGGCGTGGTCGATCTTTCGACCCGGTACGGTGGCGTCGATGCGCGCTGGTCGTGGCACGGCGAATGGCTGTCGCGCCCGTTGCGCTTCACGGCGGGAGTGAACTGGGATCGCCAGAACCAGCATCGGCAGGGCTTCGAGAATTTCGCGGGCGAGCGTGTCGGCGTCCTCGGTGCCTTGCGCCGCAACGAGCAGGACGACGTCTACGATTTCGACGAGTACGCGCAAGGCACCTGGGATTTCGCCGAGCGCTGGTCGCTGACCGCGGGCGCGCGCCACAGCACGGTGCGCTTCGATACCGTCGACGCGTACGTTACTGCCGACAATCCCGACGACAATCCCGACGACAGTGGGCGCGTCGCGTACAGCGCCAACACGCCGGTCGCGGGCTTGCTGTTTCATGCAAGCGGGAACTGGAATCTCTACGCGTCGTGGGGACGCGGCTTCGAAACGCCGACGTTCAGCGAACTGGCGTATCGCGCCGATGGCGCGGCTGGCATGGCATTCGACCTGAAACCCGCGCGTTCGGCCAATGCCGAAATCGGTTCCAAGCTGCGCTGGGCGAATGGCGCCGGCAAGCTTGATGTCGCGCTGTTTCAGTCTGACACGCGCGACGAGCTCGCGGTGTTCACCAGCGAAGGCGGACGCACCACGTACCAGAACGTCGGGCACGCACGGCGCCGCGGCTTCGAAGTCGATCTCGATGCGCCGCTGTCGAGAAGCTGGCGCCTGCAACTGGCGTGGACGCGGCTGGATGCGCGCTTCACGCGAGTCGACGATTGCGCCGTGACGTGCAGCGTCGCGCCGGGCGCGCGGATTCCCGGTGTGCCGCGCAACCAGTTGTACGGCGAACTGCGCTGGAACGGTGGGGCCGGATGGCATGCCGGCGTCAACTTGTTTGCAGCCAGCGCGATGGTGGTGAACGATGCCAACACCGCGTCCGCGCCGGGTTACGCGACGGCAGGCATCGACATTGGACGCGTGATGCATCGCGGCGACGCGACGATCGCGCCGTTCCTGCGCATCGACAACCTGTTCGATCGCCGCTACATCGGCTCGGCCATCGTCAACGACGGCAACGGCCGCTATTTCGAACCGGCGCCGGGTCGCAGCGTGATGATGGGCGTGCGGGTGCGATTCGATGAACCGCCGATGACGCGCTGATCCGCATTGTGCGCGTACCAACGGCCGCGGTTCCACAATCAGATCTGGCGACAAGGATGACACGCGATGCAAAGGACAGGCACATCCAGCCGTGACGAACAAGCCAAGCGCCGCAGCAGCGCCGCACGCAAGTGGACCGGCAAGCGCGTCACGAAATCCGGCGACAGCGGCAAGGGTTCCACCCGCAAGAGCGTCACCCGCAAACCGGATCGTCCGCCGAGGCCGTCGATCAAGCGTTCCAGCGGAACCAAACGCTCGCCGCCCGGCGATCGCGCGTGACGTTCACCATCGCTTGACGCGGCGCAGGCTGAAGTACGGTTCCGACCACTTCGGGAGCTTGCAATGGACGGGATGTTCGAATTTGAGACGCCGTGGTGGCAACTCGTGGTGCGGGCGGTCATCGTGTACATCGTGCTGTTCGCGCTGATCCGGCTGTCGGGCAAGCACACGCTCGGCGAACTCAGCATCTTCGACCTGATCGTGGTGATCGTGCTGGGCAGCGCGGTGCGCACCTCGCTGATCGGCAACGACAAGTCGTTGCAGGGTGGCCTGATGGTGGTGGCCGTGCTGTTGTTGCTGGACTGGATCAGCACCTGGATCGCCACGCATTTCACGCGCGGCGACCGCTGGCTGCAAGGGCAGCCGGTGCTGCTTGCGCGGGATGGCGAGCTGTTCGACGACGTGCTGAAACGCTGCAAGATTCCGCGCAGCAATTTCGTCTCGTCGATGCGCAAGCACGGTTGCCGGGATCTGCAGATGGTGGAATTGGCCATCCTGGAACCCAACGGCAGCATCACCGTCCAGAAGCGCGAGCCCGGCAACCCGGCGCGCACATGAGCCGGCTCGGCGATCGGCAGGGCGCAGATCGCGGCGAACGCGGCGATCGCCAGAACGTGCCCGCACTGGACGGCGAGGAACGCCAGGACGCCGAACGCCGGATGCCGCCGCGCGCGGCAGTGCTGCACGAAGCGGTGGGCGCGGTCGGCGAAGAGGAACTCAAGCGCACGCCGTCCGCGCTGATGTGGTCGGGTCTGGCGGCCGGCATGTCGATGGGCTTCTCGATGGTGGCGAGCGGCGCATTGAAGGCATACCTGCCGGACATGCCGTTCGCGCATCTGGTGGCGGCCTTCGGTTACAGCGTCGGATTCGTGATCGTGATCATGGCGCGCCAACAACTGTTCACCGAGAACACGCTGACGGTGGTGCTGCCGCTGATCTCCGCGCCGAGCTGGCGCAAACTGGGGCTGCTGCTGCGGTTGTGGGCCGTGGTGTTCGTCGCGAACATCGTCGGCATCGCGCTGTTCGCGCTCGCCGTCGCCAGGCTGCCGCTGCTTCCGCCGAAGCTGGACGATGCGATCGCCGCGCTGGGCACCACGCTGATGGTGTATCCGGTGCCTCAGATGTTCGTGAAAGCCGTGGCGGGCGGCTGGATCATCGCGACCATGGTGTGGCTGATGCCGGCGGCGGTTTCGGCGCGGCTGTGGATCATCATCGGCCTCACCTGGCTGATCGCGGCGGCGAGCCTGGTGCACGTGATCGGATCGGCCGGTGAGGTGTTCTACCTGGTATTCGCCGGGCGCCTGCCGTGGCCGGAAATTTTCTGGCATTACCTCGGGCCGGTGGTGGCCGGCAACATCGTGGGCGGCACGTTTATTTTCACGTTGATGAGTCACGCGCAAGTGCGCAGCGATACGCGTTGAGAACTTGGGTGGAAATGCGTTTTCACACGTTCGTGGCGCGCTTTTCACGCAGTCGTGTGGTTGGCGACGGGTTGCGGCGTGTTCAGCCGTTCGGCGCAATACTTCAGGGGTTCGAAAAAGGAGGATGTCGTGAAAAGGAAAGCACTGCGGATCGCGTTGCTGCTGATTCCGTTGGCGGCAACGGCTGCGCCGGCCGTACATGCGGCTGAAACGATGAAGTGCACGATGAAGTTCACGCTTTCCGGTTGGTCGGCGATCTATCAGACCGCGGACGGGCGGGGCACGGTGACCTGCGCCAATGGCCAGTCGATGGACGTCCATATCTCCGCCAAGGGCGGCGGCTTGACGGTCGGCAAATACAAGCTCGATGACGGCGTGGGACACTTCAGTGGTGTCGCCAGCATCGACGACATCCTGGGTGGCTACGCGACGGCCAATGCCCACGTGGGCGCGGTCGGCTCTTCGCACGCAGCAGCAATGACCAAGGGCGACGTGTCACTGGCGTTGACCGGCACCGGCGAAGGCTGGAATATCGGCGCGGGCTTCGAGGCCTTCACGATCAGCAAGCCGAAACAATAGCGGGTCATCGCGGTTGCCGGATGCTGCAGGATGCGCGTCCGGCGCGCCGGGACGCCACGCGGGCCACGGATCGGCTCGCGTGGCGTCCGCGAAGGCGCATCGAAGGCGCACTGGGACGATTGCAATGCTGCGGACCTCGTTGCAGGCATGGTTGTCCCGCAACGTGGAAGGTCCGCTGGAGGATCTGGCTGGCGGGCGCGCCCGGCTGCGGATCATCCTGATGCTGGCGTGCATCCTCGCGCTGGATTCGGCCGACAAGGCGACGCTAGGCGCGGTGGCTGCGCAGCTCGAACCCGCGCTGCACATCAACAATCTCGAAATCGGGTTGCTGGTCGCGGTGACCGTCGCGTCCAGCGCCTTGCTGACGCTGCCGTTCGGGATCCTGGTCGACCGTTTCAACCGCCGCAATCTGCTGGTGGTCGGGATCGCGCTGTGGTCGCTGGCGATGATCTGGTGCGGCGCGGCGACCTCGTACGAAACGTTGTTTGCGGCGCGCCTCGCGCTGGGCATCGTGATGGCGATCGGGTCGCCGGCGATCGCGTCGCTGATCGGCGATTGCTTCAAGGCCAGCGAGCGCGGTCGCATTTACGGCTACATCATTTCCGGTGAACTGATCGGGGTCGCGATCGGTTTCCTGATGTCGGGCAACGTCGCGGCGCTGTCGTGGCGGGCGCCATTCATTGTGCTGGCCATGCTGGGGCTGCTGCTTGCGTACTTCATCGCGCGCAAGCTGCCGGAACCGCGCCGCGGCGGACGCGGGCGCCTGCAGGAAGATCCGGGCAAGCCGGTGCACGACGACGTGCGCATCCGCGACGTGGTGCGCGACCAGGGCATCGAACCGATCGAACCGCTGATCCTGCGCGAAGACCCCGCGCGGATGAAGATCTGGCCGGCGGTGAAGTACGTCCTTTCGTTGCCGACCTATCGCATGTTGATCGTCGCGTCGGCGCTCGGGTATTTCTACTTCACCGGGCTGCGCACGTTCGTGGTGGTGTTCATGCGCGGGCACTTCGGGTTGTCGCAGACGGCGTCCAGTACGTTCGTGGTGGTGATCGGACTCGGCGCGATCGCGGGCGTGCTGGCGACGGGGTATTTCGCCGACCGCATGGTCGCGAAAGGCCGGGTGTCCGCGCGCATGTCGGTCGGCGCGGGCGCGTATTTTCTCGCGGTCGCGGCGCTGGTTCCGGCCATGCTGGTGCCAAAGCTCGGGATGGCGGCGCCCTTCATGTTCATCGCGGCCGGCGGGCTTGGCGGTGCATTCCCGCCCGTCGATGCCGCGCGGCTGGACGTGATGCATTCGCGGCTGTGGGGTCGCGCTGAAGGCGTGCGTTCCACCATCGTGTATCTCGCGCAGGCCGCCTCGCCGCCGCTGTTCGGCTGGCTGTCTTCGCTGCTGGGCGGACATGGTGGTGCGGGGTTGGGATCGGCCGGTGGCGCATCCGGCGGTCAGTCGGGCGGCGGCAATCTCGACGCCACCTTCATGGTGATGCTGGTGCCGTTGCTCGCGGCGGCCGTGGTGCTGCTGGTCGGTGCGCGAAGCTACCCGCGAGATGTCGCGACCGCCGTGGCGTCGGAAAAGGCAACGAAGCATGCGCGGCAAACCAGCGAGCCAGCTTGACGAAACCGAGCAAAGATCGGGATCTCCCCAATGAGGTTTTCCCGTTTCCCCGGAAAAATCTTGCAACGCTCCCGCACAGGGTAGGAGCAAGAGACGGCGTGAAGCGCGAGATGGCTTCAGGCTCACGACCGTTTCGCCGCCTTCTTGCGCGTACTCGACTTGCGCCGCGCGGTGGTGCGGGGGGCACCGGCCTTCTTGGCCGCGGAACCGGTTTCCTTCGCGGGCGTGCGCTTGTTGTCCTTGATGCTTTTCTGCAGCAGCGACATGAAATCCACTACGTTGGTCGACGCATTCTTCGGCATCGCGACTTCTTCGGCGGAAGGTGCGCGCACGCCGCCCTTGGCCTTGATGCGCGCCTCGATCACCTTGGTCAGGCGCTCGCGGAAGTCGTCGTGGTATTCATCCGGATTCCACTCACCGATCATCGATTTCACCAGCGTCTCGGCCATGTCCAGTTCCTTCTGGTTGACCCGGTACGCGGAAATCTTCTTGTCGGGAAATGCGTATTCCTCTTCTGACACGATTTCCTGCGGGTAGCGCAGCAACATCAGCATCAGCGCGTCGTCGCGCGGCATCACCAGCGACAGATATTCGCGGGTGCGGATCACCACGCGCGCCAGGCCGGCGGTCTTCAGGCGTTTCAAGGTTTCGCGCAGCAACACGTAGCCTTTTTCCGCCTTCTTGGCCGGCACGAGGTAGTAGGGCTTTTCGAAATACTCGGGGCCGATCGCGGACGCGTCGATGAAGGCCTCGATGTCCACCGACTCGGTCGATTCGGGCGCGGCCTTCTCGAAGTCTTCCTTCTCGATCACCACGTAACTGCCCTTGTCGTACTCGAACGCCTTCACGATTTCCTTCCATGGCACCTCCTCGCCGGTTTCCTCGTTGACGCGTTCGTAGCGGATGCGGGCGTTGTTGCGTGAATCGAGCATGCGGAAATGCAGGTCCACGTGCCGTTCGCCGGACATCAGTTGCACCGGGATGTTGAGCAGCCCGAAGGATATGGTGCCGCTCCAGATGGGTCTTGCCGCCATGGTGGTTCTCCTGTGTGCGCCTTGCGCATCGAAATCCGAATTCGTCATTCCGGGTGCAGGCCGGAGCGACGGCGTTGGCAGGTTGGGTTGACGCCAGCTTTATCGGCGGAAGCCCAATCTAAGAGGCCGGGTTCGGCCAACCCGCGAGACCCGGTTGGCCAGCCTGCATCAACCTGCGCCTGGCAACGCCTGACGGATTTCGTCGAAGCCTTGCCATGGATCCTGCTTCGAGGTTTTCAGCCGGCGCGCCAGATTGGAAAAGGTGTATTGCGCGCCCGATTTCAGGCGCGACAATTCCTCCCAACGGAGCGGCGTGGCCACGCCTGCGCCCGGCCGCGCGCGCAGGCAATACGACGCCACCGCGGTGGAGCCGCGTGCGTTGCGCAGGTAATCCACGAAGATGCGTCCCTTGCGCCGGTTCTTGGTTGCGACCGAAACGAAATCCTTGGGCGATTCATGTTCCAGCATGCGCGCGAGCGCCTGCGTGAAAGCCTTGGCGGTGTCCCAGTCGGGTCGCGGATTCAGCGGCACCACCACGTGCAATCCCTTGCCGCCGGTGGTGCGCAGGAAACTTTCGAGCCCGACCGCCTGCAGCCGCTCGCGCACGAGGCGCGCGGCGTCGCGCACGCGCGACCATTCCACGCCGGTGTCGGGATCGAGATCGAACACGAGGCGATCTGGATGTTCGAGGTCCGCGATGGTCGAGCCCCACGGATGGATCTCGATCACGTTCATCTGCACCAGGCCGATCACGCCTTCGATGTCGTTGACGTACACGTAGTCCTGCTGCTTGCCTTCCGCGCTGCGCGCGTCGCCCACGCCGATCGCATCCGGCATGCCGGTCATCGGATGCTTCTGGAAAAAACACTCGTTGCCCGCGCCGTCGGGGCAGCGCACCAGCGACAGCGGGCGCCCGACCACGCCCGGCAAAAGGTGCTCGGCGATGCTTGCGTAGAATTCCGCGAGCGCGCGTTTGGTGACGCGTGGCTTTTCGATCAGCACGCGGTCGGGATGGGTGAGGTTGATTGCCGGTTCACCGGCGGTTTGCTTGCGCGGCGAACCCTTGCGGGCAGCAGATTTCGAGGGAGATTTCGCGGATGCCATGGCCGTTGCCTCCTTGCCGCGATCGCTGTCGCGAAGATCCGCCGGTGACTTGTCGGGACGCAAACCCTTGAAGGCGGCCTGGCGCAGGAAATCGTCGCCGGTGCGGCCACGGAATTCGACTTCCACCACGATGCCCGGCTGCACCCAAGTCGGCTTCGCGCCACGCAGCTGCTTGGCGTTGGGCGCATCGATCAACTCGGGCTTGCCCTTCGCCACCTTCAGTTGATCGTGCAAGCGCTCCAGCATCGCGCTGTCCATCCCGGTGCCAACGCGTCCCACATAGCGCCACGTCTTGCCGCGCGGTTCCGCCAGCAACAGCGAGCCCAGCGCGCCGCGCGAACCCTTTCCCGGCGTGTAGCCGACGATCACGAATTCATCCGAGTCGATGCACTTCAGCTTGCGCCAACTGTCGCCGCGGCCGCCGCGATAGGGCGCGTCGACCGACTTGCTGATCACGCCTTCGAGCCCGGCTTCGCAGGCGCGCTGGTACGCGAGCGCGCCGTTGCCGCGGAGGAATCCAGACACCACCAGCGGGCTTGTGGCGGGATCATTCGCATCGAGCAGGCGGGACAACGCGGCCTTGCGTTCCAGCAGCGGCGCATCGCGCAGGTCGTCGCCGTTCAACGCGAGCAGGTCGAACACTGCGTAGCGCACGGTTTGCGCCTGCGCGAGATTGAATTGCTTCTGCAGCAGGTCGAATCGGCTGCGCCCGTGTTCGTCGAACACCACCAGCTCGCCATCCAGCACGCAGCTGCGGCAGTCCAGCCCGAGGATCGCATCCGCGATCACGGGAAGCTTTTCCGTCCAGTCGAGCCGGTTGCGCGACAACAGTTGCAGCTCGCGCCCACGCCGCCACGCCAGCATCCGGTAGCCGTCGTATTTCACCTCGTGCAGCCAGTCTTCGCCCTGCGGCGCGCGCTCATGCAGGCGCGCGAGCTCCAGCTCGAACTGGTCGGGGGTGGGCAACGAAGGCGCATTGGCGCCGTGCGAAGAACGTTTCGCGCGCGATGGCGCTTCGACGTGATGTTCCGCCTTCCATTCGGACAGCGGCGTGTCGTCGGCCACGTCATCGGGTACCACGAATTCGTCGTCGCCCTTGATCAGCAGCCACTGCGGTTTGCCCGCCTGCATTCGGGTGCGCACCAGCGACCAGCGGCCACGCAAACGCGAGCCGTGCAATTCGAAACGCAGATGGCCGTCGCCGATCTGCTGCGCGGCGGAGCCTTCGGTGCTCCACGTGCCTTCGTCCCAGATCGCGACGGTGCCGGCGCCGTAGTGGCCTTCGGGAATCGTGCCCTCGAACGAACCATAGCTCAGCGGGTGATCTTCCACTTCCACCGCGAGATGCTTGATAGACGGATCACGCGAAGGCCCCTTCGGCACCGCCCAGCTGCGCAACACGCCGCCGACTTGCAGACGCAGGTCGAAGTGACGACGGCGCGCGTGATGCAGGTGGATCACGAACTGGCGTCCCGCCGGTGCATGCGAACGTCGTCCGCGCGGTGTCGCGGCCGGTTCCGGCGTGTGCTCGAAATGGCGCTTGCGCCGATAGGTCGCAAGCCCTTCCGTTGAACGATTCGGCGTGCGGCGTCCTGCCATGAAAGCGAGCGTATCAGTCCCGCATTCATTTCAGGTGAACGTCGCTGCACCCGGAATTGACGCGATCTAGATGTACGCCTGCCTATGCTGCGGGCGGTCAGCAACAGCGCGAAAATAAAAAGGAGGTAGCCATGGATCGGGCAAATCTTCTGGACATGCTCGCCGTGATGGACGAGGAACGCCGCTACAACGAAGCCGCCGCACTGGTCGCATGGCGGCCGGCCCAACGGGAAACTTTTGCGCGCAAGGCGCGAAAAGGCGCCGCTGCGGTGTGCATGATTCGCCGCGAACTGGCGAATGCCCATAGCAAGCGATCGACCCGGCGCATCGATGCCTGCATCGAGCGGCTGCTGGAAACGCAGATCGACACGGGCCGCACCGCTTCCGAATCGCTGGATGCACGGCCCGCCTGGTGACGGGTTGCACGAAAGCGTGTGCTTGCGAAAAATTTTCGCTGGCGCGAAAGCCTTTCGGGGCGATGGAATGAATCGTGCAGTGCGCTTCCGGATTCGCGGGGGAGGTTGTCGCGGCCCGGCGACAACTGGGCGGTGAGCCGACGGACTTTTGGGTGCACACGCACGCCCGTTCGCACTCGGGCAATTTTTGCATCGGGCTTGGCATCTCCGTGCGCGCGGCCTTCTGCGCGATCCACGCGCTACCTTTGGAATGCGAACACACTCTGAACGCGCGCTTCCAATCATGAATGCACGCGGAAGGCGTGGCATACGTATTGCTTCGTCGAAGCTCGCCGCCAACAAGGAGGTTCGACATGAAGCGACAGCAGCTTTCCGTGATGGTCGCCCTGGCGGCCGCGCTGTTGTTCGCCTGCCCCGCCCACGCGCAGCAGGCACCGCCACGAACCCGGCAGCCGCAACCCCGCACGCAACAGAACCCGCCGCTGCCGCAGACGGTGCCGACCACGTCCGCACAAACCATGCAGTGCACCAGCGGCGGCAATTGTTACGACAACAACACCACCGACCGCGACATCAACGCAACGGACAACGACGACACGCCGCGCAACAACCCGAAGTTCATCGCTGGCCGGTTCCTAGTGCTACCTGAGCGAGTCCGATACCGCCGGCCACCAGTGGCGGGCCAGCCACTTCAGCGAGTGCGACGGCAATTACGACGACAAGCTTTCGCGCGCCGAGTACCGCCACTGCCGTCAGGCATACGGCCACGGCCAGCCGTGAGCAAAATCGTCGCGCCGGCCCCTTTGCCGGCACGTCTTCACCCACACAAGGGAGCATTTTTGCAATGGCACTCAAACTCATGGAAGAGAAGGGCGTGCCGCTGGAACGACAACGCTTCACCCTGCGCGAACTGACGCCCGCGCCGATAAGCAAGCTGGACGACGACGCATTTACCCGCGTGCGAATCATCCTGATGAACGGCATCGAGATGGGTGCGATCCCGCCGAGGTGCTGCCGGAGGAGCTGCCCGACATGATCGACTACACGAGCCACCGCGAATTCGTCCGCAAGGTGCTGGACCGGGAAGTGGACTACACCGCCGAAGGCCATCGGACCGGGCCGCGCGGGCAATTCAACGACGGTGCGCGATCCGCCGCATACCGTGACCATCTCAACAGGGATGGATCGTTCAGCGGCATGGTTGCGGAAAACTACGTCTGGCGACCCGGAACCGAGCTGATCGACCGCATTTCGCATCAGGCCGCATAGCGGGACTCGAAAACACCCTGCTGGTGCAGGCGAAGGATGACTCCCAAGGAGGGACAAACACATGGAAGCGACACATTCACGCGAGCAGGTGATGGGCCACAACCGCACTGGCATCAAGGCGCCGCCGGTGGATGGCCGGGCGCTCGAACGCACCGCCTCGGGCGCCCCGCCGCCGCACACGGAGTCGTTGCGGGCCACCGGCATGCGCGAAAAATTCACCCGTCAAGCCGGCAGGTTCGGTTCGGTGCCGGCCGTCGCCTCCGTGCGCCGAATGGCCGAGATGGCCCTGCACGGCCTGCAGGGGCATCGACTCGCATCGTTCATCGACAAACTGGGCGAACGCCTGGCGTTCGAGCGCTCGGGTGTGCGCGCCTATGAAGCGGTGCTGGTGAAATTCGAGGCGCTCGGCACGTGGCAGGGAGGACCGACCCGCGACCTGTTGCAGGAGCAATGCAACGAGGAGCTGGCGCACTTCCACATGATCAAGCAGATCCTGGAACACCTCGGCGCCGATCCGGCCGCGATGACGCCCTCGGCGGATGTCGCGGCGGTGCAGGTGTCCGGTGTGTTCAAGGTGCTGGCCGATCCCCGCGCCTCGCTCTCCCAGGTGCTGCGCGCGCTGCTGGTGCTGGAAGACGTGGACGCGGATGGCTGGGACATGCTGGTCGAGGTGGCCGCGAGCACCAGGCAGGACCAGCTTGCAAGTCGTTTCCGCGATGCGCTCGCGACGGAGGAAACGCACAAGGAAAGTGTGCGTGGCTGGTTGAGCCACGCGGCGCTGGCCGACGCGCAGCGCACGGGCGACGGATGGCAGCAGGCGTCGATGCACTGAAGGTTCGGCTGATCGCACGCATCGGCCATGTCGAAAACCGGAACCGCCACCCGCGCGCACCGACGCCAGGTCCGGCGCGCGCGCATGCGCAAGTTGCGTTATGCAAGCGATAGTGAACCCGGCATCATCCGTCGCCGCGCCGGTCGCGGCTTCGTTTACCTCGACTCGAAAGGCGCGCGCGTGCGCGACGCGGCGACGCTGGCGCGCATCCGCGCCCTGGCCATTCCGCCCGCGTACGTGGACGTCTGGATCTGCGCCGACCCGCGCGGGCACCTGCAGGCCACCGCACGCGACGCGCGCGGACGCAAGCAGTACCGCTACCACCCGGCATGGCAGCACAGCCGCGACGCGACGAAATACCGGCGCCTGCTGCGTTTCGGCCAACGCCTGCCGGCGTTGCGCGCGCGCCTGCGCCGCGACCGGCGCCTCGAGGGTCTGCCGCGCGACAAGGTGCTCGCGGTCATGACTGCAGTAATGATGGCCACCTCGATCCGCATCGGCAACGCCGAGTACGCGCGCACCAATCATTCCTACGGCTTGACGACGCTGCGCTTGCGGCACGTGACGTTCACCCGCGACGGCACCGTGACGTTTCGTTTCCCCGGCAAGAGCGGACAGCAGCGCGAAGCCGTGTTGACCGATCGGCGGCTGGTGCGGCTGGTCCGCCGTTGCAGCCGGCTGTCGGGGGGCGCGCTGTTCCAGTACGACGACGAGGGCGTGCCGCGGCGCGCGACCGCGGCGCAATTGAACGAATACCTGCGCGACATCCTGGGCGAACGCTTCAGCGCCAAGGATTTTCGCACATGGGCCGGCACGCTCACCGTGATCGCCTGTCTCGCGCGCACGCCGCTGCCGACCCGGGGTGGCGAGCGCGCGGAACGCGCGGCCGTGCGCCGGGCCATCGTGGCCGCCGCGGAAGAACTCGGCAACACGCCGGCGGTCGCGCGCAAATCCTATGTGTGTCCGCAGGTCGTGACCGGCTGGCAGAGCGGCGATCTGCATCGCCGCGTGCCGGCGCACCTGGTTGCACATCCACGGCGGCTGGAGAAGGCCGCCATCCGATTCCTCAGGCATTGCCTGGATACATGACCCGCGCCGTTCGCGGCGTCAGGAGAACAACGTGACGAAGCTCGACAGCCGCTGCGACGCGAAATCGAAATCGACTCCCGGCCCTACACGCTGGTGCTGGACCGCACAGGTTGAAGCTGACGCTGAAAGGACGCCGGCAGGGCATTGAGGTGCCATGGCCGGCGTTGCTGGCGATGACCGGGCACAAACCGGCGGCTTCGTCCGTCGCGCCGCCGGCCTGACCCTGGGAGGGCGCACCGGCGGCAGCGATTGCGAAAAATTTTCGGATTGAACGAGCGGCCGGTAACTGATTCCCGGTTGCGATGGCCGGTTCACCTTGTTGAACGGCGCAGGCCCGGAGCGCGTGAACGCACGAATGCATTGCCGCTTGGGTACTTTGAAGCTGATTGTCGGCCCCGCTTCAGGCCGCATCGGTGGTTCGGCACGCATCTTGCTCTGGAACGCCCGCTGCGGCGAACGACAAGGAGTGTCTGGAATGGATGCCATGGATTGGGATGCACGGATGGGCAGCGGAAAACGGGCGGTGGTCACCGGCGGCGCCGGATTCCTCGGAAGCCATCTTTGCGCGAAGTTGTTGCAACGGAGATTCGACGTCACCGCGATCGACAACCTCTCGACCGGAAGCATGCACAACCTCACGCCCCTGATCGGGCAGGCGGGATTCCGCTTCAGGCGCCATGACATCGTGTCGCCCGCGACATTGAAGGCCGACTGGATTTTCAATCTTGCCTGCTGTGCATCGCCGCAGCATTACCAGCGCGATCCGGAAAAGACCATCCGCACCTGCACCGACGGCGCCCTGAACGTGCTGCACGAAGCGCGTGCCTGCGGCGCACGCGCGTTCCAGGCGTCCACCAGCGAGGTGTACGGCGAACCGGAAATGCATCCGCAGCGCGAAAGTTACCGTGGCGCGGTGAGTTCGGTGGGTCCGCGCGCCTGCTACGACGAAGGCAAACGCTGCGCGGAGGCGATGTTCTTCGATTTCCACCGGATGCACGGCCTGGAAATCAAGGTCGCGCGCATCTTCAACACCTACGGTCCGCACATGCAGGTCGGCGACGGCCGCGTGGTTTCCAACTTCATCGTGCAGGCGCTGCGCAACCAGCCGCTGACGGTGCACGCCGACGGCAGCCAGACGCGTTCGTTCTGCTATGTCGACGACCTGGTGGACGGCATCCTGAAGCTGATGGGCTCGCCGGCCGCGCTCACCGGGCCGGTCAATCTCGGCAACCCCGAGGAAGTCACGGTGGCGGAGCTCGCACAGCGCGTGATCGATCTCACCGGATCGCGTTCGCGCATCGTGCACCGTCCGATGCCGGCGGACGATCCGACCCGCCGCTGTCCCGACATCGCGCTGGCGCGCACCACGCTCGGCTGGCAGCCGCGCGTCTCGCTCGACACCGGCCTGAAACGCACCATTTCATGGTTCGACCGTGTGTTGAGCCAGTTCGAACAACCGCCGCCGGAGGCCAGCAATGCCATCGCCTGAAAAGCAAAAGGCAAACGGCGGCGGCACGCCCGGCACCGTGTTGATCACCGGCGGCGCCGGTTTCGTCGGTTCGCACTTGGCCGACGAATTGTTGTTGCACGGCTATCGCGTGCGGGTGCTCGACAACCTCGACGCGCAGGTGCACGGCGCTGAAGGCGAATGGCCGGAGTACCTCGACCAGGAGGTGGAACTGCTGCGCGGCGACGTGCGCGATGCAAAGGCGGTGCGCAACGCGCTGCGCGGCGTGGACGCGGTATTCCACTTCGCGGCCGCGGTCGGCGTCGGCCAGAGCATGTACCAGATCGAGCGCTACACCGATGTCAACAATCGCGGCACCGCGGTGCTGCTGGAGGCACTGAGCCGAGAGCCGGTGGGACGATTGATCGTCGCCTCCAGCATGAGCATCTACGGCGAAGGCCTGTACTGCGACGACGGCGGCAATCTCGTGGCGCCGCCGGAGCGTTCGCGCAACCAGTTGCTGCAAGGCCAGTGGGAAGTGCGCGGCGCCAATGGCGAAGCGCTGGTGCCGCTGGTGACGCCCGAATCCAAGGCGCCGCACCCTTCCTCGGTGTACGCGCTGTCCAAGATGGACCAGGAGCGGCTGTGCCTGATGATCGGCGAGGCCTATGGCATCCCGACCGTGGCGCTGCGCTTCTTCAACATCTACGGCACGCGCCAGGCTCTATCGAATCCGTACACCGGCGTGCTGGCGATCTTCGCCGCGCGCTATCTCAACAGCCGTCGGCCGGTGGTGTTCGAGGATGGCCTGCAGCGGCGCGACTTCGTCAGCGTGCACGACGTGGCGCGCGCCTGCCGGCTGGCGCTCGAAGCGCCCGGCGCGCCCGGCCACGCGATGAACATCGGCAGCGGCCAGGCGTCCACCGTGCTCGACATCGCGGCGACGCTGGGAAAGGCGCTGGGACGCAGCGACATCGCGCCCGACATCACGCGGCAATTCCGCGTTGGCGACATCCGCCACTGCTTCGCCGACATCACGCTGGCGCGCATGGTGCTGGACTACGCGCCGCGCGTTTCACTGGAACAGGGACTGGAGGAGTTGGTGGAATGGATTCGAACCCAGAGGGCGCAGGACCGGGCGGATTTGGCGAGCCGGGAATTGGCGCACCGGGGCCTCAGGCTGTGAACGCGCAAGTCGCCGCACCGCGCATCGAAGGCCCGGTGCTGATCACCGGCGGCGCCGGTTTCATCGGCACCAATGTCGCGGCCCGGCTGCTGGAACTCGGTCACGAAGTGATCGTGTTCGACAACATGGCGCGCGCGGGCGTGGCGGAAAACCTGCGCTGGCTGTCGCGGCGCGGCGGCAGTCGTCTGCGCACCTGTCTCGCCGACACCCGCGATGCCGAGGTGCTGGCCGACGCGGTGCGGCGCGCCGGCTCCATCTTCCATTTTGCGGCGCAGGTCGCGGTGACCTCCAGCCTCGAAGATCCGGTCGAGGATTTCGAGATCAACCTGCGCGGCACGCTGAATTTGCTGGAGGCCATCCGGCGCGAACGGCGCCGCATCCCGCTGGTGTTCACGTCCACCAACAAGGTGTACGGTGCGTTGCCGGACATCGCGCTGTCGGCCGCGGGCACGCGCTACGAACCCGACGACGAGCACGTGCGGCGTCACGGCATCGACGAGACGCGTCCACTGGATTTCTGCAGCCCGTACGGTTGCTCGAAGGGTGCGGCCGACCAGTACATCCTCGACTACGCGCGCAGCTTCGGGCTTTCCGCCGTGGTGCTGCGCATGAGTTGCATCTACGGGCCGCACCAGTGCGGCAACGAGGACCAGGGTTGGGTCGCGCATTTCCTGTTGCGGGCCATGCAGGGCCGGCCGATCACGCTCTACGGCGATGGTTTGCAGGTGCGCGACATTCTTTACGTGGACGATCTGGTCGATGCGCTGCTGATGTGCGCGGAAGATCGTGACGCGTTGCGCGGGCGCGCCTTCAACATGGGCGGCGGCCCGGACAACACCATCAGCCTGCAGGAGCTTCTGAACGAGGTCGCGGCGCTGGACGGACGGGTGCCGAAGGTGCTGCGCGAAGACTGGCGGGAAGCCGACCAGCGCTGGTTCGTCGCCGATACGCGGCGGTTCGCCGCCGCCACCGGCTGGCGCCCACGGGTGCAGGCGCGGGATGGCATCGGCCGGTTGTTCCATTGGCTCGCCGACGGCGACGCGCCGGAGCTGGTCGAGGCCGGAGTGCACGCGGCATGAATGCGCAGGTCGAGGAACGCAAAGCTGTCGGGATTGCGCCGGGTGCCGTTGCGCAGGCGATCTTTCTCGGCGAAAGCCGGATGCACATGGCCGAAACGCGCCTGCGCGCGCCCGCAACCGATGAAGTGCTGGTGCGCCTGCACGGCTGCGGCGTGTGCGCCTCCAACGTGCCGGTGTGGGAAGGTCGCGAATGGTTCCGCTATCCGCTGGAAGCCGGCGCGCCGGGCCACGAAGGCTGGGGTGAAATCGTCGCGGTCGGCGACGACGTGCGCGACTTCGCGGTGGGCGACCGGGTCGCGATGCTTTCCCAGCATGCGTACGCCACCCACGATTTCGCGCCTGTGTCGATGATCGCGCGCATTCCCGATTGCGTCGGCGATCGCCCGTTGCCGGGCGAGCCGCTGGCGTGCGTGATGAACATCCTGCGTCGCAGCGACATCCGCGCCGGCCAGTGGCTGGCAGTGGTCGGCGTCGGGTTCATCGGCGCACTGCTGGTGCAGGGCGCGGCCCGCGCCGGCGCGCGCGTGATCGCGCTGACGCGTCGGGCGTGGGCGCGCGACGTGGCACTCCGCTGCGGCGCGGCGTACGCGCTGGACGGCGATTCCAGCACGTCGGTCGGTGCGGTGCTGGAATTCACCGACGGTCGCGGTTGCGAGCGCGTGATCGAAGCGGGTGGCGAACAGGCAACGCTGGACCTCGCCTCCGCGCTGTGCGCGGAAGGCGGCCGCATGATGGTCGCGGGTTACCACCAGGATGGTTCGCGCCAGGTGGACATGCAGCAATGGAACTGGCGCGGGCTCGATGTCATCAATGCGCACGAGCGCGATCCGGCCGTGCAGGCGCGCGGCCTGCGCGAAGCGATGCGCGCGGTCGCCGACGGCACGCTTGATCCGTTCCCGCTTGTCACCCACGAAATGCCCTTGCGCGAACTCGACCGCGCGTTCACGTTGATGCGCGAGCGGCCGGCGGGATTCATGAAAGCGGTGGTGGCGCCATGAGCGTGATCGGGGAGGCCGCGCTCGTGCAGCCATCGCCACGCAGAATGACCGCCGCCAAGCCACGTCTGGGTTTCATCGGTCTCGGCTGGATCGGTCGCGCGCGAATGGAAGCGCTGATGGATGCGCAGGTCGCGGACGTGATCGCGGTGGCCGACGTCGATCCGGAGATCGCCGAAGACGTGGCGCAGTTCGGTGACGCGCGCGCCTGCGAATCGCTGGACGGTTTGCTCGAACAGCGCATCGACGGCGTGGTGATCGCGACGCCCAGCGCCTTGCACGCCGCGCACGCGATGGCCGCGCTGGAACACGAGAAGGCGGTATTCTGCCAAAAGCCGCTCGCGCGCAATGCCGCCGAAGCGGCGCAGGTGGTGGCGACCGCGCACGCGCACGATCGCCTGCTGGGCGTGGATTTCAGCTACCGCTGCGTGGCCGGCATCGAGGCGTTGCGCGAACAGATTCGCGCCGGCGAGCTGGGCGATTTGTACGCGATCGACCTGACGTTCCACAACGCCTACGGTCCCGAAAAGGCGTGGTTCTACGACGTCAGCCAGTCGGGCGGCGGCTGCGTGATGGACCTCGGCGTGCATCTGATCGATCTCGCGATGTGGATGACCGGTCGCGCGCGCGTGGAAGCGGTGGACGCGAACCTGTACCAGCAGGGCAAGCGCCTGCTGCCGCCGATCGCTGCGCCGGAGGATTACGCGAGCGTGCACTACCGTCTCGACGACGGCACCAGTGTGCGGCTGACGTGTTCGTGGCGGCTGCCGGCCGGCGCGGATGCCGTGATCGAGGCTTCGTTCTACGGCACGCGCGGCGGCGCGTCGTTGCGCAACGTCGGCGGTTCGTTCTACGACTTCACGCTCGATCGCCACGACGGCACCCGAACACGTCGTCTCGCCGCGCCGCCGGACGCGTGGGGCGGTCGCGCACTGGTGGACTGGGCGCGCAAGCTCGCACGCGACGACCGCTTCGATCCCCAGGCGCGCCGGCTCGTCGACGTTGCCGCGATCGTGGACCACATCTATGGACGTTGATTTCACCACGCTCGCCGATGCGCCCCGCCGCATCCTGATGACCTGCGACACGGTGGGCGGGGTGTGGCGCTACGCGATGGATTTGTCGCGCGTGCTGTGCCTGCGCGGCCACGCGGTCACGCTGGCGGCGATGGGTCCGGCGCCCAGCCGCGCCCAGCAAACCGAAGCGACGGCGATCCACGGCCTCACCTTCCATTCGCGCGCGTGCAAGCTGGTATGGATGGACGAACCCTGGCGCGACCTGCGCGAGGCCGGCGAGTGGCTGCTGCGGCTCGCCGACGAGGTGCGTCCGGACATCGTGCATGCCAACGATTTCGGCCATGCCGCGCTGGCGTGGCCGGCGCCGGTGCTCACCGTCGCGCACTCTTGCGTGGCCTCGTGGTGGCGCGCGGTGCACGGCGTCGAGGCGCCATCGAACTGGGATCGCTACCGCGCGCACGTGCGCGATGCGCTCGACGCCAGCGACATCGTGGTCGCGCCCAGCCGCGCGATGGCCGATGCCGTTGCCGCCGAATACGGCGTCTCACGATCCGTGCGCGTGATTCCCAACGGTACCCACGGCATCGCGCATGACTGCAAGAAACAGCCGCTGGTGCTCGGGGCCGGACGCTTGTGGGACGAAGCCAAGAATCTTGCCCGTCTCGCCGCGGTCGCGCCCGCGGTGCCGTGGCCGGTTTGCATCGCGGGGCAGGATCGTGCGCCCGACGGGGGCCAGGCCACCCTCTTCAGCGTGCGCTACCTCGGCGTGTTGCGGCCGGCCGCGATGCAGCGCTGGTTCGGACGCGCGGCGATCTATGCATTGCCGGCGCGCTACGAACCGTTCGGGCTTTCGATCCTGGAAGCGGCGCGGGCGGGATGCGCGCTGGTGCTGGGCGACATCGCCAGCCTGCGTGAATTCTGGGACGGCGCCGCGCTGTTGGTGGCGCCGGATGACGGCGACGCCCTGCGCGATGCGCTGCTGCGCCTGATCGACGACGACACCTTGCGCGCGCGCTTCGGCGCCCGCGCGCGTCGTCGCGCGATGTTCATGACTGCCAGCCGGATGGCGGATGCCTACCTCGCCGCTTACGAAGAAATCGCGGCGCGCACGGCCCCGGCTTCCACAACGGATCCTCCGACATTGAAGGCCTGCGCATGAAATTCGTGTTGTTCTACCACTCGCTGGTTTCCGACTGGAACCACGGCAACGCGCACTTCCTGCGCGGCGTCGTGGCGGAGTTGATCGCGCGCGGCCATCGGGTCGAGGTGTACGAGCCGGAAAACGGCTGGAGCCGGCGGCATCTCGTCGCCGACCACGGCGAGCGCGCGATTTCGGAATTCCAGCGGCGCTTTCCGCGCCTGCGCAGTCGAACCTACGAGCCCGAAGGTTTCGACCCGGCGCCGGCGCTGGACGGCGCGGATGTGGTGATCGTGCACGAATGGAACCCGCCGGAACTGGTGGCGCGTATCGGCTGCGAACGCCGCGATCGCGGCGACTTCCGGCTGCTGTTCCACGACACCCACCATCGCAGCGCCACCGCGCCCGCGGAAATGGCGGCCTACGACCTGCGCGACTACGACGGCGTGCTGGCGTTCGGCGGCGCGGTGCGGCAACGCTACCTCGAGGAAGGCTGGCACGACAGCGTGTTCACCTGGCACGAGGCGGCGGACACGCGCATTTTCCATCCGCACGTTCGCAACGAACCCGACCAGCAACTGGTGTGGATCGGCAACTGGGGCGACGGCGAGCGCGCCCGCGAACTGGAGGAATACCTGTTCGGCCCGGTGCGCGACCTGCAGTTGCGCGCCATCCTGCATGGCGTGCGCTATCCGCCGCAGGCACTCGAGGCACTGGACGACGCCGGCATCACCTATCGTGGCTGGTTGCCCAACTGGCGGGTGCCGGAAGCCTTCGCGCGCGCCGCGCTGACGGTGCACGTGCCGCGCCGGCCCTATGCGCAGGCGCTGCCCGGCATTCCCACCATTCGCGTGTTCGAGGCGCTGGCCTGCGGCATCCCGCTGGTTTCCGCGCCCTGGCTGGATTGCGAGCACCTGTTCGAACCGGGCACGGATTACCTCACCGTGAAGAACGGCGACGAAATGCGCACCGCGTTGCGCGACGTGCTGAACGATCCCGCCCTGGCCGCGTCGCTGGCCGCGAGCGGCCTGCAACGCATCCGCGCGCGACACACCTGCGAACACCGCGTCGCCGAACTGATGGCGATCGTCGCCGCGCTCGGCGCCTTCGCCTCCACACCAACCACCCTGCACAAGGAAGCTGCACATGCCTGACAAATTGAACATCGCGATGTTCGGCTCCAGCCTGGTGTCCTCGTACTGGAACGGCGCGGCCACCTACTATCGCGGCATATTGCGCGCACTGGCGGCGCGCGGCCACCGCATCCGCTTCTACGAACCCGACGCGCTGGATCGCCAGAAGCACCGCGACATCGCCGATCCGTCGTGGGCGATCGTGCACGTGTACCAGCCCGGCGAAGCCGGCGTGCGGGAGGCCTTGCAGCATGCGCGCTGCGGCAGCGACATCGTGATCAAAGCCAGCGGCGTGGGCGTCGACGACGAGCTGCTGGAGCGCGAAGTGGCCGGCCTGAAGTCCTCGACGTGCGCCACCGTGTTCTGGGATGTGGACGCGCCGGCCACGCTGGAGCGGATGGAATCCCATCCCGCCGATCCGTTCCGCGCGCTGGTGCCGAAGTTCGACATGGTGCTGACCTACGGCGGCGGTCCGCGCGTGGTCAGCGGTTACCGCGGGTTCGGCGCGCGCGATTGCGTGCCGATCTACAACGCGCTCGATCCGGATACGCACCACCCGGTGACGCCCGAGTCGCGCTACGCCGCGGATCTCGCGTTCCTCGGCAACCGGCTGCCTGACCGCGAATCACGCGTGCACGAATTCTTCTTCAAACCCGCGATCCAGATGCCCGGCTGTTCGTTCATACTGGGCGGCTCAGGCTGGGACGCGGCGCCGCCCAACGTGCGCCTGCTCGGCCACGTGCCGACCGCCGAACACAACGCGCTCAACTGCAGCCCACGGCTGGTGCTGAACATCAACCGCGACAGCATGGCGCGCTACGGATTTTCGCCGCCGACGCGGGTATTCGAAGCCGGCGGCGCGGGCGCTTGCCTGGTGGTGGATCGCTGGGAAGGCATCGAGATGTTCCTCGAACCCGGCCGCGAAGTGCTGGTCGCCGACGACGGCGACATGGTCGCCGAATACGTGCACGGCATCGGCGAAGCGCAGGCGCGCACGATCGGCCGGCGTGCCCGCCAGCGCCTGTTGAGGGAACACACCTACGCGCTCCGCGCCGAACAGGTCGAGGCGGTCCTGCTCGGCCGCGAACTGGTGGAGGCCGCCTGAATGCAAGGTCCGCTGGATTTCGCATTTCTCGGCCTTTCGCTGCGTTCGGCCTGGGGCAACGGTCACGCGACGACCTACCGCGCGCTGATCCGCGCATTGCGCGCGCGCGGACATCGCATACGTTTCTACGAATGCGACCGCTCGTGGTACGCCGACAACCAGGACTTGCCGCGCGATCTCGCCTCGTGTCTGGTGTTGTACGACGATCCCGAATCGCTGCGCGATGAACACGGCGGCGACATCACGGCCGCCGACGTCGTGGTGCTCGGGTCGTTCGTGCCCGAGGGCGCGCGTATCGCCGATTGGCTGCTCCGGACGGTGCACGGCGTCACCGCGTTCTACGACATCGACACGCCGGTGACGATGGGCAAGCTGCGCGAGGGCGGTTGCAACTACCTGCGCGCGGACCAGGTCGCCGAATTCGGGGTGTACCTCTCGTTCACCGGCGGACCGTTTCTCGACTGCCTGCGCCGTCGCTATGGCGCGCGCGCCGAAGCCCTGTATTGCGCGGTGGACGCCGAGCGCTACGCACCCTCGCGCACCCCGGCGCAATACGACCTGGGTTACCTCGGCACCTACAGCGATGATCGACAACCGCTGCTGCAGAGAAACCTGCTGGACGTCGCTGAGCAGTGGCCCGGGGGGCGCTTCGCGGTGGCCGGCCCGCAATATCCGGAAAGCATCGACTGGCCGGGCAACGTCACGCGCATCGAGCATCTTGCGCCGGCCCGCCATCGCGCGTTCTACAACGCGCAACGGTTCACGCTGAACCTCACTCGCGCCGACATGGTGGCAGCGGGCTGGTCGCCCAGCGTGCGGCTGTTCGAAGCCGCGGCGTGCGGCGTGCCGATCATTTCAGACGCGTGGCCCGGCATCGAGGCATTCTTTGCGCCGGGCGAGGAGATACTGCTGGCGCACGAACCGGCCCAGGTGCTGGCATGGTTGCGCGACACGCCGGAAACGCGTCGCCGCGCGCTCGGCGCCGCCGCGCGCCGCCGCGTGCTGGCCGAACACACCGCCGAACATCGTGCCGAGACGCTGGAACGCTATATCGAACGCGCCGTGCCGCGGCGCCGCATGATCGGATCGAACGAGAGCGGGCCGAACAGGAACAGTCGAACAGAAGCAGGGCGGACAGAAGCGGCTTGAAAAGGGAGCAGGACGAACGGAAGCAGGAGCATTTGCCATGACAGCGCATGACGCAAAAACCACCACCGATTACGGCGAGATCCGCCGCTGGGCGGAGGAACGTGGCGGCAAGCCTGCCACCGTGCGCGGAACCGGCGACGGCGAGGAAGCCGGCGTGCTGCGCATCGCGTTCACCGACAACGAGGACCTGGAAGCGATCGACTGGGACGAATTCTTTGACAAGTTCGAGGAAGCCCATCTGGCCTTCCTGCACCAGGACAAGACCGCGGACGGGAAGCCCAGCCGCTTCTTCAAGTTCGTGGAACGCGAAGAATGAATGCCACCACGGCCGCTGCCAATCCGCGCGCGACGTAGAGCGCGGTCGCGGCGCTCGCGCCGTGGTTCCACAACCTGCACCTGCCGGACGGCGTGCAGACCGCGCCGGATCATTTTCTTGGCGATTTCCCCAGGTTCAAATGGCGCGAGATCGCGCCGCACGTGCCGGAGGATCTGCACGGCTGGCGGGTACTCGACGTCGGCTGCAACGCGGGCTTCTACAGTTTCGAGCTGGCCTCGCGCGGCGCGCAGGTGACCGCCATCGACATGGACCCGCATTACCTGGCGCAGGCGCGTTGGGCCGCGCAGCAGTTCGGTTTGCAAAAACGAATCGAATTCCGCCGGATGCAGTTGTACGACCTGGCGCGCGAGCCGCGCCAGTACCACCTCGCGTGGTTCATGGGCGTGCTCTATCACCTGCGTCATCCGCTGCTGGCGCTGGACATCCTGCGCCGCCGCACCCGCAAATTGCTGATGCTGCAGACCTTGACGATGCCGGGCGATGACGCCATCGAGCCGCCACCCGATTTTCCGATCGAGGATCGCGGGCGGTTCCTGGCCAACGGCTGGCCGCGCATGGCCTTCGAGGAATGCATGAGCGGCGATCCGACCAACTGGTGGGCGCCCGATCACGCCTGCGTGGGGGCGATGCTGCGCTCGGCGGGTTTTCGCGTCCGCGAGCGCGTCGCGGATGAGACCTATCTGTGCGAACCCGCGCCGGACGGGCCATGGAAGGGGCTGGTGGAACAGGAATTGCGCGCTGCGACCGGAACGTGACCTTTCCTTTTCCCTTCGGAGAAGGTGCCCCGCAGGGGGTGGACGAGGGTACGCACGGCGCAGTGGACAGTCTCGCGGCAAGGACCACGTAGGCGATCCGGACCCTCATCCTGCGCTTCGCGCAAAAGCGGAGGCAGCGCATTGCGCCCTTCTCACGTAGGGAGAAGGATTCACGCGCGGCGTCAATCGCTCGAAAGCCAGCCGCGCCACTTGAAGATGCCGAGCGGGATCAGCACGCTCAAAGCAATCGCGCTGAGTGCCATCGCGTAACCCCACGGCTGCGACAACTCCGGCATGGCCTTGAAGTTCATGCCCCAGATGCCGGCCAGCAACACCGGCGGCACGGCCACCACCGACACCACGGTGAACAGCTTCATCACGTTGTTCTGGTTGACGCTGATCATGCCGAGGATCGCATCCAGCAGGAACTGCAATTTCTCGGTGAGCTGCTCGTCGAATTGATCCAGCGCTTCGAGATCGTTGCGGATCATCGCAAGGCGCAACGTGGGTTCGTCGGGCAACCACTCGGGTTGCTTCTCGCACATGAACACCACGATCCGCATGATGCCGAGCAGGGTGCCGCGGCTGCGCGCCAGCCGCGCCTCCAGCTTGCCGACGTGTACGAGCCAGCGGCGCAGATGCCGCGTTTCAGTCAGCCGCTCGTTGAAGACGTGCGCGGAGAGTTTGGCAACGTCGCCGGCGATCTTTTCCATGCTCTGGGCGGTGCGCTCGGTCATGGTTTCCAGCAGTTCGGCAAACGCGCTGGCCGCGCCCTCGTGCGACTGGTCTTCGTGCCACTCGCCGGCCGCGATCTCGAAGGTCGGCGAGGGCGCGTAGCGCTGGGTCACCAGCACCTTCGGTGTGAGCACCAGCGACACCGGCGTCGCGGAAACGCTGTCGTCCACGTCGGCGAATCGCGAAATCTGCAGGAACACGCATCGCTCGCTGCTGCGGTTGCGTCCGGCAAGTCCGATGCCCGCGATGTCCTGACGATCCGGCAGCTTCAGCTCCGCGATGTTTTCGCAGGCTTCGACCTCGGTGGCGTCGGGTTCGCAGAGGTCGAGCCAGGCGACGTTCTCGGGGATAGGGTTTCCGTGCAGCCAGACCAGGGGATGCGTTTCGCCATCGGCATGGATGGTCAGCATGGATGTCGATCTCCGGGCGTCAATGACCAGGGCAGCGTAACCAGCACGAGGCGCGGCACGCACGCCTTCGCCAAGTGTCGCAGAAGCGCGTGCGTGCGGTGCGCGTGCATCAACTGCTGCAGCCAGCCTTGCTTGACGCGTTCGGGCAGCACCACCGCGATGTAGTGCTCGGGCCATTCGCGCCTGAGTTCGCCGATCAGGTCGAGGACCGGATGATGCAGCCGGCGATAGCGGGCTTCCGCAACCCGCAAACGCGGCGGCGCGCGCCCTTCGGCCTGCAGCGGCGCTTCCACGCTGGCGTGCCAGC